>Ga0105046_10004472_pt1 | contig 22243 bp, 28 predicted proteins | sample MAT03_FD_78385 | JGI IMG/M metagenome (GOLD analysis project Ga0105046, IMG submission 78385) | Freshwater microbial communities from Lake Fryxell liftoff mats and glacier meltwater in Antarctica - MAT-03 (megahit assembly) | ecosystem: Environmental > Aquatic > Freshwater > Ice > Liftoff...
AAAGACATTGAAAAACAAATAGGCAGAATTGAAAATAAAAAATGGTCAGAAAGGGAAATAGACATTGATCTTTTGTTTTACGGAAATGAAATTATAGAGAATGATTTAATTAGTATTCCGCATCGTGAGATTGAAAACCGAAAGTTTGTGCTTGTCCCGTTTGCAGAATTAAATCCGGATTTTTTGCATCCTGTTTTAAAAAAAACTATTCAAGAATTAATAATTTCTTCAACTGATAAACTGAATGTAATAAAATATCAATCAAAAGAAGTTTAATTAATTAATATAATTTGGAAGAAAAAAAAATAAAATATATTGCAATAGAAGGAGTCATCGGAGTCGGTAAAACTTCTCTTGCAAAAAAACTTTCTGAAAGACTTAACGGAAAATTAATTCTGGAAAATTTCGAAGATAACCCTTTTCTGGAAAAATTTTATAATGATCCTGTAAGCTATTCATTTCATACACAGATGTTTTTTCTTATGAGCAGATATAAACAATTGCAGGAGATAAAGCAGATTGATCTTTTCCATGAATATTATATTTCAGATTACATTTTTGAAAAAGACAAAATATTTGCATATCTGAATCTGCAGGATGACGAGCTGAAATTGTATGAAAAAATAGTCGGGTTGATAGAAAAATCTATTATCATTCCTGATCTGATTATTTATCTGCAGTCTACAGTTGACAGGTTAATGCAGAATATAAAACATCGTGACAGGGAAATTGAAAAAGAAATTAAAGAAGATTATATAAAAGATCTGAATGAAGGATATAATTATTTTTTCTTCAGGTATAAAGCTTCAAAGGTTATGATAGTAAATTCCGCCGAAATTGATTTTGTAAATAACGACAGTGATTTTGAAAATCTGATCAGTGAAATTCTAAAGCCGGATCACTCATCACTTGAATACTATAATCCGGTAATATCTAAAATTGCAAAATAAATATTTTTTCTTCATAATATGACACGGTTAATAATAATACTCCTTTTAATATTTATAATTCTTTCACTCATAAAAGCTTTTGTGAAAAAAACTGTAATAAACCCATTTAAAAAAAATATAAACAACAAATCAAATTCAGACATAGATTTAAAATCAGGTAAGACAGATAAAGATGAAAACATTATTGATGCAAAATTTGAGGAAATAAAATAATTTCCTGATATGTTAAAATATATTTTCAAGATTTTCGGAAATTCAGAGAAACCCGATTTAAAATACATTAAAACTGAAAATGTAAAAAACATTCTTATAGTCAGACAGCATAATCAGCTTGGAGATATGCTTTGTTCGGTGCCTTTATTTGCTGCTATCCGTAAAAAATTTCCTAATGCACATATTACACTTGTAGCCTCACCTATTAACTATGAAATATTATTCAGCGATATAAATCCTTTCATTGATAAAGTTATTACATATCAGAAATCTTCCATGAAAGATTTACTTGAATTTTATGCAGAGTTAAAATATCATGAATATCAGATCGGAATTGTTCCATCGACTGTTTCGATTTCAAGGACATCGCATTTTATAAATTATTTTTCGGGAGCAAAAATCAGAGTCGGAGTTAATAGTATAGATGATAAATTAAATTCAGTGAATTATCTTTTAAATGTTAAATCCGATTTCAAATGGAATGAAAAAAAACTTCATCAGGTTGACAGAAATCTTGAAGTCGGGAGGCAGATTAAATGTGATTTAACAGAATCAGAAAAGAAAGAAGTGATGATACATTTAAGTGAAGAGGAAAAAATATTTGCAAAGTCATATATGAAAGTAAACTTTCCCGATACCGGTAAGCTAGTCATTGCATTTCATCCGGGTGCGGGGAAAATTCAGAACAGGTGGCGGAGTGAAAATTTTATTTTATTAATGAAAAAGTTTTATGAAAAACACGGATGTTATTTGCTAATGACTTCAGGTACAATAGATAAAGAAATTACTGATTTCATTAAACATAATTTAAAAAATAACAATATAAACATAAAAGTTCTTGATAAAACAACTATCCGAAAAGTTGGTGCAGTTATAAAAAACACAGATTTATATATTACAAATGATACAGGAACGCTTCATGTAGCCGGAGGAGTTGACGCAAATGTAATTTCACTTTTCGGTCCGACACACGGTTATGAATGGGCACCTAAAGGCAACAATAAAATTTTTATACAATCACCTTCAGAAAACATAAATGATATTACCATAGATAAGGTCTTCGAAACTTCACAGCAATTATTAAATAAAATTTTTGAAAAAAAGAAATTATAATTGAATAAAATTATTGCAGCGATAGACATTGGAACGAATTCATTCCATTTGGTAATTGCTAAAATTGATACGAAAAAAAGATTTACTGTTCTTACCAGAGATAAGGAAGTCGTGCGTCTCGGTACGAGCTCTAATGATATGAAATACATTACAGAAGATTCGATGCAAAGAGGGATTGAAACTCTGAAAAGATTTAAATTGATTTGTGATTCTTATAATGCTGAAATAATTGCAGTCGCGACGAGTGCTACTCGTGAAGCATTAAATAAAGATATTTTTCTTTCAAAAGTTTTTGCAGAAACAGGAATTGAAATTAACATTGTTTCAGGCTATGAAGAGGCGAGACTTATATATCTTGGGGTGCTTCAGTCACTGGATGTTTTCGATAAAAAGATTTTACTGATTGATATCGGCGGAGGAAGTACGGAATTTCTGATTGGTGAAAAAGGAGAAGTAAAGTCTGCAAGCAGTATTAAAATTGGTGCAGTCCGGCTTACACATAAATTTTCATTAGAGGATAAAATTGATAAGACAAATTTAAAAAATTCAAAACAATTTGTAAAAGGCGCAATAAATCAGATTGTGCGTTTACTTGAAAATGAAAAGTATGATTTAGTGATAGGATCATCGGGGACGATTATAAATATAGGTGCGATTATAAGTTCTGAAAATAATCCGGAAGGAGAGATTGATATTAATCTGAATGGTTTTATTTTAAAGAAAAAATCTTTGGAAAATGTTTTCAGTAAAATTTTCAATGCAGAAACAAAGTTCGCCAGAATAGCAATTTCTGGGCTGGATCCGAAACGGGCTGATATTATAACTGCAGGTGCGGTAATACTCGAACAAATTACTGCCGAACTTAAAATTGATAAAATAACTTTATCGGGTTATGCACTTCGTGAAGGAATTATAATGAATTATATTCAGCAAAACAGCGGTGAGTATGATTTCGGGCATTTAAAAAATGTAAGATATAACAGCGTTGTTTATCTCGGGGAGTTGACAAATTTTGACAGAGAGCATGCCTTTCAGGTGATGAAAACAGCTGATAAGATTTTTGATTTTATAAAACTGAAATTCGGGTTAAGTGATGACGACCGCGAATATCTTGAAGCAGCGGCTTTGCTGCATGATATCGGTTACCATATTTCGCACACAGATCATCATAAACATTCTTATTATATTATCCGTCATGCGGAAATGCTGGGCTTTAACGATAAGGAGATTGAGATTATAGCAAATATTTCCCGTTATCACAGAAAATCACATCCTAAAGTAAAGCATGAAAATTTCAATAAACTTGATTTACAAAGTAAAGACCTTGTAAAAAAACTTTCGGGAATTTTGAGAATTGCCGATGCTCTTGACAGAAGTCATTCTAAAATGGTGAATGATTTTGATATGAATATTAAAGATAAAGTTCTGGAAATAACTCTGAAAAATTGTAATGGTGATCCTTCTCTGGAAATCTGGGGAGTCAATGTGAGAAAGGGTTTGTTTGAAGAAAGTTTTGGATATGAAGTGAAAGTAAAGTGTGAAAGTAAAGTGTGAAAGTAAAGTGTGAAAGTTAAGAGTGAAAAATAAATAAAAAGAAAAATTAACCGAATAAACTTTTTAAAATTTTTTCAAACTCTTCTTTGGAAAAATCCTGTTGATAATAAATCTTAAACAATTCTTTCTTTTTTTCTGATTCGGATAAATGAGCAGGCAATTGTGACAAAACTATCTCACGTGCAGTCTGACAAATGCTTAACATTTTATTGAATCTTTCTTCGTGAGTTAAGGAAGCATATAATTCAAAAAGTTTTTTTTCTATGTTAGGATGTGTATCGTTTCTATACATTTCAAAAATTAAATTTTGTTGTAAATATTTATTAAGTTTAATTTAACAATCCAGTTTGTAAGATAATCTTTGTCAATATTGTTACGCATTAACTGCCTGATATCTCTAAACTGTAATTCCGGAAATGATTCTTTTTCCCAATTCAATTTTGCAATTATTAAATCTTCAATGGAAATGACATAAACTTCCATTCCGTTAATTTTCAATTTATTCTTTCTTTTAAACATTGAATCTTCTAACTCATTTCTTACAGTGAAAATAAAATCAATTTTAAAAAATGTCTTTTTATCCAATATATTGAAAAGCATTTTATTTTTAATAGAATCAATTAACATATTTTTATCAATGTAATATTCATCAGAAAATAATTCAAAAAAATTGTCAGCATCTTTAATATATAATTTTAGTAAAATATCAGCATCCCGTGTCATTCGCGGTGCAGCATAAAAACTCATAGCCATTGAGCCGGTCAATAAATATTCATATTCGCCAATTTCTAATTTATCAGTAACCCTTTTCAGCGATTCAATTTCTTCTGTCATAATAAAAATATTATTCATTATTCATTATTCATTATTCATTATTCATTATTCATTATTCATTATTTCTTTCCCGGGTTTCTTATTTTTTTATAATTTACTTTCCTTTTCTCATTGAATGAAGAAATACCTTCTTTCACTTCTGCAGATAAATTATGAATAGAAAGCCAGTCTCTTGCACCGCCTATTGTTGTATGCCAAGATAAGTCTCTCCAGAAATTCAATTGCTGCTTTGTGTAGCGTAGGCATTCGGGAAGTTTATTGAATAATTTTTCCGCCAGAATATTTACAGCTTTATCCAATTCGTTAAAAGGCACTACCTGATTAACGAGTCCCCAGTCAAGAGCTTTTGCAGCAGGAATATCCTCGCATAAAAAAAGAATTTCACGTGCGCGTCGGTCTCCGACAATTAACGGAAGAAACTGAGTCGCGCCTGCGGCAGCAACACTTCCCCGGGCTGCGCCGACCTGTTTAATAATTATATGATCAGCGGCAATTGCAAGATCACAGCTGATATTAAGTTCGTTCCCGCCGCCGACAACCATTCCGTTCAGTCGAGCAATAGTCGGTTTACCGACATTACGCATTACTTCATGAAGCTGAATAAATTCATACATCCATTTATAATAATCATTCGGATTTCCGAGAAAGTATTTTTGCTGTTCGTCAAGATCTGCACCTGTGGAAAATGCACGCTTACCGGTTCCGGTCAGAATTATAACAGCAATGTTATCATCCCATGAAGAATCTTTGAAAGCCAGAGTCATTTCATTAATCGTTTCGAGGTCGAGACAATTCAGTTTACTTTCGCGATTGATAATAATTGTGGATTTATAATCTTCCTTTTTATAAATAATATTTTTGAACTTGTTACCTTTTGGTAAATAGGATTTAAATTTTTCAGACAAAATTGATTTTATTTAATTATTAAATTTGTTTTTACAAATATACTGAATATGAATGAGTGATAGAATTCATTAATAGTTCTGTTATATAATTTAATGAGAAATCTAATAAAAATTAAGATGTACATTATATTTGTAAAGCATTTCTTTTGAAAGGCAGGAGAGTTTACCGTTAATATTGATTGAATTTTAAAATAAACGTGATTTACAATTAATAAAGTAATAATTTCAAAAAATAAAGAAAGATAAATTTAAAATTACTAAAAACTAAATCTTTAAAAATGAAAGATAAATAGATTTTTGTTTAGAGTTAGATTCAGTAAATTGTATAAACAAATTAAAAATAAGAAAGGAAATCTAAATGTTTAATATATTTAAAAATTTTACATTGTTGTTAATTGCAATATCAATGACTTCATCAGTAATTTATTCACAGAATGATCAGAATATGGATCACAAAATGGATAACTCAAAAGGCACGGTAACAGATGAGCCGGTCGGAATAAAAATGAGCGATGGAATTTTATATGGAAAAGATTACAGCACGGACATGGCAATAATTGAGTTTGCTGATGTAATAAAAGGTGCTTCTGATAATAACGGGAAAGTTGTTTTAATAAAGGGAAATGTCGCGGAAGTATGTCAGGCAATGGGATGCTGGATGACAATGTCAGATGGTACAATCAAGGCAAGAGTTAAAACAGGCCATGAATTTTTATTGCCGAAAGATGTTGCAGGAAGAGATGCGATCGTAATAGGAACATTTAAAATCACAGAAATATCGGAAGATGATGCAAGACATTATAATGAAGAAACAAAAAATCCGATTGTAAAAACAGAAGATATAATCGGAATACAGAAAGTATATGAAATTGATGCAATTGGAATTAAGATTTTAAATCCTGTATCTGAGGGTTCAAAAAACTAAGAAGTAAAATAAGAGTAGTATAATTTAAAAAGCCCGCAAATCCTGCGGGTTTTTTTTTAACATAAAATTATTATGTCTGAAGAAAAATTCTGGAAAGTATCAGAAACAAAAAAAGGTTTTGCCGGAAACTGGATTGAAATAAATGTAGATAAAGTTGAGTTGCCGGACAAATCATTTATTGAATTTGAAGCTATCGGATTTAAAAGAAACGGAACAGGCATAGCGGCTGAGAATGATAAAGGTGAAATTATACTCGTGAAAAATTACAGATATATAAATGATTATTACAGCTGGGAAGTTCCTGCCGGTACGATTCCGCAGGGAATGAATCATTCAGATTGTGTTATCGAAGAGCTGAGGGAAGAAGCCGGCTGTGAGGTAAGTGAAGAAAATCTTGAATATCTCGGAAATTTTTATCCATCGATTGGCTCAAGTAATCAGATGTTTCATTGTTATTATGCAAAAAATGTAAGACAGGTAACAAAAGATCTGGATGAAAATGAAATCATCGAAGCAAAGTGGTTTTCAAGAGACGAAATAATTCAAATGATAAAAGACGGAATTATAAAAGACGGATTCACTCTGTATCTTCTTTTCAGGTGGCTGTATTTATTGAAATAAATTCAACAATAGAATGCTGAAGATTTATAAACAGTTTTTTATTTAAAAATATTTATTCAATAATTTTCTCTTTCAATATTTCAAAATAATCTTCATTCGGGAAATTGAGAATCATTGTGACTAAGGATATTACCAGCCCGGCAGAAGCATAGAGAATATTTCCATTTACAAAAAGATTTGTAGTCAGACAGAATAAAGCACCAAAATCAAGAATTGCAAAAGGAATTACATGAGCATTAAAATAAGTATTTGAGAAATTTGAAATAGTAACTTTCGCAAGCATTTTTTTTCTCAGAAAAAAAACAAAAACAGAAATAATTACAAGTAAAATTAAAGTAGTAAAATTTATAATTTCAAAATTTTCTTTTACATTATCACCGGCGACGAGCAATCCGAAAAGATAAATAATTATAATACCGACAGTTATTGTAATTCCGAGGAGTCTTATTCTGCGGGAGACCACAATGAATTCGATTTGTTTTACCATTAAAGAATCTTTTGACATACTTTTTTATTTGAAGTTAAATTTATTTTGAAAATATTACTGTTTATCAAATTGTTTGTATATAAAATTAACATTATTTTTACACAATGAAAAGTATAGTAAAAATAAACTCTTCTGAAATTTCAGATGATGATGAAGTATTTGAAAATGATTTTACATCATTGATTCGTCCAAAAAAATTCAAAGATTTTATAGGTCAGAATAAAGTGAAAGAGAATCTGAGTGTATTCATTGAGAGTGCGAAAATTCTGAATGAATCACTTGATCATATATTATTTACAGGACCTCCGGGGCTCGGTAAAACAACACTTGCAAATATTATAGCAAATGAATTAAACACAAATATTATCACTACATCCGGTCCGATTATAGAAAAACCGGGTGATCTTGCGGGAATGCTGACGAAACTCAAGGCAAACGAAATTCTTTTTATAGACGAGATTCACAGAATTCCTAAAGTAGTGGAAGAATTTTTATATTCAGCCATGGAAGAATACAAGCTTGACATTATGATAGATCAGGGACCGGCTGCCCGCAGCATTCCGATAAAGCTGGAAAAATTCACATTAATCGGAGCAACCACAAGACAGGGATTGCTTTCTTCGCCAATGCTTGACAGATTCGGAATAAATTGCCGGCTTGATTATTACTCTACAGAAAATTTAGTTGAAATTGTAAAACGTTCGTCAAACATTATGAATGTGAAAATTTCAGAAGAAGGGGCGAAAGAAATTGCAAAACGAAGCAGGGCAACGCCAAGAATAGCGAACAGACTTTTAAGAAGGACACGTGATTTTGCAATTGTAAAAAGTGACGGAAGTATAAATAAAGAAATTGCTGATTATGCATTGTCGTCATTAGATGTAGACGAGCACGGATTGGATAAAACAGATATAAAAATTTTAGAAACTATTATTATAAAATATAACGGCGGACCTGTAGGGTTATCAACAATAGCCGCATCTATCGGGGAAGATCCCGGAACAATCGAAGATGTTTATGAACCTTTTTTGATGATCGAAGGTTTCATAAAACGAACTCCGAAAGGCCGTGAAGCCACTAATTTAGCTTATTCGCATTTGGGATTATCACCTAAAAAACATACAAATTCAGAAAAGAATTTATTTGAATTATAAAAAATATTTGCAAAATAAATGAAAAATAAATTTTCTTTACTAAAAGAAATATTAATTATACTTAGTATAAGTATTGTACTCGGATTCACTGTAAATGCGATAAGTCCGAAAGGAATTCCTTTGATCGGAAGTTATGGAGACAGATTTGCAATTGACAGTTCGAAGAGCAAGAACAGTGACTCATTTAAGCAAAGAGGAAAACTTAATAAAGCCGGATTTTATCAGCCGGTAAATATTCCCGGAGAAGTTGCGAAACAGATGTTTGATGAGAAAATTAAATTTATAGATGGCAGAGAGCCGCATGAATTTAAAGAAGGGCACATTAAAGGAGCAATAAATATAGATTATAAAGAATTTAAAAATAAAACAAAGGAAGAGAAACTCGAAATTTTGAAAAATTTTCCTAAAGAAGATATTATAATTTCTTACTGCGGCAGTGATTCCTGTGAAGTCAGCATAGATAATGCTTATGAAATGGCAAAGATAGGTTATAATGATATGAAAATTTATCTTGGTGGTTATAAAGATTGGAAAAAACTTAATTATCCTACTGAGAAATAAGTATCCGAAAAATAAAAATTAAATTTAAATGAACTTTCTATCAAATAAATATTTACTGATTGTATTAAGATTGATTGTCGGAGGATTTTTTGTTTATGCATCTTTAGACAAACTTTTAAATCAGGAAGCATTTGCAAGGGCTATTTATAATTACAAATTTTTGCCGGATATTTTTATAAATATTCAGGCAATTGTGTTGCCTTATGCAGAATTAGTTGCAGGGATTCTTTTGATTATTGGAATTTTTAAAAGAGGAAGTTCTTTAATTATTTCAATAATGCTGATTATTTTTTTAATTGCTTTGACACAGGCATACTACAGAGGTTTGGATATTAGTTGCGGATGTTTTTCACTTGAAACAGTTAGTCAAAAAAGTGATATTATTCAGAGAATAATAGAGGATATTTTTCTTTTAATAGCATCATTAATAATTTTCTTTAAATCAAAATTAATTTTAAATAATAATAACAACAATAAGGAGACACTACAATGAGTAATTTCATTCAATCAAAGGCAGCTAAGACAGGATTTCTTGTTCTTGGCATACTGGCAATAGCATCAATAATGTTTTTTCTTACAAACAATTCCAAGATTTCAGCTTCTGTAAGTTCAGCAAAATTAGTTTTCGAAGAAGATTATCACGACTTCGGAAAAATTTCGCAGGGACCTGTTGTTGAATATTCATTCAAATTTGTAAACAAAGGAAAAACAGCTTTAATAATTGAAAAAGTTCAGCCATCATGCGGATGCACAGGTGCTACAACAAGCGGAAAAAATGAATATGCAAAAGGTGAAAGCGGAGAAATTAAAGTAACTTTTAATACTCAGGGCAGAGAAGGTCGTCAGGAAAAACACATTGTGGTTTATTCTAACGATGCAGAATTTCCTCAGAAGGATATAAAATTTTCATGTGAAATAGATCCTACAATGCAGTAAGATTTTATTTTAGTTTATACAGAAAAGCAGGAATTAATTTTTTAATTCCTGCTTTTTTTTTGCACAATATTTTTATGAAGATTAATTTTCGTTTATAACATTCATCATCTGATCATGAACAAGTGTATTAGTTGCAAGTAATTGTTTTCCGTAAATAGAATACTTTTCGCCTTTAAAATTCGTCACTTTTCCTCCGGCTTCTTCCAAAATTAAATAACCGGCTGCCACATCCCACGCGTTAAGATTATATTCCCAAAATCCTTCAAACCGTCCGCAGGCAGTCCAGCACAGGTCTAAAGCAGCAGAACCAAGTCGTCTTACGGGAATATCCAGCATCATAAATTTTTTAAAAATAGTAAGAGGATCAGGTTTATAACTACCTGAGTCATAGGGAAATCCTGTAACCAGCAAAGATTTTTTCAGATCATCAGATTTTGAAACAGAAATTTTTACTTCATTAAGAAAAGCACCTTTACCTTTTTCAGAAAAGAAGAATTCGTTTGAAAGCGGATTAAACACAACACCCATAATTACTTCATTATTTTTTTCCAAAGCAATAGATACACAGGTAAGAGGAATAGAGTGAGCATAGTTAACAGTTCCGTCAATCGGATCAATAATCCATTTAAATTCAGATTCCTGAAATAAAGCTCCTACTTCTTCTGAAATAATATTATGACCCGGGAAATCTGATTTAATAATTTCAATGATTTTATCTTCCGACTTTTTATCAATTTCAGTAACAAGATTTGATACCACATCCTTGCTCGAGATTTTATAATTTCCACCGAAATTTTCTTTCAGAATTTTACCGGCTTCAAGAGATGCTTTTATAAGAGTATTTTTCATTTAATAATTTTACAGATTAAATTCGAGTCCGTCATATGCAAGTTCGATTCCCTTCGGAAGAGTTGAGTTTATTTTTTCATGAAGAATATCATGAGTAAGATGAGTGAAACAGGTTCTTTTTGGCTTAACTCTTTTGGCAATTTCAATCGCTTCCTGCAAATTCAGATGAGTCGGATGAGGTCTGATTCTAAGTGCATTCAGGATCAGAACTTTAAGACCTTCAAGTTTCGTTAATTCCTCATCAGAGATAGCACTGCAATCAGTTATGTAAGCAAAATTATTTATTCTGTATCCAAATATTTTTAAATTTCCGTGTAAACATTCTATCGGAGTAATCTCAACATTTTTTATTATAAATTTTTCATTTTTAATAACATTAAATTTAACTAAAGGAACAGATTTATATTTTATAAGTTCTTTGTCAAAAACATATCTGAATGATATTTTCATTTCATCAAGAGTAGTCTGATTTCCATAGAGTTCAATCCACTTATCATATTTTTGTGTGATCTGTCTGAGATCGTCCATCCCGTTTATATGATCGACATGATGATGCGTGTAGAGTACTGCATCAATATCAGAAATTTTATTCTTAAGCATTTGTTGTCTGAAATCAATCGAAGTGTCTATCAATAGTTTTAAACCATCAACTTCAATATAAGCAGAAGTTCTGAGTCTTTTATCTTTTGAATTTGTGGAAATACAGGTTTCGCAATCACAACCAATTACGGGAACGCCCTGAGAAGTACCTGTCCCGAGTATAATCACTTTCATTTAAAAATTTTGTTTAAAAAATCACAGTAACTTTTCATTTCCTGTTTCTTTGTCAATCAATTCTCTGATATTAGGTTTTAAATAAATGTCATCAGTGCCTGATTCTGCTATCTGTTTAACAAGAATATTAATTTTTCTGTCCTGTTCAAGATTTTTATTCATCAAAAAAATCTTTTTTTCATGCAAAAGACAAAATCCCCCTTTAAATCCTCCTTTTTCAATTCTTACAGAAAAGCCAAGACTTTCCATAACTTCAATCAGTTCCAGAATTAATGATTCTTTTTTGTCATTATAAGTGGGTTTTACAGATTTTTGTATTAATTTTGCCAATAAGAAATGTTATGAATTAAATATATTTACTGAAAATTATTTGTAAAAAATATTAATTTGAATCCTTAACAATAATATCATCGTCTTCATGAAAAATATATTTATAACCATGGACATCCTGAATATTTTTTTCAGCTTCTTCAAGCTCAGCAAGTGATTTTTTCATTGGCTTAAAAACTGAAAGCCAGACAATTGTATAATAACTCATAACTGCAATCCATGGGACGCCTCTGAGAAATCCTATACGTTCTCCGAATAATTCTAAAAGCTGATCATGATTTGCAGGTCTTTTATCAAAAAGTAATATAAATTTAAAATCGATATAAGAAGTGTAAATTTCAACAGGCACAAAGACAAAAAATAAAATTGCACTCATTAATAACCAGGGATTCTCTCTAAGACTTAATTTACAGTTTTTGAAGAATATTATAGCAGAAACAAGAACAATTGGATAAAAAAACATAATCAAAACAGAAGCATCAGCAACCATTTTAAAAATCTGATTTTCTTCATCCGGAGGTATGCTTGTACGAAAATTAAACTCGTCATAATTCAAAAGCTGATTTCCGATGAAAAATCTCACATTAATTGCGCCGAGCCAAATTATTGCCGATACAATTAATAAGAACAATGAAACTTTTGCTTTTTTGTTTAGCAGCAATCAGATATTAATTAAATTTATAATTTATTAGTTTGAATTGAGAACAATTTAATCAAATTATTATTTGTTGTTAATGTAAAAATTATAATCACAGAAAATTTAATTATAATTTCATTTCTCTATACTTATATATTTAGTAATTTACTAAAATAAAAAAACTAATACTTGACTGAAGATAAAATTATAAATGTTCTGGGAAAAATTAAAGAGCCTTTATTAAACATTGATTATGTTACTCTGGATTTTGTAAAGAATATTTCACTTAACGGAAAAAATATTATTCTTACACTTGGAATTTCTGATTTAAGTGATGAAAATATTTTACTTGCTTCAAAACAGGTTAAAGATGAATTTAAAAACTCATTACCTGAAATTGAGAAAGTCGAAGTAAATTTTCTGACAGGAATAACAGTTCATAATAATTCCAAAAAATCAACAGTAATGCCGGAAATTAAAAACACTATCGCGATTGCATCAGGTAAAGGCGGAGTCGGAAAATCTACAGTTGCAGTAAATCTTGCGATTGCACTGGTAAAAGAAGGAGCAAGAGTCGGACTTATAGATGCAGACATTTACGGACCATCAATACCGCTGATGTTTAATGTAAAAGAAAAGCCCGGAGTTACAAAAATCGGGGATAAAAATAAACTTGTCCCGCTGGAAAAATACGGAGTGAAAATAATGTCAATCGGATTTCTGATGGAAGAAAACACAGCAGTAGTCTGGAGAGGACCAATGGCATCAAGTGCATTAAAACAATTTATAGGTGATGTAGTCTGGGGTGAACTGGATTTTTTATTATTCGATATGCCTCCGGGAACGGGAGATATTCAGCTGACATTGAGCCAGACAATTCCATTAACAGGTGCAGTAATTGTGACTACGCCACAGGATATTTCTTTAGCAGATGCCAGAAAAGGAAGAATAATGTTTGAGAAAGTAAATGTTCCGACTATTGGTATAATAGAAAATATGAGTTATTATCTGAATACAGATGGAAGTAAAGAATATATTTTCGGAAAAGACGGCGGAAAAAAAATGAGTGAAGAAATTAAAGTAAAGCTTATAGCTGAGATTCCAATAAATACAAAAGTAAGAATCGGGGGAGATGAAGGAATACCGATAGTAGAAGCTGATCCGGATTCAGAAGTTTCCAAAATATTTATTAATTCAGCAAGAGAAATCATAAAAGAAATAAATCTGATGAATATAAATACCAAGATAAATCAGGATTTGGTAATAGAGATATAAACAATTATTTTTTTAAAAAAAATTAAAATAAAATGAAAATTTATGTTATAATAATTCTGGCAATATTAATTTCAGGATGCGGAAATTCAGGTGGCTCTGATTCACCTTCAAATTCAGTAAAAGATTTTGTAGCGGCATTAAAGGAGCAAAATCCGGGTAAGGCATGGAATTATTTATCAAAAGGTTCACAACAAATGTATGACGGAATAGCAAAAAACCGAAATCAAAGCGGTAAAGAATATTTTGAAAAAAGTGTTTCAAATGTAAGTTCGCTAGGAATGATGGGGATGGATTTTGAAGTAATGGATGAAATCAAGGACGGTGATAAAGCAACTATAATTATAAAGACAAAAGATCAGAGTACATCAGAACTTTATTCTTTGAAGGAAGGCGGAGTCTGGAGACTTGATTATGCAAGAACTATAGAAGAAAGTATGAAAAAGGTAGAATAGAATTTATCAACAATAAAAATTACGATTTAAGATTAATGACAAAATTGAACATTGAAAATGTAGAAGAGGTATTGAAAAAAGTCAGACCATTTTTACAGATTGACGGCGGAGATGTGGAAGTTATAAATATACTTGAAGGAGGAATAGTAGAAGTGAGACTTCTTGGTTCCTGCAAAGGTTGTGCGTTGAGTATGATGACACTGCGGGCAGGAATTGAAAGAGCGTTAATGAAGGAAATACCGGATGTAGTGAGAATAGAATCTGTTAGTTAAGTAAAAGTGTATATAAAAAATCAAATAAAATTTAAACTTACGAATTCAGATTTTCTAATTTTCCAATATCTTTAAAACTGCTGTTACCTGCATCAAATCCTGATACAAATTCTGTTTTATCATTTATCACATCAAAATAAACTGAAAGAATATCTTTAAATTTAATTTCAGATTCTTTTTCAAAAATTTTATTTGAAATAATATGAATACCATTAAATGCAAAAAGATTTTCGGGAAGAGAATCTGAATTTTCTCTTCCGGTAAGATGAAAATCAGAATCAAACTCAAGATACTTTTTTGATTTTCTTTTCTGAACTGCTAAAGTTGCAAAAGGATTTTTAGAAATATGAGATGATATCATATCAGAAATGTTTAAATCTGTATCAATATCAACATTGATTACAATAAAGTATTTTTCATCTTTTAAAAATTCTGAAGCGTTTAGAATTCCTCCACCGGTACCCAGAATCTCATTTTCGAAAATAACAGAAATTTTTATTCCGAAATCATTTTCAGAAAAATATTTTAAAATTTTATCAGAATGATGATGAACATTTACGATAATTTCATCAGCTCCAAGCTCTATCATTCTTTGAATCTGATAATTAATCATCGGAATGCCTTTGTATTTTACTAAGGCTTTTGGAATATCATTAGTCAGAGGTAATAATCTTGTACCAAAACCTGCAGAGAGTATCATTGCTTTCATGGAATAAAATATTCAATTTAAAATTCAGAATTAATTCAAATAAATGTTAGAAGATTGAAATTAATTTTAACTTGTCTTTACAATAGATTATAATTTTATTTGTAAAAGTTAAAAGTTAAAAGTTAAAAGTTAAAAGTTAAAAGTTAAAAGTTAATTTAAAGAGTAATATTACTTGAGTATAAAAGGAAATGTTTTAAATTTTGCAATCAGAATAACGAATAAGTTTGGTTATGATTTAGTAAAACAACAGAATAAATCCCGCCCTGACCTTAAATCCGATGCACATCCTTCATATAAAAAAGAAGCTTTTGAACTTGGAATTGATATCAACGATTATCAGGAATCAAAACTTGGATTTGTAGATTCGCTTCCATTACTGGAAAAAATTTTATTTCCACTTTTAAACAAAATCGATATTCCAAAAATAATTGAGCTTGGACCCGGCACAGGAAGGTGGTCAAGACATATAATTAAAAAATTAAAAGATAAAGGTGCGGGAGAACTTACGTTAGTTGACCATTCAGACTGGATAGTTGAATTTCTAAAAGAGTACTTTGAAACAACAGCTGAATCAGAAATTAATTTAAAAATAGAAAAATGTGACGGCTTCAAATTACCTGAGGAAATAATCAGTTCATCAGCAGACATTATTTTTTCTTCAAATACATTTGTCGGGTTGGGAATTTATTTTTATTATACATACTCTGTAGATTTTTTCAGAGTATTGAAAAGCGGAGGATATTGTGTATTTGATTATATAGATTTGAATTCTGAAGGCGGATGGAATTTTCTTAAACAAAAAGTCAGTGAAGGACTAAATTACTATTCATATTATACATTTGAGGCAGTAGATAAAATATTTAAAGATTCAGGATTCATATTTTGCAGTAAACATATATATGGTAAGAGCACATATTTGATTTATAAAAAACCATAAAATTACATTCATTCAAAAGCGATGGCAATAATTAAAAGAATAAAAGAATATTCATCAAACCGGAATACACTTAAGTATAAACTTTACAGATTTTTGAAAAAGCATTCAAAGGTAAATGAAAATTCACCTGTTGTAATAATCTGGGATTTTGGAGGTTATGGAGATTTATTAAAAAAGAATGCGATAATTTCAGCAGCATTAAATCTGAGAGGTTACAAAACACATTTTATACTTTGTGACGGAACTCCTGAGGCATGTATTCAGAGAGGTCTTGAGAAAAATGAGAAATTAGAAGACTGGGGAAAAAGCTGTCCGAAATGTTTATTCAGAATGAAATATAATTCAAGTCAGTACAGTGTGGAATATTCAACTGCAAAAGATTATATAAGTAATGAAAAGAAAGATGAATATAAATTAATTTCGGAAAATGTAAAAATAGAAGATATATTTGAATATAATTTTCTCAAAATAGATGTCGGGAGGCTTGCGTGGAGTTCGCTTGTCAGATATATGAAAGGATATGTAATAGAAAAACAGGATTTAAAAAAAGAAGATGAAATAATTTACAGAAAATATTTTTTTGCAGGATTGGTGAATACATATATTGCAGATAAAGTAATAAATAAATTCAAACCTGTAAGTATATACAGTTCACACGGAGTATATGTAGATTACTCGCCTGTAATACTGCTTGCATTCATAAAGAAAATTCCTGCTGTTTGCTGGTCAAGCGGTTATAAAGATTTTCTGCATTATTTTACGATTCCAAAGAAAATAAACAAATTGGAATTCAGGGGGATGACAGAACCTGAATGGAAGAAGAGAGCAGATAAACCTTTAACAGAAAAAGAAAATAAAATTCTCGATAAATATATTTTTGAAAGATTTAACAAAGGAAATAAATTTGATTTTCTGAATATATCTTTGCCTGAGACAAAAGAAGTTTTAAAAGAGAAGCTTGGAATAAATAATGACAACAAAACAGTATGTTTATTTTGTCATGTAGCATGGGATCTTTCATTTGATTTGTCGACAATGGTATTTGCTAATGCAAATGAATGGTTTGACGAAACATTCCGCGTTATAAGTGAAGTAAAAGATGTGAACTGGATAGTGAGAGTTCATCCCGGAGAAAGAGCTTCAGGAAGTCTTTACACGGTAGATGAGCACATTAGAAAGTATCACAAAAAAATTCCGGAGCATATAAAAATCCTGTGGTCAGATTCCGATATTAATTCTTTTGGATTATATAATTTAATTGATGCGGGAATTACATTGTTTGGAACGACAGGAGCTGAGCTGCCATTACTCGGAAAGAATGTAATCTCAGGCGGTGAGGCATATTTTTCAAACAAAGGATTTTCATTAGATGCAAAAACAAAGGAAGATTATTTTAACTATCTGAAAAATATTAAAAACATCAAACCTTTGAAACCTGAGCAGATAGAAATTGCACGCAGGTATGCATATTCATATTTTATTCAAAGACAGATTCCTTTGAATGTAATTAACAGAAAAGAAGGTCATTTTGGGAATCTTGATTTAGATAGATTAGAATATTTACTTCCCGGAAAGGATATGATACTGGATACAATCTGTGAGAGTATTATCAACGGAAATGATGTAATATTAAATGAAGAGATGGTGAATGAAATTGAATTTCAAAACGAAGAAAGATTTTTACCTTTATAAAATTGCCGGGATAAATAATCGGAAGTAATAGATACTGGCAAGTATAATCTGAAAATTCATATTTTTTACACTAAATTAATCACATTAATTTATAAAAGTTTTTTTGTAAATTAATATAAATAATCAGTTTAAATGTCGGTTTCCCCAAGAACAGTTTCAATCATAATTCCTACATATAACAGAGCCCATTTACTGGGAATCACAATAGAAAGTTGTATAAATCAAACCTACCCGAAAAATTTATATGAGATAATTATAGTTGATAATAATTCTACAGATAACACAAAACAAGTAGTAGAAGAATGGATAGCAAAGTCTGGTGTTCCTTTAAAATACATTGTAGAAACAAGACAGGGTGCTCATCATGCGAGAAACACTGCTGCAAAATTATCAGAAAGTGAAATTTTATATTTTACGGATGATGATATGATAGCTGATAAAGATATGCTGATAAATATTGAAAAAGTTTTTAATCTTGATTATAACATTGCAGTTGTAGGTGGTAAGGTAGTTCCAAAGTGGGAATTTGATCCTCCTGAATGGCTTGAAAAATACTTTAAAAACGGAACACTGAGTTTAATTGAGAAATCTGAAAAACTTATAATCGCTTCATTTGACTTGGGAATTTACAGTTGTCATCAGGCAATGATAAGAAAAATCCTTTTCGATTGCGGTGGATTTAACCCTGATATTGAAAAAGATGTTTTAGTAGGCAATGGTGAAACCGGATTAAATATTAAAATTCTGGATAAAGGATATAACTTTGCATACACAAATGAATCAATAACTCACCACATGATTCCAAGATCAAGGATGACACAAAAATATCTTAACAAGAGATTCAGAAATCAGGCTAATTGTGACAGCTTCACTTCATTTAGAAAAAACGAAAGCTCAAAAAAAACATTATTGAAGTTGATTTTATTTTCTCATATTCCGAATTTGTTTAAATATTTTAACAGATCTGTTTATAAGAAATTTTCCAAAAAAGATATTTGGAGATTAGACAGAGTTTATTCACATTATTTCTTTCAGAAAATATTAATTGATTTTAAATATGCAACAAACGATAAAAAAAGAAAATTTTCTGTTAAGTACGATTATATGAATGAATAAAAAATTATTATGACAGACACAAAAGAAATCCTGAAAAATAAAAAATTAAGTATTGCCGGAATTAATTCAATTGATCTTTCTTTAGATTTGGAATCAGAAATCAGAAAGCTCAAGAAGGAAATGAATGCTGTTATTCTTGCTCATTATTATCAGGAGTCGGAAATTCAGGATTTGGCTGACTTTATAGGAGACAGTTTACAATTGTCACAGCAGGCTGCAAAAACTGAGGCTGATATAATTATTTTTTGCGGAGTTCATTTTATGGCTGAGACTGCAAAGATTTTAAATCCGGATAAATTAGTTCTGTTACCTGATCTTGATGCAGGTTGCTCACTTGCCGAAGGCTGCCCTGCACCGTTACTGGAAAAATTTAAACAGCAACATCCAGATCACATTCTAATAAGTTACATAAATTGCTCAGCAGAAGTAAAAGCTTTGTCAGATATAATCTGTACTTCATCAAATGCAGTAAAAATTGTTAATCAGATTCCGCCGGATCAAAAAATTATTTTTGCTCCCGATAAAAATCTCGGTAAATATGTAATTAAACAATCCGGCAGAGACATGTTACTATGGCAGGGAGCATGTATAGTTCATGAAACATTCAGTGAGAGAAAATTAGTAAAGTTAAAATTTGAAAATCCGGATGCATTAATTATTGCTCATCCCGAATGTGAAGAGTCTGTTTTGAATAATGCGGATTACATTGGGTCAACAAGTGGTTTATTGAAGTTTGTAAGCGAGTCTGACAAAAATGAATTTATAGTTGTAACTGAGCCGGGGATAATTCATCAGATGCAGTTAAAAAATAAAAATAAAAAATTTATACCGGCACCTCCCGAATCGAACTGCAACTGCAACGAATGTCCTTATATGAAATTGAACACACTGGAGAAATTGTATTTATGTATGAGAGACAGAAAACCTGAGATTACTATGGACAAAGAAATTTTAAAAAAAGCTTTAAAACCTCTTCAGAGAATGCTTGATATGAGTTAAAAATATTATCTGTATAAAAAATCTCTATTGATTTCTATAAGCCGGATTCTGTTTCAGTTCATCACCGATGACAATCATTTATCTTAACATGTTATTGCTAACATGTTTTTTGCGACCTACCCCGGGAATATATAAAGTGAGCAGATCTTCAATTCCCTATACATGGTCTTGCTCCGGCTGAGGTTTATCAATCTCAGAAATTGCTTTCTGAATGGTAGGCTCTTACCCTGCCTTTTCACCCTTATCACGTTTGCACGGGACGGTTTTCTTTTCTGTGACACTTTCTATTTTATAAACTTGCGTTCATAAAATCCGGGAATTTCTCCCGGCAGCCCTGCTCTTTGCGGAGTCCGGACTTTCCTCACATCCCTTTTAAAAGGGACAGTGCGATTGTCTGAAATCTAATAGAGATTTAATTTTAAAGAACTGAATTTTAAATCAAGAGAACTTTGCTGCTTTTATTCATGAGAAAATAATTTCTAAATGCAGGTTATTTTATATCAATCAATAAATTATCCGCTGATTCATCACCGGAATTAAATTCACTTTTATTTTCCGAATTACGATTATCTATAGCTTCGTTTGCAAGTTGATCTGCTAACTTATTTTTTTCCCGCGGTATATGATGAATGGAAAATTTTTTATTCAAAGATTTAATTTCTTTCCAGAATAAGAGTGAATGATTTATTAAGTCTTTATTCTTAATTTTATATTCACCTTTAATTTGTTTAACGACAAGTTCACTGTCAAGAAAAAAGGAAATCTGATGAAATTCTTTATCTAATGATTTTAAAATATTCACGCTTTCTGTTAAAGCAGTATATTCAGCAGAGTTATTCGTCGCCGTACCTATAAATCTTTTATGAGTTTTAATAATTTTATCTTCTTCATCAAAAATCACAACACCGATTGCCGCAAGTCCCGGATTACCTCTGGATGCTCCATCTGTAAAAACTTTTAAAATTTCTGTCAATTAATTTGTTTGTTAAGCTAAAGTTAATTCTTCTGAAATTAATATTCTTCCACAAGACTGACATGTGAATATTTTCTCTGCTGCTTTTATTTCGATAACTCTTTGAGGTGGAATGGAATTATAACATCCTGAGCAGTTTCCTTTTCTGACAATAGCAGTTGCTTCACCCTTATACATTTTATTTATTCTGTCATAAAGTGAAATACTTTGAGCATCTAATTTTTGTGTCAGCAGATTTCTTTTTTCACGCAATACTGATTCTTCCTGTTTAAATTCTTCATCAAGCTCATTTAACAATGTCTGTTTTTCTTCCAGTTCGGTTTTTAACTCAGTAAATTTTGTATCTAAAGTTTCTATTTCAGAGATTAAAGTGCCGGTGATTGTATCAATTTCTTTTATTCTGATTTCATTTTTTTTTACTTCGTCAAACAATGACTCAATTGTTTTAATAATTTCATCATATTCTTTGTTTGATCTAACATCAAATTTTTGCTCGTCATATTTATTTATTCTTTCTTCATATGAATTATCAGTTTCAATAAGCTTTGCTTTTTCATTTTCAAGATTCTGAAGTTCTTCTCTTTTAATATCGATTCGGGTTTTAAAAGAATCAATTTTTGAAATAATTAATTCAATATTTTCAGGAAGATCACCTTTTTCTTCTGCAATATCTGTTAGTTCTTCATCTACATTCTTTAGTTCTATAAAGGATTTTAAAGTATCAGTAATCTTTGGTTTGTCAGTTTCTACATAGTTGGAAAAAAACTCCTGAAATCGGCTTTCAGACTGAATAGAAATCTCATCATCAGAATTTACAACAGTTTCTATGGCAGTTTCTTCTGATGGTTTAGCTGAAATATCTTCCGATGTTGCTTCTTCTTTAATTTCAATATTTTCATTTAAATCAGAGTTAAAGGTTTCTTCATTTTCATTTTCATGATTAATAGTAATTTCACTCATATTTTATATTTTATA
>Ga0105046_10004473_pt1 | contig 22242 bp, 24 predicted proteins | sample MAT03_FD_78385 | JGI IMG/M metagenome (GOLD analysis project Ga0105046, IMG submission 78385) | Freshwater microbial communities from Lake Fryxell liftoff mats and glacier meltwater in Antarctica - MAT-03 (megahit assembly) | ecosystem: Environmental > Aquatic > Freshwater > Ice > Liftoff...
ACCGCCTCCGACGAGCAGGCCCAGGAGGCCTGCGCCTTCATCCGCAGCCTGCTGAAAACCCGCGACATCGGCAAGGCCGAGGCGGTTCGCATCCAGTACGGCGGCTCGGTCAAGCCGGGAAACGCGGTCGCGCTGCTCGGCATGCCCGACATCGACGGTGCCCTGGTCGGCGGCGCAGCGCTCGACCCGGAGGACTTCAGCCAGATCGTCGCGGCTGCCGGAGGCTCCTGAGATGCCGGTCCCGGGCCCGACCGAACTGCCGGTAAACAGCGTCGCGCTGATCATCCTCGACGGCTGGGGCCTGGCCGAACCGGGCCCGGGCAACGCCGTCTCGCTCGCGCATACACCGAACTTCGACCGGCTCTGGTCCGAGGGCCGGACCACTCAGATGACCGCCTGGGGCCCGTCGGTCGGGCTTCCGGAGGGTCAGATGGGCAACTCCGAGGTCGGCCACCTGAACCTCGGCGCAGGAGCGATCGTCAAGCAGGACCTGCTGCGGATCGACTCGGCCGTGGCGGACGGCTCGTTCTTCGAAAACGAAGCCCTGGTCGACGCCTGTCGGCGGGCGGTCGACAGCCCCCGTGGCCGCCTCCACCTGATCGGCCTGGTCTCCGACGGAGGAGTGCATTCGGGCTGGGAGCACCTTGAGGCCTGCATCGAGCTGGCCTCGCAGGAGGGCGTTCCCGACGTCGTCTTTCACGCGATCACCGACGGCCGCGACACGCTGCCCCACGGCGGGAAGCAGTACCTCGCAGAACTCGAACGGTGGCTGCGCTCGGCCGGCCACACCGGCACGGTCAGCGGCCGCTACTACGCGATGGACCGCGACACCCGCTGGGAGCGGCTCAAGCTGGCCTACGACGCGATCGTCCACGGCGAGGGACCGAAGGCGCCCGACTCCGCCACCACGATCGAGGACTCCTACGAAGCTGATCTCACCGACGAGTTCGTCAAGCCGACCGTGATTGGCGACTACGACGGCGTGGCCGAGGGCGATGTCGCGATCTTCATCAACTTCCGGCCGGACCGCGCCCGCGAGCTGACCCAGGCCCTGGCCGATCCCGACTTCGACGGCTTCACCCGCTCCGGCGGTCCGCTGGTCGACCTGACCACGATGACCTCCTACCGCAAGGGCTGGCCGTATCCGATCGCCTTTCCGGAGGACCGGCCGTCGGTGACTCTGGCAGAAGTGATCTCCGAGCACGGCGGCAATCAGGTCCACGTCGCCGAGACCGAGAAGTACGCCCACGTCACCTACTTCTTCAACGGCGGTAGAGAAGAGGAGTGGAAGGGCGAGCACCGCAGCCTGGTGCCGTCGCCGCGCGACGTGCCGACCTACGACTTCAAGCCGGAAATGAGCGCCAGCGCCGCAGCCGATGCCTTTATCGCCGACTGGCGCGAGGACCACCCGAGCTTCGGGGTGATCAACTTCGCCAATCCGGACATGGTCGGCCACACCGGCGTGATCCCGGCCGCGGTCGCGGCGATCGAGGCGGTCGACGGCTGCCTGGCCCGGGTGGTTGATGCGGTCCACGAGTCCGGCGGCGCCTGTCTGATCACCGCCGACCATGGCAACGCCGACCACATGCTCGAGCCGGACGGATCGCCGAATACGGCCCACTCTCTGAACCCGGTGCCGCTGATCCTTACCGTCCCCGGTCCCGACCTCGCCGAAGGCGGCATCCTGGCCGACGTCGCCCCGACCGTGCTTGAGGCGCTCGGCATCGAGCAGCCGTCGGCGATGACCGGTCGCTCGCTGATCGTCTGACCGGCCCCGCCGGGTACGCTGCGCGTTCGTGCGCCACGATCCCGCAAGACTCAGCTTCGAGATCGAGGCCCGAGACGGCTCGGCCCGCCGCGGCCGCCTGCTGACCCCTCACGGCCCGGTTGAGACCCCCGCCTTCATCCCGTTGGCGACCAAGGGCAGCGTGCGTGGCATGGCCTCGCGCGAAGTCAGCGCCCTCGGCTTCGAGCTGGTGCTCGGCAATACCTACCACCTGCTGGTCGCACCCGGCCCGGAGCGGATCGAGCAGGCCGGCGGCCTTCACAAATTCATGGCCTGGGACGGGGCGATCATCACCGATTCCGGCGGCTTTCAGGTCTTCTCTCTGGCCCACGGCGGAGTCAGTCAGGAGATCAAGGGCACCGGCCGCAAGCGCGAGGGCCTCGCCCAGACCCTGGGCATCGAGGAAGAGGGCGTGCGTTTCCGCTCCTACAAGGACGGGTCGGAGCTGATGCTCTCCCCGGAAAGTTCGATGTCGGTCCAGGCCTCGCTCGGCTCCGACATCGCCCTGACCTTCGACGAATGCACGCCCTTCCATGCTGACCGCGAGTACACCGCCCGCTCGACCGAGCGCACCCACCGCTGGCTCGACCGCTGCCTCGATTGGCACCGGGAGAACGGTCCGGCCGGGCAGGCGGTCTTCGGCATCGTCCAGGGCGGCACCTACGAGGACCTGCGGCTCGAGGCCTGCGAGACGGTCGCCGCGGCCGAGGTCGACGGGATCGCGATCGGCGGCACGCTCGGCCGCGACAAGGACGAGATGGCGGAGGTACTCGGCTTCACCGTGCCGGCTCTGCCTGAGGATGCCCCCAAGCACCTGCTCGGAATCGGCGAGGTCGACGACCTCATGCGCGGCATCGCCCTCGGGCTCGACATCTTCGACTGCGCCGTGCCGACCCGCCTCGCCCGCCACGGCATGGCCCTTGCACCGCTGCCTGACTCCCGCTTCAGGATCGACGTGCGCAAAGGCTATTCTGCAGGCGTGAAGGGGCCGCTGGTCGAGGGCTGCAACTGCACCGCCTGTACCGACTATGAGATCGACTACCTCAACTACATCTCACGTTCCGAGGAACTGACCGCGGTGAGACTCCTGGTCGAGCACAACCTGAACTACATGAACCGGCTCATGTCTGGCGCCCGTGACGCGATCTCGGCCGGCAGTTTCGCCGCCTACAGCTTGGCAATCCTGTCCGGCTCGGCCCCCTGGGAGGCCCTGTGAGCGGCACGACCCTGGCCGCATTCGACGGCGTCTCGAAGTCCTTCGGCCGCAATGTCGCTCTCCGCGGACTGTCCTTCGGGGTGTCCGAGGGCGCGGTCTGCGGCCTGCTCGGACCGAACGGCTCGGGCAAAACGACCGCGATCCGCATCCTGCTCGGCCTCGGTCGTGCGGATGCCGGCTCGGCCGGGCTGCTCGGCGTTCCGGTCGGCGGGACCGGCTTCGCCAGTGCGGTGCGACAGACGGGATCGCTGATCGAAGGCCCGGCGCTCTACGACCGCGCCAGCGCCCGTCGGAACATGAGGATCCAGGCCGATGCCCGGGCGATCCGCCGGCCGGACGGCGAGATCGCCTCGCTGCTGGAGCTGGTCGGCCTTGCCGATCGAGCCGACACCAAAGCCGGCGGCTTCTCGATGGGAATGAAGCAGCGGCTCGGTCTGGCCGTAGCCCTGCTTGGCAGCCCGAAGCTGGTCATCCTCGACGAGCCGACCAACGGCCTCGACCCCTCCGGCATCGTCGAGATCCGCAAGCTGATCGCCCGCCTTCCCGAGTCCGGGGTCACCGTGCTGGTCTCCTCGCACCTGCTTTCCGAGGTTCAGCTGATGTGCGACCGGGTGACGATTATCAACCGCGGCGAGCTGGTCCTCGACGGAACGATCGCCGAAGTGCTGAGCACGGCCTCGGGGGAGGACGGCTACATCGTCGGTGTGCAGCCCGGGGAGTCCGCCCGGGCAACCGAAGCGCTGGCCGGTGTCGGCCTGAAAGTAGCTGCGCGAGAAGACGGTGCCCTGTCCGTTTCGGGGCCGATCGCCGACGGCTCGCAGCTCAGCTGTGTACTCGCTGGTGAGGGGATCTACGTAACCCGCCTGCAGACCGATAACGCTGACCTTGAGCGGGTCTTCCTCGAACTGACCGGGAGCGCCGAAAGTGAGGGCTGAACTCCTCAAGGTCCGCTCACTTCCAGCGCCACGCTGGTACCTGGCCGCGGTTTTTGCCTTCATGCTGATCGGATTCGCCGCTACCTGGCAGTGGGGGCTTGGTCCCGATCGCGACGCGTTCGACTTCGCGATCGGCTTTCCGTTACCGATTGCGTCGACGGTGTTCGGGGTCTGGCTCTTCGGCGTCGAGTACGGCCAGAATACGATGCGTCGCACGCTCTCTGCCGACCCTCGCCGGACCCGGCTCCTGCTTAACAAGGTGGTGATCGGAATCCTGCTCGTCGCGCTCGCAACGGTTCTTGTCTACCTGATTGCTTTTCCGCTTTACTCGCTCGCTGCTGATCAACACGGGCAGTCGATCACACTGACCGACTACCTCGACGCAGCGATAGTCACGCTCATCACCAACGTCTCATACCTGATGGTCGGAACTGCCTTTGCTCTGATCACGGCAAGCATGGCCGGCGGGGTCACCTTCGCTCTGGTCTTCATTTTCATCTTCGGTGGGCTTGCCGCTGCGGTGCCCGAGATTTACCCGTACATCTTCGATGCCGCGTTAGGAGACATCGACTTCGCCATCCGTGGCAGCGCCGGCGGATTTGGCCTTGTGACCCAGGAGAACTCGACCGCAGTCGCGATAGTCATCGCAGCTGCGTGGCTCTTAGGCCTGCTGGGTCTGGGCTGGCTGCGCCTGACACGCAGCGACGTCAAGTAACTACTGCGTGTTCTGACGCAGGTAGTCCTTGAGCTGCTGCGAGACGTCATCAACCGACTGTCCCGCCCACTCACGCACCTTGACCGAAGCGGCCCGATCGGTCAGCGAGATCACCGCGCCGGCGACCAGCAGGGCGATCAGGATCAGGGCTAGCACCCCGGCCAGGAATCGCGCGAAGCGGTTTACGGCTGAGCGTTTTTTGACCTTCGGTCGGGGCGGAGGACCCTGGTAGCTGCGCGGCGGCGGGGCCGGCCGGTGGGCGGTGCGGGCGGTGCGCTCGAGCGGCCGGGTCGCGGTCTCGGCCATCGGGAAGTTCACCGGGGTTGCCGGCTCGTCGTGCTCTTCGAGCACGACCGTCACGTCCTCGCCGCGCAGGCCACGCTCGAGGCCGTTGGAGAACGCCCCGGCGCTGTGGAAACGGATTCTTATGTCGCCCTCCAGCGCGCGCATCACCGAAGCCGAGACGGTCTCGGGAACGTCACCGTTGTAGGTCCGCGGGGAGAGCGGCTTCTCGTTCTGTTGCCGGATCGCCAGCTCGGCCAGTGAAGATCCCTCGTACGGCAGTCGCCCGGTCAGGAACTGGTAGAGCACCACGCCAAGCGCGTAGACGTCGGTCGCCGGGGTCGCCTCGTCGCCGCGCACCTGCTCCGGTGCGAGGTAGGCGGCGGTGCCGACCACCGAGCCGACCTGGGTGATCCTGGTCTGCTCGGCTGCCCTGGCGATGCCAAAATCGGTCAGCTTGCAGGTCATCGGCCCGCCGCCGACCGGCCCGCCGACGACCATCAGGTTGCCGGGCTTGACGTCGCGATGAATGATCCCGTGGCGGTGGGCGTACTCGAGTCCGGCACAGGCCTGGACCCCGATCTCTACCGCCGCCTCGGGCTCGAGCACGCCCTCGCTCTTGAGCAGCTGGGCTCCCGAGCGGCCCTCGACACACTCCATGACGATGAAGTGCCGGCCGTGATCGACGCCGGTGTCGTAGACCTGAACGATGTTGGGGTGGATCAGCTTGGCCACGGCCAGGGCTTCACGCCGGAAGCGGGCGACGAAGCGGTCGTCGTCGGACAGGTGCTCGGCCAGCACCTTGACCGCGACGGTGCGCTCAAGGACCTGGTCCTTGGCCCGGTAGACGTTGGACATGCCGCCGGATCCGAGCCGGTCCATAAGCTCGTAGCGGTCGCCCAGTACGGTCGGCGTGCTCATCTGGTCTCCACCGTAAGGGTCACGGGCCGACTCCGCCCGAGTCCGGCGTCACTCCGCCCGAGCCGGAGCCCGGGTCCGGAGCGGGGCTGGGGGCTGGCTCCGGGGCAGGCTCCGGCTCCGGCTGGTTGCCACCGTTGCCTCCTCCGGTCGTGCCGGTGGTCCCGGTCGATCCGGTGTTGTCCGTGGTCTGAGTGTCCGTTTCCGGGGCAGGCTCGGGCGTCGCTTCCTCCTCCGGCTCCGGGGCCGGCTCGTCGCTGTCGGACTCGACGCAGTCGTCCTGAACCTTGATCTGGAGTTCGGTCACCCCGTCGAGCAGGTTGCGCCTCAGCACCGGATCGACATCGTTGGAAAGCGCCTCCACCTGACCGCGGACCTCCTCGGCGGCGGCCAGCGCCTCGAAGCAGCTGCCCTCGGCGACCAGACTGTCCACGGTTTCCAGGTTGGCGATGATCCCGCGCGCCGTGTCCCCCGGCAGCAGGTTGCTGCGATCGTCCCCGCATCCCGAAAAGACCGCGATCGAGGCGATCGAGATCAGGAGGAGGGCTGTCAGTCTGGCTTTGGTCACGGGCTCGGGCGAGTCTAGAGAACGGCACTCAACGTCCCAGACGCAGGCGGTCGGCCAGGTGGGGTGGCAGGCCCGCTTCGCTGATCGCTCCGGCAGCCGGTTCGATCGGGTACGCGTTCCGGCGGTAGGTCGCAGTCAACGATCCGGTGTCGAGTTCCATCCAGGCGGCCCTGGGGTCGCCGTCACGCGGCTGGCCGACGCTGCCCGGGTTGAGCAGCCACTGGCCCGCGGCGACGTTCTTCACGGTGCCTTCGGGCGCGAGTTCCGAAGTGATCCGCGACAGCTCGTCGACCCGGGTGAAGTAGAGCGCGATGTGGGAGTGGCCGATCAGGCAGACGCGCTCCGCCTGGACGTCGAGGCAGTCCTCGGCGAGTTCAAGGTCGATCACGTACTCCCAGACCGGATCGCGCGGGGAGGCGTGGTAGAGCCCGATCTCCTCGCGGCGGGCGGAGGACTGTCCGCCGAGGCCGCCCAGTGTCTCTATCGAGCGGGGGTTGAGCTGCTCGCGGGTCCAGAGAGCCGCTTCGGCAGCGCTCGGGCTGAAGGTCGAGATGTCGATCTCGCCCATCGCCGCCAGGTCGTGATTGCCGAGCAGGAGCAGGTCGCAGCGCTCGGCCAGCAGTTCGAGGCACTCGTTCGGGCTGGCTCCGTAGCCGACCGCGTCGCCGAGGCACCAGATTTCTTCCACGCCGGCCTGGTCGACTGCCGCGAGCACGGTTTCGAGCGCAGGGAGGTTCGCATGTATGTCCGAGATCACGGCTGTTTTCATATCTGGGGGCGCTCCGTCGCTGGCAGGTGTTCGGACCGGCGCACTCGCTCTATCGTAGAGCCCAATGGATTCCGCAACCGGGCGATTGAAGCGGCTGAACGGCTACGCCCCCGCGATCGCCGTCATCGTCGCCGTTCTGGCCGGATTCTTCGCCGCGGCAGCGCTCGGCCCCGGTGACCCTCCGGTCACCACCGACCGGGCAGCAGTCGAGCGCCAGGTCGAGCGGGCCGGCCCGGTCGGGTCGGTTCAGGCCGACCAGTACCGCAGCCAGTCGCGCCGGATCGCGATCGCTGCCCTTCTGGTCGAGTTCTCGGTGCTGGCTTTCTTCGCTTTCTATCGCGGCCGGCCGGTCCGCAGCCTGATCGACCGGGTGGCGGCCCGACCGGTCCGTGGGGCGGCGGCGCTCGGCGGACTGCTCGCCATTGCCCTCGCCCTGGTCGGCCTGCCGCTGTCGCTGCTTTCCTTCGACCTCGGTCGCGATTACGGCCTGGTGACCCAGAATCTCGGCCCCTGGCTCGGGGATCAACTGTTGTCCACCGCGATCTCGATCGTCGTCTCGATGACCCTCGCTGCGGTCGGATACGCGGCCTGGCGGCGTTTCCGCGGCCGCTTCTGGATCGCCGCGTCGGTCCTCGCCACGGCCTTCGCGGTCGTCTGGATCTGGCTCTGGCCGGTCGCCGTAGCCCCGCTGTTCAACGACTTCGAGCCACTACCGCCAGGCCAGTCGCGGGCGGAGGTCATGCGACTGGCCGACCGGGCCGGAGTCGAGGTCAGGGAGGTCTACTCGGTCGATGCCAGCCGGCGCTCGGTTGCCCTGAATGCTTACGTCAACGGCATCGGCCCCTCGAAGCGCGTGGTGATCTACGACAACTCGCTCGACCAGCTGCCTCCGGACGAACTCTCGGCCCTGATCGCCCACGAGCTGATCCACGTTGAGGCCGGCGATGTCTACCGCGGGCTTGGTTTCGCCCTGATCGTGATTCCCTTCGGGGCGCTGGCGATGCAGCTGTTCACCGGCGCCGCGCTGCGTCGCAGCGGGGACCGGCGCGACTCTCCCGCGGCGGTGCTGCCACTGGCCCTGGCGCTCGCGGCGATGACCCTGCTTCTCACCGTGCCGGGCAACGGGCTCTCGCGACAGATCGAGATCAACGCCGATTACCGCTCGGTTGAGCTGACCGGGGATCCGGCCGCCCTGGTCGGCCTCCAGCGTCGCCTTGCGGCCAGCAACCTCTCCGATCCCGACCCGCCGGCAGTCTGGAAGTTTCTGTTCGGGACCCACCCGTCAACCCTCGACCGGCTGGCGCTGGCCGAGGGTATGCGGCAGGAGGGGGGTGGAGGGTGAAGCTCTCGGTTATCGCCGTCGGTCGGATCCGTCCGCCTTTCGATGCGGCCGAGGCCCACTACGTGAAGCTGGCCCGGCCGAGGCAGAAGATCGAGGTGGTCGAGGTCAAGGGCGACGAGGCTCTGATCAAGCGGCTCGAGCCCGGTGCGTTCGTGGTCGCACTCGACCCTGATGGCCGCGAGATGGACTCGCTGGAGTGGTCGGCCTGGCTCGACGACCGCCGTCTGGCCGCGCGTGACGTCTCGATCCTGATCGGCGGACCGGAGGGACTGCCGGCGGCGGCCCTCGAGCGCAGCGACGAGCGGGTGTCGCTCGGCCGCCAGACGATGGCCCATCAGCTTGCACGCGTCGTCGTGCTCGAACAGATCTTCCGGGCCGGCAAGATCCTGGCCGGCGAGAAGTACCACCTCTAGCCCGCGCCGTAGGATTGGCCGCGTGCCGACCACCGACCCCGTATCCGCCCTTCTGGAGACCGTTACCGCCGCGACCCGTCGGGTCGCTTCCGACGATGCGGTCTCACCCGGCCTCGACCCGGCACCGCGACCCGAACTCGGCGACTACAGCTCGAATGCGGCGATGTTGGTCGCCAAGGGCCTCGGCCGGCCACCGCGGGATGTCGCGGCGGAGATCGCCACGGAGGTAGCCGAACGGCTCGGTGACCAGCTCGAACGCACTGAAGTTGCCGGCCCCGGCTTTGTAAATCTTTTCCTCGATGACCGCTGGTATCGCGACGCGGTGGCCGGTCTCGGCGGTGCCGCGGCGAGCGTGCCGGCCGACCCGATCACCGAGAAGGTCATGGTCGAGTTCGTCTCGGCCAACCCGACCGGCCCGCTGACCGCGGCCTCGGGGCGCCACGCGGCATACGGCGACGCCGTCTCCAGCCTGCTCCGGGCGACCGGCCACGAGGTGGTCACCGAGTACTACGTCAACGACGCCGGCGGCCAGGTCGAGGCCTTCGCAGCCTCGATCGCTGCCCGCATGAACGGCGAAGATCCGCCGGAGAACGGCTACCGTGGCGATTACGTCAACGGACTCGCCGAGCGGGCCCGGGCGGAGGGCATCGCCGCCGGGGATCCCAAGACGCTTGCCCTTGAGGGCGTCGGCTGGATGGTCGCGAGTATTCGCGCTTCGCTGTCCGGTTTCGGGGTCGAGATGGACGGCTTCTTCTCCGAGCGCTCGCTCTATGAGGACGGGCTGGTCGAACGCGGTCTGCAGCGCCTGCGCGAGGCCGGGCACACCTTCGAAGATGACGGCGCGCTGTGGCTGCGAACGACCGATTTCGGCGACGACAAGGACCGGGTCCTGGTCCGCTCCGACGGCGAGCCGACCTACTTTGGCGCCGACGTCGCCTACCACGCCGACAAGATCGATCGCGGTCACATCAGGTTGATCGACGTGCTCGGCGCCGACCACCACGGCTACATCGCCCGGATGGCTGCGGCGATCAAGTCGCTCGAGGCCGACGACGTCGAGTTCGAGGTCCGGATCCTCCAGATGATCCACCTGGTCGAGGGCGGCCAGCGAACCAAGATGTCCAAGCGCGCCGGGGACATCGTCACGCTGGACGAGCTGGTCGCCGACATCGGCACTGATGCCGCCCGGTTCTTCATGCTGCAGCGCAGTCACGACTCGACCATCGATCTCGATCTGGACCTTGCCCGGTCGCAGTCCTCGGAAAACCCGGTCTACTACGTCCAGTACGCCCACGCCCGGATCCAGAGCATCCTGCGAAAGGCCGCCGACCTCGGCCGCAGCCCGGAGACCGCGGACGCCGACATGCGGGCGGCTGCCCCGGTCAAGCCTGCCGAGAAGGCGCTGATTACCAAGCTGCTCGCCTTCCCGGCCGAAGTCGGCGAGGCGGCGTCCCGCCGCGCTCCGCACCGGATCTGCAGCTACGCGAGCGAAACCGCCGCTGCCTTCCACGCCTTCTACCGCGACTGTCAGGTGGTCGACGCCGAAGGGGAGGGGGTCGAAGCAGCCCGGCTCGAACTCTGCGCCGCGACCGCGGCGACGATCTCCTCGTCTCTCGAGCTACTCGGAATCACCGCACCGGACCGCATGTAGGGCGCCGGCCGGCGCCGGACTCAGCGGTCGTAGTCGTCGAGTTCCCGATCGAGCCGCGCGGCGTCTGCCCCGGACGGTCCCGCCGGCGCGCTCGCGCCAGCCGCTGCCGCGGCGGGAGCCTTGGTCCGCCGCCACTTCAGCCCGGCCCACAGCACTCCAACCGCGCCGAGGATAAGCCCGGCCAGCGGGACCACGTAGACCCAGAAGTTGACTCTCTCGTCGTCTGGCATGCCGAGGACCTGCGGCCCGTACTCGGCGACCAGAGCGTCCTTGATCTCCTGCTCGTCCTTGCCCTCGGCGATCAGTTTGCGCATGAAGATCCGCTGCCGGTCGGCCGCCGGCGCCTGGGAAAGGCCGAGCAGCGTGCCGCAGATCGGGCACATCACTTCGTCTTCGAGGTCGGGCAGGTTGGCCTGCGGTGCTACCGCAAGCGGCGCGTAGCCAGTCCATCCTTCAGCCCATTCTTCGGAACCGGTCGTGTTCTGCGAGGCGCCAAGGGCTCCGGTCGGCCCGGTGGTCTCGGCCGAGCCCTGGGTCGCGGGTCCGGCCAGCAGCAGGACGGCGGTCAGCGCGACTGTCGCCAGTGCTGCGAGCCGCGTCACGGTGCGCCCGCCCCCGAATCACGGAGCGCCGGTGCGGCGAACTTCTCGATTTCGGCGAGGTCGCGGAACGGTCCGGCGAGGCGGGTGACGAGCTTGCCATCCGGGTCGATCAGGAAGGACTCCGGCACGCCGGTCGTCTTCAGGTCGTTGGCGTATTCGCCACTGGCATCCCGAAGCTGCGGGTAGTCGATCCCGTACTCACGCAGGAATGCGATCGCGTCCTCGGAGAGGTCCCTGGTGTCGATCCCCAGCACGGTGATCCGGTCTCGATTCTCGGCGGCGAAGCGCTGAAGCGCGGGCGATTCCTCCCGGCAGGGGATGCACCAGGAGGCCCAGACGTTCAGCAGGACCCAGTCGCCGCGAAAGTCCTCCAGCGAGCCCTCGTCGTCGGCGCTGACCGAGGGCTGGGTGGACGGGGGCACGCTCTGGGCGGACAGTGTCGGCAGGGTCGCCACCGGCATCTGCTCACCGACCTGAAGCCCGCCGTCACCCGAGGTGACCAGGCCCCAGGCAAGAAAGCCGATCAGGGCAGCCACTCCGACCGCCGCCAGTATTGCTCGAAGATTCATGGCCTCAGAGTATGAACGTCGTGGGCTCCCGGTCATGGGGCGGCAGGGACGAGCGGTGGGGGCATTCGGGGTAGGATCGGCCGGGTGCGGACGTAGCTCAGTTGGTAGAGCGTGAGCTTCCCAAGCTCGAGGTCGCGGGTTCGATCCCCGTCGTCCGCTTTGAAGGCCACCCTCTCCACAGTCATCGTCGCCTTCAACTCGGCGCCTGACCTGGCTCGCACCCTCCCGGCCCTGGCCGGGGAGATGACCGCCGGCGACGAACTGATCGTGATCGACAACTGCTCCGAGGAGGACCCGACGTCAACGGTCAAGGCCGCTGTCCCGGGGGCGAGGATCGAGCGGCTCGAAACGAATACCGGCTTCGCCGCCGCGGCCAATCGTGGGGTCGAGCTGGCCGGCGGCGATCTGGTCGTAGTGCTGAACCCCGACGCCAGACCGGAGTCCGGCTGGGGCGAGGCGATCCGCCGTCCCCTGGAAGAACAGCCCGACTGGACCGCCTGGATGGCCCTGGTCACCTTCGTCGAGGGCGAGCAGCGGCTGATCAACTCGCTCGGCAACCCGGTCCACTTCACCGGAATCTCCTGGGCCGGCGGCCACGGTCTCCCGCTCGATCAGGCAGGTCCGTCGCGAGAGGTCCCGACCGCCTCGGGCGCCTGTCTGGCGATGCCTCGCGAGACCTGGCGTCGTACCGGTGGCTTCGCCGGCGAGTTCTTCCTCTACCACGAGGACGTCGACCTCTCGCTGCGGATTCGCGCCGCCGGCGGTCGGATCGGACTCGAGACCGCGGCGGTCGTCGATCACGACTACGAGTTCAGCGCCAGCCCGGGCAAGTGGCGCTGGCTCGAGCGCAACCGGTGGGCGACCCTGATCCGGAACTACCCGGCACCGCTACTCGTCCTGCTGGCACCCGCCCTGCTTGCGACCGAACTGGCGCTGCTGCCGGTCGCTATGCGTGGCGGCTGGGTCGGCCACAAGCTGCGCTCCTGGACCGACCTGCTGCGCTGGATGCCGCGGCTGCTCCGGGAGCGCCGGCAGATCAGCGCCGCCCGAATCATCACCAACGCCGCCTTCGCCGCCAACCTGACCCCGGACCTCGACTCGCCCTACATCCCCGGCATCGCCCACGGACCGGTCGTGCGAGGACTGCTTCGCGGCTACTGGCGACTGGTCCGGACCTTGCTGCCCGGCTGAGCCCCGACTCAGAGTGCCTGGCCGATTGGCCGGATCAGGATCTCGTTCACGTCGACCGAGTCGGGCTGGTCGAGCGCGTACTCGACCGCGCGGGCGATGTCTTCGTCGCTCAGCGCGCTGCTGCCCGGGCGGTTCTCGAAGAAGGGGGTGTCGACCATGCCCGGCTCGATCAGGGTGACCCGGATCCGGTTGCCGTCTTCGCGGGCCCGGAGCTCGGCCCGCAGTGCCTCGCCCATCGCGGTCGCGGCGAACTTGGTCGCCGAGTAGAGCGAGCCGGGCAGCGCCCGGCGGCCGGCGATCGAGCTGGTGATCAGGAAGTGGCCGTCGCCTTTCTCGAGCAGAGGGGGCAGGGTCGCGCGGATCGTCAGGGCGGGACCGAGCACGTTGGTCAGCACCATCGCGCGCCAATGCTCCGGAGACTCCTCGAGGAAGCCCCGGCTGGCGCCGAAGCCGGCGTTGGCGAAGACCGCGTCGATTCCGCCGAAAGTTTCCATAGTCGCCGCGGCAAGCCGTTCGACCTGATCCCACTCGGTCACGTCGCAGCTGACGGCCAGCGCGTGGCCCTCGCCGCCAAGCTCGGCGGCCAGTTCCTCCAGCGGTTCGAGCGTCCGTCCAGCCAGCACAAGCCTGTAGCGATCGTTAAGTGCGCGGGCTGTGGCAGCTCCGATTCCGCTGCCTGCCCCGGTGATGACAAGAACCTTCTTTTCGGCATTCATCGGCCGATTGTGGCATGCGGGAGTCGCCGGAGGTCCGACCTTGCAATAATTCGTCATCGATCATGGATCCGCAGAAAAAACGCCAAGTCAGATTGTTCGTAGCTCTCGGTTTTGCGCTTATGCTCGCCACCGGGCTGGTCTACACCTCGTTCAACGCTTCGAGCGAGGCTCGCGAGCCCTCCGATCTGGTTGAGGCCACTCCCGGCAAGAGCTACCAGATGACTGGCGATGTCGTTCGCGGCTCGATCGAGGATCAGGGCGAGGACGGCATTCTGTTCGAGGTCCGTGACCGACAAGGCGACGGCACGATCACCGCCACTTACGACGGCGTGATTCCCGACCCCTTTCGGGGCGGCCGCGAGATCGTGCTCAAAGGAACTGTGGAAAACGGGGTCTTCGTGGGGGAGACGGACACATTGGTGACCAAATGCCCCTCGAAGTTCTCGGAGAAACAGAATCAGTAGCCTCGGCAACGCAGCGCTCTGGGCCGCCTTCCTCACCGCCACCTTCGGTGCGGTCGCGGCACTGATCGGGACCCGCGGTGACCGCCGCTGGGTAGCAGTCGCACGCCGTTCGGCCTACGCGCTGTTCGCACTACTGCTGATCTGCGTTATCGCGATCGAGATCGCCTTCCTCAGCAGCGACTTCAGCCTCAGAGTGGTCGCCAACCACTCCTCGCTCGATACGCCGCTGTTCTACAAGTTCACCGCGATGTGGTCGAGCCAGGAAGGCTCGCTGCTGCTCTGGGCCTTCATCCTGTCGCTGGTAGCGTCGGTGTCGCTGTACGCCACCCGAGGCAAGCTGCGCGATCTGGTGCCGTGGGCGGCGGCGGTCATGTTCGGCGTCGCGATCTTCTTCACCGCCCTGATGCTGTTCGGTGGCAACGTCAACCCGTTCGACACCCTCGCGGTCGTGCCGCCCGACGGAAGCGGGCTCAACCCGCTGCTCATGCACCCGTCGATGATCATCCATCCGCCGATGCTCTACGTCGGTTACGTCTCGCTGACCGTGCCGTTCGCCTTCGCGATCGGCGCCCTGATCACCCGCCGCGTCGACGCCTCCTGGATCAAGTCGACCCGCAGCTTCGCCCTGATCGCTTGGACTTTCCTCTCGATCGGCATCATCCTCGGCGCACGCTGGTCCTACACCGAGCTCGGCTGGGGCGGCTACTGGGCCTGGGACCCGGTCGAGAACGCCTCGATCATGCCGTGGCTGGTCACCACTGCCTACATCCACTCGATCATGGTCCAGGAAAAGCGCGGCATGCTGAAGGTTTGGAACGTCAGCCTGATCGTCGCCAGCTTCAGCCTCGCCCTGCTCGGCACCTTCCTCGTCCGTTCCGGCGTCCTGCAGTCGATCCACGCCTTCGGCGACTCGACCGTCGGGCCGTACTTCCTCGCCCTGATCGCCGTGGTGGTCGGCGGGTCGACCGCGCTGATCATCTCCAGGCTTTCGCTGCTCAGATCGAAGAAGCGGATCGACTCGATGGCTTCACGCGAGGCCGTCTTCCTGATCAACAACCTGCTGCTTATCGCGCTGACCGCGATCGTCTTCTGGGGCACCTTCTTCCCGCTGATCTCGGAGCTGTTCACCGGCACCCAGTCGGTGCTGGCCGCGCCCTGGTTCGACCAGTACACGACACCGCTGGCGGTCGCCCTGGTGCTGTTCACCGGGATCGGCCCGCTGCTTGCCTGGCGCCGGATCTCGGTTCAGGGCATCAAGCGGGTCTTCCCGATCCCGACCGCCGCCGCGCTGATCACGCTCGTCCTGTTTCTGATCTTCACTGACGTCGCCAACAGCATCTGGGCGCTGGCCGTGTTCGTGCTCGCCGCCTTTACGGTGGTCGCTTTGGGCCAGGAGACCTGGCGCGGGGCGCGGGCCCGTCAGATGAGCGCCGGCGGTTCGATGCCGGCATCGATATGGGCGATCGCCACCCGTAACCGCCGACGCTATGGCGGCTACGTCGTTCACTTCGGCTTCGTGATGCTACTGGTCGGTATCGCCGCCTCGTCCAGCTTTGAAGACAAGCGCGACGTCAGCCTGATGCCCGGGGAGTCGGTAACGGTCGAGGCCTACGAGCTGACCTACGAGAGACCGACCGTCGAGCGGGACGGCCCGGCGCTGGTCTTCGGCGCGGAACTCTCGGTCAAGCGCGACGGCGAGGCGTTCGCCACGGTCAAACCGACCCGCCGCTACTACCAGGTGACCTCCGGCACCCGCTCGATCGCAACTTACTTCCGCGGTGAAGCAACCAGCGAGGTCGGTCTCCGGGCCGGCGCCCGCAAGGACTTCTGGGTCTCGATCGAGCCGGACACCGCCGCGATCCAGAAGCGGGCGCGGATCGCCGACGAGCGCTTCGGTACCTACATGCGAACGAGGGTGCTGCCGGCGCTCCAGGCTGATCCTTCACAGGCCGAGGCGCTGACCCAGCAGCTGGTCGAGGTTCAGGGCCTCGCCACCGACCAGATCATCGCCGACTATGCGAAGCCCGCAATGGCCACTGCCGCCACCTTCAGGGTCATCGTCAGTCCGCTCGTCAGCTGGATCTGGATCGGCGCGATCATCACCATCCTCGGCGCATTCTTTGCGGCCTGGCCGGCGGCATCGTCCCGGCGGAGGAAGGGCGGCTGATGGAGGCGATCCTGTTTGCGATCTTCGTCCTCGCCGCAGCGGGCTTTGTCACCCGTCCGTTCTGGGCCGGCACCACCGACCCGGTTGACGAGGATCCGGCGGTCGCCGGGCTCGAGGCCGCCCGCGACCACAAGTTCAGGGAGATCCGCGACGCCGAGACCGACCTGGCCACCGGCAAGCTGACTCAGACCGACTACGACAAGGTCAGCGGTGAACTCCGAGGCGACGCCACCGAGCTGCTGGCCGAGCTCGACCAGGCCAAAGAGCGCGCCCGGCGCGCCTAACCTCTACACTCCCGGTTCGAATGTTCACGATCCTCGGCGTAATTCAGGTATTTCTCTCGGTCATGCTGATCTTTCTGATCCTGCTCCACTCGGGCAAGGACGCGGGGCTTTCGGGCGCCTTCGGCATTGGCGGCGGCGGCAGTTCGGTCGGTGGCGGCTCGCTGGTCGAGCGCAACCTGAGCCGGGCGACGATCGGCGTCGCGATCATCTTCGTGCTGAACACTCTCGTCCTGCTGAATCTCTGATTCAGCGGCACTGTTTGCTCTAGTCTGGCGACTATGAGCGACTCGACCAAACAGATACTGGCGATCACCCTCGGCACCCTCGGACTGGTAATCGGTGTGGTTGCCACGATCGTGGCCTTCAACGCCAGGGATGCCGCCAACTCGAACCAGGAAGTCACAAAGCTGGTCGACCAGCGCTTCACCGAGGCCCAGACGCGCCAGGACGCGCTCGAGAAGAAGCAGGCCTCAGATGCCGAGAAGCTGGTCGCCGGGCTCAACCGCGGCGAGAGGAACCTGATCGGCAAGATCAACGCGAACTCCCGATCCATCTCCCGGCTCCGGCAGCAGAACAACAACCTGAAGTCCCAGGTCAACTCGCTCAACCAGAAGAACGACAGCCTCTCGACCCAGGTGACCAACCTGCAGGACCAGGCCCAGAAGAACTTCAACTCCCTCAGCGGGCGGATCGACCAGGCCAACCAGAGGATCAGCAACCAGAACGCAAACCGCTGAGCATGCGGATTCTGTTCGTCTGTCTCGGCAACATCTGCCGCTCACCGAGCGCTGAAGCGGTGACGAAGGACCTCTGTGAGCGTGAAGGCATTGCCGACCAGGTATTCATCGACTCGGCCGGTACCGGCGACTGGCACATCGGCCACCCGGCCGACCCCCGGGCGATCGAGGCGGCGGCCAGGCGCGGCCTCACCCTGACCAGCATCGCCCGACAGGTCCAGCCGTCCGACTTCGAGAACTTCGACCTGATCGTCGCCATGGACCGCTCCAACCAGGCCGACCTTTTCGAGCTCTCCGGCTCCGAGGAAGGTGTAGTCCTGCTGCGCGAAGCCGGCGGTGGGGAGGAGCTGGATGTACCGGACCCGTACTTCGGCAACGGCGACGGCTTCGAGGAAATGCTCGACCTGCTCGAGTACCACTGCGCCGCCCTGCTGGAGCGCGTCCGGCCGTGATTGACGAGCGAATGCTCAAGTCTCTTCATGTGGAAACGATGCGACGGACCAACCTCGATGGCGGACACGCACCCCATCAGCTCTTTCAGGCTTCGACCATCGGCGCGCTGCTGGACGGCGTCTACGAGGGAGACGTGAGCTTCGCCGAGCTCGCCTCGCAGGGAGACACCGGCATAGGCACGCTGAACGGCCTCGATGGAGAGATGATCGCGCTCGACGGAAAGTTCTTCCGGGCCGACGCCGACGGGAGGATCAATCCCATCGAGGAGGAAGCAAAAACTCCGTTCGCAGTGCTGGCTGACTTTCAGCCGTCGATTGACAGGAAGCTGGCCGGCTCCTCGACATTTGAGGACCTCAAATCCGAGCTTGACCTGATTTTGCCCCACGAAGGAACGGTCGTCGTGATGTGCATCGACGGCGCGTTCGGTGAAATCACGGCCCGATCTGTACCGAGGCAGGAGCGGCCCTACCGTCCCCTGACCGAGGTGATTGACGACCAGCACGTTTTTACCATCGGTCCGGCTCGCGGCAATCTGGTCGGATTCCGGTTCCCTGAATGGACCGCAGGTATCGAGGTTGGGGGGTACCACTTCCATTTCATCGATGAGGCCCGTGAACGCGGGGGCCACGTACTCGACCTGGTGTTCAGGGGCGGGCGACTCCGGGCCGAAGTTTCTTCGGACCTCTGCGTCAAGCTGCCTCGTGGCATCGAACTCGGCTCCCCCGACCTGTCCACCCGAACCCGGGAAGCAATCGAGAAGACCGAGCGCGGTGGCGTGGGCGGGAGTAACGTCGGCCCTTGAACAGACGAATAGCGAGCCTGATCCCGACGGTTGTGTGACGGGTGACCTGGCCCGCGGCCGCGGTCGTACCGTTCATTAGTTCGTTCTAGCCGTCGGAACCTGCTGCGGCGCGGTAGCGCTCGATCGCGAACCGGCGCTCCTCGGCGTGGTCGATCACCGGTGCCGGGTAGTCGGCCCCGATCTCGCAGCCGGAAGCCTCCTGCTGCGCCTCATCCATCAGCCACGGCCGCACCAGGTGCTCGTCTGGCACCTCGCGCAGCTCCGGCACCCAGCGCCTCACATACACGCCGCCCGGATCGAAGCGCTCCTGCTGGGTCATCGGGTTGAACATGCGCTGGAAGTACGGGGCGGGGTCGGTGCCGACCGAGGTCGTCCACTGCCATCCACCGTTATTGGAGGCCATGTCACCGTCGACCAGCCGCTCCATGAACCACCTCTCGCCTTCGCGCCAGTCGAGGTGGAGGTCCTTGGTCAGAAACGAGGCGACCACCATGCGGACCCGGTTGTGCATCCAGCCGTCGCCGAGCAGCTCGCGCATGCCGGCATCGATCAGCGGGTAGCCGGTCTCGCCCTGTTGCCAGGCGGCAAGTAGAGCGTGGTCGCTCTGCCAGTTCAGGGTGCCGCGGTATCGCTCCTGAAACTCGAGCCTGGCCACCTCGGGGAAGTTCTTCAGCACCGACGCATAGAACTCTCGCCAGGCAAGCTCCTTGCGATAGACCCGTGGGCCTTTACCCTCCCGCAGTCCGAACTTCAGCTCAAGCTCCAGCGGCGATACGCAACCCCACCGCATGTAGGGCGAGAGCCTGGAGGAGCCACCGGTCGGTTGGTTGCGCGTCGCCGCGTACTCGCTCAGCCCGTCGTTGAGGTAGGCCCGGGCCTCCTGTCGCGCTGCCGCTTCACCCGGCTCGAACGAGGTCTCGGCTGCCTCGCCCTCCAGCCCGAGCTGTTCGACGGTCGGCATCTCGCCGGGCTCGATTCCCTCAGGGGTCTCGATCGACTCCGGCGGATCTTCGAGTTCGCGCCGTTCGACCTCCAGCCAGGCCTTGTAGAACGGTGAGTAGACGGTGTATGGGGTGCCCTTGCCCGAGAGGATCGGTCCGGGGTCGTCAACGATGTAGGCGCCCGGATGGGCGGTGTGGCCGATCCCAGTGCGGTCGAGCGCATCCCCGACCCGGCCGTCCCGCCAGACGGCCCAGGGGGAGATGTCGGTGGTCCAGTTGACATGGCTCGCACCAACTTCCTCGGCAAGCTTTGGCAGGACCGACTCCGGACTGCCGCGCCGCAGGATCAGGTCGGAGCCGCGCTCGCGAAGCGATCCGCGGAGGTGCTCAAGGCAGCCGAGCATGAAGCGCACCCGTGTGGGGGAGACGAACCGCCCCCCGGCCAGCAGCCGGTCGTCGAAGATGAAGCAGGGCACCACGGGACCCGCCTCGACCGCCGCCGCCAGCGCCGGCAGGTCATGAACCCGCAGGTCCCGGCGAAACCACATCACACTCGTCTCCTCACTTCCTGCGGCGGCCATCACGACGGATTATCACAGCGTCGGTTCGCATCGCTGAAGGCGGCAGGCCCGGCTGTCAATTCGCGACCCGCACGCGAGTGTGCTCCGGCCCCTTTCGCCTCGCCCACGGTGGTGGGTCAATCCGGCAGTCGGCGGGTGCGCGATTGCGGGCCTTCGCGGTTCCGGGCGCGGTGGCGGCCAGGGGTTAGGGTCACCTCTCGCGGGCGGGCAGCACGTGCCGCCCGCTGCTCAACTACGAAAAAGGGAGTCAACTTCATGGACAGGAAGATGGGAGCAGTACTAGCGGTCGCCATTGTCGGCCTGCTGGTCGGCGTGGCCGGGATCGTCATGGCCAACGACGCGAAAAGCAGCAATCAGGACACTCAGACCCAGCTTGATGCGGCCGTTACCAGAGAGTCCAAGCGGGTCGACGCGACCGCTGCCGCCGCCAAGGCCGGCATCAGAAAATCCGAGAAGAGCGATGAAGCATCGGTCCAGTCAGCCGAGCAGACCGACCAGAAGACCGCTCAGCAGAACAGCGACCAGATCGCAAAGTTCCAGAGCGCCCTGGACGACCTCAACAGCCAGATCTCCGATCTCCAGGCGGCCGAGCAGAGCAGCACTCAGAAACTGAACACAAGAATCGACGAGCTGTCCAGCCGCGTCGGCGGCTGAGACCGGGATCGAAAGCAGAAAAGCCCCGCATCCGAACAGGTTGCGGGGCTCTTTTCTTGGGACGAGGTGCGGCTGAGAGGAGTCGAACCTCCACGTCCTTTCGGACACAAGCCCCTCAAGCTTGCGCGTCTACCAATTCCGCCACAGCCGCAGAGGGACGACGATTCTAGGCAATGGGCACCGGGTCGCGCTTTGCCCCGGCGGGAGAGAGCTTGCGTTTTTGGCCCGGGGCGAACATACGTCCGTGGGGGTGGCTACTGTACGAACACAGGTTCGCTATCGGCGGACTCCGTCCAGAGAAATGATTCGAACGGCCAACTATGGCCGGTGAAGGAGAACTGTGGTTGACCTGACCAAGCGGCAGCGCGAGATCTTCGACTACATCGGCAAGTACGCCGACAAGATGGGTTACCCGCCAACCGTGCGTGAGATCGGCAAGGCGGTCGGCCTGCACTCCTCCTCGACCGTGCACGTGCACCTGGCCAACCTTGAGAAGGCTGGTGTGTTGAGGCGGGATCCGAGCAAGCCGCGGGCGATAGAAATCCTGGTCGAGAAGGCCAAGAGCGCTCGCAATGCCGCGGTCGAAACGGTCATGCCACAGGGCGGAGCCGGACTGCCGCTGCTTGGCCGGGTTTCGGCCGGTCCCGGCATGCTGGCCGAGGAGAACATCGAGGATTACGTCGAAGTGCCGTCGGTGATCGGTGGCCGCGAAGGTGACTACGTGCTCGAGGTCCGCGGCGAGTCGATGAAGAACGCCGGGATCATGGACGGCGACTACGTGATCGTCCACCCGGCCCCGGACGCCGACAACGGCGAGATCGTCGTAGCGATGCTTGACGAAGAGGAAGCCACCGTGAAGCGCCTCTACAAGGAAGCAGACCACATGCGCCTGCAGCCCGAGAACGAGACCATGGACCCGATCATCACGACCGACGCCGCGGTGATCGGCAAGGTCATCGGGGTCTTCCGAAAGGTCTGACCCGACCGTTTCCGGCCCAGGACGCGCTTCGGGTTGCCGATCGGCTGATCCGCCTTACAATGACCTTTGTGGGTCGGGCGGCCGCGGGGGGAGAGAAAACCCTTCGAGGAAAGTCCGGACACCACAGGGCAGGACGGTGGATAACTCCCACTCGGGGAAACCCGCAGGAAAGTGCCACAGAAATACACGGCCGATGGCGCAGCCACACGTGAGTTGCGAACAGGCAAAGGTGAAAAGGTGCGGTAAGAGCGCACCGGCGTCGCGGTGACGCGGCGGCCAGGTAAACCCCGTCCGGTGCAAGACCAAACAGGATCGTCGACCCGGCCCGGCGAGATCCAGGTAGGTCGCAGGTAAAGCGGGATTAGTCCCGCTTCCCGTCAGCGCTGTCAGCTGGCGAGACAGATGGTCGCTTAAGACAGGATCCGGCTTACAGACCCGCTAAAGGAAGGGCCCCGCAAGGGGCCTTTCCTATTCGTGAGCATCTGCTAATCTTCTGCTCACCTTCAA
>Ga0105046_10004475_pt1 | contig 22235 bp, 13 predicted proteins | sample MAT03_FD_78385 | JGI IMG/M metagenome (GOLD analysis project Ga0105046, IMG submission 78385) | Freshwater microbial communities from Lake Fryxell liftoff mats and glacier meltwater in Antarctica - MAT-03 (megahit assembly) | ecosystem: Environmental > Aquatic > Freshwater > Ice > Liftoff...
CCGAAGGCGCACGCCCCGCCGCACCGATGCCGCACAGCGAAGGGATGGGACATGTAGGAACTCGCGAGGTCGAGAACTCCTCGCCCCCTTCGATTTCCTCCGAAGAAGCCCGCCATCGCATTCTCGATGCGATGCTCGATGTCAATCCGGCGGCGGAATCGGGAGATATTGTTTCCCTGCGAGAGCTGCGTGAGCGACTCGATAACTCGTTGGATAAAGTGAGCTTTGACCAAGCCATCCTCGAGCTCGCCGCCCAAGAGAAAATCGCACTGCATCGAGACGATTTCGCCAGCACCAAGACCGACGCCGAACGCGAGGTCCTGGTCCGCGATGAGCAAGGGAAGTTCTACAACGTGGTCTCTTTGAGGACGTATTCATGAACGATCTTTTTCACCTACTGAAGCTACTCCCCAATCCACTCCTCGGCTCCTTTGTCGGGGATCCCTGGACTGTCCGGGACGCTGATCCCGATGTAAGCGAGATTCATCGTCCCGTCTTCCGGACTTGTCTCACAGCCGTCGAAGAAGCCCGCAACGCCAGTTGCAGCAGCGGCATTGTCATCCACGGTCAAGCAGGCAGCGGTAAGACCCACCTCATCGGGCGGCTGCGGCGGAAACTGATTGACGATTCCCGGACCCCCCAGCTTGAGCGCTTGAGCCATGCCTTCGCGTACATCAAGCTCAACACGAATGCCGGGTCACTCACGCGGCATGTGCGTCGAAGTGTGGCCGTCGATTTACTGCGTTCACAACGACATGGCTGGAATCAATTCGAGCGGATGGTCATCTCCCGACTGATGGAGGTCGCCGAGGGCGAAGGGGACATGGCGGGGTTCTGGGAATACTTCCTGGAAGAGCGAGCCGAACACGAACTCGATGGAATGTTGCAACAGCTCCAAGCCAGCGAGAATTTGTCTCCCGCGTTTGTGCGAGTCTTGGGCTGGCTGATTCGCAAGCGGCACCTGTTGGATGTTGCGGGCTGGTTGAGAGGAGATCCGCTGTCCGAGGCTGCGCTGGTGCGGCTCGATTTGGGTGCGGGGAATGACAATGATGACCCCGAGCTGCAATCCTTGGGGATGCTGCTCGACTTCATGCGCTTGGCGGGAGCCAAGGTTCCTTTGGTTCTGTGCTTCGATCAGATCGAGGCTCTCCAGACATCGCCCAACGATGTGGAATCGTTTGAGCGTTTCGGTCATCTGATGACGGCTCTGGCCAATGCCGACCCCAATCTGGTCCTCATCTCCTGCCTGCAATCGTCACGGTACGATCTCTTGAAGCAGGCGATCCCCGGTTATGCCATAGACCGTATCCAAAGTCGGGCCGCCATGTCGCTCAACCCGTTGTTGCTAGAGCAGGCACGGGCACTGCTGGCCCTGCGACTGGCTCCTCTGGCTGAATCGCGACCAGCGGAAGCCAGCGAGATTCGGCCATTCACCGATTCCGACCTGCAACGATTTGTCGGTTCCACAGGCTGTTCAGCAAGGGAGTTGATCGTCGCTGCGGCTCAGCGATTTGAAGCACTGCGGATGGACGAGCGCGCGATTGAACCAATCGATCGCCCGCTTCCAATGGTGGCCAACCCCGCGCAGTGGTTCGAGGACGAATGGGAACGCCGCGAGGCAGCCGCTCGACAGGCGAATACGCCCGAGGCGACAGCTGAGATCCTCTCCGATGGTCTCCCACGCCTCATCGGAGTCGTTGCACCCGACTGGAAAGTGTCTCCCGCCCAGCAAGGCGTGGCCTTCGACTACATCCTCACCGCGCCGAACAAAGAGGCTCAGGTTGGGATCAAAATCTGTGAAGGACCGCCGAACGGTCTGCAGGCGAAGCTGAAAACGCTGGCGACGCTTCATCCGGCCAAGACCAACCTACAAAAGCTCGTCTTGTTGCGAGATGAGCGGATACCGATCAGCAAGACGGCGAAAAAGACACTGGAGCACCTCGACGTACTCCAAAAGAACGACGCCCTCTTTCGTCAGGTCGCACCGCAAACACTGGCGGCGCTCGATGCCCTGCGGCAACTCCTGTCCGATGCCGCAGCAGGTGACTTGGCCTGTGGGGCGGAGACGATCGACACGGATTGCGTACTGGCCTGGTTGCGAAACCATCTGCCGGATTCGCTGAAGGAACTGGCCGATGTGCTGGTGACTCAGCAAGGCGGCGATCCCGGTGAAACTGGAGTCGACGGCGGCTCCGTCTTTCTCTCCTCCCTCCAAGAGTGGCTCTCCGAGAAATGCATTGCCCGCTGGTCCGAGGCCTTGGAGGGGATTGACGTGAGCGGCAAACAGGCTGACGCTCTGCTAGCCGCTGCCGAGCAGCGGACCGATCTGTTCGGCGTCATTCGTGGCGAGCCGACCGTGGTCTTTTCCTCCCGCATGGCCAGCCCCCACCTTGCTAGTACCAGCACCTCCTCGTAGACGATGTCGCTCCGCGACTCGCGCTCCGCCACCCCCACAGACCCCGACTTCTCACCGACAACCCCTCGCTTCGCTTAAGGGCCCACATGGCTGCGACACTGACGGTTTCCCAAATCCGCAACGCGCTCTATCTGCAGCAGCCCGGCGGTTCGAGCGGCACTGGCCGCTCCAGCACCGCCGCCCTCGGCACAATGTTTCATCAAGTCCTAGCGGGTATCCTGACCGATCAGGCCCCGTGCAGCTTGCAAGTGGTCCTCCGCGATCATGACCCCGATAAAGCCGAGTGGAAGGTCGCTCTGAAGAGTCGCGTCTACGACCAGTTGGTCGGCCCGCTGCTGACTCAGCAGTACGCCGCCTTGAACGGCCAGGGGCGGCAGGTGCTCGATCTGTGGGTGGCTGTGCAGGAGGCGTGCGACTACTTGGTTGAACTCTGGTGGACGATCATTCTGGGCGGAAAGAAAAGCGAAGACCAAGGGCAATGGTTCGACCCCGAGCGTCCGATCTCGCGCGAGTTCCACCGCCCCGGTTGGACCTCCCCCGTGGCCGTCGTCGGCCAGCTCGATGCCGTCCTCCGCATCCCCAACACCAGTCACAGCTGCCTGCTGGAGTGGAAGCTGGGCCAGACCTCGCCGGAACTCGACCTAGCCCAGGCGTGCCTGTACCAGATGCTGCTGGAAGGGGAACTCGGCCCGCAGCATCACCTGGCCCTGGCCGTCGTCGGCTTCCACCCCCAACGGCACGACCGCCTGTTCAAGGGGCCAGAGCTGGAAGCCGTGCGGGAGACGTTGTTGAATTTGATCGGCGATTTGGCGGGAGTGACCGGGAGGGAGAAGACCATTGAGTTGCAACCTGTAAATCCCAAGCCAACACCGGCTTCGGGCGTCCCGATGAATACTCTTCCAATCACAAAACCAGTTCCCACAGGTCCTCCAGGTTTTCATCAAGATAAGTGGGTGATCGAAACAACAGCAACCTTGCTCAAGGCGCTCCGTGAGCATCAGGCTCCGTGCCGTTCAGTTCAACCTCCAGCATTTGGCCCTTCTTTCGTACGTTTTTTTGTATTCCCCGAGAAGCGGATCACAACAAAGAAGGTCACCAGTCAGGCAGAAAATCTAAAGCTACATCTCCGCCTCAATGTTCATCCAGAGATAGAAGTCGTCGACGGTATGATTGCGATAGATCTGCCAAGATTGGATCGAGAGTCTGTTACATTCTCTGATGTTTTGAATCAGATGGAATCACTCGAAGCCCAGCGAGAGGGAACAAGAGTTCCGATCGGAGTCGATTTGAATGGTGAATGGCACTGGTGCGACTTGGTCGACACAGAGAGTCCCCATATGCTCGTGGTTGGCACTACTGGAAGTGGGAAGAGCGAGTGGTTGCGAACGGCAGTCGCCACTTTGATGAAGACGAACACACCAGAGACGCTTGAACTCGTTTTGATTGACCCAAAGCAGATGACATTCAAATTCGCAAAGGACACGCCCTACCTCTCTGAACCAATTGTGGTTCCGGGAAAGCTGGATGTCGATGTCACTGAAATACTTGGAAAACTGGTCGAACGGATGATGCGCAGATATGACGATTTGGAGGCGACGAACTGCAAATCACTTTCGAAGCATGCCCTCGCCACTGGAACTCCTCAGCGACGTGTAGTCATCGTCTGCGACGAGTATTCCAAGATGTTATCGTCTTGCGAGAATGCAGCCGAGAAAAGACTGTTGGAGAAACATCTCGTCAGTATCGCAGCTGTTGGACGAGCCGCAGGTTTCCATCTGATCCTGGCAACCCAACATCCCTCCCGAGAGATTCTCACCTCAAACATCAAGAATAATCTCCCCGCTAAGGTGGTTCTGCGCGTGGGAAGTAGCATTGCATCCAACGTTGCGATGGGTGAGTCAGGTGCCGAACGGCTACTCGGGAATGGCGACCTGTACTACAAGTGCATCGGCGGCAAACAGCGCTACCAGGGTCCGTGGCTTCCCACGGAGGAGGAAGATTTGGTCGGTGCCAGTCTGGTCAGCTCACTCTGAGGGAGCTGTGCGGGACCAACTACTCGTAGCAGAATTCGTAAGAATTCTGAGGGCTTTCTCCTTCGATTCGCTCAGCAGATTTCTCACGAAATCTGCTACGGTCCAAGCGGGTACTCGATGTTCGCAAATCGAAGAGATCGCCCGAATTAAGGCGTCAGATTCGGGATCCCGATCGTCTTCCCGTAGGCCCGGGCCAATTCTGCGGGGGTCATGCCGTAGGATCTGAGCAAGCTGTCCTGCCAGGTCAGCCCCTCTTTGATGCCGTTGAAAAAGAGTTGGAACAGTTGGGGGTTGGTCTGAATCATTTGCTGGACGATCGCGCTCCCGGCTCCGTATTGCCAGCGTTCGAGCGACTCGGCTTCGAAAAACTGTCTGCCGAATGTTCCCGACTGCCGGAGTCGTTCGGTCGCCTCCTGTTGGCGGTGGGTGACTTCCGGGGTCGAGGGGACGGCGACACCCGCGATCCAGTCGGCGATCCCCTCGTTGAGCCAGACTGGAACGAGCGTGGTCGACTTGTAGCGATGCATGTAGCCGTGGGCGGTCTCGTGAACCAGCACCGCTCCCAGGAACTCTGGGCTATCTCCTCGATAGCAGGCCACCACCACGCGTCCATCGGAATATTGATGGCAAAGACCCTGCACGCCGCTCGGTACGGAATTGCCCATGATTGACTGCTCGAACTCGGCGAAGGCCGCCTGTGTGACGAAGACTGCGACGACCGCCTTGCCACGCCAGACATTGTGCCCCGGCGCAAATCCAAACGATTGCCCGAGGGCTTCATTCATCTTGTCCAGTTGATTGATGTAGGGAGTAACCTGCGCCGTCGGCATGTCGCTCAAGAACAGGAAGTACTGCGTCTCATGCAGCTGGAGCGGGAGTGTCGGGAAATGCGCGGTCGCTTTGGCCAGCAGCTCTTTGCCCTCATCGACGTACTTTTGTTGTTCTGTCGCGGAGATTGGCTCCCAGAATCGCTGCCCGCTTGAGTCGAGTTTTTCGGCCACGGCGGCATTCCGCTTTTGCACATCGACCAATACGTTGAATTTCTGCGTCGGCAGATATGCGACCTGATAAACTGTGTCGCCTTGTTCCAGCTGGAAGACTTGTTCCGTCGGAATCTTGCGGGACTTCTTCTGTCCGCTCGCGATGTATTCGATCGAACGAAATCGATCTCGCAGCTGCTTGCCACGCAGGAATTCTTTGAGTGTGATTCCCACTTCTTGCTTGCCGTTTTTCAGCAGCAGATCGAACGTCTGGTCGCGTAGTGCGTCGAGTTCATCCGCATTGAGGGAGAACTCAAGATGAGCGGCCTCGACGGGATCCTTAGCTGTCGAGGCTGGCGGACGCTTTTGAGCCGACAACTCCGCGGGGCAGGCCACCCAGCCCAGTAGCAATAGAAGTCCGAGAACCGCGCGGAGGAGACTCGGCATGGGAGCTTGCCCTTCCAAGGATCACGGCCCTGTGACAAAGACCTTCGGAGTCTCAGAGTTCCGCTGTACCGTCAAACAGGCTTCGGCAGTCTCTGGGTCTAGGCTCAGCTGCCCGCGCTCAGCTTCTTCGTCCACTCACTCTTGGGGTACAGCTGCTCCAATTTGGCTGAGGCTTCCGCGCCGCGAGCGGCTTGGCCCACGGTGCCCCAAAGTTTGGAGAGCTGGTACAGGGCTTCTGCGTGGAGATCGCCTTGTTCCGCGAGGGCGGGGATCACGTCGACGTGCAGATAGGCCAGGACCGCATCCTTGGGACTTTGGCCCAGGGCGACGAGGCTGTCCCCCTGACGTAAGTAGGCTTCTCCGAGAGTGCGGGTCTCTTCGGCATCCGCCCGCTCGATCACCTGGTCGAGCAGGGTGATGGCTTCGGCATGCTGCGAACCCAGTTGCAGGCAGCGGGCCTGTCCCAGCATCGCTTGCAGCTTGCGAGCGATCTCTGCGGGGGTCTTGACTTCGAGTGCCGCGACCTCGTCAAAACCGGCTTTGGCTCCGGGGACGTTGTTACCGGCGAGCAGCACTCGCGCCAACCCGATCTTGCCAGCCATTTGAGTGTCTGGCCAGGGAGACTGAGTCAGGGCGTTGAACGATGAGTCAGCCGTCGGAGCATCGTTGGTCTTCAACGCAACTTCCGCCAAGAGTGCCTGGGCCTCGTAGAATCGGAAGTTATCCCGCTGCCCGCCGACGAAGGCTTTGAGCTTGGCCAGAGCGTCCGGGGCCAGTGTCGGATCGGCGATCGCCATTTTGGCCGCAGTGCGCGCGATAAAAAACGCGATATCGTCTCTGACCTTCGCATTACCGCCTTTGGCCGCGTTGGCGGCTCCGGTCAACCGCTCCATCGCCTGGGCGTAGTTGCCGTTCAGTTCGTCATCGCGACCGAGTCCGAAATCGGCAGGCTCGCCGTCCCAGTCGACGAGGAGGATCTCGTTGGCTGGGATGGTCTCCTCTTTGTTGCCGACTTTTTGGAAGACCGTGACCTCGGTCCGAGTGATCGTTTTGATCTCTCCACCGATCGGCTTCTCTTCTCCACGGCGGGTGACATAGTCGATCGAGAAGGCACTCACCGGGGAGAGGACCAAGGCCAGCAGGGCCGTAGAAAACCACGTTCGCTTCATGGGAGTTCTCGCAGGACAAATCGTGAAGGATGCAGTGTACGCTGCTGACAGGATGATCGCACGCTCAAGACGGGCCGGTTTTAGGCTGGCCGGGGAGACGAGTCGGTTTGGGCTTGAGAGGCGGCGGCACAGGGGTCGGTGGGAGTTGAGGCTCACCCCGCTTCGGTGCGTCGAAGGTCAGTTCCGGAGCAGTCGAAGGAGCGTCCGCCCCGGTGGTGGTGGCCGATCGCCGCGTGGCGTACCGATTGGGAGGCCGTCGCATCGTCATGAATAGAATCCCCACCACAGCCCCGATGCCCACAAGACCCATTAACGCGATCATGAGATAGTTCGTGGACGCAGTAGGTGGCGGTAAAACTACAGCGATGGGAGCCGCCCCCACTGGTGATTCCGCCGCTGGCTCGGAGCCATTCGGAACGAGCTTCGGTTTCTCGGCGGTCGCCACCGCGCCTGATCCCACCGGCAAGTCGACAGGCAGCGAGCCGCTCTCCTGCTGAATATCGCGGTAGAGAGTGTTGAACCGCTCGAACTGCTCCGGCGGTAGCGACTTCGACAAGCGAGCAAAGGTCTCGACGCCGGACTTGGCCTGGGTCAGCGCTTTGGCCCGATCGGCGGGCAGCGATTGCTGCCGGGCAAAGGCCAATTGACACACTCCGAGGTTGTATCGAGCATCAAATTCGAGTGACGCGATTCGAGGGTCGGGCTTCGTCAGCATCACCCGTTGCAAGCGCTGCGCTGTGTAGGCCCAACCCCAGACCGTGACGGGAGACTTTGATCCCTGGACAGCCGTCTGATACTTCTTCCAAGCTTCGGGTTCGTTGCTCCCGCCCCAGGCTTGATACAGGCTGGCCGCAGCAAACTGCACATTCGGTGAATCGACCGCCTTCTTCTCTTTCAATAGCGTCTTGAGCAGCTGCTCGCCGCCGGCGAAGTCCCCTTGGGACTGCTTGCAATTCACGAGCCGCATCTGGCTGTATAACAGCTGGTCGGGTTGAGCGAAGGCGGTGTCAGCCTGGGCTTTCTCGACAATCTTCAGGTACGCCTCGCCGGCCTTGGCGAAGAACGACTGTGCCCGCTCTCGATCCTCGCTGGAACTGTCGGCGAGACTCGTAAATGTCTCGGCAATCCAGAACAAAGAGGTGAAGTTCTGCCCTTCCTCGCGATCGGACAGATCATTCAAAAACGTCTCGAAGCCCTCACGGACTTCATCAGCTCGCCCCGTCTCGCCGGCGGCTTTGAGTTGAGTGAGTTCCTTCTCCAATTCCTGCCCGAACTCAACAAATACCTGCGTCAGGGCCTCGGCATCATCGGATCCCGCGACCTGTTCCAGTTGGATGCGCGCCTCTCGGGCGGCATTCAGATCCTTCACCCCAATCTGAGCTTTCAGCAGTTGCTGATAGGCAAAGCTGGCCATTGCCCGGCTCTTGGGGCTACCCGGCGCTTTCGGACGTTCTGCCCCTTCCGGAACAGAAATGGCCGCGACCACGGAGTGCGGTTCTTCCGTGAGCAGTTCGATCGACCCCGCTGACTTGTCGACCGTGTGGTAGACCCCGCTCAGATTCCGAATTTGGGCGAGCGTCACTTTGCCACGAATCATGTCATCCGGGGACGCTGCATCGGCGGGTGTCGACCGCATCCGCTCTCCGATCCCGATTTCCAAGTGCTTGATCGCTAAGTCTCGCCACTCAGCGAACTTTTCCTTGGCCGGTCGCTTCTCTTCGGGCAGATTCAGCTGGGTTGTATATTGGCCCCAGTACGCTTGCCCCGTACTCAGCTGAGCACCGGGATAATGAGTCGCTCCGGCCGGGACCTTGTTCCACCACGCCGCAGCTTCGTCGAGCTTCCTCGCATCCCACATGACACGAGCGACGGCCAACCGGGCGTCGCTCGCCTGGTCCGACTCGGGGAATTTCAGTTCCAGGCGGCTGGCGAATTCGATCAGCTTGCGGGCCTCAAAATCGCGGTTCCCCTTGTCGGCTTTTTGATACGCCCGATCAAACGCCAGCATCGCGATCAGACCAGCGTTTTTCGCACTCTCAGGGCTGCGCTGGGCGAGACTCCGCATCGTGAACTCACCGACTGCAGCGGCTTCCAGCAACCGATCGTCGAGCAAATACCCATACGCCAGCAGCACGTTCGCCCGGAAGAGGTCCCCCGGATCGGTCGCGGGTTTTGCCATCCTTAAGGCGATGTCGCACAGCTTCGACATTTCGGCGGCGTTCGACCTCAAGGTGGCCTGCTTGGCTTGGGCATCCTCGGTGCGGCCTTGCTGTTGGGCGGTCGTGACTTGCAGCCCGAGTTGGCGAATGTCATCCGACAACTTGGCGGCCATGCCGTACGCCGTGTCAAAGTCGGTTGGCTCATCGGCACTGCGGTTCATGGATCGGAGCAGCCGTTGGATCATCGCGTTCGAGGGGGCTTTGAACTCCCCCGCGGTTCGACTGAGCGTGCGGGCTCGACCCAGCGCCTGGTTGAGGGTTTGGTTGCGTTCGGCTTCCGGCTTGGTCGTGTCGATCCCGATCTGTTCCAAGGCCCGGCACAGCTCCCATTGGATTCCGTTGCCCACTTCCGACCGCGTCCGTCCCTTGGCACTTTCCATCCACTCCTCCGCCAGAGTTACGACCAGCGGGTAGTCCTTCTTCTGCTCGTGATTCAAACAGATCAGCTTGAATCGCAAGGAGAGGTCATGCAGCGCCGCCTTCACCGGGGTGTCGGGAGTGAGGGTCAGCAGGTCGTCATACACCCCCAGAGCCTGAGTGATCTGGTCGAGTTCCTCGAAGCATTTTCCCTGCCACAAACGGGCGAATTTTCCGCCCGTGTTGTTGCGGGTGCGGTCGTACATATCGGTGAATTCGACCGACGCTTTCTGCAAAGCCCCGTCCGCTTCCTTCGTCCCTTTGTCGAACGTGCGGGCCATCCAGTACGTGCATTTGCACTTGTCGAACACGACTTCGATATACGTGTTCTCGACTTTTGATCGAGCTGCGTGATTGGCCTTCTCTTCTTCCGGGATGAAGGCTGGGAACTTGTCGAGAGCGATTTTATTCTGAGCTGCGGCGTCCTCAAAGACCTTGCGAGCCTCGGTCAACAAGGCCCGAGCCTTGGATTGGAACTCATTTCGATTCGCCTGGGACGAAGGGTCCTCCGATTCGAAGATCTCCACCCGAGCCTTCTCGAACAGAATCCGACCTCGCCACGTATTGGCTAACGCCGTAAGCGGGTGGTTTGGGGAGGCTTTCGTAAATTGCTGAAACGCCGCCTCCGCCGCGTCGAGTTGTTGTCGTTGCGCGTCGACATTGTTCAAGTCGCGAGCGCTGGCCAAGAGAGTCTGCGCGCGTTCGTACGGCAGTAGCTCCTTAAGGTCGGAGGGCAGGTGGCCTCTCTGTTCCTGCTCATCCAGATAGGTCAGCGCGACATCGTAATACCCACGATCTCGCAACCCTTCGACGAAAGCTTGCAACGGTTCGGCAGCCTGCCCAGTGAGCGAGAACAACACCAAGCACACGCTCGCTACGAGAGACTGGCAGCCAATCCGTTGAAACGAATCCGGGAAGCCCACACTCCATGTCGGAGCTCGCTCCGCATGGAGTGCATCGCAGTGATCGATCATCCGTGAATCACCCGTCCGCATATCAATCGCCCCTGACAAAACCGCGGGTGGGAGGAAGCTTTCACCAGGCCGAATTCGTCATACGCGAGCATACCGCCCCCATGGCCAACCCGTCAAACCGCCCCGAGTGCCGCAGGTGTGGGCATTCCTAAAATCTGTGGATCGGACGAGCCAGAACTCACCACGCAGTCGCGATTGGTGAAACGAACAATTCAACGCAGGACGCAAACCAAGAGGTCTCCACCCATCTTTGCGCCATGGCTTGATCCTCCTCATTCCCCCCTGTGCTGTCTTTCCAGACTTCTGTTCAATTTCTTCTTCAGTGCGGAGGAGATTCCCGACCGCAGACGGTGCGTCGTTCTCGACTTTTCTCCATAACTCCGACATGAATTCCGACTTTGCAACTCGCCAAAGTGTGGGAGACACACACCGATCGCAGCAGGGCGACCGACAGTCGGTTGTCCAATTTCACCACCCGGGCACCTCGCGCATTCTTGGATTCCGTTGGAAACATCTATTCGGTTCCAATCGATCCAGCATACAATACGCCTGCGATCGATCTCACCATCACTTGGATCGGCTTTCGAGTCGTTGATCCCCGCCTGCCGATCCGGCCCCGAGTCTCTCCCGAGGCGGCGTGCCATGTCAGTCGAAACGGAACATGATCTGCCCCCGGAGTTGTTGGCTCTCCAGAGCGAGATGGCCACCATCGCCCGGAATTACGGGCTCGACTTCCCCAAGACCATCTTCGAATTCGTCGACTACGACGAAATGAGTATGATGGCGGCCTACGGCGGGTTCCCGGTGCGATACCCCCACTGGCGATTCGGATCGCAATACGACGAACTGATGAAGGGGTACTCGTACGGGCTGCAAAAGATTTACGAGATGGTCATCAACACCGACCCGTGTTATGCCTACCTGCTCAACTGTAATGGGATCACTGACCAGAAGTTGGTCATCGCGCACGTTTACGGACATGGCGACTTCTTCAAACATAACGCGTGGTTCAAGGGAACCAACGTCCGCATGCTCGACCAGATGGCGAACCACGCGGCGCGGATCAACCGCTATATCGACCGGCATGGGTTCGAAGTGGTTGAGCAGTTCGTCGATGCTTGCCTGTCGATCGAGGATTTGATCGACCCGCACTCGGTTCACATCCGGCGCCGTCCCGACCCAAAGCGTGTCGAGGCTGATCGCCAAAAGCTGGAGCAAGAACGCGAAGAGGACGAGCACGGTCTCGGCGAGGGGCGCGGCAAGTTTACCGCCAAGGGTTACATGGACTCCTTCATCAACCCGCCCGCTGTGCTCCACGCCGAGCAAGAAGAACGCCGCCGCATCGAGGAGGCTCGCACCGCCCAGCGCAAATTCCCCGAGGAGCCCGAACGGGACGTCATGCTCTTCTTACTGGAGCACGCCCCGCTCCGCGACTGGCAGCACGACATCCTGGCCATCATTCGCGACGAGGCGTATTACTTCGCCCCGCAAGGCATGACCAAAATTATGAACGAAGGCTGGGCCAGCTTCTGGCACTCCACCATCATGACCCGCCACGGTCTGACCGATGCCGAGATCATCGACTACGCCGACCACCATTCCGGCACCATGGCCATGTCGGGCCGCAGCCTCAACCCCTACAAGATCGGCATCGAACTCTATCGCGATATCGAGGACCGCTGGAATCGTGGCCAATTCGGCAGCGAATGGGACAGCTGCGATGATGAAGAGGAGAAAAAGCACTGGGACCGCAAACTCGGTCTGGGCCGGGAGAAGATTTTCGAGGTCCGCCAGATTCACAACGACGTGACCTTCATCGACAACTTCCTGACCGAGGACTTCTGCCGTCAAAACAAGTTCTTCAGCTTTGCCTTCAACGAGGAGAAGAAAGACTACGAGATCGCCAGCCGCGAGTTCCAAGAGATCAAGACTCACCTGCTGAATAACCTGACCAACCACGGTCGACCGTTCATCTCGGTCGTCGACGGCAACTACAAAAACCGGGGCGAACTCTATCTCCGCCACGATTATCAAGGCATCGAACTCAAGCCCGACTACGCCAAAGCCACGCTTACCAACCTGCACCGCCTCTGGAGCCGCCCCGTCCACATCGAAACCATGATGGACGACAAATGCCGCATCATCGGCTACGACGGCACCAAGCACGACATCACCGACAAACCCAGCTGACGAGCGATGCAGCGCAAGCCATCTGGCAACCCGCCAAATGGCACTTGCCTTACTCACCCGCAGCGTCAGCGAGGGCGGGCGAAGGACGACGTGCTCTGGGTTTTAACGCTCAGGCATTTTGGTTGTTGATCCAAACCAAGCACCATTGGGCGCTCGCCGCGGGTTCTGGGGCGCACGCGGAGGGGAACCCGCAGCTAGCGCCTGGCGGCTCACAGGTCCAGGCGCTCAATCCGCTCTAAGAGCTGCTCACAGGGACGCGTGAAGCGAGTGAACCTCTTGTTCCTGCGTCACCCAGACGTTCAAGCAACGCCTGGCTCCCCGCCCCGGTGAGAATCGCCTTCCGCAGTGCCTCCCACCCCAACAACGCACACCTTTGCTTCAACCCCGACAGCTGCCCCACCTCGAAGCCTATCACTTCCTCCGCCGACTTCGCCCACACCTCCGCCACCGCTCGTCGAGCGTGGTGGGCTGGCGGTCCAGGGCGACCTTGTCCCACCTACTTCCCTTGCACGAACTGAAACAGATCGGCCAGGTCTTGGGGCGTAATCTCAAGCTCCAGGCCTTCGGGCATGAATGATTTTCCGGTCGACTTGAGTTCCTCGAGATCGACTCGTAACAGGGTGTCCTTCTTGCCGTCGGTCTTGGCCAGTGTCAGGCTGGTCGCGGTTTCGTCGGTGATCATGCCGGGAAAGACGCGGCCATCTTTGGTGGTCGCGACGTAACCGGTGTACTTGCTCTCGATGGCTTGATTGGGGTCGAGAATCGCCCGGATCAGGAACTCGCCCGACTTGTTGGTCAGGGCCGAAAGCTGTGGCCCGACTTCCTGGCCGAGATCGCGGTGCTTGTGGCACGTGGCACACTTCTTCTCGAACAGCACTCGCCCGTGCGCCTCGTTCCCAGCGAGCGTCAATGCGGGTTGGAACTTCTCCAGCACAGCTTGCCGCGTCGATGGGGCCGTGGAAAGCAGAAGTGTCTTGGCCAGCGTCCTGATCTTTTCGTCACCGGACTGCGTCAGCGCATTCCGTGTCGCTGCGTCGAGGTCACTTGCGGGAATCAGTTTTGCGTCAATCGCATTCAAGAGAGCCAGCGAGGTGCCGGGTCGGCTGGTCAACACGGCTTGGGCTTCGCGTCGAGCTACCGGTGACAATGCGCCCCATGCCGCAATGATCCCGCCCACCGCATCGAGTGCTGCCAGCCGATTCACTGCCGCTGAGGTGAGTTCGATCGGTGTCTGGGGCGTGAACAGGCCGTTCAGAGCCAGTACGGCGGACGTTCGCTCGTCTGGCAGCTGACCCGCTAGAGAGATGGCAGCGACGCGGAGTGCGAGATCGGCCTGCTCGTCGGTCAAGGCTCGATTCGCCTCGGTAAAGGCTGGTCGGCAAGCGGCGAGGGCCTCCTGAATCTCTGTGTCCCTCTTGGCTGAGAGCTTTGCGAGGGTGAAGCCGCGATCGTTTAATACCTGGAGCGTGTCGGCCACGGCGAAGATTTTCCACGAGTTCGTTTTTCCATCCGCTTCACCGCCGAGCGACTTCAAGATTCGCGAGACACCGGCCTCGGGCTGATCGGCGAGGCTGGTCGCCACCAATTGAGCCACCCACACCGCGCGGGTCTCGTCGGCGGGGAGCCGTTGGATCACTTGAGGCAGAAGATGCTCAGCATGACCGGGCGCGGCACTGAGGATGGCAGCCCGTAGCCACTCGTCATGCGGGTTGCTCTCGATCAACTGGCCCAGCCACTCCGTCACCTGCGGCGAGCGCGACCGGCCCAGGGCCAGTGCCAACTGATAGCGAACCTCGATCGATTCTCTTCCCACCAGTTGCGGAATCATCGCTGCCAGCGGCTGCTCATCGATTAGTTTCGCAGTCGCAAATCGTAGAGCGGCGGCAACCAGTCGCGGGTGAGAATCCGACTTGAGCGCGGCTGCCAAGTGCTCCGCATTCAGCAGGCCGCGCCCCTCCAAGACCGCAATGGCATGCAACTGAGCCAGCTCATCGCCATGGAGCGCCAACTCAATCAGCTGTTGCTCCGCCGGCTCTGAGATCGACTCTGCGGTGACCAGCAGCTGCTGGGCTGTGTCACGCTGCCAACCGTTCTGAGAACCGAGTCGCTGAACCCATTCGACTTCGGTCATCTTCGTTAGATCGGGGTTTGGTAAGCGTACTTGGCCGGTCTTCCGAACACGGTAGATGCGGCCCTTGTCCTCACCCGCTCGCAGATCGAGCCTCGCCTGCCACGCTTCAGGGATCCAATCCGGGTGTTCGATCACATGGCGATACATGTCGACGACCCACAGCGATCCGTCCGGGCCGGTGACAGCTCTGGTCGGGCGGAACCAGTTGTCCGAAGAGGCGAGGAAGTCGTGCTGCTCGTCCTCGGGGAATCGCTCGGCTTTGAAGGTGACGCCATTCGGGACGACTTTGAATCGCACGACGAGGTTGTGTACTGGCTCGCACACGAAGGCCGCTCCCTGCATCTCTGGCCCCCACGAGCTGTCTCGATAGAACCCGGTCCCACAGGCCGAAGTGAATCGATCAGCGGTCCATAGATCATTAAAGCGAGCGATCGTGCGGCTGGTGGGGTGGACGGGGGGGGTAATCTCCGGGTCGGTGATCCGCACGGATGCGGGGGGCGATGGAACATACGGATTCCGCCGCAGATCGCGGTCCTCCATGGGATAGTGCATCAGCGGTTCGCTGTTCGTATTCCCGAACCAACGGCCCCAGTCATCGTGTACGCGGGCGTGCTGCGTCTGGCCACCCAGAGCTTCCACCTGACCGGTCCGGGGATCGAACCGCATGTCGCGCCGCGAGGTCGCTTCGGTCTCACCGGTCCGGAGCGACTTCACTTCATCGGTCGAGTCACCCGCTGCCAGATAGATCCAATTGTCGAGCCCGCGTTCGAACCCGTTAATCCGGTGCTGCGGGTTGGCGTCGATAAAGCCTTCGAGCCACGGAGTGAACTCATCAGCTGCGCCGTCTCCGTTTGTATCGCGAGCAAACGTCACATTCGGAGCCATGCTGATCCACGCCCCATCCTTCCACGGCAAGACGCCCGTGACGTATCGCAGCTTGTCAGCAAAGGTGACAGCTGTCTCGTAGTGCCCGTCGCCGTCCTTGTCGGAGAGGACGCGAATGCGCCCGCCGGGTTCGCCGTTTCCGTCCATCCCTCGGGGGTAGTCCCGCATCTCGACCACCCAGAGTTTTCCGTCGGGAGCCACGCTGAAGTTGATCGGGTCGACGATCTGCGGCTCGCTCGCCACAACTTCAATCTCGTATCCCTGAGGGAGCGAAAACGTCTGGAGGGCATCCTCAACCGAGAGTGGGCGGTCGGGAGTCTTGTTGTTGTACAGCTCATGGATCCGGCGGAAGATGACCTCTTCCGTCCCGGTCGACCAGCGCCCGGGCTGGTTGTAGTAGATCATCGAATCATCGACTTCATACCCGCCCTCGTCCCGCATCCGCTCGCTGGCGACATACCCAAAGACATCATCGCAGTAGGCACTGACCCAAGTCGCCGCTGGCAAATCCTTTCGTATTCGGAGGGCATAGTCGGCCACAACTTCACCACCCAGGAAGACCATGCTGAACTGGTCGCCGAACCGCCACACATGGATCGGCATGGGATAGGTCTCGGGCAACCGCCCCATCTTCGCGAGCGTGGCCAGCATGTGCTCGGCATGGCGACGAACTTGAGGTTGAGTGCTGGCCAGCTCCTTCTTGATGTCGTCTGGGGTCGGGCGATCGCTCGCAATTCCAGCGAAGCCGAAGGTCGATTGCAGAGAGGTTTCGATAACGGTCCCATTCGTCGCCAGTTGCTTCTCGACCGCGACTGCCAGTTCGTGCCCTTGGGCCTTCGCCAACTTGAGCTGCTGCGGCCCCTCTCGCTCCGGATTCGCGTCGGCTCCGCACCCGATGAGCGAAAACGCCAACAGGCCGGGATGGGCGGTTTCCAACTCAGCCGCCGCATACCCCGCCCAGTCACCGTTGACTCGGTTATGCTCGGGACCAAACGTAGTGCAGTGGCAAGCATAGTTAAACAGCACGGCCCGAACAGTCTGGTCGTCTGGAGCCATGACTTTCAAACACGGCACTGTGTGGTCGACCGCACCACTGGGGTTCGTGCCGAATCCGGTCCATTTGCCGTCGACAATCGTCCGTCGGTTCTTGGCGAAGGTCGCTTCTCCGATGCCGATGGAAAGACGCGCCGGAGCCAGATCGGCGATCGCCAGTCCGACGACTTCCACCACTTTATCCTGCACGAACGCGGTGTAAGCCGCAGTGCGCGCCGCTTCTTCCGCCGATTGTGGAGCGGTGTACAAGTTGTCCAGCCCGCGTGAGAGCTGTGGGGCTGTGTGCGAGTGCGTGCCGCTGATGACCAGGTCGTCGCGGGCGATCCCGTGTTTCTCGTTGAGCAGCTTGCCAATCTCGACGGTCAGGTCGCCCGGAAAACCGATCGTGTCGACGGAGACCAAGACTCGCAGCAATCCCTGTCCTTCTCGAAGGACCAACGCCCGCGCGTGGAGTGGCGTATCAACGGCTTCATAAGGCTTCGACCGATTCGCATAACCCGAAAGCCGTAGCGGTTCTCGCGGCGTGATGTCGACACGAGCCACACCCGCCTGAAACTCCACAGCTTGGCTGGCCCGACTAAAAAGAATCACGAAGGCACAGGCCAACCACAGAATACGCCGCATGGCCAACTCTCACACCAGATCGTGACGGAATGTTCGCAGAATGGCACCGGTCGGCCCGCCTGGGGGACCGTCGATGTGGCGAAGCGTACGAAGGTTACATCGCGAGTGACTCTCATGGCAAGAACCTCTATCCATTGAGCTGGAAGCGTCAGCGCCCGGGGGAATTCGTCGGGCGTTGCACGCTCCGAGCGTTGACGCTTCTAATTCGTCGCGATCGGAGAAATGGGCAGTCCCCACTACTGTACAAGACTCACCTTGAGTCAGTTTTCATTTTCGCAGTAAAGTCCCATTCAATCGGTGTAGACAGGATGTCTGCGTGTGGATGTGTCCCCCTGAAGGATCAGGAGCTTTGGACTACCAGTTCGGTCCCCCCGGGAAGATCTGTGCCGCCAGCGGGAAGCCGCTGGGTCCGGGGGATCGGTGTGTCTCCGCACTGGTCGAGCAGACGGGGCGACTGGTGCGTCTCGACTATCTGGAAGCCAATTGGACGGGGGAGCCGCCACACACGGTGGGCACATGGAAATTCCAAATTCCGGCGGCGACCGCTGTGCAACAGCGAGTTCTCGATACCGATTCTCTGTTTCGGTTCTTTGAACAGCTGGTCGTGGATGCCAATCCGGGGTATGAGCGGATGCGGTATGTCGTGGCCTTGTTTCTCTTGCAGCGGCGGCGTCTCAAGCTGGATGGCTCGCGGCAGGAAGGCCCGCAGGAGTTTCTGGTCTTTCACGGCCAGCGCGGGGAAGGGCCCTTTGAAGTCCTCGATCACCAGTTGTCGGCTGACGAGATGGCTGCGATGGAGGCCGAGATGAAGACTCTGCTCCATTCGAATCGGGAGCAAGCGGCATGAACAGTTTAGCCCTTGAAGCGAGACACACCCCCAACCCATCTCTCCGACTGACTTCATTCGACCCAGGAAATGCCAGCATGTGCGAGCCTGAAATCCTGCGGCGGGTGGTAGGGCTTTCCGAGACTCGGCTGAATGAGGCTCCCTCGCAGAATTATTGGATCCGTTGGTCCGTGTTGCTGATCTGTTGCGTCGGAATGTTGGGGACCACGGGCTGTGGCTCGATGACATTGTGGAGGCGGAAGGAGCCTCAACTGTCGAAGGCAGAGCCGCCGCTGTCGGCAACATCGACATCCGAGGAGATCCTGGCTCGGATCAATGAGAATGCGTACAGCGAGTACTCGCCCGAGGGGTTGAAGTCGTATCGCTGCGATGATGTGCGAGTGCGGATGCAGGGAATTCCGGCACCGATGCGAGCCTCGATTGTGGTCGAGGCACCGCGAAATCTTCGGCTGCGCGTGGCCAATCCGCTCTCCGGTGGAGAGGCGGTTGATATCGGATCGAACGAGCAGCAGTTCTGGTTCTGGGCCAAGGACTCTAGGCCCGCCAACGTGCTGGTCTGCTCTCACGATCAGATTGCAGCTGCCACACAAGTCACCACATTACCGTTGCCGTTTCGCCCCGATTGGTTGATGGAAGTTTTGGGCGTCGCTCCAATTTCTGGAACCGGGTATGAAGTTCGACGGCCGGATCGCAAGAGTCCCGTTCTGGAATTGGTCTCAGTGCAACGGACGCCCGATCAGCAGCCTGTCCGCCGATTCGTGAAGGTCAACATGACGTACGGAGTTGTGCTCGAACATCGAGTTGAATCGATGAAAGGCCAGATGATTGCGAAAGCTACGCTCTCTCGTCACTTTCGCGATCCTGAGACTCGGCTGATACTTCCTCGGCAGATTTCCATCGATTGGCCGGCAGCGGATCAGCAACTCGCACTGTCGTTGGAGTTCCAGAACGTGAACTTCAACTCGCCCGCGGAATCGATGGCGATGTGGAAAGCTCCCCAGATGGGGGGGTATCCCGAGTTTGACATTGGCGAATACGCTGTCACGCAACTGGGGCGAGACGGGTCAGGGATCTCGGAGTCGACTCCGAGGAACAGTGCCTTGGCGGGGCGATCGCGATTGGAAGACGATTCGGAGAGCCAGGATGCAGTCGAAGTCGCGGAGGTCGCCGAGGATTCGACGTGGTCGGACCCCGATTCACTCTTGCTGGTCGATCGTCCGATACGCACCGCGTCGGAGGAGAATCAATCACTGGTAAAGCCAGAGGGCGAGATTGAGAACCGCGAGATCGAAGAGGACCCGCGACCCGCGAACTCAATGCTCGACGACTCTCCCGCCGACGGGGAATCGGTGGATGCCCGTCCGTTTCCCGGAGGCTCGTAAGGCTTCTGCCCGAACTGAAAAGTCAGGCCGGCCGGGCGACGTTGTGACTCACCGGGCGGGCGAAGCTCCTGCTGAGCCGCTGGTGCCAGACAGCGTCCGCTCCGGTCAGTGGCTCAGCAGGAGCTCCGCCCTCCCGAGAGGCGCCGAGCCTCACGTTTCCACTGTGGCGGAGATCTCGCGAACATGCGATGCGGCTCAGTGTGCTTTCCGCCTATTTGCCTTCGAAGCAGCCGAGATCCAGGGTTCCGGACAGTGGTCGCTTGATCGCCGGTCGATCGAACGAGGGGGGCTCGAACTCGACGATGGGAGTGCGGGGCGGAGCGGGCACTCCCCGGTCTCGCAAAATGGAGCGAATGCCTGGCTGATAATCCCCTTTCGCGGGGTCGTTGAATCCCGGGTTCTCCTCTTCGATCATGCCTGTGGCGGCGACACTTCCCTTGAGGGTTCCGTGGCACTTTCGCCAGCCGGGCTTGATGAAGTTGCCCCGCATGTGGACCTGGCCATCCTCGTCGAGAATCGCAAACGTGGAACCTGCGGCATTGGTGTAGATCACGTTATTCCAGACATCTGCGGACTGCAGATTCGTCGAGAGCTTCAACAGGACGGTCTTTTCAGAACGAGTCGAGATGATCGTGTTGTTGTAGAATTGGAGTGACCGGCGGTTGGCCTGATCGTCACCACTGTCCCCGCCGAAGTGGACAATCTGGTTGTTGTCGGGGCCCTCATGCTCGATTAACAAATTGCCATAGACGTGCGCGAGGTGATAGCGTGGGTCGTTGCGGATCTCCATCCCTTCCTGCGAGTCCACGAGATCGAGCTGGCGGTTTCCTTTCTCGATGCGGTTAAACCGCACGATCAAGCCCGCTGATCGGTCTTTCAGGTTGTTCCCTCGGCAGCCGCTCCGCAGCGGCCCGAAGCGATTGAATTGGTAGATCATCCCCGTCGACTCCGAGTAGGCATTGTGTTCGTACACGCTGCCCTCGATCCCATTGTCAAAGATGTCGCAGCCTTCAACCAGAATCTCTTCGGCGTCAGGAGCCACAAAGATCCCGTTGCCGCAGTCGTGCAAGCGGCAGTTGCGGATGGTGATGTGGTGACCGCTCTCGATGTAGATCGCAGACGCATTCTGAGCGTATTCCGTGAGCCCCTCGCTCCCCAGGAAGAAGTTCTCGGGTCTGGCTCCTTGGATATTGAGGTTCTCCAAGACGATGTAGGCGGGCGGTTCATTTCCGGAGTCGCTTGAAATGCCAACCTTGATCACGCTGCGCGCGGGGGCAGGGAAGTGCAGTCCGCTCGGCGTCGACGCCCGGCTGGCGTCGAGGACGGGGGACTCTCCCCGGAGATTGCGAACTCCGCGGATTGTGATCGGCTGCGTCGCCGTCCCGGCCCGTGATATGACCCACTTGTATCGATACGGCTCAGGCCGCCAATCAATTTCAACGACATCACCAGGATTGAGTTGGCTCCAGGGAACATGCCCCGGATGATGCAGCTCATGTTCCGGGCCGACTCGATAAGTCTCGGCAGACGCCATTCCGACGCTGCTGAGGAACCACACCCCTGCGAATAACCAGACCCGGAAGACATTCATCAGATCACTCGGTCAGCAAGAGTGTAGAGTTGTTCGCGGAACGACTCCGCGGCGTGGGTCAGGGGCGTTCCCGATCACTATCGGAAACCTACTCTACAGGGAGCGCCGCTGCGGGTAATGTCTGCGGCCCGTCGACTGCAAAGCTCACAGATTGGAAACCGGCTGCGATACAAGTATCCCAGACCTCCACCAGACGTTCCATGGGAACCGATGGGGCAATATCGAGGACCACCGGGTTTTCGGGGCCGATGTCCGCGAGTGCTCGCAGATTGGCCTTCAGCTGGTCGAGGTCTTGGTAAACGGTGCCGTTCATATCGACTTGCAGGGTGCTGCTGTCCTGGTCGAGGCTGAGTTTGAGCCACACATCGGTCACCCAGGACTCGCGCTGTTCGGGGGCGACCTGGGACGTGATTGCCCCGCTGGCGGGCAGGTCGGCGGGGAGGAGTTTCTCGGGAGGTGATCCCGTGGCGGTCACGACAAAGAAGATTAAGAGGTTAAAGACCACGTCGATCATCGGCGTCATCGGATCGCCGTAGTCACGCGGGATGTTGCCGGGAAGTCGCATACCCCGAAGTGTCTTCGGAGTGGGCAAAGGAAGGCAAGAGCGGTTTGGGTCCGGTGTGATTTTCGGGTGCCAGACGCACTTGGCCAATGAGTTCGTGGCTCCCATTGGACGTGCCCGTGCGCCTCCTTTGTCCCGGCAGGGACACCCGAAACAAGCGCACCATTTCCACGGTAAGACCCAGGGCTCGCGAACTCCGCAGTCCCGCCAAGGACGACAGCCGCCTCGCGGTCGTACGGGATGGCCAGAGGTTCTGCCGTCCCTGCCGGGGCGCAGAGCGGCTGAGCCATTGACGATTATCGAGCAATCGCAAAG
>Ga0105046_10004476_pt1 | contig 22234 bp, 15 predicted proteins | sample MAT03_FD_78385 | JGI IMG/M metagenome (GOLD analysis project Ga0105046, IMG submission 78385) | Freshwater microbial communities from Lake Fryxell liftoff mats and glacier meltwater in Antarctica - MAT-03 (megahit assembly) | ecosystem: Environmental > Aquatic > Freshwater > Ice > Liftoff...
TTAAGAAGTTGCGAGGGGGCCCAACAAAAACCATATTATATCGGTCAGTGGCGTATGTAAATTGTTTTTTAGTAGAAGTGTTGGAATATTTGGAACAAATCGGGGCAAGTTAATCGCGTTGCGGAGCGATTAAAACAGGAAGAGGATGACGTACACGTTGCGTTTGGTTTGAGAAAGAAACAATAAAGGAAAGTAGTTTACCCATTTATACCTCGCACCGCCATGTCTTGTGCATGGAGAGCGGCTACGTTTACTAAACTTTCAAAGTTTAGTAAACGTATTTCTCACTTTTCGCGATGCACAAAACATGGCGGTGCGAGGTAACATCATTACCGCTGCACCACAAAGCGCAGCACTTGTTTCTGCCCGTCAGCCGTCAACACCTCGAGGGCATAGAGGCCGTTGGCCAGATTTTTTGGCAGCGGAATTTCCTGTGCATCAGACGCTGCTGTGGCGTTCAAATGCAGCACACGCCGGCCTGTAGCGTCAAAAACCTGCATCAATACCTGTTCTCCAAGCCTGGAAGAAAGATCAGCAAACAAGGTTCCGCTCGTTGGGTTGGGGAAAATGCGCAACCCGCCGGTGGAAGGCGCCTCGCGCATCATACCGGGTGTTACGCCGACGGGGCAGTAGAAGGTGTTCAGGTGTACCTCGAAAGAAACCCCGTATTCCAGCGTTGCGAAGCCATGTATATAGTCGGGATCGGCCTGGGGCGGCAGGGTGTATTCGAATATGTCAGACTCGCCGCCGACGATACTGTCCGATTTGGATTTAAACCGGATGGAATAGAAGGGAGAATAATTCGGGTTTCGCACCAGGTAGGTCCGGCCGCTAGCCGCCGTATAAATAGAATTGTCCGGCGGAGACACTGCGGTTAAACCGAACGGCAGCTGGAAAGCGGCGTATACCATCCTACTGTTGCAATTATTCGTCACACGGATACGGTACGTTTTTTCTTCTGCCGGATTTTTGGTGATGCTCAGCAATTCGAATTTAAGGCAACGGATTTCCTTGATATCGCAGGGCGGCGTTTCACTTACTTCTACTTTAAAACAGCAGGCCGCAGAATTCCCGCAAGCGTCGGTTGCCGTATAACAAACCTGCGTTGAACCGGTGGAGAATGTGCTGCCGGAGGATAAACCGGCGGTCAATTCGACCGTTAAACCCGGGCAGGGACAGTTGCTGTTCGCCTGCGGTGCATTATAGTTGACCACACTCCCGCCGGCGCCGGTTAAGGTAACGCCGATATTGGCCGGACAGCTGATATTTACCGTAGAAGGGGCCGGCGTGAGGAATTTGAGTGTATAGGTGACGATCGTATCGCATGCGCCGTTGGTACCCGGGACCGTGTTCAGCACGATACCCGGTGCATTGTACGTTGTTCCGCCGATAGTAACGGTTTCGCCGGGACAGAAAGATAGCGTTTCAGCGCGGACGGGTTGCGGTAGCAGTATGAGCGTGTAGGTCACGATTGTGTCGCAGGCGCCGTTCGTGCCCGGGATCGTATCCAGTACGGTACCGGGGGCGCTGTACGCCGTTCCGCCGATGGTAAGCTGGGCGCCGGGGCAAAGTGAAATGGATTCGGACCGCAGCGGTTGTGGTAACAGATCCAGTTTGTAGGTTAGCAAGGTATCGCAGGCGCCATTTGCGCCGGGAAGCGTGTCGAGTACGGTACCCGCTGCGTTGTACACCGTCCCGTTGATTGTGACGGAAGCGCCGGGGCAAAATGAAATGTTCTCCGTGAGGCTCACTTGCTGGCCAATTTCCAGGACGTAGGTTGCGATGGTATCGCAATCGCCGTTCACACCGGGAATCGTATCGACGACTGTTGCCGCCTGATTGTACACTGTTCCGCCAATGGTGACGGATGAGCCGGGACAGATAGATATTGTATCGGTAAAGGCGGGTTGCGGCAATAATTGCAGTACGTATGTGGCCAGGGTATCGCAATCTGCGCCCTGGCCTGGAATTGTTTCCGTTACAACAGCAGATCCGGTATACACCGTACCTCCGATGGTTACAGACCCGCCCGGACAGAATAAAATCGTATCGTTCACGGTAGGCTGCGGCAACAAAGTCAGCAGATAGGTTATGATGGTATCGCAGCCGTTGACACCGGCGAGGGTATCTGCAACAGTAGCCGGACCGTAGTAGGCAAGCCCGTTGATGACAACCGAATCACCGGGGCAAAAGGTCACATTTTCAAGCAATTGTATGGCTGAATCCACTTGCACCTGGGCCGAATCAATCCTCGACCTGCCGCATTCGTCGATCACGCGGACGCTGTAAATTCCAGCTTGATCGACTACAAGGGACGGTGTAAGCGGGCCTGTGTTCCAGAAATAGGCAAACGGCCCTATGCCACCCGATAAGTTGGGCGCAAGCGTCACAGCCGCTCCGCTACACACAGCCTGATCTTCTAAACTGATGGAAAATGGCGGCGTATCCTGCAACAGCATGGTCACTTGCTGCTGCGTACAGGAACAGGCGTTGTCTATTTTAAAAACAATGGTCTCTTGTCCTTCCGTCAGCAAATCATCCAGGACGATCACCGGTACTAAAATCTCGTTTTGGCCGGCCGGAATGGTGACCGTGGGGCCGCTGCCGAGGATAAAATCCAGGTTCTTGGTGGCGGTGCTGGCAGCTGTATCGACGCTATAATTGATGACGAGCGGTTGCGAGTTGTCCGCATTCCCCCTTGAAAACTTGATAAAGGCAGTATTACATGCTTCGTACGCAACCGGAAGGTTGTTGCCGTACACCGGCTGTGCGTTGACCGTTCCGCCGGCATCGAACGAGTTGGCGCGCAGAAAAACGGCCGAAGACCAGGATGCGTCGCCGATGTCAGCGATCACTAATTTGATATGATATGTAGAGCAGGGTATCAGGTTGGCAGTAGCGGTCAGTACCGTTGTCCAGCCGTCGAGCTGGCACTCCGTCAGGGCGACCGGTGGGAGGAACGGGCAGTTTATCCCTCCATTATTATTGTTGATATAATAGTCATTATTTGTTTGGTGGTTCACTGTATTAACAGAAACCGGCGTACCCCCACCAGGCAAGGTTGCGAGGTTCTGGTTGCCGGAAATGCCCGGGCCGCTGATAAAAAAGCCGAACACGTCGTTGTACTGCGAACCTACGAACTCGCAATATTCCTCCGAACCGAACACGAAATCGAACTGCACCGTGGATGCGGTGGGGGTGAAATCGAACTCGATGGCCGAGCGGTCGAACTGGTTACCGGAAGTCAGGGTCGCCAGGTCGGGATCGTCGGCGCTGTTGATGTTGTATCCGCCGTTGGCGTTTTGCGAATTGTTCGGACCAGGCAAAATCGTGACGGGGCCGGTGCACAGGGCGATCCCGCTGGAGAGGCCAATATTGGTGGCGCCGCTGGTGAATGAACCACGGGAGCTGCCGTTACCGCTGGAGCTCACGTTGCCCACCTGGAAACAGTTGCCGCCCACGAGCGTGTTGGTAATCAGGCTTTGCGCGCTCACGCTGCCCATGACGGAGAGGTTTGCCAATTCCATCTGGCTGATAAATTTTTCCGTCCAGGCATCATTATCCGGGCAACTTTCGCATTTGACCGAAAGCGACATGGGGATGGACGTCACTTGCTGCGCGGAGCGGGCCCGAACGGGGACCTCCACACATTCCGACAAAGCGGTGAAGCCGACGGCGTGTTTTTTACCCTGGAGTATGCTCAGGTCGCGGGTCGCTTTTTTCATAGCGGGAGAAGGCGCGATTTCGAAGCCGGCCAATTGACCGAATGCAGCGCCGAGGGCGATCACAGTGTAATGCTGCCCTGGAGTGAGATCGCACAATTGGATGGTTGTTTCACCCGGCAGTACATCTATGGAGGCGCGCATTTGCGGACCAGTCAGGTGTACGATCTGGTTTTGTTGCGCCTGCAAGGAATGGGTAAAAAAGAATAAGGAAAAAACGATGAAATTGGAAAAGAATCGGTTTGTCTGGAATGGTGTAGTAGCTTTCATCTATTAAAAAATGATGGGTGAGTTTATGCTGTTGCCCCATTGCGGGTGCACAGTTTGTTTTCAGCCCCAATATATTGCGGTGTATTGAGATAACGGTCCTTAAATCGTGTTTTTATGCGGAATTGTCATGCAAGTGGCAATATGGACTATTAAAAGAGGCTGTCTGACAATTTGGTTTATAAGGATTGGAAAAATTTAGAACGTATTACTCCAGTCAAATTCAAATGTGACGGCCGCCCCAATAAAAAAACCCGCCGAAGTGCTTACGCGCCTCAACGGGTAATAAACCCCAAAAAACCAAATGAAAAATCCATTTGCTTCTCCTGCCTGTCTGTCTGGGAAAACACCTCAAAATGGATCTTATCGGAAATGATACGTTCCTAATTTTTGCAGCGCTTGGTACAAGCCCGTAATTTTCATATAATTGTGCACCGCCTGTGCAAATATATATCATAAATATATTATTGCGCAAATATTTGATCAAAAAATTTAACATTTTTATATAAATTATTTCTACCGTGAACGAAAACAGCACACAAGCCGACAGAATTAGGGTGCTGATGCGACATTTTGAGCTCAATCAAAGCTCATTTTCCCGTGAAATTGACATTCAGCAACCCAATCTGAGCCCTGTTTTTCAGGGAAAAAAGGAATTATCACTTGGCATGATAAAGGCTATATTGAAAAAATATAACAACCTGAACGCCAATTGGCTGATACTCGGAGCCGGCCCGATGTTTAATGACGCAGGTTCGTCGAAAAAAATTTCGGCAGACAATGAGCTGAACGAGCCGGGCGACTTGTATCAAAGTGCATCCGACGGAAAGATGGCGGAAGTACTCGAGTCCTTACGCATTTTGTTGGCAGACTACAACCGGCGAATTGCGACGCTTGAAGAGGAACTGCGCCTGTTGAGAGGAGCCGATTAAAATATTCCCATATCTTCGCCGGACAACCAATTTTTTATGCCACTCTGGCCAACCCTGTTCTTCTGGACGGGCATCGTGTACGCCTCGCTTTGCGCCTTGTTCTTCTTCGGACAAGACCTGTTTTTCTTCCGGCCGGAGCGGCTGCCGAAGTGGTTCAAGTACAAATACCCTTTCCCCTTTGCGGAGGTTAATTTCGAAATGGAAGACGGCGGCGAGGTGAATGCGCTGCATTTCCGGGTGCCCAATAGCAAAGGCGTGGTGTTTTACATCAAGGGCAACTCGCGCAGTATCAAGGGCTGGGGCAAATTTGCCAAAGATTTCGTCGGAAAAGGGTACGACTTTTTTATCATGGACTACCGGGGCTTCGGCAAAAGCCGGGGCAGGCGCACCGAGGAGATCCTGTACGCCGACCTGCAACAGGTGTATAAATGGCTGGCGGAAACATACGACGAGGACCGCATCATTCTTTACGGCCGTTCTCTGGGCAGCGGTTTAGCCGCCCGCGTGGCTTCCTGGAACCACCCGGGCATGCTGATCCTCGATTGTCCCTACTATTCCTTTCTGCACCATATTCGCCGCTTCGTTTTTTGGATGCCGGTCCGCTGGTTGCTCCGGTATCATATCCGCACGGATCGTTTTATCAAAAAAGTGCATTGTCCGGTGTTTATCCTGCACGGCGCCAAAGACCATCTGATCCCCTACCGCCAAAGTGAAATGCTGAAAGCCCTGGCGCCCGGTAACATCACCCTCTACCCCATCCAGGGCGCCGGACACAACAACCTCCCCGATTTTCCGGAGTACCACGATTTGTTATACGATATCCTGCACGAAGAGATCGTCGCGAAGACCCGGCAACGGGCATAATAAACTATCTATAGTTCTTTGACTAACAAACTTCGTATATTCTTTCTCATCCCAAACGCAGCGTGTCATGTTGAGCGCAGCGAAACATCTGGATACTTGCTCTGATTGGAGGGACATGGAGGCCTCGCGGTCCCGAATGAATTCGGGATTCGCTGCGCTCAACAGGACACGCTGCTTTGGGTTGGAGAAAAGAATAATAAAGGAATTTAGTTCAATCAATTAGTTGATCAAAGCGCTATAAACCCTCTAAACCTCTCTAAACCTACATCCAACACAACAACCATCATGACAAAATTTTCCATCCTCTTTTCCCTGTTCCTGCTCGCAGCTTGCACCGCATCCGGTCCCAAAAAAGCCGATGAGGCTCCTGCCCTGGAAAAAACTTCCGGGGCCGCCGGCACGGCAGCCTATACAGGCAAATTACCCATCGGTAAAATAAAATTGCCGCCCGGTTTTAAAATCAGCGTGTTTGCCGAAGGCGTGAAAAATGCCCGTTCCCTTTGTTACAGCCCCGGCGGTACGCTGTATGTCGGCACCCGCGACGAAGGAAACGTATACGCCCTCCGCGATACCAACGGCGACATGGTGGCCGACATGCAGTACACCTTGGCGAGCGGCCTGCAAATGCCAAACGGCGTAGCTTTCCGCAACGGCAGCCTTTACGTAGCCGAGGTCAGCCGTATTTTGCGCTTCGATAACATTGAAAAACAACTGGCCAATCCGCCGAAACCGGTGGTGGTTTACGATAAATATCCGCTCGAAGAACAACATGGCTGGAAATACATCGCGTTCGGGCCCGACGGCAAACTCTACGTGCCGGTAGGCGCGCCTTGCAATATCTGCGACAAAGAAGGGGAAGGCGCGCCAATTTATGCTTCTATAACCCGTTTCGAAGTCGACAAACCGGGTCCGCCGGAAATCGTGCAACACGGCATCCGCAACTCGGTCGGTTTTGCATGGCATCCTGTTACCAAAGAGTTGTGGTTTACGGACAACGGCCGGGACTGGATGGGCGACGATGCCCCCGATTGCGAATTGAACCGCGCAATGAAAGACGGCCTGCATTTCGGGTATCCCTATTGCCATGCCGGCGATTTGCCCGATCCTAAATTCGGTGAAAAACACACATGCAGCGAGTTTACGCCACCGGCGCAAAAAATGGGCCCTCACGTGGCGCCACTGGGTATGGAGTTCTACACCGGCGCCATGTTCCCCGCCGAGTATAAAAACCAGATTTTCGTGGCCGAACACGGCTCCTGGAACCGGACGGAAAAAAACGGATACCAATTGAGCTTAGTCCGCCTGGACGCCAGTGGCAAAAGCCTGGGAAAAACGGCCTTCGCAAGTGGCTGGCTGCAAGCCGGCGGCGAGGTATGGGGCCGGCCGGTAGACGTGGAAGTACTGCCGGATGGTTCCATGCTGGTTTCGGACGACCAGGCTGACGCGATTTACCGCATCTATTACAATGATAAAAATTGACACTATATTTTCCCCACTTTTCATATCTCCAAATTTTACAGATTCATGGAACCCATTGACGCCATCCGCCTCAATTTCAATCCCGACCAAATGATCGTGTTGAACATCGCGATGGCTTTTTTGATGTTCAGCGTGGCATTGGATGTGCGTCCGGGCGATTTTCGCAAAGTAGTTGAGTTTCCACGTTCGTTCGCGGTGGGTTTGTTCGCCCAATACCTGATTTTCCCCGTCTTTACCTTAGGCATTATCCGGATTTTTCAACCTCCGGTGAGCGTGGCGCTCGGTATGGTGCTGGTGAGCATGTGCCCTTCCGGCAATATGACCAACTTCCTGGTGCATTTTGCAAAAGCGAATGTGGCCTTGTCTGTTACCCTGAACGCCACAATCATTTTACTGGCTTCGGTGGTGACGCCAGCCGGTTTTTTGTTCTGGTCCAGGTTCGTACCCAATTCGGAGGCCTTGCGCACCTCCTTCGAGATCGGTTTTGCCGACATGGCCCTGATCATCGTGTTGTTGATTCTTTGTCCGCTGTTGGTCGGGATGGGCTTGAACGGGCGATTCCCTCAATTTATCGCAAAAATCCGGCCCTGGGTACAAAGGGTATCGTTGGTGATTTTTTTCAGCATTCTGGTAATCGCTTTGCTGGGAAACAGCGATAATATCGTCAGGTACCTGGGATTCGTCTTCCTACTGGTGGCTTTTCATAACATGGTGGCCCTGGGCACGGGTTACGGCCTGGGTCGCCTGTTTCGTTTACCGGAGCTCGACTGCCGTACGCTTGCCTTCGAAACGGGGGTGCATAATACCGCGCTGGGTCTGCTGCTCATCTTTCGTTTTTTTAACGGATTGGGCGGCATGGCGCTCCTCGCCGCCTGGTGGGGCATCTGGGATTTGCTGACGGGCATGGCCCTCGCCAACTGGTGGAAAAGAAGCGCGAGTCTCCGGTCTAAGGAGTAAAATAGCGCAGGGCTCCCCGTCCGACGGGTAAAGTAGCACACAATCTACCGTTAGTTGCTATCTTTTTGTTTGCGTTAAATTGTGATGTACTTCCTCGTCGGATGACGAAAAGAGATGGAGCGGATACGGATGATTTGTGCTTCGCTTACCCGTCGGACGGCAGAAAAAGCCGTCGGACGGGGAGTCCTGCGCTACTTATCCGTCGGACGGGCGCCTAAATTAACTTTGTGGTAGTGAATTAATTACCGGGCAGTTCAAATAACCGAGTGCCCCAAATCATCCGGCAAATCGGGAATCCGATCCACAATTTTTTCCCGCTCGCTGATGATTTCTACCAATCGCCGGATGGTTTTGCGCCGGATCAGGCGTTCGAGGTCTTTGTTCGGCTCCTTGAGAATATATTGAAATTTCATAGCGACGCTGTCTTTTTTTACATCGGCTACGCGCAGGTAATAACTTTCCGGTTTGATCAGGTCTTCAAAAGGACGAAGCACTTCTACCAATTGTCTTTCCAGTTCCTCCACTGTTTTCAGGTATTTCAGGTCGATCACGAAATCGATGCTGGTGCGTTTGATCTCCCGTTTGGTGTAGTTAACGACTTCCACCGTTGTCACCATGTTATTTGGGATATAAATCATGTCGTCGTCGTCGTTCAGCAAATGGATGTTCTGGAGCGTGATGTCCGTGATTTTACCCCTATGCTGCCCTATGCTCACGTTGTCGCCGATGCTCAACTGGCCCGAAAAAGTGATGATCATCCCATTGATCATGTTGGAAATATAGTCCTTGGTGAGAATGGCCAGGCCCGCGAAGATGATGGACAGCGAAGTGAATAACTCCCGGACATTGATCTGAAACAAGGATAAAACCCCGACAATAATCCCGATTGCCAGCAAGAGCGAGTAGATATGGCTGACGCCGATGATAAAATTATCATCGCTCCGGATTTTATGCCGTCTTCGGTACCACCACAGGGTAAAAAACTGCACAAAATCCAGGAACATCAGGAAAATGGCAATACTGGCCACTGCATTGAGGTAGAAAGACAGGGATGTCCGGTATTTCGGATATAAATTCAACCAGAGTGAAATATCCCATTCTCCCCAGCGGAAGAGCACAAGCAGGGTAAAAATGCCGAATTTGAGGAGCAGGACAAGAATTTTTCTCAGCATGGACGGGCCAATTTCAGCGCAAAGAACGGGGTTTTTGTTTTTTGATTGACGATTAATAGATTATCCCGAATGCACGGCATAATCTATTAATCGTCAATCAAAAAAATCAATCCGCTACAACACCTCTTCCAAGGTGTGCATCTTCAAACCAAACGCATCGGCAACCCCCTGATACACCACTTTGCCATTCACCACATTGAGCCCGAGTTTGAGCTCGTGGTTGTCGGTGCAGGCCTTTTTCCAGCCCTTTTCAGCCAGTTGAATGGCATACGGCAGGGTGGCATTCGTGAGCCCAACCGTAGATGTGAAGGGCACGGCGCCGGGCATATTTGCCACACAATAATGCACCACCTCATCGATGATATAGGTCGGGTCGGCGTGGGTGGTCGCGTGGGTCGTTTCGATGCAACCTCCCTGATCCACGGCTACGTCGACAATCACGGTACCCGGACGCATGAGTTTGAGCATATCTCGGGTGATGAGTTTCGGGGCTTTGGCGCCCGGGATCAGCACGGCGCCCACGATCAGGTCGTGGGTTTGTATCAGGCGGCGGATATTGTATTCGTTGGAATACATGGTGATTACGTTGGCCGGCATGATATCGCTCAGATAACGCAGGCGGTTGAGGCTTACGTCGAGGATGGTGACCATGGCGCCCAAACCGGCAGCCATTTTAGCGGCTTGCATACCCACGATTCCACCGCCAAGCACCAGTACTTTACCAGGTGCAACACCGGGAATACCGCCCAGCAATACACCCCGGCCATTGGAGGGTTTTTCCAGGTATTTGGCGCCTTCCTGGATTGCCATTCGGCCGGCAACTTCCGACATCGGAATGAGCAGCGGCAGCTGGCGGTCTTTTGTTTCCACCGTTTCGTAGGCTAAACAAACCGAGCCGCTTTTGAGCATGGCATGGGTCAGATTTTCGCTGGAGGCAAAGTGAAAATAGGTGAATATCAATTGATTATCGCGGCAAAGGCCATACTCTTCGGCAATGGGCTCCTTCACTTTCATGATCATGTCGGCCTTGGCCCACACTTCATCGGCGGTGTCGAGAATTTGCGCGCCATAGTCTTTGTATTCGTCGTCGTTGAAGCCGCTGCCTACTCCGGCCGTGCTCTGAATGTATATGGTGTGGCCGCGGCGCGACAGTTCCAGGGCGCCCCCCGGCGTGAGGGCCACACGGTTTTCATTGCTTTTGATTTCTTTCGGTACGCCAATGATCATGGTGAATTGATTTATTCAGTTAGGAAATTTTTTGTCTAAAACGCGGCAAAGGTAAGCTAGGATTCGGGCATAAAAAAAGCGCGGGCCTTTGCCCGCGCTCCGAATTTCTTCAATTCTAAAAACAATACTTACACACGATTCATAATATTCCGAAAACCGTGCCAGAAATAGAATCTTTTCTTAATTTAAGAAAATCTTTTCTTTGTTCTCCGGTATAACCTTTTGTTCACGCGCCATCTGAAATAAATGGCTCACAGCGGCGCGTCCCTCGGCGCCCAAATCCACGGTAAACCGGTTCACGTAGAGCCCGATATGCGCCTGCATGACGGCGTCTTCCATGGCCTGGGCATGGGCGCGAACGAAGGGCATCACATCATCCCGATGGGCAAAAGCGTATTCCACACTGCGGCGCATCACGCGGTTTACGCTTTGCTGCACATCCGGCGGCAGGTCGCGGCGCACGACAATGCCGCCCAGGGGAATCGGAAAACCGGTGCTGGTTTCCCAGTATTCGCCCAGGTCCATCAATTTCACTAAGCCTTTTTGGGAATATGTAAACCGGTTTTCGTGGATGATCAGGCCGGCTACGGCCTGCCCGCTCAACACCGCGTCTTCGATGCCGGAAAAAAGCACTTCCTGTTTGTTTTGAGCCGACGGATAAGCGAGGCTGAGCAGGAAATTGGCGGTGGTCATCCGGCCTGGAATCGCGATCGGGCCCACTTCGATCGCAGCCTGGTCCAAAAGCGTTTTGGCGACCAGCAAAGGACCGCAGTTGTTGCCGAGCGCGCTGCCCGCATCGAGCAGGACATAGCGCTCCGTGAGGTGGGCGAAGGCATGGTAACTGAGTTTCGTTATAGCCAGTTCGCCAGCAAAAGCGCGGCGGTTGAGCGCTTCCACGTCTTCCATAAACACCTCGAAATCAAGGCCTTCCGTGTCCACTTTTCCGTGGAGCATGGCATCGAAAATAAAGGTGTCGTTGGGGCAGGGAGAAAAGCCGAGGGAGAGGAGCATGGATGGAGAAGGGTTTAGAGGGTTTAGGAGGTTTAGGAGGTTTATAGGGTTTAGGAGGTTTAGAGGGTTTAGAGGGGGCTAACGATTACCCACAAAACCGCAATGTTTTTTTGATTTCCGATTTTCGATTAGCGATTTTTGAAGGAGCGCACTGCACTAAGTTTCGTGTTAAAAGAAGAAATCATTGGTTTTTAAAGCATCAATCGGGTCCACGCACGCCTAAACACAATCATTTAGTAGACCGCTCCTAAACCTCCTAAACTCTCTAAACCTTTATATCCTCGTAATGTTCGCCCCGATCGCATTCAATCGCTGATCGATATACTGATATCCGCGGTCTATCTGATGCACATTGTGGATCAAACTGCGGCCTTTGGCGGATAAAGCAGCAATCAACAGCGCCTGACCAGCGCGAATATCGGGCGAAGTCATTTCGATGCCGCGTAGCTGGTAGCGCCGGTCGAGGCCAATGACCGTGGCGCGGTGCGGATCGCAGAGAATGATCTGGGCGCCCATATCGATCAGCTTATCGACAAAAAACAGGCGGCTTTCAAACATCTTTTGGTGTACCAGCACGCTGCCACGTGCCTGCGTGGCCACCACCAGCACGATCGACATCAGGTCGGGCGTAAAACCGGGCCAGGGCGCATCGTAGATGGTGAGGATGGAGCCGTCGATAAACGTATTGATTTCGTAATGGTCCTGCGCCGGAATGTGCAGATCGTCGCCTTGACGCTCGATTTTGATGCCGAGACGCTCGAAGGTGCCGGGAATCAGGCCCAGGTGCTCCACACCGGCGTTTTTGATGGTGATGTCCGATTGGGTCATGGCCGCCAGTCCGATAAAACTGCCGATCTCGATCATATCGGGCAGGCAACGGTGCTCCGTTCCGCCGAGATGCGCCACGCCGTCTATTTCCAGCAGGTTCGACCCCAGCCCGCTGATCCGGGCGCCCATGCGGTTGAGCAGGCGGCAGAGCTGCTGCACATACGGCTCGCAGGCCGCATTGTAGATGGTGGTATGCCCTTCCGACAACACGGCGGCCATTACCACGTTGGCTGTGCCGGTCACCGAGATTTCATCCATGTGCAGGTATGCGCCTTTCAAGCCGCCATCCGGCTGTTTGATGTAGTAAATATCCTGCGCATCGTCGTATTTGAATTCGGCGCCCAATTTCTGAAAACCCAGGAAGTGCGTATCCAAACGCCTGCGGCCGATTTTATCGCCGCCGGGTTTTGGCAATACAGCCCTGCCGAAGCGCGCAAGCAAAGGCCCGATCAGCATCACCGAGCCCCGAAGTCGCTGCGCATCTTTCATAAAAGCATCGGATTGCAGGTAAGAGGTATCTACGGTGCCTGCACAGAAGCGATAGGTGTCGCCGGCTAATTTTTCCACCGTTACACCCAGACCTCGTAAAAGATCGATGAGCTGGTTGACGTCGCGGATGTCGGGGATATTGGAAATCGTCACCGTTTCATCCGTGAGGAGCACAGCGCTGATGATTTGTAAGGCTTCATTTTTGGCCCCTTGAGGCTGGAGTTCGCCTTTCAGCGACTGGCCGCCAATTACTTCAAAGGTATCGAATTGCATTGGATGGATTTGAAAGATTGTGATGAATTGAGGAGTTGAGGAATTGAGGAATTGAAGAATGCCATGAAGGTCGGATAAGCAGTGCACCAGGTGACATAAATGAACGAATTTTGCAAGCGCGCAAAAGTAGAGAAAAGGAAAGGCAAAAAATAGGTTGACCATTGACCGGCAAAGCCAATTCTTTTTTAGATTTTTGTCATCCTTTGAATTCGAGTCCAACGTACAACGCATAACCAAAACATTCTTATAATGAACAAAGCATTGACATACAGCAGTTTACTCATTTTATCAACCCTTTTAAGCGCTCCATCCTTTTTATCCGCCCAATGCGATCAAAACCCGATGGCGGTTATTTGCGATAATTTTGAAAGTTATACGGTCGGGCTCATCAGTCCGCAATCGCCTTGGTGGGCGCCCTGGTCGGGCCCAGAAACCGGCTTGCCAAGTGCCGCCGTGAGCACCGAATACGCGTCGCAAGGCACAAAATCCATGAAGGTAATTTATGAAAGCCCAGCAGGCGACGACCAATTGTTATTGCTGGGAGACAAGACCTCGGGGCGCTACGAACTTCAGTGGAAAATGTACATCCCTTCCGGAAAAGCCGGCTACTTCAACGTACAAAATACGGCTGCGCCGGGGGTAAAATGGAACCTCGACGTATACTTCGACTCCATCGGGGTGGCCAGAATGATCATCAACGCCGCCTCGCCTACGCAGCCTGCGAATGCCACTTTTGCCTTTCCGCACGACCAGTGGTTTTCGGTGCGCCTGTATTTCGACCTGGACAACAACATCGCAAAAATGTTCAGCAACGGCAATTTGATCCTCGGATGGGCGTATCCGGATAATATCGGCGGGATCGATTTTTACGCCGCAACTGCCTGGGACCTCTATTATATCGACGAGGTGGAATACGTGCAACTGCCGTCCGCTATTTTCAACGTGGATGTTTGCAACGCAGCGGTTGATTTGACGCAATACTTCGGTCAGCCTTCCACCGTGGCGCAGGTGACCTCGAAATACAACAACACCAGCGCCACCGTGTCTGCCACCGATCCGATGCCGGATTGCTGGGGCGTGGCGCCGGGTGGTTCTTTGCTCAACAATACCATGTGGTACACTTTCACGGGCGACGGCGCCAAATACCACATTGAAACCGTGCCCTGCGATGCCACCACCTATATCGGCACTAATTTGCCGGTGATCAACGGCTCCGACCCCGACGGCGATACACAAATGGCCATCTATTCGGGCCAATGTGGCGCCCTCACGCAGATCGATTGCAACGATGACCTGAACTTCAACGGCGAGCCCGACTGGCGTGCCGCCCTCGACCTGCAAACCGCGCCCGGACAAAATTATTACATGATGATCGACGGGTTCGACTACGGCAACGGTCTGGTGGCTACCGGTCAATATTGCATCGAAATCACCAAAATGCCCAGTATTCTTTGTTCCCAGGGCGTTGTCGGGACGTATTCCTTAGACAATGAGTATCTCTGCTTCGGCTCCGACCTTCTGAATATCCTCAACGTGGGTACCGGCTACGTCATACCGGATGAAGGTCCGATTTTCGGGCTGGGCTGGGCTATTACCAGCATTCCAGTGCCCAGCGGCGTTTATCCGCCGGCATTAGGGTTCGGTATTTTTATCGACGGCACCAATTTCCTGCCGCAGCCTTTCGTGTTCAGTTCGCCGAACAACAACCCCGCAACGGTAGCGCCGTTTACCGTGTATATTACGCCGGTTGTAGTGGCCGGCGCTACGGTGATCAATGCCGGCCTTGGGCAGCCGTATCGCATGAACAACGTGGACCCCATCACCAGCGGATGTGTCTTTACCGGCGTTTCTACTGCCGTTACCTTTTTGCCAACCCTGCCGCCGCTCAGCGGTTTTGCACTGACCACACCAGCCGGCCCGGGCAATAACGGCGCCATCAACCTTGCTGTGGAAGGCGGGTTGAGCCAGGTGGCAGGGGACCCCGGGTTTTACGAATTCCTCTGGAGCAACGGCCAAACGACCCAGAACCTCAGCGGTTTGGCGCCCGGAACCTACACGGTCACGGTGTTCGACGTGAGCGGCTGTACCCCACCGGTCGTTGTTACGGCCCAAGTGACCACGCCGACCAAGGACCCCGTGTCCGTAAAAGCCTTGTCGATCAGTCCGAACCCGACCGCCGGCACGGTGCAATTGAACCTCGACCTGGCGGCTGCGGCCGAAGTGCGCATCGAGGTGATCAATGCGATGGGGCAGGTTCTTCAAACTATCGATGCCGGAAAAGTGAATGCGCTTCAACAGTCGCTTGAATTGCAGCAGCTCGCTAACGGGACTTATTTTCTGCGCATCGTGGTGGACGGCGAGACGGCGCTGCGGCGTATTGCGGTTCAGCGATAAATTTAAACTTGCCGTTGCGATAACAATAGGTACGCGGATGACGCGGACGACGCGGATTTTCGCGGATTTTTCACTAGATTTCGAATAGCGAAAGGATTTGAAAGTGAAAATAATGAAATCCGTGAAAATCTGCGTCCTCCGCTTCATCCGCGTTGCTATTGTTGCTACGGCGGGGTAAAACGCCATACATGTATCAATCCACCCAATCTGCTTTCGGTCCCTATACGCGGTACACCCTGCACGATCCTGCCACCGGCAATGGGTTCAGCGTCGTACCGGAGCGCGGCGCGAATGTGCTCAATATTGATTTTGCGCATTTTAACATCCTCGACGGGTATCAAACGCCGGAAGAATTGGAAGCCGCCAAATGGGGCAAAAGCGTGTTATTGTTCCCGTTTCCGAACCGCCTGGATGGCGGTGGGTATACCTGGGAGGGCGCGACGTACGAATTTCCACTCAACAATGCCGCCACGGGAAATGCCATCCACGGGTTCGCGCGGGACGAGGCTTTTTCGGTCGAAAAAATAAACCTGGAGGCGGATTCGGCGTCCATCCAATGTCGTTTCCGGTACCGCGGCCAACGGGCAGCTTATCCCTTTCCTTTTGTGCTCGATGTGGTTTATTCGATCCAAAACGACGGTATTTTTACCTTGGAAATTGTCTGCAAAAACGAGCACGACCGTCCTATCCCCATCGGGTTCGGCTGGCACCCATATTTTAAACTGGCTGAAAAAGCCGACCAGCACCTGCTCCATCTGCCGGCCTGCGAACAAATAACCATCACCGACCGGATGATCCCAACCGGCGCCCGCGCGGCCTTCCCTGATTTTGAACATCAAAAAGAAGTCGGAGACACTTTTCTCGACAACTGCTTTGCCGCCCTCGAAACCGGTCTTTACGGCCTGGACCTCGAAGCCGGCGTCCGGCGCCTCCGCGTGGAAGCCGATGCCGCACAATTCCCTTTCTTTCAGGTCTTTACCCCGCCCCACCGGGAGAGCATCGCGCTCGAGCCGATGAGCTGCAATGTGGATGCGTTTAATAATGGGGAAGGGCTTGTTAGCCTGGAGGCAGGGGAAACGTGGACAGGGGAAATGAAAATAATGATGAATGATGAATGATGAATATTCGCCATTCATCATTTATCATTCATCATTCATCATTAAAAAAAATGTCCACCGAACTACGTCGCTCCCTCACCCTTTACGGGCTCACCATGATCGCCATCGGCAGCACCATCGGCAGCGGTATTTTCCGCACGCCGGGCAGCATCGCGGGGGCGGTGCACCTGCCGGAATACGTATTGATGTTGTGGATATTGGGCGGGGTCGTGGCGCTTACCGGAGCGCTTACTTTTGCCGAAATGGGCAGCATGTTCCCGGGAGCCGGCGGCTTGTACGTGTATTTGCGGGAGGCTTATGGCGATGCTATGGGATTCATGTACGGATGGTTTATTCTGTTTATCAGCACCTCGGGTAGCATCGCGGCGCTGGCGGCGGTGTGTTCGGAGCACCTCCTGTATTTATTCGGCTTCGGACCTAAAAGCGGGCTGGTGATGCCCTTGGCCCTCGGAATTACCGTTTTTTTGACGGTTATAAACCTCTTCGGCGTAAAAATCGGAGAATGGATCGCCAACCTGTTTACCGGCGCGAAGTTGCTTGGACTGGCGCTGATCATCGGGGCCGGGTGGTTTTTCAGCAACCCTGCGGCCGCCGTATCCAACGAGGCCAGCGACTTTGCACAGACCGCCCCCGACAACTTATGGAGCGCGTTCGCCATTGCTTTCGTGGGTATTTTATGGTCGTACGGCGGCTGGCAACACGCGTCGTTTATGGCCGGCGAAACGCAAAATCCGCAACGCAACGTGCCCCGGGCCATGATCCTGGGCGCCACCGCCGTAACGCTGGTGTACGTACTGGCCAACGTGGCCTATATGCGCATGCTGCCCATCGAACAGATCGCCCAATCCAAAACCGTGGCGGCCGACGCCATGAACACTATAATGCCCGGCGGCGGCGGCGCGCTGATGGCTTTTTTGATCGCCTTGTCCACCTTCGGCACCACCGGCATTTATTGCATGACCTCGCCGCGCATCTATTACGCCATGGCCAAGGATGGCATCTTTTTCCCGAAATTAGCCGAAGTACACCCACGCTGGAAAACGCCGGTCAACGCCATTCTCCTGCAAAGCGGCTGGTCGGTCTTTTTGCTCCTGTTCTGGGGCACGTTTGAAAACCTGATCGAGTACGTCACCTTTATGGACTGGATCGGCCTGATGATGGTGGGCACCAGCATTTTTGTGTTCCGCCGCAAACGGCCCGACGCGGCGCGTGGCTACCGGACATTCGGATACCCGATCACGCCGATCATATTTGTGGCCATTTGTCTCTGGTTTATCGGTTTTACGCTGGTGCAAAATCCGGTGCGGGCCGGAGCTGGATTGCTGGTGGCGGTGGTAGGCCTGTTGACGTACTGGTTTTATTTCCGGAAAAAAGACGCGGCTTGAGTTTGCGAACCCGTTTGCCTTATTCACCCGGCAAAAGTGGTCTTTTACGTATTCCCCACCTTCAGATATTTCAATATCGCTTTCTTTGACCATGTTCGTTTTTCGAAGGAAATGCTTTAGCCGCCATACCGTTTATCTTGTTTCACAACCCAAAGGCAGCGTGTCGCCTTACGTCCGGGGTTTTAAAAAGATACAAAATTTTGGTTACAATGTATTGATCCTGCTTTGTTTATGCAGCATCTCACTGTCCGCCCAAACCGGCGCGTGGCAGATTACCGGCCGCGTGCTCGATGAAACAGGCGAACCGCTCCCCGGCGCCACTATTTCAGCCGACGAAAAAGCCCAGGCCATCAGCAACGCTGCGGGCGCCTTCGAACTTCGACTTGCGGCCAGGCCAAAGTTTTTAACCGCACGCTGCATCGGCCACTTCCCGCAACGTATACAGACCGATACGCTGCAATTTACCAATCAGACAACCCGGCTGCGGATCACCCTGATCTCCAATGCCGTGGATTTGCCGGAGGTGGCTATTTCCGGCAAACCGGTGGAAACGGTGTACGAAGAGGATTTTACGACCGATTTGCTGGACTACGGTTTTGCCGGCAAGGACCTCTTGCTGCTGGTTCGGGAGCGTAAAAAATATTACCTGCGCCTGACCACCGATGGCGGAGATATGTTGTCGCAGCTGCAAATGCCCGGAAACATCACCCTGCTACACCGGAGCTGCACCGGCGATTTTCACGCCGTGGGCGCCGACTGGGCCTGGGAAGTCAGCCTGAACGGCAAATTAGTCGACACGCTCCCCCCCTACCCGGCAGCCAGGTTTCACCAACTGGTGGAAAGCTGCGTGCTGGAAAAAGATGGCTATTATTTTTTTCAAAGCATCGGGCCTTTCCGGCAATCGGTCCGGTACTCGTACTTCGACCCTGGGCATAAACCGCATCTGCTGGCCACCATCCGCGACGAGGTCGCCGAACAACAACTGCTGCGCCGATACCGGGAAATCTTGTCCGCTTACATGAAAACGATTCCGGACATCGACCGCGATGAAATCCTCGAAGGTAAAAGCCCCTTGGCCGACCCGATGCAGGCCCTGAACCAGAACAATCTCACCAAAATGGCCGAAACCAATGGCCTCGTGGCCGCTATCGGATTTTTCAGCCAACTGGCCCTGGATTCGGTGTACGCTCCCCTGGTAAAAGCCGGAGATTACGTATACCTGCTCGACCACGTCAACGACCAGATGACTCGCATCCGCGTGGACCCCTGGGAAGACGGGCCGCGCAAAATGACCTACCACCACGAACCGGGCTGGCGCAAGGAAGTATTGGTGGATGCAGCCCTGAACCGCGTTTACGGACGTTTTTCGGGGCCCGGCAAGGTTTTGCAGTTGAAAGAGATCAATTTGGGAACAGGTACCGTTCGAAAATCCTATACCCTCAGCGCCGCGCCTTATCTGGCCAATACTTTCCGGATTCGCAATGGAACGCTGTACTGCATCGGGCAGCCGGATGTGAATGTGCCGAACCGGAAATTGTATAAAATGAATATTTTCAGGTTTGCGGATTGAGCGTGTCCTTCGTGGTGATTCTTTACTCGCTCACCCGAAACGGAAACGTCAACGAAAAACTACTGCCTTTGCCTGGTTCGCTTTTGACGTCTATCAGGCCTTTGTGGGCCGTCATAATGGCTTTTACGTAGCTCAAGCCCAGGCCGAAACCCTTCACGTCGTGGATATTGCCGGTGTGTGCGCGGTAGAATTTGTCGAAAATATGTTTCCGCGTGTCTTTATTTATGCCAATCCCCCTGTCTTCCACGGTGATCTCCACCCCCATCGGCACGTTGCGGGTATGGATGGTGATCTCCGGTTTTTCGGGGCTGTATTTATTGGCATTATCGAGCAGGTTGTGGATGATGCTGACAATATGGGTCGCGTCGCCTTCAATGATCGGTTGAGTCGCCCGAAAATCGGTTTTCAAAATGCCCTCGCGTTTTTCCACCTGGAGGCTGAAATTATCCACAGCCTGCTGGATGACCTCGTGTAGGTTGAGCTCGCCGGTGCGCAACTGGAAATCGTTTTTGTCGATCAGCGCCATTTGCAGCACCCGTTCCACCTGACTGTTCATGCGGCGGTTTTCCTGGCGGATGATGTCCACGAAGCGTTTGATCTTGTCGGGAAAATTCATGATCATCGGGCTTCCGATGCTGTCGGCGGCTAAGGAAATGGTGGCGATTGGGGTTTTGAACTCGTGGGTCATGTTGTTGATAAAATCGTTCTTCATCTCCGACAATTGTTTTTGCCGCAAAATGACGTGGATCGTGTACCAAAAACAGAACAGGATGATGCCGGTAAAAACGATCGACAACAACAGGATTTTCCACACGGAACCCAGGACCAAACTGGTGCGGTTGGGAAAATAAATGGCCAAATAGCCAGGAGACTCGATGTCCTGCTGAAACAAGGCGACGCGATACGGCGAATTGTACAGCGTGGAAGCCCCTCCCTGGGTGATCTGCGGGCTGTTGTCGACCACTACATAGTGATCGTTCACCACCACGAAGCTGCTTTTGCTTTTGGAAAATACGCCGTATTGATAGGGCGTATTGATCCCCCGGCTGTTAAATTCTTCACCCAGCGATTCGCCCAGCAGATCGAGGTGAATGCGCTCGGCCAGGGGTTTGGAATCGACCAACTGACTGACTTTATGGTATTCCCAGCGGGTCACGACATCCTGAAAACCTTCGCCGTTTTGGTTTGCCGAAGGGTCGGGCAGGCTGTCGGAGGCAGCTATGCGGCGGGTAGCGAAACCATTTTCCAGGTACCGGGCGGCCCGGCGGATGTTGCGGTTGGCATCGTTGGAATCGTCGTGCGAGGAGTTAAGGGCTTCCAACACAGCCGCTTCTTCGTAATACTGCAACTTATCGCCCACCCGGTTCATGGCGGCGTACACGTTTTTGTCGAACTGCTCTTCGTTCAGCCGGATGCTCCCGCTGATCCAGTAAATTTGAAGGCAAATCATCCCGAGCAGGGCAAGGGACATCAACACGATAATCAGGCGAATACGTTGGGCGCTCATTTATGAATGGCTGTGTGGTAATGGGCTTGGTTCGTCGGGGCTGACTTGTTGAAACGTTTGAAGGGGCAAATGTACGGTATGAGGAGGCGTTTTTTGGGTTGTTTAACGCGCACTTAACGGTCGGTCCCGGGGTCTCCCCCCGTCCGACGGCTTTTTCTGCCGTCCGAGGGGTAGGCGAAGCTCGGTTGAGAAATACGTTTACTAAACTTTGAAAGTTTAGTAAACGTGGCCTCTAAGTGGTTTTGAAGGAAACGGAATTGCAACATATTCACAATCAACATTCTAAACCATCTAAACCCTTCTAAACCACTCTAAACCGACTATAGCAGTTATGGAATTTCATTTTTAGAAATTGTATAATCTTTCGGCCTGCTGCCCCAGATGTTTCGCTATGCTCAACATGACATCCTGCGTTTGGATTTGGAGATAAAAATAGGAACGTTTTTGGTGAATTTAGTGCGTAGGCGGGCCTCCTGCGACCTAAAGGGCTTCGGCGGCTAAACGGGTTATTCCACCAGCACAAACCCCGCTTTAGCCGGCATAGTCATTCAACTAAGACGAAGCCGGCCCACTGATACGGATTGATAAACCGCTCCCGCATTTCCCCCTGCGTCGCCCGAAAAGCCTCCGGGATGCTCATTTTCCCTTCCAGCCAGTGCTTGTAAAACGTGGTCATAAACACTGAGGTCTCCCGGTCGGGCACCTGCCAGAGCGACATGACGAGGTACTTCGCTCCCGCGATTTTGAACGCCCGCTGCAGCCCGTACACGCCTTCGTTTCCCTGAATATCGCCCAAACCCGTTTCGCAGGCGGAGAGCACGACGAGTTCGGTGTTGGAGAGGTTCATCTGGGAGATTTCGTAGGCGGTGAGGATGCCGTCTTCCATGTTGGGTTTAAGGGGTTTGCCGGTTTGCCAGGCGTAGTTGGCGCCAGCGAGGAGGAGGCCGGAGCGGATCATGGGGTGGTCGGATATTTTGAAGACGGGTTCAACCTCCCCCAACCCCCTCCCTGCGGAGGGGGCTTCCTTCGGGTCGGGGAA
>Ga0105046_10004477_pt1 | contig 22232 bp, 15 predicted proteins | sample MAT03_FD_78385 | JGI IMG/M metagenome (GOLD analysis project Ga0105046, IMG submission 78385) | Freshwater microbial communities from Lake Fryxell liftoff mats and glacier meltwater in Antarctica - MAT-03 (megahit assembly) | ecosystem: Environmental > Aquatic > Freshwater > Ice > Liftoff...
CCCATGACCAAATGCGTCTCGAGCATTTCCGCCGGCACCTGCTCCGTAGCGGCCAACAAACCCACGGCCAACGGCAGGTCGTACGCGGTTCCTTCCTTGCGGATATCGGCTGGTGCCAAGTTGATGGTGACCCCTTTGCCCCGTGGGAAATACAAGCCGTTGTTCTTCAAGGCCGCATCCATGCGTTGCTGGCTCTCCTTCACCGCGCTGTCCGGCAAGCCAACGAGAAAGAAGAAGGCACCGTTCTCCACGTTCACTTCGGCAGTAACGATCGTGGCATTGATGCCGAATACGGCGCTACCGAAGACTTTGATGAGCATTGGTGGGGTTGAGGGTTAAGAAGGTTGAGGGTTGAGGGTTGGGGGTTGGGGGTTGAGGGTTGAGGGTTGAGGGTTGGCGTTCTACTAACGTACTTCGAATTTTTCGACTTCGTTGCAATTCTGTTTAGCATGTTGCGGGTTGAAGTACATCAGGTTGGCGAAGAGCTCTGCAGGTTGAAAGTTGCGCGCATTCAACTCTCAACAGCGTCAACCTTCTTCAACTCTCAACCATTGGGATCACGTCGTTTAGGCAACGCAAGATCCCTTTCGATATGATCAATGAATGCGTGGATCACTTTGATGTGGATCTCTTGTATGCGGTCGGCGAAACCATTGTGCGGTACGCGTACTTCCACTGTACATAGCTCGGCGAGCTTTCCTCCATCCTTGCCGGTAAGACCGATCACGTGCATGTGCTTCTCCCGTGCCATCTGCGCAGCGCGTAACACATTGGGGCTGTTACCGCTGGTGCTGATCGCGAGCAACACATCGCCTTCCCTTCCATGGGCTTGCACGAAACGCGAAAAGACGTGGTCCCATCCATAGTCGTTGGCGACGCACGAAATGTGGCTTGGATCGCTGATGCTCATGGCGGCGATCGGATCGCGATCATCTCGGAAGCGGCCGGTGAGCTCTTCCGCGAAGTGCATGGCATCGCACATGCTGCCACCGTTGCCGCAACTGATGATCTTGGCATCTTGTTTCAGGCAGTAGCTCATGAAGGCCGCCGCCTGTTCCACCGCAGCCATGTTGGCTGGATCAGCGAGAAAGGCTTGCAGCACCTCGGCTGCTTGGGTGAAATGGGATCGTATACGCTCGTTGCTCATCTTGTCAAAGATGCATCAAAGTGTGTCTCCGTGCATTTACCCAACAAGGCTCTCAGATCCCCCACCCGCGCCAAATGGGGCATAGGGATGGATCTTTCGACTGCGCTCAAGAAACAAGAGGAACCGCAGAGGAACGCAGATGAACGCAGATAAATGCGGAATTTGCCTGTGTCATTAACCATTTTGGAAGTCGGAGAGAAACATCTTGGCGGATAGCGACGACCACCCCTACCATTTGAGGTCGCAAATTGCGACCTCAAAGAATTCCACTCGGCTTCGGCCAGAACGAACATGAGATCTTCCGGAGATCGGTCCGGATACACTCGTTGCTCATGTCGCAGAAAATGCATCAAAGCGCGTCTCCTCCTCTATAGCCGAACCGTTTTCGATCACCACTTGGCCGTTCCATGAGCGACTTTACGGCATCGAATAGGTCATGTAATTCCGCTTCATTCTGGTCCTGTCGTCCTTCGATCCGATCCATGCGGATCTGGAGTTCGAGATCGTTCTGCAAAAGTCTGCTCATGCGCACGAATACACGCACAATACGAATGTTCACAGCGATCGCTTGCTCACTGTTGAGTACGCTGGAGAGCATTAGAACGCCGTGCTCCGTGAATGCGTTCGGTGGTCTCCTTCGACCGCCCCATGAACTTGAAATCGCGATCTGCGATGTCAAGTTGGACCATTCCTCTTCGCTCAGATCGAACATGAAATCGGCTGGGAATCGCGCTGAATTGCGTTTCACAGCTTCGTTCAAGCGGAATGTAGGAATACCATAAAGCTTGGCAAGGTCATGGGCCATCATCACCTTATGCCCCCGTATCCAATGGATCCGAGCGGCAATGGCTTCATCCGGGAGAATTGCATCATTGTCCATTGCGTGTCGGGCCTGACGTGAATACCGTCAACATTCGGACGCGTAATATGGCAATGAATATCCTAGGAAGCAAACCCGCCATCGAGTAACGCTGAAAGGACCATTCCGCAGAAACCCTACCGACTGGCCTGAAGTGCGAGTTTCCGCATGCCTTCCAAACCGCGTTGCAAGAACCCTTCGTATTCGGTCTTGTCCGGCGTGTAGCCCACGGGATCGGTCAAGAGTTGGCCATCCGGACTAAGCAACGCGTAATACGGTTGGCTGCTGATCACGAAGGTCTCCAATTGCACGGTGCTCCACTTGTTGCCCTTGGTCACGATCAATTTCTCCTTGCCGGTACAGGTCACGTATTCGTGCTGCTCGTCCTTGGGCAGTTCGCGCTTGTCATCCACGTAGAGTGAAGCGAGCACATACTCCTCTTCGATCAATTCCTTCACCCCTTTCTCCGGCCACACGTGTTCTTCCATCTTTCGGCAGTTCACACAGGCCCATCCGGTGAAATCGATCATGACCGGTTTGTTCACCTCTTTGGCGTAGGCCATGGCCTCGCTCAGGTCGTGGAAGGCTTCGGCTTTCTTCGGAAGGATCCAGCTATATCCAACGGGTGGTGCAAGACCGCTCATCAACGACATGGGTGTGAAGGTTTCCGTCTTCTTGTCCACACGCAGACCAAAAGCCAGGTAGATGGTGGCTGCGGTGAATACCGCGATAAAGCTCCAACGCAGCCCGGAGCGGGTCTTCACGGGACTATCATGCGGGAAACGGATCCAGCCGAAGAGATAGAGCACGATGCCCAACGAGCAGAGCACCCAGACCACCATGAACAATTCGTAGGGCACAATGGACCATTGCTTCACCAGGTCGGCATTGCTCAGGAACTTGAAGGCCAAGGCGATCTCGGCGAAACCGAGCACCACTTTCACGCTATTCAACCAACTGCCGCTGCGCGGAAGTGAATTGAGCCAGCTCGGGAACAACGCGAAAAGTGCAAAGGGCAGAGCAAGCGCAAGGCCAAAACCACCAAGCCCAGCGGTGAGCTGCCACGCCCCACCATCGGCCGTCAACGCACCTGCGAGCAACGAACCTAGAATGGGACCTGTGCAACTGAAACTGACGAGTGCCAGCGTGAGCGCCATGAAGAAGATGCCGATGAGTCCACCGAACCTGGAGGCTTTTGCGTCCATGCTGTTCACCCAACTGCTTGGCAAGGTGATCTCGAAGTAACCGAAGAAGGAAACGGCGAAGACCAGGAAGATCACGAAGAAGAACACGTTGAGCCACGGGTTGGTACTGATCTCGTTGAAGATCTCCGCATTCACCGAGCCCAGCAGGTGGAAAGGCAGACTGAAGAGCAGATAGATCCCGAGAATGAAGGCACCGTATGTGAGTGCGTTCTTCAGCCCTTTGCCTTTTTCATCGCTCCCTTTGGTGAAGAAGCTCACGGTGAGCGGGATCATAGGGAACACGCAGGGCGTCAACAAGGCCACCAGACCACCAAGGAATCCAAGGAAGAAAATACGCCAAAGCGATGCGTTGTCCCGTACTTCGGTAACCTCGTTGGAAGACGGCACCACTGGGGCATTCAGATCCACCGAAGCCAATTTGTATTTACAATCGTCGGTTGCGGCGGATGTTTTGGAACCAATGGTGGCAAGGCCGGTGGACACGTTAAAGGTGAACGGCAACGGATCAGGGAAGACGCATTTGGTGTCTTCGCAGGCCATGTAATTCACCACCCCTTTGATGTCCTGTGTTGCATCGGTTACTTCCACTTCCTGAATGAACGCAACTTGGTGTTTGAACTTCCGCACGACAATGTCGAACATGTCATCCATGCCCTCGTGCATATCGGCACTTTCTTCCTTGGCCTGCCCGATGAACGTTGCAGGCATCAACGTGTCCAACACAAAGCTGGTTGGAATAGGGCCCATGCCGAATTCCACTTGCGAATAGACCGCCCAAGGGTCTTGTATCTCCGCCGTGAACAAGAGTTTCCAGCGGCTTTCGCTCACCTTCTCCGTGACCAACGACCAGGTTACCGGGTCCTCTTCTGCCTGCGGAATATTCCCGCCTACTAGCGAGGAGTGCGGCGGGGTGGCTCCCACACCACTTACATCGCTTTTGAATGGGAACCCGGAAAGTTCGAATTGGTTGGTACTCAGTGTGACCTTGTAGAATACCGTTGTTGGCGGCAGGCACATTTCATCGTTACAGGTCATGTACTCGAAGTTCCCGGTCACGGGTCTCGAGGGATCTTGTACGCTGAGTTTTTGTGTGAAGGTGGCCGAACCCTTGAACTTCTTCACGTTCATGCCGAAGACCTCGTCCATTCCATCCAGCACCTTCTCTCCTGTTTCGGAGGCCTTTCCAAGCGCGGTCACACCGGAGATGCTGTCAACGGAAATGGAAGTGGGCCAAGGCCCCATATCGCCATAGTTCTGTTGCGAATAAACGGACCAGCCGTGCTCTATTTCGGCGTGGAAGCTCAGCTCCCAAGCACCATTCTTTTCGGCTGAAGAAATTTTCCACTGCACCGGTTCCAACGCGTCCGCATTCGGCGGTTGGGCTTGGACGACCAAGAAGGCGAACGCGGCATAGAAGGCGAGCAGGATCCTCATCATTGGCTATTACTTCGGAGCGAAAGGCTTTATCTCCAAGCGGAAGGGAACGGTCGTCGGTGGTAGACAGGTCTTGTCGTTGCACACCATGTATTCCACTTCGCCTTCCACAAAAATGGGTTTGGTACCGATCACTTTCACCTGTTGCGTGAACACTGGTTCGCCGGAGTGATAACGCACGTTCATTTGGAAGTTCTGGTCGTACACCTCTTCCGGTTCCGGTTCGACCAATGCACCTGTTAATGTAAATCCTTCAGCCGGGGATATGGTGATGGTCGTTGGGATCGGTCCCAGATCATTCTCCAGTTGGGTAGCGTAGATGTGCCAGCCCTTTTCCACGTGCGCGGTCAAATGCACGGCTGGGGTCCCATCCTCCATGTGGACGGAAGCAAAGGACCATGAAACCGGCGGGTCACTTGGTATGAGCACGGAGAGCAGGCCGATGAAGGCAAATGGAAGCATGGTGAACTACTTCAGGCAAAAATAGGCCTAACCACGATAGGCTTGGTCGATCGATCACGAGAAGGGTAGGGATCCCACGGGGGGCAGGAACGAGTATTGGGTACTGAGTACCGAGTATCGCTCGGAACGATACTCGGTACTCAATACCCTGTACCAAAATACCTACGGGAACTCCACACCAACCACCCTTGAAACGGGGATCGTGGTTCCGTACTTGAGCACGATATTCTCGGCGTCATAGGTCCAGATCGTGGTCTCCACCACTTTCAATCCTTCATCGTCCTGGAACAGGATCCTGCATTTGCCGTGATGCGTGTTGCCCAGCCTGGTAGCACGTTCCATCATGGCCATGATCCCCGCTCGTTCTGGATCGGTGAGCATGATCGCCTGCCGTGGAAAGCGCAGGGAAGGGATGCGTTCTTTCTGGATCATTGTTGCGTTGATCGGTAGCATGGCGAATGGGTTTGGGTAATGCCGAAGTTACTACCATAATCGACGATCGGTACAAGGGCTGTTGATAAATAGCTGCACGCGTTCACGCACCGGTCCACTCCACCCGGAGCATCTTGTGCGTAGCGGCTGTCGCCCCGATCCCTTCCGCCAGTCGGTGCCCACAGAGCCAAAGGACCTTGTCGCCCTGGACCAGCACATAGGTGGACTGCTTTCGGTCACGGGGCACTTTGGCATCAATGAGCAGGTCGCTCACGAGCTTGGTTCCACCCAAGCCGATCGGCGTTATGCGGTCGCCGTGCACCCAAGGCCGAAGCGTAAGTGGGAACGAGACCCTATCGGCATCCAGCCACGCAACGTGGCGGCCAACTCCAAGGTCCATGCTCGCCAATGGGGCAGCTTCGATGGAAAGTGGTGCTTCCAGCGGAACGTGATCCGGGTTGTTCAATTGCCAAATAGGAAACGGACCCTTGACCTCGCCGATCACAAGCTCCTTGCGATCCACGAGCACTTGGCAAGCACCGTGCAGAAAGATCGCACCAACGTTGCGTTCCTCGATGGAGGTCAAGATCGCTGCGAGCCGATCGGGATGAAATCCTTTGTGCCGAAGTACATGATGCAGGAACAAGAATGGCGCTTCGGAATCCGTGATCACGGTGAAAGGCAAGCGCAAAGAGCCATCCGGATCGGGCACAACATCCTTCAGCACTTCGGTGAAGCGTCTCGTTGCCAGACCTTGCAATTCGTTTGCGAGCCGTGTGTTTCGTTGGAGATTGCGATGTGTTCCCGGCCGCCACGTTTCGAGCAGTGGTAGCAGTTCGTGCCTTACTCGGTTTCGCAGGTAGCTCGTATCCGCATTGCTCGCGTCTTCGCGCCACGGGATCGAATTCGTAAAAGCGTATTCCAAGATCTGCTTTCGTCCAATGCCGAGCAGCGGTCTTATGAAGGGCCCGGACCGGACCGGGATGCCGGCCCATCCTTGCGAACCCATGCCTTGCAAAAGACCCATGAAGAACGTTTCGATGGAGTCGTCGGCGTGGTGTGCCATGGCCAGTTTCTCGGGTCCTGAAAGCACCAACTTGTTGAACCATTCCAGTCGCAATTCGCGCGCCGCCATTTGCACGCTGCTCCCAGTGGCTTCCATGGCCGCGCGCACCTCCACATGGTGTGCAACGAAAGGAATGTGGTCATCGGCACAATACCTTTCAAGGAAGGTGCGATCACCATCGCTTGCCGCACCGCGCAGGCCGTGGTCCACGTGGGCGACGTGGCACCGGTGGCCCAACGAACGCAACACATGCAGCAGCACCATGCTGTCCACGCCGCCGCTTACGGCCACCCACAGCGGCTCGTTGGGGTCGGCCAATTGGTCCTTGGCGATAGCGGTTCTTACGGCATCACGCATCTCCAATGGCATCGATCACGGAACGGGCTTTGAGTTGGCACTCTTCCCACTCCATTTCTGGATCACAAAGCGAAGTGATCGCGCTACCGGTATGGATGGAAACATCACCATTATTGGCGTTGTACATCAACGTGCGGATCACCACGTTGAAGTCGCCGGTGCCATCCGGCGCGAAGAAACCGAGGGATCCGCTGAAGAGTCCACGCGGCATTCCTTCCGCTTCTTCGATCAGTTGCATGGCGCGGAATTTCGGTGCACCGGTCATGCTGGCCATGGGGAATGCAGCAGCGATCGCGTCGAACGGTGTGGTTCCTGAGCGCAATGTTGCCGTGACGGTACTGATCATCTGGTGTACACGAGGGAAGGAGATCACCGTACAAAGTTCTTCCACCCGCACCGAACCGGACGCTGCGATACGTGAGAGATCGTTGCGCATAACGTCCAAGGCCATGATGTTCTCGCTACGTTCCTTCTCGTCCACCGCCAATTCCAGTGCCAACCGCTGGTCTTCCGCGGGATCCTTGTGACGCGGCCTGGTACCTTTCATGGGTTGACCGATCACCTTGTCGTGATCGAACGCAAGGAAACGTTCAGGGCTTGCGCAAAGCGCGAAATGATCTCCAGCGCGATAGAACGCGGCGAATGGTGCTGCGGACTTTTCCAGTAAACGATCGAAGGCCCGAAATGGATCGAAGTCAGGGATCGTTGCGCGCCGCGCGGTGCAGAGGTTCACTTCGTAGATGTCGCCACGATGGATGTGTTCCATCAATTTCTCCACCTTGGCCAAGTACTGTTCACGGGTGAAGTCTTCCGTCCAAACAATGGGAATATGATCATGGTTTCCATCGGCTTCGCTGAATAATCCATTCGCCCAATTTCTCGCTTCATCCACTTCACCGACAAGTACGTGCATGACCACTTCACGGTTGATCCATTCCACCACAAAGCGCGGAAAGGTCCATGAACAGTCCGGCACTTCGCTTGAAGGAAAAGCAGTCTTTAGCGCGGGTTCCAGATCATCCTTCCATTCATACCGCAAGGCACCGAAGGTCCAATCGGCCACATGATGTTGTTTGTTGAAAGTGGGCGCAACAACGTTCTCCAAGATCCCAACTGCCAACACGGCTCGACCACGGTCCGCGATGCGGCGATACATGAAATTTGGTTCGCGCTGGAGGAAAGCCCAGTTGATGGACCTTGCGTTGGGGATCGATATGGTGATGCGAGTTGGCACGCTGTGTGCGAAAATACCGGGAATGCGATAGTGCGATCAACTTCTGCTGCGTGCCTTCAGCATGCGGACCAAGGCCAACAACAGTAACAATGCCGAACAGAGCACCGCCACCCGGCCAACCTGATCTCCATGGCGTACGAAGAAGGTGAGTTCATCACTTACCACAACGCTGCCACGGATAGCAGTGGGTTGCCACCACTCTGTTGCTTGATGGATGGTGCCTCTTCGGTCCACGAAACAGGAGATGCCGGTGTTGGCCGAGCGCACCACGGACCGCCGCGTTTCAATGGCACGAATGCTGGCGAATGTGAGGTGTTGGTGGTAGCCCGGGGTATCGCCCCACCACGCGTCGTTGGTGATGATCGCGATCAGTTCCCCGCCGTTCCGAACGTGCGCCGCTACGTGTTCACCGAAGACCGATTCGTAGCAGATCGCAGGCACCACGTTCAAGCGGTTCGCGGGATCGCGCAGCACTTCTCGTTCCTCCTGCTGTCCCAAGGATCCTGAAGTACCGCCGAGTTCCACGGAGAGTGCGCTCAAGTGACCGAGGACGCTTTCAAACGGCATGCCTTCCACACCGGCCACCAGTTTTGATTTATTGTAATGTTCCACCGGCCCTTTCGATGGCAGGAAGATGGCTGCGTTGTACGAACCGAAGAAGTATGTCGGCATTCCAGCAGGTGGCGTGCCATGGAACAACGGACGTGCGTATGAGGGCAATTCGGCACCTAAGGGGAACAGGTACTCCGCTGACATACCGGCCAACAAAGCCGCATGTGGATGCACCTGCTGGAACTCCAACAATCGCTGTGTGCTGCGTGCTTGGGTGAGATCGTTCTCCCACAGGCCGTGCAATTCAATGCTGGTACCCGTGGGATCAATGGAAGCACCTTCTTGCAACGCGGTCTCCGGCATCACGACCAAAACCGTGGTATCGGTGATCATGGTGGCGGCCAAGGCCAACATGCGATCCAACTGGTCCATGGGATCCATGCCGCCGAATTTTTCCGTGTAGGGGTTCACACAAGGTTGCACGATCACCGCTTCAATGGTGCGTCCTTCATCCACCGGAAAAAGAGCGAATTGCCGGTAGGAGATCAACAACGGCACGGCGATGATCAACGCAGCGGTCACGCTCCTTCCGATCCACCCGTTCCGCTTTTCGAGGAAACGGACGACGGCACCATTGAGAAAGACAGTGACCAAGAGCACCCAAAGCGAACCACCGAGCATTCCGGTGTACGCGTACCATTGGATCCATTCGGGGTTGTTGCCGAAAACATTTCCCAGAGAGAACCAGGGCCATTGGAGGTCCCAGTTGTGGTGCCCGTATTCAAAGGCGAGCCAGAAGAAAATGAAGCCGTAGTTCGCGGCCCTTTTATCCACGGCTTTACTGACCACTCGTTTCAACCACCATGGCACGCACATGAACACGGTGTTGAAGAGCATGGGGGAGAACCCGCTGGTCAATCGCGTGGCGAGAGGTTCGTCCACCACGAAGAACCACCAGGAAGTGGCCGCGTTCCAAATGAGCACGGCAAAGAAAGCGTATGGCACGAAGGCCCTTGGCCGCGCTGCTGTTCGTTGATCGTGCAACCGTTCAGCATGGAGCAAAGGCAACCACGCGAAGAAGGCCAGGAACGGAAGTCCACCTATTGCAGGCCACGCCACCGCCCAGAGCAGGCCACTCGCGGCGGCCCAGAGCAGGATACGTTTTCGTGTTGGAGGCATGCGCGGAAGCCGCGAAAGTAACCGGCGCACAGGGCTATCGTGCTTACTACGAAAGAAGGAACCGTGAATGAACGTGAATTAACGGAAATAGGGTCTCGTGTAGATCAAGTCCATCCGGGCTGAAGAAACGATGAAAGAAGGAACCTTGAACACTTCGGCTCCACTCAGTGTAGATGAACGTGAATACTTCGACCCCCGCTAAGCAGAACTTAACGGAATAGGATCTCGTGTAGATCTCTTCCATACCCGAACCAAGAAACGGGGAACGTTCCCAAGGGAACGACCCCACGTTTAAAGAGAATGGCAAGTATCAGTCGCTTCGTAAGATCGGCACCCGTTGGGCGATCACTGCAACAGGTACATCTTTCCGAAGCCCTTGTGGAAGTAGCCCGAAGCGGCGGTCTGGCGGTACTCGATCTCCTCCCCGTTCATTTGGGCGATCACCCGATAGAGGTAGACGCCACGCGCCAGCTTATCGCCGAATTCATCCCTTCCGTCCCATGCATAATCGGTCATGTTGCGACCTAGGCGAAGCTGTCCGAGTTCGTGCAGACCGATCTCACGGACCACTTTACCGGTGATCGTAAGGATCTGGATCTTCATGTACGTGGGGATCTGGCTACCGGTAAGGGTGAACACGAATCGTGTACTGGTGGTGAAGGGGTTCGGATAGTTGAGCACTTCGGTGATGGTGGTGCGATTGATGACTTCAAAGGTGATGCTGTAGCTGTTGTCTCCCGAGGCGTTGTTGCTCAGGTCCTTTGCACTAACGGTGAGCAGGTACTTGCCGTCGGTTGGGAGGTTGGGCCGGTAGAGGATGCGCGCTTTGTTCTCGGGGCCATTGGCGGGGATGAATTGCATGATCTCATCTCCCATACCGTTCCGGAAGTAGATCTGTTGTCCCGATTGGCCGGGCCGTGTGAGGTATACCTTGAACAGTGCGGTGTCCTGCGGTGAATCCATGATCCGCAAGGTGTTCTCATCGTCCAAGAGGAATTCGATCTCTGGTCGTGCTGAAACGATATCACCGTCCAGAATGTGGATCCCATCGAACGTAACATCGAGTAGCGGGTTCACGTCGTCCACGGTAACGCCGAATCGCCAAACAGCAATGTTGTTGAAGTGGTACTGTTCGGGTTGGTCGTACTGGTCCGTTACGGTATCCGTGGGATTGGCCTCCACGATCAGGGTATTGGCCCCACCGAAACCCAATGTGCTGAAGTAGAGGGTATCCAACTGGGCGGCTCCCGCAGGCAATGGTGCATGGTAAGCGTAGTGTACCAAGCGGCGCACGTTGTTCAGGTCCAGCACCCAAGCGGCCATGAGCAGGCTGTCCATATCGAACTCGCTGATGTTGTGGACGGCCACGGCCACCTTCGCGTTCTGCCCTTCGGCCAAGCCTTCCAAGCCTTGGTAATAGCCTAACTGGGGATCTATGGCGCACTCAGGCACGGGATCGTACAACAGTTGCCAGCGTTCCTGTTGGGCAGGTTCGGGAAATGGTTCGTCGTAGTCGTGGTACTTTCCCTTGATCCTAAGCCTCGGATAGGTGTTGGCATTCACGTAAGGTGAAAGGTCAGGAACCGAATCCAAGGGTGATTGGAAATCCGCAAGTTCGACCACGTTCCCGCCAGCACTTACGCCTTGCAATTGGATCACGGTGCTGTCGTTCGCATTCAAGGGAGTTTCGTTCCAGTAGAGCCCGTGCCATGCCAATGCAGGTCCGGCGTCCATGGTAGTAATGAAACCGTTCGCGTCTGCGCTGGAGATCTGTGTTTCCAAACGGATATCTGAATGCACGTTAGCGCCGATCGTATCCAAGAAGGTGCCGGGCATGCCCTTTTGGTAGTAGCAGATGTACGGTACGCTGTCCGTACCGGCAGGCATACCCAAACTTTCCATGTATGCGAGTGCGCTTGTTCCCTCTGGTGTAGCGCTCATGGCCGTTCGATCAACGAACAACCATGTATAAATGATCACATGGAAACCATCCCGGATCCCCGTTGTGATCATATCCTGGAAGGCTTGCATTTCTGCAGGGTTGTTCTGGAAGAAGACGAAATAACCCTTAGCCCTATTTCTGCACACGCTCAAATCATTGAAATTCCCGAAATCGTTATCCGGATTATAGGTGATCGGGGGTGTAACCGAAGTATCGATCCATCGCGTTTTCAACCACTGGTAGTCGTATGGATCCACAACGGCCACATGCCAAGCTGATGTGGCTCCGCATCCCCCAAAATCAACTTGGTTCAAGTCCAAGCTCCAGCCTATCGGGTCCGGATAATCGAACCCACCGGTCCACACCTGAAGATCGTGAGGGGCGACCAGCAGGTCGAAATCCCGCTCCGGTCTATCGTAAGTGATGGAACTGTAGTCGTTGTTCTTGAACTGGAAGTAATGGGCCTGGCCCCAACCGCGTTTTCCGGGAATATGTTGGAAAGAACGTTCGTACCAGTTGTAGGCACCGTTGCCTACACTATCAATACTGCAACGCCAGAAATAGACCATGCTGTCCAGCTGGGCATCCAGTGCATAGATCGTACTGGGCTGCCATTCCACAACACCACCGGCGATGGAAATGTTGGTCTGCTCCATCACAGGGCTATTGAACAGATCGGTGGTGTCGATCTGGAACACGTAGCTGCGTAGGGGTGCCAATGGATCGCCGGTGCTGGCCCTCAGTGCGGGTCCGCTATTGGGCAGAATAGCAAAGTCATACGGCCATGTCGGCAGCAGATCACCCGACGTAATGAAGAGGGTGGAGTTGGCGACGTTGTTGGTATTGTCCTCCAACTCCGGGATCAGATCCGGGTTCAGATCCACCTCCGCAGTGAACGTATTCACTCCTTGGCCGCCTGCGAATGCAAGCGTGGGCAACCGGAAATAGGCGGTATCGCTGAAGCCGATCTGATCGAGCGTAGTGGTAAAGCTCTGCGGGGCGGTCAGGTTGGGATTGGACCGTTGGAGCGTAAAGCCCACCGTGTCCTGAATGATCCGTCCGATATTCCGAACGAGCAACTTCACATCGAAGGTGTCCACGTCTGCATTTACGTTCTGGGGTGCGTACAGCAAGTCTTGATCGCGCACCACAAAGTCCGGTTCCGGCGGGGAGTTCAGCACGAGCATGGGATCTCCTTCCAAGGTGAACCCGTGGATCGTACCTATTGTGCGGATATTGTTGGAGAAGCTCAGAAATTGGAACCCTGTGTACTTCATGTGCTGGCCTATGGTCTTTCCATAATTGACCGATGCAAAGCTCTGGTAGAAGTATTGGTCGTATTGCGAGAGCAAATAAGGTATTCCCACATCGGCACCGGCCAGGAATGCGATCGGCCCCTTGTTGGGGCGCATAGTCCAATCCTCACTTTGGGAGAACAGGTCCACGTTGAAATGGACATTCCCGATATAGCATGAATTACCGATCACCAGCGGGTACTTTCCATTCCAATCGTAGTTCCCAGGGTCATCAACGGTAATATCGAACCCTGCCCCATAGGCATGGGCAAGGAAGTTCAGGATCGTAACCCCGCCTTCGATCAGGGTCCTAACGGAATCCGCGGAGGCGGAAGCGAAGACACTGGAACTGTTCCTCCTGAAGCGCCAATATTGGGCACCGAAAGAAGTGTTATCATCAGCAAAAGGTTCCAAGATGCGGAGGTTGTACGCGAGCAGGTCCTGCTCATTTGCAGTGAAGCCCCCGCTCAAATGTGCGATGTTCTTCATCCAAGCACCCACGGGCTGGTGTTCGAACTCATTCACCTTGGCCAAATAGTCGAACACCTGTTGATCATTGAAAGCACTTAGGCGGCCTACAGGAATATCCATGCGACGCGCATCGAATTCCAAGCCGATGGTAAAGCACTGGTCGCAGGGAGGCCAGCCAAACGTGGGCACCAGACAACGTTCATATGCACCATTGTTGGGTACCACTGGGTTCCTGAAGCCATCACCGAAACTACCTCCACCGTAGTTGGTGACCACGGACTTTCCGATCAGGAAAAGCCCTTGGGGTTGCGTTGTCCAGGTGTCGAGCGCGAATTTGCACCACCCCCTGATGGCCTGCGAATTCTTGGGCACACCGCCTCCGAACTGGTCGTAGAGCTCGTCAATATCTGCAAGTATGGTGGGCCGGGGTTGTAGTGCGCTCGTTGCCCTATAGTTGGCATAGGCCGTGGCACCGTTCCAAAGGCTTCTGTGGGCCACGATCATTACCGCCGAGTCGGGGTCCATGGCACTGTAATCCACAAAGAAGCCATTGCCGTTCACCGGTGAAAGTGCGGAGATCACACGTACACTTTGGGTGGCGAATAGGAACCCATGCGTAGTGGCACTGTCCAAGTCCACAGGCAGGAGAGCGTCCCAGGTGCTCCCTGCCAAGATCGGTTCGATCCTTCGCGTTGTATCCCCATCGGTGTAGAGCACAGGGGTACCTGTAAAGGTGGGAATGGCCAAACGTGCTATTGCTTCACCGGACACGTTCGGCACCCAAAAGTCCAAAGGTCCTACAGCGATGGACCCCAGGTCCCGGGGGTACCTCACATGGATGTTGACGGGTGCTTGGTAGTCACGGTAGTCGGAACCCAAGCCTACCAGATCATGCGGTACACGGAAACGGATGTCCAAATTATTGACAAGTTCGGCACTGGGCAATTGGAAGGACTTGCGCATGACCAGTGAGCCCGTGAAAATGGTATCGAGTTCGGTTATCGCGAAGCCCGCCCCACGCTGGACTTGCAAATGGTGATTGAATACACCAGTGCTGGCGGAGCTAAGGGCCGCTACGGTAATATGCGCCGTTGCCAGTGGTGCATCCGGTCCGGTATAGGCCCGTGGGGTAAGCGTAAGCCGTGTATTCTCGACATCTGCCGATTGCGTCAGCAGGCCCAACCCGCCATAGCCTTCGCCAGCGATCATCAAGCCACTGGTGTACCCGAATTCGCCATCATCCAAGCCATGCCAAAAGAAATTCGACATGATCGTGTTCGCCAAGCCCCAAACCCAGGGTTTCGCGGTGTAGCTGGCCAGATCGGTGTTGGCATAAGGCAACACGCGCTCCTTATGTACGCCGGGGTCGGTATCCCAGGTCAGGAAATAGTGGATGGTATCGTTGAACTGGCTGTACCAAGGGTTGGCGTGCTCTTGCGGGCTCGCGTACATGCGCGTATCGATCCAGCCGTCATTCTGCCGGCCGATGAATTCGATGTAGTCGGTGCCGTTCAGTACGCCGTCCTCTCCACCATGGATGTAGATGGGGATCTGTTTCTCCCGCCCGAAGAGCATGAGGTCCGAGAGTTCCACAGAGGCGAGTGGAAAGCCTGCTGATGCCAAGGCCGCGGAATCGATGCGGTGCGCGCCGTCAGCATACACATCGAAACGCCAGTACTGTTTGTCGTGGTCGATCCACTCGTTGCCGTAAGTGAACTGCCCGAAAGAGGCAGCTGCTTGGATCACAGCAATGGCAAGGAGTACCGGTCGTACCATCAGGATGATTTCTTGAAAAGGTCGAATTTCAGGGAGAAGATGTTCGAGTAGAGCGACGCGCCGCCACTCCCGATATTGGAAAGCGCATAGTCCAGGGTGAAGCTTTTGATACGCAGACCCAGACCGATGTTCGGTTGCACGCTGAGATTTCGCTTATCGTTGACATCCGTAATGTACTGCATGTTGGACAAGCCGGTGCGCACATAGACCACGCCAGCATAGCCGAGTTCCAGACCCAAACGGGGGTCAGTGCTGAAGGTGCTGGACCTGATCAGGGTATTGCGTTTGCCATCGAAGGTGTTCTCCAGGTCCAAAGCGACGATAAGGTCGAACTTCTTTGCGAATTTGAATTCACGTGCAACACCGAGCATCAGCCTTGGCAAAGTGATCTCCACACTGTTCACCGGAATGTCGTTGTTGGTCTGTTGGAACACCTCAACGGTGCGCTCATCCAACGTGTAGCTCCATGCATTGAAGGTGCTGGTGATATCGCGTGCCACGGCACTTATGCGCCACTGGCTGCGTTGGTATTGCATGCCGGCATCCAGGCCAAAGCCCCATGCCTTCCCGAAACCACCTACGCGGCGGTAGATCACTTTGGCACTGCCGCCCAGTTGCAGACCGGGGATGCGCATTTTGCGTGCATAGGAGATGAGGAAAGCATGGTCCGCTGTGCTGAAGGATGTGATGCGGTCGTAATCGATATTGCCCGAGGGATCGATCAGGTCGATGGTATTGGGGATGTTATCGATCCCGAATCGGATGAAGCTGAAGCTGATGGTGCTCAAGGAATCGATCGGTTTGGCCACCCCGATGTAGTCGTACTTGGCGATCCCCGCAAAATACTCACTGTGCATGGCCCCTATCTGGATGTCGCCTTTGACGCCGAGCAGCCCAGCGGGGTTCCAATAGCCGCTGGTAACGTCATTGGTCACCGCAGTGAAGGCATTGCCCATACCCAACGCCCTGGCACCCACACCAACGGCAAGGAACTCGTTGCTGTATTTGGGTGCGTCCTGCGCGAATGAAAGCGAGGCAATCCCCATGGAGGCACCAAAGAGGAAACAACTGCGCAGCACCTTCACGTTCGAGATCGTCATCTTTTTCCTGTTGAATAGACGCAGCTTATAACTCCGGGTGGCCTAGATCATTGTCCCGAAATTTACCAACTTCCTTCGGTTGCCGATCAAGCTGGTAATTTGGCGGCCCCGAAATGCCCTCGATACCCCGTCTCCCGGACCTACTAACGACCGCGAACCTATGCTGCGGGGTGCTTTCCGTAATACTTGCTTCCCAAGGAGAGCTAACAAGCGCATGTTGGCTTTTGTTCGCCGGTGCATTCTTCGATGTGTTGGATGGTTTTACGGCGCGTGCCTTGGGTGGTGGCACCCCTTTGGGCGCGCAGTTGGACAGCATGGCGGACATGATCACCTTCGGATTGGCACCGGGAATGATCGCGGCCATACAACCTTATAACGCCTTGTTGGTACACGTGGGAAAAGCGGAACGGAGCGCATTCGACCTGTTCAGCGAGCCATTATGGATGGCAATTGCCTGCGCCATGGTGATCGCGATCGCTTCCGCCTGGCGTTTGGCCAAATTCAACAACGACGATCGGGAAACGACCGGGTTCTTCGGCCTGGCCACACCGGCGAATGCGTTGCTCTGGGCGTCGTTCGGTTTGATCTCATTGGGCGTGGGCATCGTGCATGGTCCCATGGCCTCGGGACCCGAGCTGTTGATCACGGAACTAACTGCTTCCGCCCCGGCGAAATTGATATTGGCCATTGCACTTGGAGTGCTCATGCTTTCAGATCTTTCATTGCCGGGCCTAAAGTTCAAACACTACCGATGGAGGGGGAATGAAGTGATCTACAGCCTGCTCGGTCTTGGTGCCTTGCTGATCGTTCTTTACGGAATTTTGGCCGTGCCATTGATCATGCTGATCTACTTGGCAAGCCCTGTTTGGGGCAAGGTCTTCGGCAAGCCAACATCTTGATCGCACCTGTTCATCGCCAACCTGATCTCCTACCTTCGCTCGGCCAAAAGAGTCCTACTCCGCACCTAGATGAAAACCTTCCGCGCCTCCATAGACGTTATGCCTCACGACAACCTGTTGGACCCGCAGGGCAAAGCGGTGGGTGACAGCATGCCGAACCTGGGTCTGGAGATGATCTCCAAAGTGAGAATTGGTAAGCACATTACCTTGAACGTGGAAGCCAAGGACAAGAAGGCGGCAGAAGCCAAGGTGGAAGAGGCTTGCCAGAAACTGCTCGCCAACAAGGTGATGGAGAAGTATGAGTTTGTTGTTGAGGGGTAGTGTAGATGAGTCGTTAATCGGGAGTCGTTAGCAAGAGGGTACAGGGTACAGGGTACAGAGTACGCAGTGAGCGGTACTCGGTACTCTTTACCAGATACCCTGTACTAAAGTTTCTTCCTTAGCACGAAATTCTTGCCCAGGTATTTTTCGCGCACTTCGGGGTCGCTCGCCAATTCTTCGGCTACGCCTTGTTTGAGGATGCGGCCTTCGTAGAGCAGGTATGCCCGATCGGTAATGCTGAGGGTTTCCTGCACGTTGTGGTCGGTGATCAGGATCCCGATGTTCTTCTCCTTCAGTTTGGCGACGATGCTTTGGATATCCTCCACGGCAATGGGATCTACGCCGGCAAAGGGTTCGTCCAATAGGATGAAGCGCGGTTCAGTGGCCAACGCACGGGCGATCTCCGTCCTTCTTCGCTCACCGCCACTGAGCACATCACCGAGGTTCTTGCGCACATGGCCAAGGCTGAATTCATCCAGGAGCGACTCTAGTTTATCGGCTTGCTCGGCCTTGGTGCGGTCGGTCATTTCCAGGATCGCACGGATGTTGTCCTCCACGCTCAATTTACGGAACACGCTGGCCTCTTGTGGCAAATAGCCGATCCCGTTCTTGGCCCGTTTGTACATGGCCATTCCGGTAATATCATCGGAATCCAGGAATACTTTTCCTTGATCGGGTTTCACCAGTCCCACGATCATGTAGAAGGTGGTGGTCTTCCCGGCTCCGTTCGGACCTAGCAGCCCTACGATCTCCCCTTGCTCCACCTGCACGCTCACACCGTTCACCACGGTGCGGCGTTTGTATTGTTTGAACACGTTCTCTGCACGCAGCATCTCAGAAAGTAACGTTCATCATGAACCGCAAGGCCCATCGTTTGGTGTTGGGGTGGTCCAAATAGGTAAGTCGGCGAACCGCATCGACCCGGATGAACTTGAAGATGTTCTCGATCCCGGCGCTCACTTCGACAAAAGGTCCGCCACTAAGGTCGTACATGAACGGCAATAGTTCCATTTCATTGCGGTTCTTGTCGTCCAAGCTGCCCACAACGGCGTTCGCACCGACCACTTCGCGCCATCTCAACTTTCGGAAAAGCGGTATCCGGTTGAACAACAAGCCATCGAAATGGTGGTCTACCGAACCACTGACGAAGCGATCACTGATGAATTCGAAGAAATTCATGGTATTGAACGAGCCTTCTGTGTTGTAGAAGGTTTCGTTGCCCGCGTGGATGATCAACAAGGGATACGGCAGCGTGCCGAAGACCTTTCCGGCCGTGAGGGTATACCGGAAAAAGCCCAACGCCCCTGCTTGGATGCGTTGCTGCACCCGGGCCAGTAGGTTGGTGTAGTCGTACGCCCCATTGAGCAGGCCCTTGAACCCGTGGGTGTATTGCACGCTCAGGACCGGGAAACGAGTGCCTAGGCTTACCCTGGTAAAATCGCCGGACACGTACTTCTCCTTGTAGGCGAAACGTGTTCCGAACACGAACTCCGCCGTGGTGATACTGTTGATCAATTGGGGTTGGCGTTCGTCATCGAACCCGATATAGGCCAAGGCGCCACGGGCGTAGAGGGTCCTGTGCAAGAGCATGAGCGAACTGCTGAAACCCATGAACCACTCACGTTCCACTTGCACCCGGTACTCATCCACCAAGGTGAGTTTGTTGTTGGGTGTGCGGCGGAAAGCGGAGGAGAGAATGTTATCCTGCCGGAAGGCGTTATTGCTTTGGCCCAGTTGTTCAATGTCGCGTTTGAAATAGGCACCCAGGATCATGCGTGGTTCCTTGGAAATGAAACCACGTCCGCCGAAGCTGTATTTGAACTCTTGGTCCTTGGTACCATATGCGCCGTATCCCTCGAATTCCAAGTTCCTGCTGAACCGGCTGCTGGTGCGAGCGCCCATGCGGAACCGATGTCCTTCAACGGGATTGAAACTGTAGATCGTGAAATAAGGTCCCAGTTCCACATAATTCAGCGGGTAATAGCCGGTCACCACGGTATTGACGATATCGATATAGGTCCTGAATCGCGGGATCGACTTCATGGTATCGACCATATGGTAGATCGTGTTCTCCTTGGCCGTTAATGGCACGTGGCGGTTGGTATCCCAATAATCGGCACCAAGGCTCAATGGGTCAATGTCCATCTCCACTTCCTCCGCACCTTCATAGAATTTATCGGGCTGAATGACATTGATCTCAAAATTCCGATAGGTGGCCGTACGTCGCCCATACAGACCCTGCACCTTGTTCTTATTGGGACTACCGAGATCTTTTTTCACGTTCAGGTCCACGACAAGCTCGTCTTTGGCGAGCATCCACACCTCGTTCTGTACCTGTTCATACTCTTGCCGCACCTGGAAACTTTCCACGAAATTGAGGTTGGCGCCTTGGGCGATCCCGGCTTCGATCCGATGCACGGCATAGGTGGTATCGTTGATCCACATTTCGCCCATGAAGGCCAGTTCTTGCACCCGTTTGGGTTTGAATTCCAACTTATAGCACCAGTACTTTCCCACGTAGGCGCTATCGGTCAAATAGTAATCGTAGAAAACCCTACCGCCATCGGCTATAGGGCTCACGAAATTCCTTCCGAAGATCACCAGGAAATTATCGTAGATGTTCACGTTCTGGTACATATCACCCATGAACTGGGAAACGCTTTCATTCTCAACCCCGCTCACCTTGGTCCCGTGGATGAACTCCTTGCGTGTACCGGGTTGTTGGCGGTAATACACGTCGGAAAGCGTCTCCGTCATGAAGATCGGCAGGTAGGGCTTGGCATCGGTACTATCGATGTTATCGAAGATGAATGCGAATGGCTTGAAGAGTTTCTTTTGGGTGAATTCCTCGGTGATGTTGTTGAGGTCGAATTCCACCTTGTTGTAGGCCTCGTAGTTGTATGCTTCCAGCTTTTCGCGGTTATTGGTCGGTTTGTGTTGGACCACCCTACGCAGGATCGTGAACGCCGGATTCTCATCGGGCGGGCGTATGACCACTTCCAGCAATTCCACGGAACTGGTTTGGAGTGCGATATCGATCACTTGCGGCCGATCCTTCTTCACAGCGAAGGTTCGCGGCAGGTAGCCCACAAAGCTGGCCCGTATGGAGTCCGTGGCGTAATAAGTGTCGAAAGCATACGTACCCTCGATATCGGTGGTGGTCCCGATCCTGCTATCGATAAAAGCGATGTTCACGAAAGGAAGGGTCTCGCCGGTTTTGGCATCGGTCACTTTTCCGGTAATGCGTGTGGTCTGGGCCGAGGCACGCAAACTGGGCAAGAAGGCAAGGGCGAACAGGACCCATTTGAACGTCGTGGACCTGACCATTATTTCGCAATACCAGATAGAGCTGCAGTCGAGTTGCGCTGCTTTCGCTCCATTCGCCGCAGTGTGCGGGCCGAAATAAGAATACCGAACTCATACAAACCCATCAGCGGCAAACAGACCACGATCTGGCTTACCACATCGGGTGGGGTCAAAATGGCGGAAATGACCAAAAGTCCCACAAAGGCGTGCTTTCGATAAGTACGAAGAACAGCAGGCCCCAGAATACCTGCTTTCGTCAGGAATAGGATCACCAACGGCAGCTCGAACACCACGCCGGTCCAAAGGGTAACGGATGTTACCATGGAAATGTAGCTATCGAGCGCCACGGTATTGTGTACGGAAGCACTCACTTGGTAGTTGCCGAAGAACTGGATGCTCAAAGGTGCCAGAAGAAAATAACCGAAGGCCACACCGACCAGGAACAGTATGGTAGCGAAGCCCACCATTCCACGAAGGGAACCACGTTCGGAGGGGTGCAAGCCGGGACCGATAAAGCGCCAGATCTCCCAGATGATGTAAGGGAAAGCGATAATGAGCCCGACCACGAAGGAGACCATGAGGTGGGTGAAGAACTGGCCGCTCATACTGATGTTCTGTAGGTCGAGTGCCAAATTCCCCGGACACAAGCTATCATTCATACCAACTGCTCGGCCCAAGGCGCAGAACGCACGGTACGTAATGAACGTGGGTTCTTTGGGCACCAGAACGATCTTGTCAAACACGAAATCCTTTGCAATAAAAGCTGCGGTCATGCCAACGGCAATGGCCAAGGCACTGCGCACGAGGGTCCAACGGAGCTCTTCCAGGTGCTCCAGGAAGGTCATTTCCGGACTATTGTTGGGGGTAGTCAAAGGTGTAGGGGTGCGCTGGCCCAAAGATAACCGGTGGAAAAGGTAGGTAGGGTGGTTGTTCCGGGTCGTGGCCCGGAATGACGGGTTGAGGGGTTGAGGGTTTGTACCTCGACTTCGCTCGGCAACCAAGGGGTTGAAGGTTGAGAGGTTGTACCTCGACTTCGCTCGGCAACCAAGGGGTTGAGGAGTCCCGCTGTACAGCGCACTCGCGTAAACCTAAGAAGCTCTGAAAGCCTGTTATCGCCAGTTCTTTTCAGCCCTGCAAGGGCGACATAGCACAGCGATGGGCCTTGGCCCATCGTTCCAAAATGACGCGACGTTTC
>Ga0105046_10004478_pt1 | contig 22229 bp, 14 predicted proteins | sample MAT03_FD_78385 | JGI IMG/M metagenome (GOLD analysis project Ga0105046, IMG submission 78385) | Freshwater microbial communities from Lake Fryxell liftoff mats and glacier meltwater in Antarctica - MAT-03 (megahit assembly) | ecosystem: Environmental > Aquatic > Freshwater > Ice > Liftoff...
GCGAGATTGTGGCAAATGAAGATTTCCCTAAGCAAGAGCATCAGGAAAGAGCAACGTCTATATCCTAGCAATTAAGAACTAGAAGATTACCAGCCATGTTGCACCAACAAATTGACCAAGAAATCTCAGAACAAGAAGCGTGGGCATTGCGCCGCCCCTACAAACGTCTGAGTGAGAAGATCAACACAGCATCAGCTATGAAGACCAAAACCACAAAATATACTGAACCCATTTTAGAAATTGGGAGTTTAATTGAATGACAAATATTTTAGCGATCGCTGGTAGTCCAACCCATCCATCTAGAACTTACGGTTTTGTCGAATACACTGCCAAGCTTTTACAACAAGAAGGCTTGCATGTAGACATTATTTCAGTTCGGGATTTGCCTGCTGAAGATTTAGTTTTTGGACGTTACGACAGCCCTGCTTTAGAACAGCCAAAAGCTTTATTAGCAAAGGCAGATGGTGTGATTATTGCCACCCCAATCTACAAAGCTGCTTACACAGGAGTGCTAAAAACATTTCTAGATTTGCTACCACAAAAATCATTGACAGGTAAACCTGTGTTACCAATTGCTCTGGGTGGAACGATCGCTCATTTATTGGCAATTGAATATGCCCTGAAACCTGTGTTATCTGAATTAGGAGCGCGGCATATCCTAGCTACTGTTTATGCAGTAGACAAACAAGTTCAACGACAAGCTGATAACAGTGTCCTATTAGATGAGGAAATTGAGCAAAGACTCAAAGACGTTCTCAAGGAATTTGTTAAAGCTGTAGAATACGACGCCGCAGCACCTCAAGAATTGGTTCATGCCAATTAAATAATCAAGTTTATACTTCCGCTTGCTTGTAGCAGAGGGGTAATTTTTATCCATCTGCTACTTTTTTTTAAAGCTAATCAGAGCAACATAAATTTATTCTCAGGAATTACACGTCATCCGTGGTTGTAAATTTTCCCAAATTATAGGTCAATACAGTTCAGACAAACCCAAAACTCTAATTGTAGAGACGCGATTTATCGCGTCTTGAAAGACCAATCATCTACTTAATAATTTATCAGGAACAAAGAAGGTGTTGTTAATATCGTTGAACCATTAGTTAAAGACGTTAAAGTTACACACTGCTGCAAAAATTATATTGTCAACGAATAGCGATCGCCTGAAAAACAACCCTTTTTTTATTTGCTTAGATACTTCCAGCTAAACAAACATCCCATCGTAGGAGCGCAAGGTCTTGCGCCCCTACAAATGTACAAATAATTTAAGATAATTTATTTCTTGCAAGTCCCTTAGCAGTCAGTGCTGATTACAAGCTGGCAATTGCTCCCTATATTGAAGCCACCATATATTGATGGCGATGTGCTTTTTTGGTCAGTTTAGCCAGTAAATTAGATGTAGGGCGTAAAAAAATAAACTCAATGAAAGCAATGTCTAACGACAGGCCGCAAGCCGTCTGCGCTTCTGATTTTGCATCTATCGTCGGCGAAGAAAATGCTGTTTGTCTTTGGGAAAATATCGAACTCGGTCAGCAAAAACGTATTCAACAGGCTATAGCTTCTGGAAATTCCCCCAGTTGTATTGTCTATCCCCGTAGCCAAGAACAGCTAGCCGCAGTCATTGCCACCGCTCACACAAATAACTGGCGCGTCCTTCCCTGTGGTAGTGGCAGTAAACTTAGCTGGGGCGGTTTAGCTAAGGGCGTTGATGTTGTAGTCAGTACAGAACGCATGAACCAACTGATTGAACACGCTGTTGGTGATTTGACTGTCACGGTAGAAGCTGGGATGAAATTCTCTGAGTTGCAAGCACTTTTGGCAAAGTCGCGGCAATTTCTCGCCCTTGACCCCACAGCATCACCTGTGGCAACTATTGGCGGTATTGTTGCCACAGGTGATACAGGTTCTCTGCGGCAACGTTATGGTAGTGTGCGCGACCAGTTACTAGGTATTACTTTTGTCCGTGCTGATGGACAAGTCGCCAAAGCTGGGGGAAGAGTAGTCAAAAATGTCGCCGGATATGATTTGATGAAGTTGTTTACTGGGTCTTATGGCACATTAGGCTTTATTAGTCAACTAACTTTCCGTGTATATCCGCTACCAGAGGCATCGGGGACGGTGGTACTAACTGGTAAAGCTGAGGCTATATCTCAAGCAGCTGATATCCTTCGGGGTTCGGCATTAACACCAGTTCAGGCTGATTTGCTATCAACTAAATTGGTGTCCAGCTTAGGTTTGGGTCAAGGACTGGGATTAATTGCCCGCTTTCAAAGTATTAGTGAGAGTGTTAAGGAACAGTCAAACCGAGTTTTGGAAGTAGGACAAAAGTTAGGTTTAAATGGGGCAATTTTTGCCGATGGTGATGAGGCTAGTCTATGGCAGAGATTGCAAGAACGAATACATACTAATGCTACAGAATCTGTAATTACCTGCAAAATAGGAGTGTTACCTACTGCTGCTGTGGAGATTTTGACTCAGGTGGAGTTGGGTTTGATTCATATTAGTAGTGGTTTGGGTTTGTTACAATTAGAGAGTAAAAATCAAGTTTTAAAAATCCGCGATGAGCTACGCTTTGCCAGAAGCCATCGCACTCAAGCTAATAGTGGTTTTTTAACAATTCTGTCAGCACCAGTGGCGGTTAAAGAACAAATAGATGTTTGGGGTTATACGGGGAATGCTTTGCCTTTAATGCGCCGTATTAAGGAACAGTTTGATAGTAAGAATATTTTAAGTCCTGGGCGGTTTGTGGGTGGGATTTAATTTTAAGAAAACGAACCGCAGAGGCACAGAGAACGCTGAGGTAGAGAGGGGAAAGGAGAAATATGCAAGTTTCAGAAAATTCTGTTAATAATACGGCTAGTTTAAAGAATTTGAAGGGGTTTGATGAAAATCATCCGCCTGACCCGAAGTTGATCGATAGTTGTGTACATTGTGGTTTTTGTCTCGCAACTTGTCCTAGTTATCGGGTGCTTGGCAAGGAGATGGATTCTCCTAGAGGACGCATCTATTTAATGGATGCAATTAATGAGGGTGAGATTGCTCTAAATACGGCAACTGTAGAACATTTTGATTCTTGTTTGGGGTGTCTTGCTTGTGTGAGTACTTGTCCTTCTGGTGTGCAGTATGACAAGTTAATTTCTGCAACTCGTCATCAAGTTGAACGAAATTATCCCCGCAGTTTACCAGATCAATTTTTTCGTCAACTGATATTTTCTTTGTTTCCTTATCCCAACCTTTTACGGATTTTATTAGTTCCGTTGTTGGTTTATCAAAAGTTGGGGTTTGCTAAATTTTTTCGCGCTACGGGTTTACTCAATAAAATATCGCCTCGTTTGGCAGCAATGGAATCAATTCTGCCAGAAATTACTCTCAAATCTTTTCAGGATAATTTGCCTACTGTTATTAGCGCTCAAGGTGAAAAGCGCTACCGAGTCGGGGTGATTTTGGGATGCGTGCAACGGCTATTTTTCTCCCCTGTGAATGAAGCAACGGTGCGGGTTTTAACAGCGAATGGTTGTGAAGTTGTGATTCCGAAATCTCAAGGTTGTTGTGCGGCGCTTCCCGAACACCAAGGACAAACAGAACAGGCGAAAGCTTTAGCAAGGCAGATGATTGATAGTTTTGCTGACACGGATGTAGATTTCGTAATTATCAATGCTGCTGGTTGCGGTCATACTTTGAAAGAATATGGTCACATTTTAGAAGATGACCCAGAATATCGGGAAAAGGCGAAGGATTTTGCAGCTAAAGTTAAAGATGCTCAAGAGTTTTTGGCAACTGTTGGGTTAACAGCGAAACTTTCGCCACTGACTGATAAACCCTTGAATTTAGTTTATCAAGATGCTTGTCATTTATTGCATGGACAAAAGATTAGTGTGCAACCACGTCAAGTGTTGCGGCAAATTCCAGGGGTGAAGTTGAGAGAACCAATAGATGCAGCTTTGTGTTGTGGCAGTGCTGGGGTTTATAATATGCTGCAACCGGAAGTGGCTGATGAATTGGGTCGGCAAAAAGTGCAGAATTTGTTGAATACTGGTGCTGAGTTAATTGCTTCTGCTAATCCGGGGTGTACTTTGCAAATTACTAAGCATTTGCAGCTGCAAGGTAAGAAGATTTCAGTTATTCACCCGATGGAGTTGTTAGATTATTCGATTCGCGGTGAGAAGTTGGGAATTTAAAAAAAATCCAGAGGCTAAAAGATTGGAAATAAACACAAAGCTTGTCTGCACGAGCTTTGTGTTTATAGCGGTTCTCGGTTGAGTGAGGTACAAGAACCCCACCCCCAACCCCCTCCCCGCAAGCGATGAGCTTGCTCTGATGTACCTCATCTGATTTGGAAACGCTATATGCTTATCCGCGAATTGCATCTTCTATAGATTGAAGGGCATCCCTAATTTCTTGTTTTAGAGTATCTACCTCTGTAGCGATCGCATCGCTATTTTGACGTAGATTTTTAATGTATGTGTTGATATTTGTAATTCGCTTGAGTGTTGTGTGAATGCGCTTAATGTGGTCTTTAACTGCGATCGCATCTATTTCTGGTTGGACAGCACGTAGCGCAGTTAATCTTTGCTCTATCAGTATAAACCGGATAGCCGTATTTAAAAACTCATGTGTTGTTGCTACCCAACGACCTTGCCCAGATTGTCCTTCAGCCCATTCGCCAATTTCCTGTGCTAACCCCTCACGAGAATGACTTAGGAAGATGGCGGCATTTGCTTGACGCTCAGTCATAGCTTTAGTCAAATGCTCAGAAATGCGTTTGCGTCCCCAAGCATCAGACCCTCTATCTCTTGCTTCAATCACAATTGATAAATCTGTTCCCACACCAGATGTACTAGTGATGTTGACGAGAATATCACCAGGCTTGTTATCAGTGCCTACATAATTAATTTCAAATCCCATCAACTTTGACCACTTTTGCAGTTCTATAACAACGGCTTCTTCGTAGGTAATGCCTTTAGCTGTAGTATGTTGAAGTGCTGCTTCGGCTGCGTCCCTACCGCGAATTTCCTTTGCTAGTTTGTCAACTTCATCAGCAAGAGGTTTGACAGCTTCCGAGACGACCATTTTTACAGATGTAGCGAGAGTCCCATTTTCAGCAGTTGCTTTTTCAAGTGCCACTGCAAACATACCTTGCACAGAGTCTTGGCGTTTGGGATCGAGTAGATTTTTCATATCCTTGAGTGCTTTACCAAGGACTGAAGACTCTTTTGCTGGATCGATATCCTGGGAAAGGAAATTTTTCACTTCATTCAGGCGAATCGTGAGTTCCCTTGATATCAAGTCTACCTGTGTTTGAATAGGTGCTAGAACTTGACCGTCAGCCGTACCAATTTTACTGATTAATTGCTGTTCTACTGTTGTTGGTACACCGCCAACAATTTGAGCAACTTCTGCTAGCAACGACTGAATTTGACGCTTGACAAAATCAATATCTTGAGTATTTTGAGTTCTTTCTAGACAAAAAATACCAACTTCTAGAGCTTGAATAATAGCGCGATCGCGTTCTTCCTGTGGTAATCGCTGTAAGTAATCTGCTGTATCTTTTCCAGTTATTTCTAAATTATGAATTAGAATGCGATCGTTTTTGATTTCGATGTTAGAGATAATATTCTTACCGTTAGTTGAAACCATGAGTGTTTTTTGTTCTGATAGATTATGTCAACAGTAATTTGTAGTAAGGTGGGTATCGACCACCTATTCTGCTTTATTGGCTAATTAACCTTTAAGGAAGGTTTTGGCAGGCTCTTCCATCTTTATCGCCATCTAATCTAAAACGGTCATCAGGAAAAGCACTTAATACTCTTTGGGCTTCAGCTTGAGTTTTAAAATCATCACAATTACAGTCGCTATTGACACAGGGTGGTAAGTTACTTGCTCTAGCTGGACTAGGTGAATATGTAGGTTGATTGCTGCGCTTACCCCGTCGGAAATCCCAAGGCATTACTGGATTTTGCTGGTTCCAAAAACCCAATTGCTGTATTTTGGCATACTCCTCAGCTTGAAGATACTGGTTTTTGTTAGAGGCGCAGTTCTTTAGATATTGGGGATAAACTACAGCGTTTCCCTCTTTAACCATCTGTATATTTACTGATTGACCAGCAACAAAAATTTCGGCTACAGTCCTGTTATAGCGGTCTTTTCCGCTTTCTCGCAACTCGACTTTTTGACCTAGAGGTAAAAGTTGTTCTAATTTTGTTGTAGATTCTCGACCCCAAAACTGTTTTCTTTCTGGCGCGTCAATACAAGCTAATCGCACTTCGGTTTTTTTGCCATTTTTGTTAATCCAAATTGAGTCTCCATCAGTGATGCGCTCGACTGCATAAGATTGTTTTGCTTCAGCGATTAACAAATTTGGAGTTAGAGAGGATTGATTTATCAAAAACGAGGAGTTGATTTGGCTTTTGGTTGCTACTAAACCTAAAGTAGATAGTGCAGCAAGAGAAAAAGCTGTTTTCAAAATAACTGATTTCATTGGTATAACCTTCAGCGAGTTGTTGAATTTCATTAAACAACACAGACCATACCCGGAAGCAAGACAGCCAAAAAAGTTAAGCTAAATGTTCTGAAAATACCAGTAATATCAGGCTTTTGTAAGTTTGGGATAGTTAAAAAACTTCAGGTATACCTGAAATGCTTTATAAAAAATTTATATATTGAGGTTTCTCTGCCAATGACAAAATTGAATACAGGTCAGACAACGCAAGTACGAGCGAGGCGTTTACTAGAGTCATTATTAGACTATGTAAATCCTCTGGCAGATAGCAAAAAATTGGATAACAAACTCCAATCTTACGATCGCTTTACGTGCGTTAATCATTGTTATAATACCGATAGAAATTGGTAGTGGTATTATATATGATTATTTCAAGGATATTTATCAAACAAATAATTCTTCAGAGTCAAAACCAGCCAATACAAATAATTCTGCTAGTAATACATCATCAAACAATTTCCCTGATTTATTCAAACAGACAAATACAGCTTCTTCTAAAAGTCAAATGGAAAAACCAAACTCTGAGTCAAAACCTGAAGGAAACTTCAAGTGTCCCTAATATTTAAATGTTAACGATTACTTTTAATAAATTTATAAATTCGCATAAGCAAAGGCAACTTGTTGCCACAATCGCTCCCCTCCCCAAACCATCGCGGAGGGGTTGGTGGTGGGGTGTTAGGGACTTTTGCAAGAGGTTTATTTATCAAATTTTGGGGAGCTTTTGAGTTACATTTTCTAACAAACTTAGACGGCTAACTGTTAATAACCAACAGCTAATCATTACAGCACTTCCGGCGGCTATGAGGTACATCCTCAAAGCTGAAAGCTATGATAGGAGAGGGGCAAGAGGAAAACTGTATTGCATAATAGCCGGAAGCGCTGTATAGAAAAATTAGCAATTAGACATTAACAATTAGCCGTCAACCCCCAAGGTGAGTATTTAAAATTCAAAACTTAATTTTGAATTGGAGTGCAAACGCCTGTCAGAATCGTTTCCGCAGGATAGTAACTCTCAAACACGCTCATCAAATTTAGTGTATGCACTACCGGATTTTATCCAGTATTGTTTCAAAGTATGATGAGGCGTATGTAAACTAGCTTTTGCCTGATATAAAATTACTTGACGATGATCGCCCATCCAAATTTTATTAATCGGTTCAACGCATATTACTGTTCCTCCTAAAGAAGCGACACATTGAGAGAATCTTTCAACGGTCGTATATTCTAATGTCTCGAATATAAAAAAGTTGCCCGAACAAATCAAGTGGCGACTGCGAATCCAGCAGCGCATTTTTTTCTCAGCTTGTGGAGGTAACATTTTAGATTTAATAGATTCAAGCTGAATCGACATAAAGCGGTTATCAGTTGAGTGAAGTACAAGAACCCCACCCCCAACCCCCTCCCCGCAAGCGAGGAGGGGGCTATGATGTAACTCATGTGATTAGGAAACGCTATAAAGCGCTCACCGCACATAAATCATCAGCAAAAATTTCCCGTTTTTCAAACCGCGAACGGCCGGAGGTTGGCCCCCATATTTGCTCGTGGGTTTCAATATCCATACCTTTATCTAGATTTATCCAAACAGATTTCTACCACCGCCGACTTATCGACGGATAGAGGCTCAATGTCAGTGTTAGAAAGCACTTGTTTAAGGTGAGCGAATGCTAGATAATGATTGCTATGGTGCGATCGCCCAATTGGAAGTTCAAAGGATTCAGTAATTTCCATTAGAAAAGTGGTTTAAAAAAGTAGCTTACAATCCAAAAGGTATCTTGGCTAAAAAGTTATTCTCCCAGCCGAGATCCTAGCCTCTTTGATCATAACCGCATTCAGATGTGCTAAGTGCTGTTGGCAGTAGCGAGGCGTTGAGCCAGTACTGAGTTAGGAGTACTGAGTTATTACTCTGCCCATTGTGTTACGGCCCACAATACCTTTTTCATCTATACTTAGGCAAATCTAAGCAACTTTAGCGATACTCATGATTTTGCTGCCCGTCCTATGGATGTTTTGCACATGCCCAGACAGTTGGTTGTAGTTAACTACACATTCGACGTTGCTCAAACAGTTACGCAGATTAGCTTTTTGCATTGTTATGCTTTTATATCATGTCCGCTTGATCACTTATTAAAAGTGAAGAACCCCACCCCGCCAAAGCTACGCTTTGTCTCCCCTCCCCGCCTGCGAGGAGGGGTTAGGGGTGGGGTTCTTTTATTATGAGTAATTTGGCGGATATGCTTTTATACATTCTGATCTGATGCCGAAGCCATATTTATTAAAATTTGTTAAGTTAAATAATCCTAAAGTAGCTAGCGCCAAATGCTGTGCTGCTTTGATGCTAATTAGGAAATTTGACGATACGGACAACGTATAAGCTGAGGCGGCAAATTCTTTACCGCTATTTGGCAGAGTAGCAATTTATCATCTAGCTATGGCATTTATCACTGGCTAGTTAGGCAAAGCATTTTGGCCGCGATCGCCGAAATGAATTGCCCTAAAAAACCAATACAGTTTAGTTAAGGCAAAACTATTGTCTAGCGACTGTCTTAAAAGTCAAGCGTATTGCCGAAAAAACTATTTGACATCTGCGTTCAGGGTTTAAAAGATGAAGATGTCACATTGAATTTTGGATTTATCTCGCCCACAAGGAGCGCGGCTTGTACCTAAAATCTAAAATTGGCACGGTCAAGCACTTAAACTCTCACGAGTTATTGTGCGTAAATCTGCATTTCCTAAACAAGCTGTGTTGAGAAAAGCAGCATTGAGATTAGCAAGCAGATCCCAACTTAATTAGGATACAGCAACACTCTTGAGGATGGTCATCGGGCCTTGGGCTTTGAGAATCTCCATTTCTGCTGGATTCCGCACTAGTAAAGCACCAGCGAATCCTAATGAATTCACAGAGATAGATTGAAAATGCTCCTGCGATCGCGGTACGATCAAGATCCATTCTCGTGTCGCTAGCAAATTGTAAGCACCAGTTCCCACAGAATGTAGCAAAGTACGATAAACTTCTAAAGTTGCTTGTGCCCCTGCAAATGGCGATCGCACCCAATGGGGATTTAATGGTGCGAAAGCATGTACAAAAGGAAGTTTTGGTATTACGTTGGTAAAGCCTACCGTTGGCGTAGCAGATACATCAGAAGCTATCGATTCCTGAAATTGTGCTGCTGTTAGCAGAGGTTCAATAGGTATCTGCGGCCCCGAAGGTGCAAGTGGTAGCGGCACTAATTGCAAGTGCTTGTGTCGCTGACTAGCACCTGCGGTTTTGCCACTGTTGTAAAATGCTAAACCATCAAAATCAGCCAAACATGCCCACATAGCCGTAAAATCTTCCAGGGTGAGTAAGCTTTCCTGTTCCTCGAAGGCACGGGTGATGATTAGCAAGTGATAATCAGCAACATTGAATTTATTCAAGATACATACATGAGTATCGGAAATATCCGCCACAAATAAATCCTCTTCGTAGGGCAAAAAAGGATTAAACTCTTCACCAGAAGTAGCAGATTGTTTTTCCTGTTTCTCCTTAGCTGCTTTTTTGCGATTCAGGTTAGACAAAATCCGCACCAAAAAGCGCACACCATCTTGTTCCACAAATTCAAATTCTGTCGGAATCGATAATAGCGCCCCGCATTGTAAAGCATGTTCAGTCCGTTCTTTAACACTTGTCGATAAAGTGCCAGGTTTAAGTAAGATTTTCCCCTGTGCCATTTTTATCCCTTCAGGCATGGTACAGAACACGCAGCGCAAAGCTGTGCCCCTTTAACAAGACTATATTCCAATACGGTTCAGCAAAATACCAAACTTTTCACAACAACGCAATACCTTTGCAACAAAACTGTCACAAATCATATCTACATTAGTAATAGATATAAATATCGTTCCAGACAGCAATGCAAAACGAATCTCGCGACAGAGAACACCCATCAAATAGCATTTTACATAACCCTACTGAAGCCAAATACCATAATCAAGCGCCCTGGAAAAAGGCTGCGGCCTCTCTATCGCTGGTGCTGCTGGGATCTGGTATGACATTGGCAGGCGGCTATATGGCTGGAAACTCTCGGCAGGTGTCTGAGAGTGCATCTAATTTGGCAGTTAGCCGAGTAAATGCTGCTCCTCCATTACCAGCTGCCACAGATCCTAACTTTGTAACACGGGTGGTGCAAAAGGTCGGGCCAGCAGTAGTGCGGATTAACTCTTCCCGAACAGTAAGAAGCCGGATACCAGATGAATTTAACGATCCGTTTTTTCGCCGCTTTTTTGGCTCCCAACTGCCACAATCAAGAGAAAGGGTAGAACGGGGTACTGGTTCAGGTTTTATCATCAGTGCCGATGGTAGAATTCTGACAAACGCCCATGTGGTAGATGGTGCTGATACAGTGACAGTGACACTCAAGGATGGACGCACCTTGCAAGGTAAGGTGTTAGGAAAAGATGAATTAACCGATGTCGCTGTTATCAAGGTTCAGGCACAGAATCTACCTTTTGTAGCCTTGGGTAACTCAGATCAGCTGCAACCGGGAGAATGGGCGATCGCGATCGGCAACCCCCTTGGACTAGATAATACAGTAACTACCGGAATCATCAGTGCTACCGGACGCAGTAGCAATCTAATCGGCGCTCCCGATAAGCGAGTAGAGTATATTCAAACTGATGCAGCAATTAATCCCGGTAACTCCGGCGGCCCCCTGCTAAATTCCCGTGGCGAGGTGATTGCCATGAATACAGCGATTATCCAAGGGGCACAAGGATTAGGCTTTGCTATTCCTATCAACACAGTGCAACGCATTTCCAGTCAACTAATAGCTACAGGCAAAGTAGAACATCCTTATTTGGGAATTCAGATGGTGGGATTAACGCCTCAGCTAAAACAAAATATCAACTCAGACCCCAATAGCGGTTTGAGTGTGAATGAAGATAAAGGTGTATTAGTTGTGAAAGTTGTGCCAAATTCACCAGCTGCTAAAGCAGGGATACGTGCTGGGGATGTGATTCAAAAGCTTGGCGGCCAAACAGTCACAGATGCCAGCAGTGTCCAAAAGGCAGTAGAAAATAGCCAAGTCGGGGGCGATTTACGCATGGAATTACGTCGCAATGGGCAAAGTCTTAACATAGCTGTGCAACCTGGTGCTTTCCCCACTCAAGTGCAATAAAAAAATTTTCCGATCAATTGAACAAAAGTTAATTTTTTGGGATGGGTATTTTGCCCGTCCTTTTATTATCGGTAATTTGGCGGACATGATATAAAAGGGACTGGGGATTAGGGACTGGAGATTGGCTCACAAGGTGATAAATACAAACTTTTACTTGCCAGAAGTGCTTCTGCTGTCTCGCAGCTTAGGGGCTTAGAGAACAAGTAACCTTGAGCAAATTCGCATCCAAGTTGCTGTAACCATTGAAGTTGCTGTGGTGTTTCGATACCTTCTGCAACAACGGCTAGTTCAAGTTGATTGCTTAAAGCAATAATGGTACTAACGATCTGATAATTGCGGTTCCCTTCCTGCATCTGACTCACAAAGGAGCGATCAATCTTCAAATTATCAGCCGGTAAACGATGGAGATAATTGAGCGATGAATAACCAGTACCAAAGTCATCAATGCTGATTTGAATCTTTCTGTCCTTTAATTGGGTTAATAAATCAATTGTTTTAGTGATATTCTGAATTAGCATACTCTCGGTGATTTCTAGAACGATGAAATCGCCTTGTAAACCCGTTTGGGCTAGTATTTTATCGATGTCTTCAATTAAGCTGGCTTGGCGAATATCTTGAGCAGAGAGATTAATACTAATCTTGAGCGGAAAGTGACTAGGAAACTTGGTTTTCCAGTTTGCCATTTGTTGACAAGCTGTGTAGAACATCCAGCGATCAATTTGCACAATTAGCCCCGTTTCTTCGGCAATAGGAATAAATTGCTCCGGTAAAATAAAGCCGCGAGTTGGGTGTTGCCAGCGTACCAATGCCTCAAATCCAATCAGCCGATATGCTTGCAGCTGCGTTTCTCTACAAGACGCTTGGCAAATGCTTTGGCTTTGCTCGTCGTAAGCATCGCCAAGTATGTCAACAATAGGCTGATAGTATATAACGAACTCTCCTCGTTCTAGAGCTTTACGGATATCGGTTTCTAAAGTTAGTCGCTTTACGGCTTGAGTGTGCATTTGTATATCAAAAATTTTGTATGAATTTCTTTCTTCAGCTTTGGCTCTATACATGGCAATATCGGCATCTCGCAGTAAATCGGAGGCTTGAGAATAGTCCTTTGTTCCTAAGGCAATACCGATGCTTGTACTGATAACCACTTCGGAATCATTAAGTATCAATGGTGTTTGAAAATCTGTCAGGATACGTTCAGTAATTTGAATAGCTTTTTCAAGATCCGAAATATCTTCCAGCAGAATTACGAATTCGTCACCACCGATCCGAGCGACTAAATCACCCCCCCGCAGATGAGTTTTTAGCTTCTGAGCAATGGTCTTTAGTAGTTGATCTCCAGCTAAGTGTCCTAAGCTGTCATTGATCACTTTGAACCGATCTAGGTCGAGAAATAAGACGGCGTAGCAATAGGTTTCTAATCGTTTAGCTCGGTTAATGGCTAGTTCCAGCCGCTCCACTAAAAGTGTCCGATTTGGTAAATCCGTCAATGGATCGTGCAAAGCGTTGTGAGTAATCAGTTCTTGTGCATGTTTGCGATCGCTCACATCTAATAAAACACCATGCCAGATAATATCCCCGTTTTCTTGAGACTCTGAACGAGCACTTGCCTGTACCCACTTAAGTTGGCCAGAGGGTGTAACTAATCGCCATTCATAAGAAAATGGTTTTAAAGTTTGAGCGCTTTCTTTGGCAGCCACATAACATCCAGCCCGATCATCAACGTGAATTTGTTCAAAGCAAAGAGAGGCATTTTCTAAAATTTGATCTGGTGTTAACTCTAGAAGGTCTAGACAGCCTAAACTGATGTACTCAAAGGCAACAGAACCATCAAAATGATGCACAAAGCTGTAAATGATTCCCGGAATATTAGACGCTAATGTTTGTAGCAGATTTTGGGCTTGTTTGCGCTCTACCCGCACTTGAGCATCCCGAAGTTCTCGACGCACCGCTACTGGCAATCGATTTAAGTTGTCTTTCATTACATAATCATGAGCACCCGCTTTCATCATTTCCACAGCAGATACTTCGCCGATTGTGCCGGAAACCAGAATGAAAGGAATATCTTTCTGACTCTGCTTGGCTATTTCCAGAGCCATAGGAGCATTGAATCCAGGCAATCGGTAATCTGAAATGATCACATCCCATGTACTGTTATTGAGGGCTGTGTATAGCTCTTGGGCCGTTTGGACACGTTGCCAGATTGGATTGAAACCACCGTGACGCAGTTCACGGATAACTAACATGGCATCGGTTTCTGAATCTTCAACCATCAGGACATTCAAGGATTCACTCATATCTCATACCTCATATCCTCATACCTCAAGAGAGAAATGAGAAATATTTTCTTTTAACAATACCCACTTAGTTAACTCAGCACTGCCCTTAATATAGTTCAGCAGGAGCTTGCCTACCTTTAACCAGTTGCTCTGAGCAAGTTGTCTGGTTAATTGAGATGGTAACTGGATTTACGCCGTACTGTACTAGTCTAAGTAAATTAAAACTTACGCAAAATATCTCTCAAACTCTTATTTCTCCGTGTCCTCTGCGCCTCTGTGGTAGCCTGCGGCAAGCCGCTTCTCTACGAGACGCTCTCGCGTTTGCGTCTACGTTATTCTGTAACTTTTGCGTAAGTCCTATAAATGAATTAATCAGGGGTTCGACTATTGTATAATCAGGTTTGTGAGTCAACCCTGCATTTCCCCTCAGTGTATCAATTGAAGGCGGTTGAACCATGCTAGAAATTCCAGAATATCAAATTTGGACAAAAATCCATGAAAGTGCTAATTCACGGGTCTATCGGGGAATTCGTGAATGGGATCATTTGCCTTTAATCTTCAAGATTTTGAAGAAAGACTACCCCACCCCAGAGGAAATCACACGCTATAAGCTCGAATACGAAATTACGCACGGCTTATCATTAAAAGGTGTTATCCAGGCTTACGGCTTGCAGCAATATCAAAGTACTTTTGTGATCATTCTGGAGGATTTCGGGGGGGAATCTTTAACAAAAATTATAGCTACAAGAAGATTTTCTTTAATAGAGTTTCTGAAGTTAGCTATTCAGATCACTGAAATCTTAAGTGAAATTCATACTGCAAATATTATTCATAAGAATATTAATCCATCCAATATTGTTTTAAATCTAGAAAGACAACAACTTAAAATTATTGACTTTGGGATTTCAACTGCCCGATCGCGGGAAACATTAACTCTCAAAAATCCAACAGTATTAGAGGGAACATTAGCTTACATCTCTCCAGAGCAAACAGGTAGGATGAACCGTTCTCTGGACTACCGAACTGATTTTTACTCTCTAGGTGCTACCTTCTATCAACTGTTGACTCATCGACTACCGTTTGAATCTAGTGATGCCCTGGAATTGATTCATTATCACCTGGCTTGGGAACCTGTTCCACCCCATGTTATCGATCCAGAAATTCCTGTGATAGTTTCAGAAATTGTCCTGAAACTATTAGCGAAAACAGCAGAAGAACGCTATCAAAGTGCGTGGGGAATTAAAACTGATTTAGAACAGTGTCTAATTCAGCTACAACATACGGGACAAATTGAGCCTTTTTTGTTAGCGCAACAAGATATTTGTGATAAGTTTCATATCCCGGAAAAACTCTATGGCAGAGAAAGGGAGGTTGAGACATTATTAGGAGCGATCGCTAGAGTCGCAGCTAAGAGAGTTAATCAGGAAAACTCCATTTACCTACATCCCCGTAGCGATCTGTCTGCTTCTCAAGTTGAACTGATGCTGATAGCAGGATACTCCGGTATTGGCAAGTCAGTATTGGTGCAGGAAATTTATAAACCAATTACGCAACAACATGCCTACTTTATTTCAGGCAAATTTGACCAGTATCAGCGCAATATCCCTTACTTTGCGATCGCTCAAGCCTTTGAGTCACTCATCAAACAATTACTGACTGAAGAGGATGTAAAACTGTGTGAGTGGCGAGACAACCTCTTAGCTGCCCTCGGCTCAAATAGTCGCGTCATTACCCAAGTAATTCCAACATTGGAATTACTTGTCGGTAAGCAACCAGACGTACCAGTTCTACCGCCAACAGAATGCCAAAATCGCTTTAACCAAGTCTTCCAAAATTTCATTCACGTATTTACCCAGTCAGAACATCCACTCGTCATCTTTTTAGACGATCTCCAGTGGGCAGATAATGCCTCGTTGAAGCTGATTCAACTGCTAGCTACCTCCACTGATAAACAATCGTTGTTGTTGATGGGGGCATATCGGGATAATAAAGTGAATAGAGATCATCCCCTGATCCAGATGGTGGAGGAAATTCGCCAAGCTGGAGGAGTAGTGAACCAACTTTTTCTAGCAGCATTGAGCCTACCTGATATCAATCAGCTAATTGCCGATACATTGCACTGCCAACCAGACGATTCCCTGCCCTTAGCGGAACTGGTACAACAAAAAACTGGTGGGAATCCCTTTTTCATCAATGAATTTTTGAAATCTCTGTATACTGAAGGGCTAGTAGAATTCGATCGCCAAACCAAGAAATGGCAATGGTCGATAGAACTAATTCAGAATCGAGGAATTACCGATAACATTGTAGAGTTGATGGCAGGCAAGATTCAGAAGCTCAACGAAAAGACACAGCAAGTGTTGCAGCTATCTGCCTGCATTGGTAACTCTTTTGATTTAGAAACCCTGGCATTTGCGGCTGAACTATCCCAACAAGAAGCCGCGCAAGCTTTGGGAGTAGCGATCTCCCAAGGGTTAATTCTATCCCTGAGCAATGCTCACAAATCGGTTGTATTGGATGTGCCACTCCCTAGCAACCCTACCATTGAATATAAATTTGTTCACGATCGCATTCAGCAAGCAGCTTATTCTCTAATCCCCGAATCAGAACGGAGAAATGTTCATCTGCAAATCGGCAAACAACTGCTCCAGCAAGCTTCTGCCCAGCAGCGAGAGCAAAATATCTTTGAGATCACCAATCAACTCAATTTAGGTAAAGAGCTAATTAAAATCCAGTCAGAGCGGGATGAACTGGCTCAACTAAATTTGATGGCAGGGGAAAAAGCAAAAGCTTCTACAGCATACAACTCTGCTTTAAAATACTTCCAAATAGGTTTAGATTTGTTGGCAGATAATTGCTGGCAGAATCAGTATGACTTGGCTCTAGCGCTGTATAGTCTGGCATCAGAAACAGCTTACCTCAATGGCGAGCTAGAGCTAATGGAGCAACTGGTAAGCTGCGTGCTAGAAAATACCAAATCGCTGGCAGCCAAAATTAAAGTTTATGAGGTAAAAATTCAAGCATATTGCGGACAGATGCAATTTCTGGAAGCACTGGCGATCGGTCTTCAGGCTCTAGAGGAATTAGGCGTGCATCTGCCAGTTGCACCAACTCCAGAGGAGATTCAGCAAGCATTCTCCAATACTGCCCGCACCTTGCAGGGTAGGCGGGTGGAAGATTTATTTGATCTACCAACCATGACAGATGCGATCGCTTCCCTCAGCATCCGGTTACTAGCAAACTTAAATGCCCCAGCCTACCAAGCAGCCCCGGCGCTATTTCCACTAATCATTCTGGAGATGGTGAATTTATCAATTAAGTACGGCAATCATGATCTTTCTGCCTTCGCCTACGCCGCCTACAGTAACATTCTGGGCAGCGTGCTTTTAGAGATTGAAACGGGTTATCGGTTTGTGCAGTTGGCACTGAAGCTACTAGAACAATCCAGCAACTTACTTATCCGTTGTAAAACCCTGTTCATGGCCAACGCCTCTGTGCTGTTTCGGAATGTTCACCTCAAAGAAACGATTAAACCATTACAAGAGGCTTACCAAATTGGCATTGAGACGGGAGATTTGGAATTTGCCGCATACAGCATTTTGCACCACTGCGACCACTGTTTTTTTACGGCTATGCCCCTACCCGAATTAAAACAAAAACTGGAAAGCTACATCCAAGTACTCACCCAACTGAAAGAATCTACTAATGCCAATGCCCTCAAGGTTTACCAACAGACAGTCTTAAACTTGATGACGACATCTCCGGCTCCCGAAGTTTTGATCGGTGAGGCTTATGATGAGTCACAAGAACTGCCCCTGCTGCAACAGGCTAATCATCATAAAGGGCTGTTTTATCTTTACTTCAATAAGCTGTTTCTTTGCTATTACTTCCAGAATTTCCCCCAAGCCGTTGACAATGCCAATCAAGCAGAAAATTATCCAGATGGGGGTAGGTCAAATGCTGTTTTCCCCATCTTCTATTTTTATGATTCCCTGGCGCGATTGATGGTTTATCCGCAGGTGAATCAGGAGGAGCAAGCAATGATTCTCCAACGGGTAGCTGACAGTCAACAGAAGATGCAACTTTGGGCACACCATGCCCCAATGAACTATTTACATAAGTGGTACTTAGTAGAAGCAGAACGGCATCGGGTATTGGGTGAGGTAGTAGCAGCAATGGATGGCTACGATCGCGCGATCGCCCTGGCGAGAGAAAATGAATACCTCCAAGAAGAGGCTCTGGCAAACGAACTAGCAGCAAAGTTTCATCTGGCAAACCACCGGCTAACGATAGCCAAAGCCTATCTCCAAGAGGCGAAGTATGGTTATTTAAGGTGGGGAGCAACTGCTAAAGTCCAAGACTTAGAAAGACGCTATCCCCAACTGCTAGAACTGCGATCAGAAAGAACCGGAACACGTCAATTTGACACTACACAATCGACTTCAAGTAAGTTAGAAGCACTTGATCTAGAAACGGTATTGAAAGCTTCCCAGGCTATCGCTAGTGAAATTTTATTAGATAAACTCCTGGCAACACTGATGACCATCCTGATTGAGAATGCCGGGGCGCAAACAGGATACCTAATTTTACCAACACAAGACGAATGGCGGATTGAGGCGATGTCTACGACGGGCTACGCCTACGGGTCAATTGGCAATGAGACAGTAGCCGTTTTGCAATCAATCCCCCTGGAATCGATATCAGCAGACAGCACTCCTTACTTACCAACTGGCCTGATTAATTACGTGATTCGCACCCAAGAAAGCATCGTTCTCGACAATGCTGCTCAATTCGGCAACTTTCAATCTGAACCCTGGATTGTGCAGCACCAATCGAAATCAATTCTTTGTGCTACTCTTTTGAACCAGAGAAAACTGACTGGAATTGTCCTTTTAGAAAATAATCTCACCACCGGCGCCTTTACCCCAGAGCGAATTGAAATTTTCCGTTTACTTTCTACTCAGGCAGCTATTTCCATTGACAATGCCCGTCTGTTGAAGCAGGAGGCAGAACTGAATCAATCTTTACGGGCTGAAATTGCCGAACGCCGAAGAGCAGAGAAAGACCGCGATCGCCTGATCGCCATCCTTGAAGCATCCACCGATCATATTGGCATGGCCACCCCCCAAGGCAATATTTTTTGGAATAACGCTCAAGCTAGAAAATTGGCAGGCATACCACTGGATGCAGACATCACTACTATGAACATCCCCAACTACCATCCTCAGTGGGCATTAGAGATTATCCAAAATCAAAGCATTCCCGCAGCGATCCAAGATGGTAGCTGGGTTGGTGAAACCGCTTTGCTGGATAGTAATGGCAGAGAAATTCCGGTTTCCCAAATGATTATTGCTCACAAAGCCACAGATGGGAGTGTGGAATATTTTTCTACAATCATGCGCGATATCAGCACCCTGAAAGCGGTAGAGGCAGAAGTCCGCCAACTGAATACTGAGTTGGAAGAACGGGTAATCCAACGAACTGCCCAATTGCAAGCTGCTAACAAAGCGTTGGAGGCTTTTTCCTACTCTGTTTCTCATGATTTACGGGCACCGTTGCGAGCGATCGTTGGTTTTTCTAGAATTATGCAAGAAGACTACGGTGAGCAACTCGATGCGGAAGGCAATCGTTATCTGAAAATTGTGCGAGAGAATGCCAAACGCATGGGTGAGTTGATCGATGATCTGTTGAACCTATCCCGCCTAGATCGTAAGGAAATGACCCGGGAACCCGTTTTCTTCAATGAGATGATTCAAAAGGTGCTGAGTGATTTAGCCCCGGATTTGAAGGGTCGTCAGATTGAGTTTGCGATCGCCGATTTGCCTAGATGTCAGGCTGACCTTTCACTGCTCAAACAAGTTTGGATAAATCTGTTATCGAATGCGATTAAGTACACCAGCTACAAATCTCCTGCTTACATTGAAGTGGGCTATGAGATTATGGATGGGGAAGGAGTGTATTTTATCAGAGATAATGGAGCAGGATTTGATATGCGATATGCCGATAATCTGTTTGGGGTATTCCAACGTCTGCACAGTGAGCAAGATTTTGCAGGTACGGGGATTGGACTGGCGATCGTGCAACGCATTATTCAACGCCACGGCGGGCGTATTTGGGCCGAAGCAGCAGTCAATCAAGGCGCGACTTTTTATTTCACCCTTCAAGGGTAAACTAACCCATGACTGACCAACCCATTGATCAGCCCACTGACCGATCTTCGGAGCAACCAATTTCTATTGTGTTAGTTGAAGATAATCCTACTGATGCCGAGCTAACTATCCGAGCATTGCGTCGCGCTAAAATCAGCAATCACATTCAACTGCTCGAAGATGGAGCCGAAGCCCTCGATTTTCTCTTTTGTCGGGGAGACTACGCCCACCGTAGCATGACGAATCAACCCAAAGTCATTTTGCTGGATTTGAAACTGCCAAGGGTAAGTGGATTAGAAGTTTTACGGCAACTCAAGTCTGACCCACGGACACAAATGATTCCGATTGTGGTACTGACCTCTTCTGCTGAAGACCAGGATATGATCGAGAGTTACCAGCTTGGAGTGAATAGCTACATTGTCAAACCTGTTGATTTTGAACAATTTAACCAAGCAGTCCAACAGCTTGGTTTTTATTGGGTCTTATTCAACCGATCGCCACTTTCTTAACTGAACCTCGCATGACTTGAAGTCACGCGATTCCTGCTTCACAGATCCCTGCCTGGATTACTCCAGGACTTACAAGTTCTCCACAGGCGTTTTAGAAGTCTCCGACGCACCGGCGGCGACTTTTAAACAAGTACCTAAAAGTTAAGTATGTTTAACCTCTGTACCTTAAAGATTTTACCTACTAGAGGATCGATACAAAAGTATCTATTTCCTAATAGAACCCTTTATCTTTAGTTGTCGTGGTTCAGTATTTAGCTTGGTTTTCGCTATGTATATACTGTACCAGAATATGGAACGCTTAACTCATGACTGGAAGTCACGAGTGTGCAGCTTACAGAAATCAATAAATGCAGTTGCAACTTAATTTTAAGCCAGAGCTATGGTTGGTTGCTGCCAGCGTCCCACTGCCTTACCAATTACTGCTAATTCTTGCATCAAGTTATCGAAACGGTCTGGTGTGAGAGATTGAGGCCCGTCAGATAAAGCTTTGGCAGGATTGGGGTGAACCTCTATCATCAGGGAATCTGTGCCAGCTGCGATCGCAGCCATTGCCATTGAAGGCACAAACTCAGACCAACCTACGCCGTGGCTGGGGTCAATCATAATTGGCAGGTGAGTCAGCTTTCGTAACACTGGCACTACTGATAAGTCCAGCGTATTTCGCGTATATTGGCGGTCAAAGGTGCGTATTCCCCTTTCACACAAGATAACATTAGGATTGCCAGATGCCAGAATATACTCGGCTGCCATCAACCAATCTTCAATAGTAGCCGCCATTCCCCGCTTCAAAAGAACTGGTTTCGGCTGCGCTCCCACTTTTTTGAGCAAGGAGAAATTCTGCATATTTCTTGCTCCCACCTGGATTACATCAGCAACTTCCGCAATTTTATCCAGGTCAGCAGCATCCATCACTTCTGTGATAATACCTAGTCCGCTTACTTCCCGTGCCCTTGCTAATAAATCCAAAGCACTCTCGCCGTGTCCTTGGAAGGCGTAAGGTGAAGTCCGGGGTTTGTATGCCCCGCCACGCAAAAATTTTGCTCCGGCTGTCTTGACGCGCCGTGCAGTCTCCACAATCATTTCTTCATTTTCTACGGAGCAAGGCCCAGCAACGACTACCAAAGGCTGGTGTTCACCAAATACCACTGCTCCATTGGGAGTATTAACCACTACTTCTGAAGCTTCGCCGTGGCGGTACTGACGGCTGGCTCTTTTGTAAGGCTGCTCTACCCGCAATACCTGCTCAATCCAGGGGCTAAGTTCCTGAATTTGTAATGGATCTAAGCTGGCGGTTTCACCTACTAGACCAATAATCACTTTGTGTTGACCAACAATTTTTTCTGGAGTTAGCCCCCAGCTAGTTAGTTCCTCATCAATCCGGTTTATTTCCGCCTCTGGGGAACCACTTTTCATTACTATAATCATGTGAAAGTTCCTGATTATTAATTGAGTAATTTTTTTTAAATTGGCTAACCTTATTGTTACCTATTGCCTTAATTACGAGTAGTTAAAAATAAAATTTATGGTTCTACCGATCCCCTTATGCAAAATCGGGTTGAAAATCCTTAAAAGCTTTACCCCGTAAGTATTTCAACCAAAATAATATGTTGAAGCTTGATAAGCCTTGCCTTATAAGACTTTCACCC
>Ga0105046_10004479_pt1 | contig 22226 bp, 19 predicted proteins | sample MAT03_FD_78385 | JGI IMG/M metagenome (GOLD analysis project Ga0105046, IMG submission 78385) | Freshwater microbial communities from Lake Fryxell liftoff mats and glacier meltwater in Antarctica - MAT-03 (megahit assembly) | ecosystem: Environmental > Aquatic > Freshwater > Ice > Liftoff...
CGCAGGACGCGGCGCTCCATGACCTGATACATCTCCACCGCCTGCCGCGCCCAGGGAATGCGCCAGAAGAGGAGGTCGACGGCAGCGACGAACTGCTCCCACTGCGTCTCGTCGGCGGTGCCGTCCAGGCAGGCAGCCAGCGCCGGGCAGCTCGCGCCGATGAGGGACGTCAGCTCCTCACGCGCGCGACCGTCGAGAGCGGCAAGGGCCTCGGCGAGGTTCACTGCGCTGTGGTCACGACACCAGGCATCGATGGCCCCGCGCAGGCTGCGCGTGCGGGCGTAGAGGCGTTCGAGCTGGTGGGTACCGGCGCGCACGGCCGCAATCGGCTCGTGCATCGGGAAGGCCGTGGAGTGGGCGATCAGGCGCATGGAGAAGTCGCGGGCAGTGAAGAAGTGGCCGAGCCGCTCCTCGAAGCGGTCCATGTCGCCCACGAGGTCGATCGGCACGCTGGCGATGTCGAAGAGATACATGGGTGCCTCAGTTTGCCGCAGGGGCGTCAGCCGCCGCTGCTTCGGGTGACTCGCCCGTGATGGTGCGAGCGTGGTGGCTGACGCCAAGCGGCACGACGCGCAGATCGGTCGCCGCTACCACGGCTGGCGCGACGGTGCGGCGCTGAACGAGCTCAATCGGCCCGCTCGCGGCGATCACGCGATCCTGGTCGGGCGCGGGAATGGCGCCGGGCAGATCCTCTGGCGCGACCCGACTCCCCTGGATGCGCAGGCGGAACAGGCCACGCGCCGTCCACAGGATATGCTCGTAGAGCGGCAGCCCGCGAAACTCCACCGTGGCGATGTACCCGGCGACGGCGGCGCCCGCGCACAGCGGCACGCGCGTGAGCAGCGGCCACTGGGCCGAGATCATGAAGATGGGCATGAAGCAGAGGATGACCGCCACGATGCTTTCGAAGGTCAGGAAGGTGGCGATCTTCTCCTGCTTGCGGCTGGCGAGCTCCTCGATGATGCGGGCAGGCATACGGGGCCTCGTGCCCGCGAGGTGGATTCAGACACCTCGCGGGCGCTACACGCGAAAGGCAGCAGACGCACGTCAGGGCGCGCCCCCGCCCCCCATACCGATGAAGGCCGTGATCAAGGCCGGGGCGAGGCCGAGCACGATGGCGCCCACCAGGATGCGCTGGACCCAGCCACGGGCCTGCTGCGCCCACTCGGGCATGACCCCCGAGAGCGAGTTCATAATGAACCAGCAGGCCACCCCGAAGCCGGCCACAATCGGGCCGAGCGTGAGCATCTGGGTGCGCCACTGGGTGAAAAACGCGATAATCGGTTCCACGCATACCTCCGAAACGAGCTACGGCTACAGCACAGGCGACGGGACGAGCACGGGCGTGGGTGCTGGGAGCCAGCCAGCATGCGGCGAACAATCACCTCCCTACCGTCAGCGCGTAGCGAAACGGCCCGATCTGGAGCATGCCGCTTTCGAGCGGCAGCTCGACCGTGATGACGCGACTCTCGCCAGGAGCGAGCGGCTGCCGCAACGCGGGGGCAGCCATCTCCCGGCGCGTGGCACTGGTCTGGAAGCCAAGGTCCGCCTCCTCCACCACCAGCGGCGTCGTGGCCGTGTTGTGGAGGGTGAGCGCTACCGCCATCGTCTGCTGGGACGGCGTAACGACGAGGTTCTCGATCCGCAGGCGCGTGCGGAGCACGGCGTCGCGGGCCGGCGGGGGCTCCAGGGTGGCGCGATAGCGGACGACCTGGTCCGCCGCTGCCACCTGCCACAGCACATCAAAGGGCTCGGTCTGATCCACGATGAGATAGTCGAGGCGGCGCTCAGCCCCGGCGCGGGCGGTGCCGCTCGGCGACGCCGTGCTGCCGTCGGCGAGCAGGACCGTGGGGGCGAGGGCGCCCCAGTCACGGCGCACGTCGTCGTCGTGGATCACGACGGACAGTCTGAGCGAGCCCTCGGCGATGGTTGGGTCCTCGCCCCGGCCCTGTGCGGTGATCGCGGCGACCTGGAAGCCGCCTGGGGCAGTCGCAGGAGGTGCGAGAACGGGCGAGGCCTCAACGGCCTGGAGGCGGCCAACACGCGGCTCGGGCGCATCAGCCTCATCGCCACACGGGCTGACACGGAGGTCGGCCTGCGCGTCGTTGCCGGGCGCAAGGGTAAACAGTCGGGTTGGCACGCCATCCGCTGCCGCAACCCGCAGCGTGGTGAGTGCGCGGAGGTTGGGAGCGGACAGGCAGAGCTCGATGGGGCGAAAGCTGTCGCGTAGCCAGCACGCCCCGCCCGTCGCGGCGTCGGCGCAGGCGGACGGCCAGCGCGTAGTGACCGTATCGACGGGGAGGGTCCACGATCCCGCTCCATCGCTCACCACCGTGATTGGCCAGGGGCTGCGCGTGGCGCCGTTGGCGCTGGGTAGACCCGAGGCTGCTGCCGGCTGCCCCGGCTGTTGAAGCAGGGCGATCAGCACCGGGATGGCGATGACGGCAAGCGCGGCCATGCCAAGGTTGACGAACATGCCGCGCCGTTTGTGGGTGCGCCCGGCGGAGAGCTGGTAATCCGTCTCGCTCGGCGGAGCTTGTTCGATCTCGGCGAGATCGATGGCGAGCCACTTCACCGCGTCGGGCTTGCCACGGGGCACGAGGCTGCGCCGGTCGTCGCGGTGCAGGCCGCGCGCCTCTTCGTGCAGGTGGGTAAGCGCGCGGCGGGCAACGTCATCAGGGTCGGTGCGCTTGACGGTGCCGCCACGCAGCGGCGCCTCAGCATCAAGCTGCCGCTGGATGCGCTGGCGGTCCTGCTCATAGATGGCGTCGAAGAGCTCGCGCTTGTCGGCGGGCAGAGCGGCGATCCGCCGCCGCGCGCCCTCCGCGCGCTCCTGGGTGCTGGTGACGCCCTCGAACGGGTCAAGACCGGTCTGGTCCTCGGCGGATGCGGCCAGCAGGGTCTGCTGCGCCTCCAGATACGCGATCCAGGCCCGGTAGGAGCCGAGCACATCTTGGCGGTAGCGGGCCTCCTCGCGCTGGTCGATCGTGCTCATAGCAGCTCCTCCGGAATGGTCACAATGAGCGTGGTCTGATCGGGCTCTACCGGCAGTTCCACGCCCCAGGCAGGCATGCGGACGTGGAGCGCAGCGCCGGGACGCACGTCACGGCGCAGCTGGACGGTGCCCGCCGCATCGGTCAGGCCCTCGGCGAGCACGTCGCCAAAGACCGACACGAGCTGGACGCGCACCCGGCCAACCGGCTGGCGCATGTCGGGCGCGGGCGTGGCGAAGCCGAGCGTGCCCCCACTGCCGGGCGGCCGATTCGTGGCGACGACCGTGACGGCAAGGGTGTAGGGCAGCCGACTTGCGGGCGCGGGTCCCGGCGCGGGAAGGGCCGGGTCGAGTGCCGTGACAACGACCTGCGCTGCGGCAGCGGGCGCTCCGGGCGCGCTGGTTGGCACCGCTGACGGCATGGTCGCCGTCGCAGACGCGGTTCCAGCGGCGAGTTGCGAAGGCGGGGTCGCGGTTCCCGGCGTTGCATGCGCCTCGACCGCCGCACTGGCCCGCTGAATGTCGGAGAAGCGCACCCAGCCGGGGAGGATGCTTGCCGCGCTCTCGACGCTCACCCAGAGCCCGCGCACCGGGCCGCGTACCGTGACCGGCGCCTCGGCGACGAGCGTCGCAAGGGCTGGTGCGTCCGCGAACGGCTCGCGGCGGAGGACCGTTTCCTGGACGATGACCGCCGGGCCAGCCGCGATCGTTTCCTGCGCGCCGCTGCCCGTAGGCGTGACTGGCGAGGAGGCGCCGGTGCTGGAGCCGCCGCTGCCACTTGGCGACGGCACAATGCGGGTCGGCAGCGCGGTGGGCGTGGGCAGGTTGGCTTGCTGGCGGATCGTCGCCGCCAGCTTGTGGGCAAGCTCGCTCGCCCCTGCTGCGACGGCGAAGCGATAGCTGGCGGTGGTCTCCTCGGCGAGTATGGGCACCATCCCGCCATTGCGTGGCGCCACCCGAACGTGCAGCATGCCATCCTGAGGCGCGGTCCAGGTGAGGGCAGCGAGCATCCCGCCTGGTCCGTAGTCGTCGTTGCCGACCACGGCGGCAGTGCGCTCGTGCCAAAACAGCTCGACCACAGGGTCGACACCGGGGGTGAGGTCAAAGGTCGCGACGAGGTAGCGCACCCCCGCTTTCACCGGCACCTGAAGGTAGTCGTGATCGCCGCCAGGGCAGGCATCCGGGCGTGGGTCTGGGCAGACAAAGGAGAGATCGTAGACCATCCCAACGGCGATCGGGGCAGCGGTGGCGAAAGACCAGTTGTTCTCCAGCGCGTCCGGCGCTGGGGTGTCGGCCGCCACTAGGTTAGTCTCGCTTGGCGGAACGATCTCCCGGCGCACCTCGATACGATACTGCTCGCCTGCGGCGGGTCGCGGGTCGCGATTCTCGACGCGCAGCACGACCGGGCCCACGACGGTGGGCGCGAGGGTGAGCGAAGCAGCCCCGCGCGCGACCAGGGTTTCGCCCTGGCGCACCGCGAGCACGAGGTCCAGGCCTGCGGTCGCCCGCACGGTGATGACGGTCTGAATCGCTGGCTCCTGGGGAAGAGTGAGCTGGAAGAAGTCCTGGTCATGCTCGGGTACGACGGTGAAGGGGCCGCTCACCGCGTCGAGCGGCAGCGGGCAGGCCTGTGCTGGGGCATCGTTCGGCTCGCAGGCGTCGGGTGCGCGGTTGGTCGTGGGGCGTGACGGTGCGGGCGTCGTCCCAACGGGCTCAGGTGACGCGTCTCCATCTGATGGCGTCATGGCCGCTGGCGTGCCCAGGGGCGTCATCATGACGGGCTCGCCAAGCATCGGCGTCTGCTCCAGCTGCGCGCTGAGCCGCGTGGGCAGGAATGGCAGCGACTGGCCGAGGAAGCCGAGCACAACGACGAGAAGCGGCAGCAGTGACCGGCTCATGGGTGGCCTTTCGTCTGCGCGGCCTGGGCGGCGGCGACATCGGCGGCGGTGGACACAACCCAGCGCGTCTCGACGCGGTTGGTAAGCGGGTGCGCAGGATGCTGGAAGGCGTGGCGGTAGCCGTCAGCGCTCTGGATGGAGCCGACGTACTGCCAGTCAGCGCCGGTGGCCGGGTTGGGCAGCGAGCCGATCTGGGCGCCGGCGTAGGCGGCATGCAGGTTGGTGGGTGAAAGCTGGGCAACTGGTTCCTGCGCTCCCGATGCGGCGCGAGCGTGCGGTGGCGTGGGTGGAAGCTGTGCAACCGCTCCCAGCGCTCCTGATGCGCCGGGAGCGCGCGGTGGCGTGGCACTACCGGACATCACCGTCGAGCCGCCAGCACCCAGGGCAGCTGCGCCTGCCGATGGCGCGCTGGGAGCACCCGCTGGCAACCCAGCCACCGATGGAGTGAGGTGCGTCGTTGCTGACGTGACCGGGGTACTCCCGACAGGGCTCGGCGGGGGCACCGTCGGCGTCGTGTGGGCGCCGCCAGCACCCAGGGGCAGCGCAGTCGCGGTGTGGAGCCTTCCACCGCCACTCGCTGAACCCGGTGGCGGCGCGCTTGGCCTGCGGGGGAAGTGCTGGGCCGGCGACGACGGAGGGCTACTTGATGATCCTGCGCTCCCCCCGCCCGTTGGCGGCGCAGCTGCGGCATGCAGGTCCGCACTATCGCGCTCCATCTGAAGCCGTGCGGAGCGCCAGCCGTGGTGGCTGCGCTCGCCAGCGTAGACACCCTCGTACACAGCACCCTCGGTGTCGAGCCAGCCCATCGCGGCGGCGACTTCGCCGATCGCACCCGCGCCAGGTAGCCGACCAACCATGGCACTCGCCGTGTAGGCCGCACGCTGGCCGAGGGACCCGCCGTCCGACTGGGCAAACGCGGCACTGCCCGCAGCGGCCAGGCCCAGATACGCGGCCCCGCCGGACATCACCCCCGCAGCGGCCCCGGCTGCTGCGGTCGTCGTGAGCTGGGCAGCCGTCTGGAGCGGCTGGGTCAGCGACATGCCGACGACACTCAGCGCGGTCTGCTCCACCGTCGCAATGCTCTTCCAAAGTGTCGAGAAGGCGACGAGGCAGAGGTAGCCCATGAGAAAGAGCGCGCCAAAGGCCATGCCGGTGTAGGCCGCTGCATTGCCCAGCGCGGCGGCGGCAACCAGGGCGGCGCTGAGCACGCCCATGATCAGGCTGGACATCCACGAGACAATCAGCAGCGCGGCGGCCCGGCGCAGCACGGTGGAGACGGGCGAGGCGGTCTGCTGGAACCAGACGAAGATCAGCCCGATGGGCAGCGACAGCCAGAGCACGGCCATGCTCAGCGAGAAGATCAGGTGGATCAGGCTTTCCAGCACGGCCAGGAACGACGGGATGATGCCCTGGAGCAGACGGTTCATGCCGCGCTGCATGCCCTCAACCCAGCCACGCCGCTCAACGGAGCTGTCCAGGTCGCCAACGTAGCCGTCGTAGGCGTAGGCGGGCGGGCTGTTGTAGAAGCCGTCGGGGATGTCGCGGCTCGGCCCGCGCGCGTCGGGGCAGTGGATATCGCCGGCATCGGCGTACAGCAGCGCGGCCGCCAGGGCGTCCATCGCGATGCCGGTCGTCGTGGCGCGGGCGAGCGTGGTGCCGCAGGGGTTGGCCGGGTAGATCGCCACAGGCGCCGGCATGTCGGAGCCCGGTGCACCGAAGATGGCGCCCGGCGTGGCGCGGCTCATCTCGGCAAAGAGCCGCGCCGAGACGTCGCTGCGCACTTGTTCGGCCTGGCCGATCAGCTGCCCGGCGACGGTGAGCACGAGCGGGGTGAGCACCGCCCAGACGAGCACGTGGCGCAGGTTGATGAAGCCCGTCTCGCCTGTGATGGGCACGAGCATGAAGAGGATAGCCGCCAGCATCAGCGCGGCGGTGGCGACCGGAACATAGACCGGCTGAATGAAGCTGGTGAGCCACTGGTAGGCGCTGGTAAAGGCGACGGTAATCAGCCAGGCGCGCAGCTGGTCGAGCTGGTAGGCCAGCAGGAGCAGCCAGCGATTGACGTTCCAGGCGGTCGAGGCGATCAGATGGTAGAAGCTATATTCCGCGTTGTCGACGCACGCGCCGAGATCGAGCGGCCCGCACGCGGTCCACGCGGGGCGCGGGAACGCGGCCGTGATGGCGAGGGCGACGAGCAGCAGCAGAGCCGCGCCCGCCCGCAGCCGCCAGGTGGTTGCCATACGGCTCATTGCGCGTTCCTCCAACGCTGCACGAGCCGCATGACCCCCGCAGCGAACGCGATGATCAACACCGTCGCCCAGGGCACCCAGGCCGGTTGGCGCGGCTCAGCGGTGGCCGGCTCGCCCACGCCCGCGACGGGCAGGCCAGGGACCGCAGGCGCAGTGGGCAGCGGAACGGGCGTGGCGAGGGCAGCCGTGGGAATGGTCGGCTCTCTCACGCCCACGACAGGGCCGCCCTCCTCGCGAGTAATCATCGTCGCCGGGTCGGGGAGCACCAGCCCATCGCGCTCGACCCGCAGGTCGAGGCGTGGTGCAGCGCCGGCCTGGCCGAGGTCGAGGCGCACGCCCGCCGCGTCGTCGCCAAGCTGGAAGAGCGGCAGCCCCCCACGCGGCTGCCCCGCGACGGTGACGCGCACGACTGCTGGGAGATCGACGAAGGCGACGGTTCCCGCACCGCTCGTCGGCTGGCGGGCGAGCTCCGCGCCCGCCTCGCTGCGGGCGATCACGGCGATACCGGGCACCGGGCGGCCGCCAGCATCGTGGAGGGCGACCCGCAGGGTGAACGCCTGAGCCAAGGCCAGGGCAGGCAGCAGGGCACACACCGCCAGCAGCCCGGCCAGGGTGCGAAGTGCGAGGCGCCTCGGTTGACGGTGCAGTCTGGTCATGGTACTCACCGTGCGGTGCGAAAGCCACGGATGCGCGGCTGGTAGTAGGCCGACGCGAAGACGTTGTAGTCGACCCGGACGCCAAGCTCAGGGCTGGCGGCGTGCACAAGGTCCCAGGCCCCATCGCCGTTGACATCGGCGAGCAGGCCGACGTGGTCAATGCGGTCCGTCCCCGCGATCGAGAAGAAGATCAGGTCACCTGGCCGCAGATTGCCGACGGCCACCGACTGCATCCCGGCGAACTGGGCGCGCGAGCCAGTGGGAATGCCCAGGCCAATCTGGGCGTAGCTCCAGGTGCACAGGCCACTACAGTCGAACGTTGTGGGGCCTTTCGCGCCCCAGACGTAGCGCTTGCCGACCTGCGCGAGCGCAACCTGGATGAGGCGATCCGCCCCAGGTGGCGGCGGTGGCCCGCCCACCAGGATCGGCTCGCCCCACGTGCCTGCTGGGTCGCTGCCCCAATCGGTGAGCGCTCCGGCATCGCCACAGGGCGCAGCGCCTGGCGGCACCCAGGTCGTCGCCGTCCACTGCACCGTGATGAACTGGGGGTTCAAGTTCTGAAGCGCAATGTTCCCCGTAGGGGTCGATGAGGGCACTGCGGTCGGCGTGCCCGGCACGGTCGTGGCGTTTGGGTCAGGCGTCGCCGTTGGAAACGCGTAGGACGCGGCGGGGTTGCCGACAAAGATCACATCCACCGTCTCGGGCTGCCCAACCGGGGCGAGCACGGGCACGCGCACCTGGCTCGCCCCTGGTGGGATCGCCAGCGGCAGCTCAGCGCCGCCGGCGAGCTCGTGGGCCGTCCGCGAGTAGGCCCAGGTCGAGTCGGAGACGACCGCGCCGCCAGGGGTTTTGATCGCCCGTAGCCGCACGCGGTCGGTGTAGTTGATCGGGATGGCGACGGCGGCCCGGTTGCTCCAGGTGAGGTCGATGAAGAAGAGCTGGCGCGTGCCGTCCGGGATGCCGGTGCGCCCGGTGATAATGGGGCCAGCCGATGCACCCACGACGACGTGCAGCGGGCCGACCTCAACACGCTGGCCGAGGGTGTAGTTCGCCCCAACGCGGGCATAGGGCGTTGGGGAGGGGAAGGGCGGGCCGCCGGCGTCGGGGTACTCCTGCTCCCACTGCTCGAAGAAGATCGGCTCCTCCCAATCGCCGCCCTCGGAGATCGGGCGCGTGTGGCTGATCACGGTTTTGACCGGCCCCGCCGTGCCCCACGGGCGTGGCGTCGGGCTGGGGCAGGCCCAGCGGGGGGCACCGCTCGTTTCCAGCACGCCTGCGGCACCGCAGGCCAGCGTCAGCAGCGCAAGGAGCACGACGGCACCAATGGCAATGGTCTGCTTCATGGCGTGTCCCTCCCCACCTGCGGCAACACCGTGGCAAGGTCGAACGAACGCACCTCGACCGCCTTGCCGCCCTCGATCCATGCCACCCAGATGGTGTGGGCGTTGCGCGCCTGCGCCGTCACCGTCGCGCCGGTCGCACGGGCACCGAGAATGAGCGGCACCCGCTGGCCCGGTGTGGGGTCGCGCCAGCGGCCGCTGCCAGGTGTGGACCAGCGGAGGTAGTGCGTGCTCGCGGCGGCGTCGCTCCAACCCCCCTCCACACAGCAGGTGTAGATGGCAGCCAGGCGGTTGCTGGCCGGGTCGTAGGCGGGCGCAGCGAAGCCAATATGCTCTCCACCGCCCATTGGCGCCGCAACCAGTTCGGGCGCAAGCCAGGTGCGACCGGCATCCTGCGAGGTCAGCGCGTAGGCCCGCCCGGTGTCCGCGTCGGCGAACAGAAAGCTCACGCCGTCCACGCGCGCGCCCGCAGGCCGATACACGAGGGCCTGGGCGTGCCAGAGGCGTGGCCCGGTCGTACCACCGGCGACGTCGAGGGCCTGCGCCGCCGGGCGCCAGTCCTCGCTTGTGCCGAGCTGCTTGGCGAAGAGCAGCGCCTGCGGTGGCGAGACCATCGCGCCATCAGGACCGGTGAGGAAGAGCACAGTCGCTCGGCTCGCTCCGCCGTTGTCAGCAATGGCAACGGCGCCCTCGCTAAAGGACCAGATCGTGCCAGGCAGGCGCGCCAGCGACCAGGCGCCTTGCGGGCTGCGCGTGGCAACGGCGGGCTGCACACGGTTGGGGCCGGCGTGACAGCCGAGGCCGACCACAAGCCAGCCGTCCAGCGTGGCTGCGGCGTCGATCACCTGGCGGCAGTCGTCGCCGATCGGCGTCGGCGCGTTCCACGTCAGACCATGGTCGTGACTTTCGGCCGCCCACACCCGGCCCGGCGGGTCGTTATCGGCGAAGTCAGGGTCGCTCATGCCCCAGAGGGCGAACACCGTGCCGTCGCCCGCGATCGCCACCTGGACCGTGCGGGTGTAGCGACCGAGCGATGCAGGCCCGATGTCGACCTGATGGGCCGGCGTCCAGGTTCGGGTTTGCGGGTTGAGCACGCTGACGAAGGCGCGCTCGGGGTTGTCATTGCCCGACCAGACGGCGGCCGCCACGGCGGCCCAGCCCTCGGTCGGATGGGTAGCGACATCCACGGTGAGGACGATCTCGGGCAGCTGCAGCGTCGTCTTCTGTCCGCTTCCACCGCCGGCCCGTGTCTCGACCATCGTCGGGTAGGGCGGTGCTGGCGGAACCGGCGTCGGCCAGGGGACGAGCGCCTCGCCAGGTGCTGCTGGGCAGCGCGGAAACGGCGTGGTCGTCGGCAAGCGCGTCGGCGCGGGCACCCCGGTTGGCCAGCGGAAGCCCAGCGGCGTCGGCGTGGACAGCACCGCCGGGGTGACGGTTACCGGCGGAGGAGTGGGATAGGCCGGCGTGTTCGGCCAGCACCCGCCGGCCTCGGCGGTGCGCTGGACATCCGCGTAGCTCACCACCGGTCCGCACGCCGTGAAAACGTGCCAGAGCACAATGAGGAGCGCGCTGCGTACCCACCAAACGAGCTGGAGGCGCTGCATATCCCTATTCCGATCGATGCGAAACATCTGTTTCGTAGTGTAGTGGTGTGCATGCGCCTCCGGAAGGGGACAAGATCGGGGCAAGAACGAGACGAGCGCGTGGGACGAAGTGGGAGACAAGCGGGGATAGGCATGTGCAAAGCATGGACGAGCGCGTATGGCTACGCCTCGTCTACGCCCAACGCCTCTTTGAGCAGCTTCTCCAACCACGCGCGCGCCTCATCCTTGCTGTGACAGCCCGTTTTGTGATAGATCCGCCGCCAATAGGTGCGGATGGTGTCAGTGGCCACCTCTAACTGCTCGCTCAGCTCCTCGCGACTCGACCCAAAGTAGTCCTTCACGATGACGTGGGCCTCGTTGCGCGAGAGCCGACCGTGGCGCTCAGCGAGCAACATTGCCGCCTCGGGGGGCAGCTCTGGGTCGCCGGCGAGACCGAGACAGCGGGCAAAGAAGGAAGTCATAGAATATCTCCTGCGTGCAAAGGGAGGCGGGTGGGTGGGATGCAGTGGCGACTATAGAGATATGATGCCCTGCGACTGGAAGCATGTGTATATGTGAAACATCATAGTCTTGGGTCCAGTTTGAGCGGAGATCTTCGCCCGCAATACCCGGCGGGTAGAGGCATACTTCGCGCACCAGGGGGAGCGAGCCGACCCCGACGTGCTCAGCGCTGAGGTGTGGTCGCGTCACGTGTCATTGAATCTGGTCAGCGCGGCGACCGACGATGCTGCGGCGCCGTCCGGCGAGGCGTCGCTGGACACGTGGTGCGCATCTTTCAAGTCCGCAGACCCACCTCTGCTATCCCGATTTCGGCTACCATTGTCACAGTCACGCTGGGCATCTCGTCATAGTGGCAGAACTAATGCTACGGAGGCGCCATGAAGATTCTCGTCGCTGGTGCCACTGGGGCGCTCGGGAAGCAGCTGGTTCCGCAGCTCGTCACCGCTGGGCACGAGGTTGTTGGTATGACGCGGAGCGTGGCGAAGCGCGATGCCCTGCGCGCACTGGGCGCGACGCCGGTCGTCGTCGACGCGCTTGACGCGGAGCAGGTCACGCGGGCTATGGCCGAGGTGCGCCCGGAGGCGATCATCCACCAGCTCACCGCCCTGTCGGGTGGGCTCGACCTGCGCCGCTTCGACCGCGCGTTCGCCGAAACCAACCGCTTGCGCACTGCGGGCACCGACCACCTCCTCGCCGCTGGCCGCGCCGTCGGCGTGCGCCGCTTTCTTGCCCAGAGCTTCGCCGGCTGGCCCTATGCCCGCACCGGTGGCCCGGTTAAGAACGAGCAGGCGCCACTCGACCCACGGTCGCCCGCTGCGCTGCGCGCGGCCCTCGACGCCATCCGCCACCTGGAGGAAGCGGTCATCGGTGCTGAGTGGACCGAGGGCATCGTGCTGCGCTACGGCGGCTTCTACGGGCCGGGCACCTCACTCGACGGGCCGGGGAGCGAGCACGTCGAGGCGATCCGCAGGCGTCTGTTCCCCCTGATCGGCGACGGCGCCGGAGTCTGGTCGTTCATCCACGTCGCGGACGCCGCCGAGGCCACGCTGGCGGCGCTGGAGCGGGGGCACCGCGGCATCTACAACATCGTCGACGACAAGCCCGCCCGCGTGGCGGACTGGCTGCCGGCGCTGGCGCGAGCGGTCGGCGCCAAGCCGCCCCGACGCGTGCCCCGCTGGCTAGGGCATCTGCTCGGCGGCGAGGTGGCGACGCTGATGATGACCACCCAGCGTGGCGCCTCCAACGCCAAGGCCCGGCGCGAGCTCGGCTGGGCGCCCAGGCACCCGAGCCTGGCCGGTGTCTTCGCGGAGAGGACGCTATGAGCGAGCAGCGCGCAGAACTTCTCGAATCGCTGCGGCCAGCGGCGTTCGCGCTGGCCTACCGCATGCTGGGGAGCGTGGCCGAGGCCGAGGACATCGTCCAGGAGGCGCTGCTGCGGCTGCATCGGGTGCTGGAGCAGGGCGAGCGCATTGCCTCGCCGCGCGCCTATCTGGCAACGGTGACCGCCCGCCTCGCGCTGGACGAGCTGCGCTCGGCGCGGGCGCGCCGCGAGCAGTACGTGGGCGAATGGCTGCCGGAGCCGATCGTCACCGACCCCGACGCGGACCCCGCGGCGCGGGCCGAGCTGGTCGACTCGCTCGCGCTCGCGTTCCTGATCATTCTGGAGCGCCTGTCCCCCGATCAGCGCGCCGCCCTGCTGCTGCGCGATGTCTTCGACTACGCCTACGACGAGATCGCGGCACTGCTCGACACGAGCGAGGCCAACGCGCGCCAGCTGGCCGCACGGGCGCGCCGCCAGGTCGCGGAGCGGCGGCCACGCTTCGCGGCCTCGCGCGAGCAGCGCGACGAGCTGGCGCAGCGCTTCTTCGCGGCTGCCCACCAGGGCGACCTCCAGGGGCTGGAGGCGCTGCTGGCCGAAGATGTGGTGCTGCGCGGCGACGGCGGTGGCAAGGTGCCGGCCCTGGCACGGTCGCTGCACGGCCGCAGCCGCGTGGCGCACGCACTCCTGGCCTGGGCGCGTCAGGGCCTGCGGGCCGGCCAAGCGAGCGTGCAGCAGGTTGAAGTGAACGGGCAGCCCGGCGCCCTCATGCTCGACACCACCGGGAAGCTGATGGGCGTGATGGCACTCGACATCGCCGGCGGGCAGGTCTGCGCCGTGAGCTCGATCGTCAACCCAGATAAGCTACGCCACCTTGGCCCACTCGGCGATCTACGCGGGCTCCTGAAGCGGGAGGAGGGAGTGTGACCACGCGAGCGTAGCCAGCACCGTCCTCAGCTCACCTCTGGATTCTCAAGTGCGCTGCTCGGACCGGACCTGACCACCCGGAAATGCAGGTGCATGACACCGGGTGACTCCAGCACGTGTATCTGCTTCAAGCTGCATCGGCGCCAGCTGGTCGAACAGGCTCAGTCCAGCGCCCAGGAACCGCGAGACGCCGTGAATCTGCACCTCGTCGATCAAGCCGGCGTTAAGCAACTGCTGCGCCGCCGCCGCGCCGCCGGCCACACAGACGAGCTTGTCGCTCGCAGCCGCCTGGGCCTGCACCACGGCCTGCGCGATGCCCTCGTAAACGAAGACGAAGGGCACGCCGTCCTGCTCCACCGTGGGCCGGGCGGTGCGGGTCAGCACGAAGTACGGCACCTTGTAGGGCGTGTCGAAGCCCTCCGCCTCAGTGACACCGAGCGCCTGTTCAGCTTCCGGGCGCTCTGGTTTGCGCGCGGCGAGCAGGTCGAACTGCCTGGCATAAATCCAGATCCGTGGATCGCACACACGGACGCCAACGCGCGCGCATTGCCAGACCTGCTCGCCGAGTGGGACCAGATCCGTGCGGCCAGCGTTGTGCTCTTCGCCACCCTGGACGCCGCCGCGTGGCTGCGCCGGGGTGTTGCAAGCGAGATGCCGATCAGCGTCCGAGCTCTGGCGTGGCTGAGCACCGGGCATCTGCTTCATCACCTTCGCTCGCTGCGCGAGGAGCACTGCTAAAACGAGGGCGCTTAGGTGATTGACCAGTCTTCGCCGTACTGGACCATCTTGAGCCGCCGTGCAACGCCTTGCGATGCGGAATTGCCCCAGGCGGTACTGTACATAGGCAGGAGGCCGCGCCCGCGCACCGCTGTTGCCCAGCACATCACCGCAGCAGCCGCGAATCCCTGGCGCCGCGAAGACGCGTGTGTGTCAACGCCGGCTTCGGCGGCGAGGGAGGATAGGCGGGCGCAGGAGCAGACGGCGATTGCCCTCCCCGCGACCACAACAGCCGCGATCGGGCCAGGGTCACGTACGCTGCGCAGCAACTGCGCTCGCCAAGGGAAGTAAGGTTCAAGGACGGCGGCGTTACTCCGGTCGATCAGCACCGCCTCAGCAGTTTGCAGCGCGTCGGTGGCCGGGATCCAGTATGCGGGGCCACGATACTCGTCGGTAACGGGCGCGTATGCTGCCAGGGTAGCACGGATCTTGGGCGCAATCGCAGGCTCTTGCTCTAGCTCAGTGGTCACAAGTTCAGCTCGACAAAGCGTGTCGAGTTCCTCCGTCACTATCGCCGGTAGATCGTGGCGGAAGCGCCAGGTGTTCGCTGTGGGCGTGCGTACCATCGCGAATCGCCCCGGTGCATAGGGCTCACCCGGCTCGCGCACATAGCGCAAGCGCCTGTCATCGTCAAAGATATACAGCGTATTGAGGTGGATTTCGCTGAGCTGATGCTCGGAGTAGCGTTCCAAACCACTGCTCCAAACCCAAGGCTGACTAGGGTCTTCCATCGATCACCTCTGCTGTACGGCGTCGCATCAGAGCCAGCGTAAGTAACCGGTGCTCCACGCCGCAGTAGGCAGCTGAATTCTAAACCTGGGTCACGGAAAGTGACGAAGAACCAGTAATGCGCGATCTGATACTCACTCTAAAACAGCCGAGGTATCACACCCCGGCCCTATGCCCTCCCCTCCGATGGCCACAACCAGACCCCGACGGCGACTGCAAGGCACGTGAGCGTCGCGAGCAGGCCAGGCTCAGGGTGGCCCGGCCGACCGAGCCACAACTCCGGCCCGTGAAGCTGGAGCGGTCGAAGTGAGGGCGCGCCGTCAGCTGGGCCGAACACGGCGCTTTGGAGAACGTTCGAGGCCCAGTGGAAGCCCACTGGCATCCAGATGTCGCCGCCACGATGGCGCAGCGACAGCAGCGTGAGCCCCAACGCCGTCTCGCCGACAAGCGTGCGAAGCTTGATTGGGTGGGCCAGGGCGAAGAGCGCTGTGACGATAGTGCCGGGCAGCGGTTCGGGAAGCGCGAGCTTAAGCGTGGTGTAGCCGTAGCCCCGAAAGACCAGCTCCTCGTTGATGGCGATCGCAAGGTGGCTCACGGCAAGCATGGCTGCCGACGCCGCAGGCGTGAGTCCATCGTCGGCTGGCTCGCCCCAGCTTGGCGCACTTATCCACCCCTGTGCGCGCGCGATGCCCAGCATGGCCAGCAGCGCCGCCGCTCCGATGCCCGCGCCCTGCAGCGCTTTCCCGAAAGCACCCGATTGCTGCTTGAGATCCCAGCGCGCCCGATCCTCTGGCCGCAGCTGGGCGAAGCCGCGTGTGACCGAGAGCGTGATCGGAAACACGATTAGGTGGATGCGCTCCAGGTCGAAGTGGCGAGCGCGCGGGATCACCATCGCGAACGACTGCATCGTAACGCCTGCAACACCCAGATATGCAACCGCACGCGTGAGGTGTGAGCGGCGAAGATGGGCGACGGCCCTTGTGAGAACCCCTGCGACACGCTCTGTGTCGTTCGTCATCGCTTTCCTTTTCTACGCGATCCTTGCCATTTGCCTGACAAGCTCCGCAATTGACCGCTCACGAACAGGGGATGTCGCTTCAGGGAAGCGCGCTGCAACACACACGCCCCCCTCCGGCAGAGCGTCGAACGTGACAGCTCCTCCAACAGCTTTGGCGCTTTCGATCATATTCAGCACGCCGCGGTGACCGGCTCGCGGCTCCACGGCAACGCCGGTGCGGCCATTGTCTGTAATGGAAACGAGAAGCGTGCCATCAGGCGTCTTTGGGTACTCAAGCCGCACGACGATCGTCGTGGCCGCAGCGTGTTTCGTCGCGTTCGCCAGGGCCTCGCGCGCAATACGAAAGGCCTCCCGCACAATTTGCGGGCTGATCGGCACCGCCGCCCCCGCTTCCTGCAAAGAGCAGGAGCCGCGCCATCTCTTCTGAACTCGCTCCACCAGAGCACCGAGCACGCTCGGCAGACCCCACTGTTCGTCGAGGCCGAGCGGGTGCAGGCGTTCGCAGATGGTACGCAGGGCCTTGTTCAGTCCCTGCTCGCCTTTGAGCATGAGTTCCAGCTCGGCGCGGTGACCCTTGTCGGTGATCTCGTTGAGCAGCAGCTGCGCCGACTCAATATTCGCCTGGATGTACTCGTTGATGATATCGTCGTGGACTTCGCGCACGATGTCGGCTTCGATCTCATCCTGCATTCGTCGCATCGCGTGGAACAGCTCACGCAGGCGCGCCTCGGCCTCGCGCAGTTGCTCGTAGGCTGCGCTGTGGGCAAAGGCGAGCGAGGCCGCGTCGAGCAGCTCTCCCAGTTCCTGCCGGTCTCCGGCACGGTAGGGCTCGAGCGTGCCGTCCGTGCCAATCAGCGCGAGTGCTAGCATGTCGCTCCCGTGACGGACGGCACACCAGAGCGCGATGCCTTGATGGTAGATTGCAGCTTCCTCGTCTGGTGCAAGCAAGGTTGTGCGCAGGGCTGCATGAACGTCTCGCGCCTCGACAATGGGCTCGCCTGAGAGCAAATACGTTGTGAGCGCCCCCGGCGTGAGCGACTGCGGGAGGTCAGGCAACTTCGCCTGGCACATCAGGGCAAGGCGCGTGGGAGCTGTTGGCTCGGCCAGGTAGAGCGCGAAGGGCGGGCGGGCAAACGTCCGTTGCACGCCATCCGCAATTGCGGCCACAAGAGTTGTCGCATCGAGCGAGGTGGTCAGCCGGTGGCGCGCCTCGCGGAGCGGCGCGTATGAGCGGTCGGGACCGCTCCACCTGGCTCGTATCCGGCGCGTCCAGCCGACAAGCGGATAGGCCAGCAGTGCCGCTGCAAGAACCGGCCAGAGCACAGATTCTAGCGGTACCTGGGCGCCGAGCACAACGGCAGCAGCGAAGACAATGGTGATGAGCGTTAGCGCCAGCAGATCGATCAGGAGACGCCTCACGAGGCGATCGAGCGTATAAAGGCTTACGGCTGTGCCGCTCACAAGATACGCTACTGGAACAGTGATTGGCACGAGGTCGATGAGCGCTTCGGGAAGCGGCGAGGCTGTGCCTGCCAACAGCGGCAGAACGCGGAACAGCAACCAGACGGCCGCCGAGAACAGAAAGGCTGTGGTGATCAGGCGGATCTGACGGCGGATATGCGGGATCGATGTCCGCTGATATGCCTCGAACAGCAGCAGACCGGCGCCGACAAATGTAGTCCCGAGTGCTCCCACCAACGGCAACCAGCTGTGCACGATTAGGTCGGCGAGACCAGGCCGCCAGTGCAACCAGACTGCGGCAAGGAGAACGTTGCTACCAATCAGAGTTCCGGCGATCACTACACGCGCCACCTGGCTGCGTCGGCGCGACACCGCTCGTGCTGGAAACCAGACGTGCAGGCCGATTGCGAGGGCGGGCAGCACCGTGATCATCAGCCAGAGCAGAATCGCGAGCAGCGGCGTGGATAGGTCAACCGCGAAGACGTAGCTGCCGAGGACGCCCGCAAGCGTCAGCCAGCAGGCCGCGGCAAGGGCGGCGCTGTTCGCCTCCTGTCGCCGCCCAAGGCCGAGCAGGGCGCCTGTGATCCAGCACGCGGCCGCCAGCAGTGCGAACACGATCCTGGCGATCTGGTAGGACAGCTCCGGTGGCTGGCGCGGCAGCAGAAACGTGAGGGTTACGCCCGCGCGCTCGACAAGCACCGGAACCTGCGCACCGCTATCGGCAATGAGCTGCCACCTGTTCCAGTGGCGCGACAGCGCTGCAATGGGTACTCCGTAGATGCTCAGTACATAATCCCCAACCAACATCCCGGCCTTCGCCGCAGGGCTGCCAGATGCCACGAAGATCACCTCGCCGGAGCGCGGGTCGAGATCGTATCCCAGGTACTCGACCGGCCAGACGAGTAGATTTGCCCAGAGCGGTCCGACCAGTGTGATCAGAGCGAGGGCGCCAAGCAGCCATTGAGGTGCAGCGCGGAAGCGGCGCGGTTGGCTATTGCCTACGGGCCAGACGGGTGATGTCATATCACTCATTGCGGAGTGCCAGGCGCAAAGGCGGCGGTGAACAGCGCCGCGACCGCGTCGCGTTCGTTCGGATACGGGGCGAGCAGATCGAGCGCCGCGTTGTGGTAGCTCCCATACACGTACGACCAGAAGGCCGAGGCGATCTGCGGCGGTGTGAGGGCTGAGGCGTGCGGGATGAACGGCAAGAGTGCTGGCAAGGTCAGGGCCGCATTTGGCTGAGTGGCCGCATCGCGCAGGTCGTCGGCGTACTGAATGAGCGTGCCGTATATTTCGCCTACCTGCGTGAAGGCGTCAGCGAGCTCGCGGTCATCCGAGAGCAGCATTGCCATCCCGCCAAACGCCAGAGCGTAGGTGGCGCCGGTCTTCGCCTGGGCGATCTGCTGGTAGACCGCCAGAGTGTCGAAAGAGCGTGGCGCGGCGCCAGACGCGAGATCCTGCTGCTGGCCATCGGCCATGCGCAATAGACAGTTGTTCCACAAGCGCTGGAGGCTGTAGAGGCAACCTTCGGGAACATGCATTGCAAGGTCGTCAAGCAGGCTGTCGGCGAAGACGTAGCTCGCGAATACAAGGTTGTAGTGCTCACCGACGGTCGCTACGCGCGGGAGCACGAGGATCGAATCGCCGTCTTGCAGCGAGTCGAGGCGGCCGATCGTGGCGTACATCAGCATCCAGGCATCTGCAAAGAGCTTGGCAGTCTGCTCCTGCTTGGGCAGCACCGCCGACAGCGTGACGAACATGGCCACGATCGGCGGGTGCTGCCACAGCTGTTCTACCTGCGGGCGGACGAGTTCGGCGAGTTGCTCGCGAAACTCCTGTCGCAGTGGCAGCTGTGTGAGGCGGGTGAGCCTGAGGGGATGCGTCACTTCTGCTCCGGCCGATGGCTTCCTCCCGACCCATAGGAGTCGATGAGAAACTCGATTGGATTGAAGCTGCCTGCGGCGAACTGCAGGGCGACCACGGTGAGCGCCGGCACGGCTCCGAAGAACGGCAGCAGTGCGCCTGCTGTGGAGGGTGTGGTCGTGGGCACATCTTCTTGGTGGGCGGCCGACGGCGCGGTGTGCTCAGGATGAGACGGGTTGATCTGCGAATCCATGATAACTCCTTGTACTACAAATTGCAGGCGAGAGACCGGAGAGGACGAAGTGCTGAGGCGGCGTGGGCGAAGTGCGCTCGATGGCGTTGGCGTGTCCTGACGTGACGGAGCGGCCGATCGATTGCCTATTTCCACGGTACGTCGGCCGCCCTCACCTGTCACTATGATAAACATCATAGTTCGCCAGCGCTTATTCGACGTCGCCGTTGCAGCGCTGGCGATACCAAATGACGAGCTGTGAGCGGTCCTCACAGCCGGTCTTCGCGTACAGGTCTCGAACGTAATTCAGCGCGGTGCGAGGGTCGATGTTGAGGTTAGCCGCTACAGCTTTAGTGGTTGATCCGTGGGCGATCAGCTTGAGCACACGCTCTTCCTGCGGCAGCAGGTCGCAGCCGCCAAGCGCAACCGTCACGCGCTCCTGATGCTCCTGTACCAGCGGGGACAGGTAGCTTTGGCCGGCAGCCACGGCGCGAATAGCCGCCGGCAGGTGGTTCAGCTTCTCTTCTTTGACAACGTAGCCCCGCGCTCCGGCGCTCAACAGCTCGGAGGCAAGCGCGATGCTTGAAGAGAATATCAAGATACGAATATCCGGATACTGGCTGCGCAGCTCGCGAACCATCGTGATCGGTCCCGCGCCCATGTTCATTAGGTCAAGGATAAGCACGTCGATGGGGGTATTCGCAAGCTTTGCAAGCAGGCTAGCGAAATCCGTGGCGATACCGACGATCGTGATGCGCGCGTCCGCGAAGAACAGGCCGTCGAGGCCAGTGTGGATGATTGGGTGGTCGTCGGCGACCATCACGCGGATAGCGACATTCGGCGGAGAGGAGATCATTAGGTTGTACCTTGGTTAAAGGCGGCAAGGGGAACGTTATTGTACAAACAGGCGTGCTACCTGTGAAGAGGGTAATTCAGCTCCGCTGTCCCCAAAAAATCAGGGCAACACACCCCGCTTATCCTCGCGCCCCTCTTTACACGGTTCTGTCGGACCGTTGGAACCAAAGGCGACTCAATGCCACAGACCCTCTTGCTGCTCGTGGTAACGGACGAGGACGCCGTTGCTGAGTTCACCCGCTGTGCACTTGGCGACAACGGTGTTGACGCAGTGCTCTTCGTGGCGCGAAACGTTGTGGAGGCTATGCATCGCACGCAAACCCAGCCGCTCGGGCTAGTCGTGGTTGACCTTGACCTGCAAGACGCCATGTCTGGCCAGGATCTCTGCCTCAAGCTGCGCGCACTGCATCCCACCCTGCCGATTCTTCCGCTCGGTCGGACGCTCACTACGGCGTCCTTCCTCAGCGATATCGGCTGTGCTCCCCTGCTGCTCAAGCAGCGGGTCATCGCTGAGCCCGGCGTGTTCGCGTGTGAGATTCAAGCTGCCATCCAGCAGGAGCCGGTAAGCCAGGTATCGCCGGGAACATGGAGCTACCTGCTCGAGCGGGTCGACGCAGTTCTACTGGAACAACAACACCGTGACCAACCCGAAGTGCTGGTGGTGTGCCAGCAGCTGTTCTTGCGCTGTGGCCTGGCGCGCACGCTTGCTGCGCTCGGCTTTCGCGTGGCAGCGGTCGCCGCAGACGTAGATGAGCTGAGAGAGATAGTCAGTAACGTTGGCGGGACTGGCCCGGTCGTCGGGCCGCTGAGAGACGTCGCAATCGTGCGAGCGGCGGCGCGGGAACTGGGACGTCCAGCATTGGCGATCGCCATCCAGCAGCGCGATCTCGAAGGATCTGCGCCTGCGGAGCTGGCAGATATGAGCCTCCTGCTCTTCGACGAGACGGGCGAGCTCTTGCAGCTGCTCATGGTGCTCCAGCGAGTAGCCGCCGGCCAACGGTTGTTAGCCGTGCCTCCCGCAGTGATCGCGCGCTGGGTGGAGCCAATCGACACGTTGCCGGGCCGTGCGTGGGAGGTGCTGGTCACACTGCTTCTGACATCGAGCGTTGAGGAGGCTGCGCGAATGACCCGCATTGAGGTATCCTCTGTCAAAACCATGATCAAGCGCCTCCGACGACGCCTCAATAGGCAAAGCTTGCCCGAGATTCTTGACCAGGTGCAAACACGAGTGGTAGGGCAGCTTGGCGTACTGCCGGAGCAAGCAGGCACGTCGCGTCCGCTTGTCGAGCGGTGATGGGCGGAGCGAGAAAATCGCAACGTTCGGCGCTGCTCACCGTTGACACGCGCCGGACGGCGTGCTACCGTGCAGCACGATTACGCATTCAACGGCCGACCGCGACTTTGTGCTGTCGCTCCTTGATCGAGGCGATACGATGGCCCACAATGCTCCTCTAAGCCCGCTGGCAAAGACAAGGGGGTTGTATGCCGGAAGAAGCTGTCGACCGGTACGGCGCACTGCTCCGTCCGCCGATGCTGCGACCTGGTGACACGCTAGCTGCGATCAGCCTGTCGTGGGGCGGGCCGGCGGTGTTCCCGCATCGCTATGCGGCTGGGGTGGCACAGCTGGAGCGCACCTTCGGCGTCCGCGTCACTCCGACCGCCCACGCCCTGCGCGAGCCTGAATGGCTCGCCCGCAACCCGCAGGCCCGCGCCGAGGACCTGATGGCTGCGTTCGCCGACCCCGCCATCAAGGGTATTATCGCTACCATTGGCGGCGAGGACTCGATCCGCACCTTGCCCTACACG
>Ga0105046_10004482_pt1 | contig 22223 bp, 13 predicted proteins | sample MAT03_FD_78385 | JGI IMG/M metagenome (GOLD analysis project Ga0105046, IMG submission 78385) | Freshwater microbial communities from Lake Fryxell liftoff mats and glacier meltwater in Antarctica - MAT-03 (megahit assembly) | ecosystem: Environmental > Aquatic > Freshwater > Ice > Liftoff...
CATTGCCATGATCTTGTTTAGCGTCGAACTCGGGCGCATTGCTTTGTTCGCAAGATTTTCGTCAGGGTCGTAGTAACCTTTTAGGTCGATCGAGCTGCCCTGTGCAGCGTTCAACTCACTAACGATTTCGGCTTCGTGGGCCGTTAGTTGGTCTGCGATTGGCTCAAAATACTTTTTCAAGGCAAAGTCGTCGTTTTGCTCAGCAAGTGCTTGCGCCCAATAGAGCGCCAAATAGAAATGGCTGCCTCGATTGTCGATTCCACCGACGTCGCGTGATGGCGACTTGTCTTCGTTGAGAAGCTTCGAAGTCGCATGATCGAGGCTTGTCGCAAGCAGCTTGGCCTGCTTGTTTTTGGCCTTGATACTCAGATCATCCAGCGATACCGCGATCGCGAGGAACTCTCCGAGTGAATCCCATCGCAAGTGTCCCTGCTCAACAAATTGTTGAACATGCTTTGGCGCCGAACCACCAGCACCGGTTTCAAACATGCCGCCACCGGCCAGCATCGGGACGATCGAAAGCATTTTGGCGCTGGTTCCTAGTTCGAGAATCGGGAACAAGTCGGTCAAATAGTCTCGCATCACATTGCCGGTCACCGAAATCGTATCCAGTCCCTCTTTCGCCCGTTGGCAGGAATAACGGGTCGCATCCTTGGGGGACATGATCTTTATCTCGTAACCGTCGGTCTTATGTGACTTCAGGTAAGCAAGTACTTTGGTGATCAAACATCGATCATGGGCTCGTTTGTCGTCGAGCCAAAAAATTGCGGGCACTCCGGTTGCGGCGACACGACCGACGGCGAGGCCAACCCAGTCGCGAATCGGTTCATCTTTTGTTTGGCACAAACGCCAAATGTCACCCGGTAGGACGTCGTGATGGAGCAGCATGTTTCCGGCTTCGTCAATGACACGCATCGCTCCGGCACGCTCGATGATGAATGTTTTGTCATGTGAGCCGTATTCCTCGGCTTGCAGTGCCATCAGGCCAACGTTGGAGACGCTTCCCATGGTTGCCGGATCAAACGCGCCGTTGTCTTTGCAGAATTGAATCGTCTCTTGATAGACAGTGGCGTAACAGCGATCCGGGATCAGCGCCTTGGTGTCGTGCAATTTACCGTCGCGACCCCACATCTTTCCGGATGAGCGGATCATCGCGGGCATCGTAGCGTCGATGATCATGTCGCTCGGAACGTGAAGATTCGTAATCCCGCGACCCGAATCGACCATCGCTAAGCCAGGTCCGTTTGCGTACGCATCCTCCATCTCATTCTTAATCGCGGACTGCGTATCGGCAGGCAGGGACTCGATCCGTTTTAGCAGGTCGGCAACTCCGTTATTCGGATTGACACCAACGCTGCAGAGATCTTTGCCCCAGGTCTTCATCAACACGTCAAAATAGACGCTTACCGCGTGGCCGAAGATGACAGGATCGGAGACCTTCATCATCGTCGCTTTCAAATGCAACGATAGGAGCAGACCGTGCTGTTTCGCATCGGCCATTTCACGTATGTAAAATTCGCGTAGGGCCAAACGGCTCATAACGGATGCGTCGATGATTTCACCGGCAAGCAACTCCAATTGTTTCATCACGACCGTCTCGGCACCCTCGGAAGAGAACTCGATCCGAATCGTCCCTGGCGAAAGCATCACGTACGACTTCTCGCTGCCGTAAAAATCGCCTTGATCCATGTGTGCAACGTGTGTCTTGCTGTCGACACTCCAGCGGCCCATCGAATGAGGATTCGCTTGCGCGTATAGCTTTACTGGCTTAGCAACCCGACGGTCTGAGTTGCCTTCGCGAAGGACTGGATTGACAGCGCTACCCAGGATCTTCGCGTAGCGATTGCGGATTGATTTCTCCACCTCGTTGGTTGGCGGCTCTGGGAAATCGGGAACCGCGTAGCCGTGCGACTGCAGTTCCTTGATGGCCGACGTTAGTTGTGGAATCGAGGCACTGACGTTGGGAAGCTTGATGATGTTTGCATTGGGAGACTTTACGATTTCGCTCAATTGGGCCAGCGCGTCCGGTTGCCGCTGGTCTTCTTTTAAGAAATCGGGGAAAGCGGCGAGAATTCGTCCGGCAAGCGAGATGTCAACAAGTTGAAAATCGATCCCCGCAGGCTGCGCAAACTTGCGGATGATCGGAAGCAATGATCGAGTCGCCAACGATGGTGCCTCGTCGGTTTTGGTGTAGATGATGTTCAACGAGCTCATGACCTTGCACTGCTTTGGTGGCTTGAAGTTAGGTTCGATCGATGGTTGGCGGGAGTATATAGTTTTTGGCGGGTTCTGCATCGGTGACGAAGCGGCAATCGCCACCATCGCGTCGATCCGAATCGATCAAACAAAACAAAGCTTCGCATTGAATTTCGCGTTGATTAGGGTTGCGTCGTTGAACGAGCGAACGAGCGGACGAGCGGACGCTTACAATCGTCTTCCGCTAAGTGTCCGCACGTTATCATGGTTGAATAACGATCAAACAGACGGGTACGAATACGACCTCAGATTCGTTATTCTAAGGGATCTCGGAAACTCTTGTGGCGACCCCCGCCTTTTATGTCATGGATGCAAACCCCGCCCAGGCCTATCGGATGCCAAGGTTGAACAATTTTCTATTCGCGTATCCATGTTGCTCCGCCATCGCTCGTGTCGTAGCGAATGGTTTGGTGATTGTGACGTTCTTTTCGGCCCTTTTGGTGACCGGTTGTGGAGACCGGCCCGAGATCCGCCAGTACACGGTTTCCGGGAAAATTCCCGATCAATTGCTAACTAGCGATCGAATGCTGGCCGCAATTATCCCACGAAAACCCGATGTTTGGTTCGTCAAAGTCGTTGGTCCTGGGGACGCGATCAAGCTTGCGGAAGGCCAAATCCGCGAGTTCGTGACGAAGCTGTCGTTTTCGGAACAGGGTCCAGAACTGGCCTCGCTTCCCGCTGGTTGGAATCGTGGCGGAGAAAAACCGATGCGAGCCGCAACTTTGCTGATCGACACGCCTGACGCACAGCTTGATGTTTCGATCAGCAATCTGCCAATTTCTGGCGATTGGGACGAACAGGTTGCAATGAACGTCAATCGCTGGCGTGGACAGTTGAAACTGAAGGAATCCGCAGAAAAATGGGCCGGAGCGGAATCGATCAAGGTTGCCGCGGCGCAAGATCATGATGCGATTTGGGTCGATCTGAAGGGTGAAATCAGCGGTGGTCCTTCCATGTCATCAATGGCAAATGCGACGCCGCCCTTCGCTCAAACGCCTTCCCAAACCGCTTCACCGCCCGCCAAATCAACGACTTCAGCACCCGCTTCTGAACAAGATGACGATTCGGGCCTTAAGTACGATAAACCCGAAACATGGCGTCTGGGAGACAAAAAAAAGATGCGAATTGCAGCATTCAACATCGGTCCCGAAGACTCGCCGGCAGAATTAACGATCATTCCCGCGGGGGGCGACCTTCGTGGCAACGTTGCCAGATGGCTCGGGCAAGTACGTGGAGATTCACCGCCAGACGATGTTGTTGATAAGGCCTTGGCATCGGCAGAAAAGCTACAAGTTAGCGGGCGAGATGCCCAGCGGTTTATTTTATTAGGGACGGACTCAGAATCGGGACCAACCCAAGCGATTGATGCGACGATCGTGCCGATGGACGCGGGCATGAGTTTGTTCATCAAGGCAACCGGACCAACAAAAACATTGCAGCAGGAAAAAGATCGAATTGGTGAATTCCTCACTTCGATCAAGCTTCCTTAAGTGCTAAATCCTTTCTTCGAAATCAGAATATGGCCACCACTTCTTCACCGACGTATTCAGCGACCAGTGCAGCACCCATCAGCGACGGCGTGTGGAGGCTCTTGAACTCCGTGATGCAGTTCTTTGGTTCGTTGAAACTGACGGTTGCTCTGTTCGCCTTTTCGTTGATCTTGGTGTTCGCAGGAACCCTTGCTCAGCACCATCTTAATATGCTTGAAGTGAAGACCAGATACTTCACTAGCTGGGTCGCGATGCTGCACCTCGAAGATTTGGTGCCATACGCATTTTTTCCTCACGACAAGCCTTTGCGGGGTGCAATCCCCGTCCCCGGCGGTGCCCTCGTCGGGGCGTTGTTGATGCTCAACTTGTTGGCCGCCAAGATCACTCGCTTTCAAATCCATGCGAAGGGCGTTAGGCTTTATTCCGGTATCGCTGCAATCGTTTTGGGACTTTTAACGACTGCTCTTATCGTCAACTCGGGGCAAAGCGCCGAAGGCCTTCAAGGCGAGCCACCGATGGCTTATGAGCAGCTCTGGAGAATCATCATAGGCGTCGGTGCCGCATCGTGCGTTGGGCTTGTCGGTCTCGCCGTTTCAAGCCGTTCGCTGCCAGTGCGCATCGCATGGCTGTTTGCCGCCGCTGCGATTGCTTGCTATTTGATCTTTAGTTTGTCGACCGGGCATCGCATTGGAGACCCCGGCCTTCGAATCGTTTGGCAATTGACTAAAGGGCTTGGTGCCGGAGTCATTCTCTTGATCGGCTGTCTATTGGTCTTCGCCAAGCAGGGCGGCAACGTGTTGCTGCACCTCGGAGTCGGACTGCTCATGTTCGGGCAATTCATGTTTGGTGACAAACAGCTCGAACAGCGGCTTAACCTGATCGAAGGGCAGTCGGAGAACACGTTCATCAACCTCGACAAAGTCGAAATGATGTTCATTCGAAAGGAGGGCGAAGATCAGGATATTGTGGCGATTCCTGCTGAGTTGTTGGTTGAGGCGAAAGAGACCGGCGAGGTGATTCGAGACGAAAGACTCCCGTTCGATGTGCGAATTAAGGAATACTTTCGTAACTCAAGACTCGAAGCTGCCGAACCAGGAACCACCGCGACTGACAAAGGACTCGGGCGACAGGTTGCTGCGATCGAAGCACGAGGCAGCGGCGGCACCTCATCGGATGTCAACCTTGCGTCTGCCTACGTCGAACTGCTCGAGAAAGGAACCGACAAGTCCGTCGGTTCACATTTGATTTCGCAATGGTTCTCCGACCGCGAAGCCCTCGTTCCCGATGGTCAGTCAGGTGACGAGTTCGACAAGGTGTCCGACGGCAAAACGGATTTCCAAATGGGGCTCCGGTTTGCGCGAACTGCAAAACCGTATTGGGTTCAATTGAGTGATGTTCGCCGTGTAGACTACAGCGGAAGTGATACGCCTCGCGACTACCGATCGTTTGTTCGCATCGTCGACCCAACGACTGGCGAGGATCGCAAAGAGCAAATCTGGATGAACAATCCGTTGCGTTATCGTGGCGAAACGTATTATCAGTCGAACTACACCGCCCTGCCCGGTGGACGTGAAATGACTGGGCTGCAAATCGTGCAAAATTCGGGTTGGCTGATTCCGTATGTAGCGTGCAGCATCACCGCTCTGGGCATGTGCGTTCACTTCTCCGGCACACTGGGTACATTCGTCCGGCGCCGCAGTCGTGAGGATAAGCGAGAACGGGATGTCGCTAACAAAGAGTTGGACACTAGTTTTTCTGTCGGAAAGGTCACCGCATCGTCTCGCGGTGCCGTTTGGAGTTGGTTGCTTGTCGGGACCGTCGGTGTTTTGGCTTTCATGTCGCTAGTCCCGTGGTCGGCCGCGATGAACACGATGCGTCCTGCCGAACGAGATAAAGAAATCGACTATCAAGAGTTTGGCAAGATCCCGGTCCAGTTCGGTGGGCGAATCATGCCGCTTGCCGCGTTCGCAAATCAAACGCTCACTGCGATCAGCAACAAGTCAAAGTTACCGCTTAAAATTGCTCCGGGGGCGATTCGAGAGCGAGCGGATTCCGAGAGCCTATCGTCGCTGAAATGGTTGATGGAAGTCGCGATCGACGACGAGCGTTTGGGTGATCTTCCGATGTTTCGAATCGACGCATCGGAAGTACGGGACGAGTTCGGCCTCGATAAACGCGAAAGCAAGTTGTTCACTTTGAACGAAATCCGAGCGCAGGTCGATCGATTCAATACGCTTGTGGAGGCCGCCGGAAAGAAAGATGTCCGAGATCAAACGTTCAAGGATAAGAAGCTTTTGGAGCTTGATCGCCGCATTCGAACGTTCACGATGGTCGCAGTCTCTTTCCGCCTTCCGGCTCCTCAAGAGATTCCTGCCGAGCTATTTCCTGAAGGAACGACCGAAATGCAGCGCCAGATGTTTTCGCTCGAACAACTCGAGAATCGCATGAAAGCGGTTGAGTCGATGGCCGCGCCTGCAATCGTTCCACCCGTCGCAATCGGTGATATTGTAAAAGAAGATAATCCCAAATGGTCGGCTTTCGCGCCCGCGTTTTTTGCAATGGCTGCTACTGCGCCATCAGAGACGGCGAATCCGAAAAGACCCGGTGTCAGTACGTTTGGCGAAATGATTTCTGCTTATGCGAAGGAAGACCCGGCCGCCTTCAATGCCGCCGTCGACAAGCATCTTGCATCGCTTGAACCCCAGGCGGGTGCTTACTACCAGCCTTGGAAAGTAAGCCTGGAGCGTTGGACCGAATCCAATTGGCCCACCGGTGTTGCGATGGGACTGTATATGCTTGCCCTCATCCTTAGTCTTGTTGAGCTGATGTTTCAAACACCAAGGTTGCGATCGGCGACGTGGAACATCTTGATCATTGCACTAACGATTCACACCCTTGCGTTGGTCACTCGTATCGTGATCACCGGTCGCGCACCGGTCATCAATATCTACTCGTCTGCCGTGTTCATTGGCTGGGCTGGGGTGATCTTTGGCATCATTCAAGAACGTGTATTCCGATACGGCGTCGGTAACTTGATCGCTTCGGGAGCAGGTGTGCTTGCGCTTCTTGTTGCTTACGGACTGAGCTCCGGTGACACAATGCCGGTTCTGCAAGCGGTGCTGGATACGCAGTTTTGGCTTGGCACGCACGTGATCAGCGTTACGCTCGGATACACGGCGACGATGGTGGCAGGATTGCTCGGAATTGTTTACTTGATCGGAACTTGGATCGGGACCAGTCAGCGAACGCGTAAAGAACTTTACCGGTCAATCTATGGAGCAACGTGCTTTGGAATCTTGTTCAGCTTCGTTGGAACTGTTCTTGGCGGACTTTGGGCTGATGACAGCTGGGGACGTTTTTGGGGCTGGGATCCGAAAGAGAACGGGGCGTTATTGATCGTGATCTGGAATGCGATGATGCTTCACGCTCGTTGGGACGCGATGGTCGCAGCGAGAGGATTTTCGATTCTTGCCATCGGCGGTAATATCGTAACTGCCTGGAGTTATTTCGGAACCAACGAACTCGGAATTGGGTTGCACAGTTACGGCTTTACCTCCGGCGTGCTCATGTGGTTGTCGATCTTCATTGCATCTCAGGCATTGTTTATCGTTGCTGGAATTTTCATTCGGCCCAGAACACCTGATAACGAAGTACAAATGTTGCATTAGTTTTGAGGTGAGTTGAAAATGAGCCTGACGTTCTGTTTGTCGCTGGCAAGCGTCTTGTTTGGCTTCCATTGGGTACGTGCCGAGGATCGTCCCTATGTTCCGCTGGAGGTGCCAACTGAATGGAAATCTTCATCCATAATCCTCACCGTAAAAGATAGCTCGCGTGATCGAAAGATACCTTTGCGAGTCTATCTTCCGCCGACTTCAAAACCTGCTCCTGTCATCCTGTTCAGTCATGGGTTGGGTGGGTCGCGCGAAGGCAATCCGTACCTCGGACAGCATTGGTCTGGACGCGGCTATGTTGTGGTATTCATGCAACACCTAGGAAGCGATGAATCCGTATGGAAAAACACTCCGATGCTCCAGCGAATGGCGGCGATGAAGAAAGCCGCGAATCTTCAGAATACGGTCAACCGATTTAAAGATGTCACAGCCGTGATCGACCAATTAGAACGGTGGAATCAGTCCGATGAGTCCGTTTTAAAACGCAGAATGGACTTAGCCCGAATCGGAATGTCCGGACATTCATTTGGTGCGGTAACCACACAAGGAGTCAGCGGACAAAGAACCAGGACGGGCGATGCGTCCTTTACCGACAATCGCATTAAGGCAGCGTTAATCATGAGCCCCAACAGCCCGAAAGATGGCGGTGATCCAGTAAAGCTGTTTGGAGGAGTTTCCCTACCCTGGATGTTGATGACCGGAACTAAAGATGTTGCTGCCGTTGGAGATGCGGACGTCGAGTCGCGTCTCGCCGTGTTTCCCGCCTTGCCAGCAGGAGAAAAATACCAACTGGTCCTGGAGGGCGGCGAGCACGAAGCGTTCAGCGATCGTGACTTACCCGTAACGAAAAACAAGAGAAATCCGAACCATCATCGAGCAATTCTGGCCTTGAGCACCGCTTTTTGGGACGCATACCTCGGTGAAAATTCACAGGCGCGAGAGTGGCTCAAGGGAACTGGCCCTTCGACGGTTCTTGAGAAAGCAGACCGCTGGGAGAAAAAGTAAAAGCCGGTTGTCGAGCTACCCTGGCTGGCGATCTTGATCGATCAGGCTGTTGTTGTTTCGACGAGTATCAAGGGCCAGCTTCAATGATGGCTTGGGTAGAGCCGGCTTCAAACTTCTTAAAGTTCTGGCCAAACAAATCGGCAAGGCGTTTAGCGGTGGCCTGGTAAGCATCAGGGTCAGGCCACGCATATTGCGGCCACAAGGTTGACTCCGGAATATCCGAGCACTTCGTTGGCACCTCGAAATGAAAGACCGGGTCTTTCTTGGTCGGCGCATTGGCCAATGATCCGTCGTGAATCGAATCAATGATTCGTCGCGTGATGCTTAACTTCATCCGCTTGCCCGTTCCGTAACCGCCGCCACTCCATCCTGTGTTGACCAACCACACATTGGCCTTGTGATCGCGGATTCGAGACGCAAGAAGCTCCGCGTACTTCGCGGGATGCCAAACTAAGAACGCCGCGCCGAAGCATGCGCTAAAAGTCGCCGAAGGTTCGGTCACGTTCATCTCGGTACCCGCGACCTTGGCCGTATAACCGCTGATAAAATGATACATCGCTTGTTCGGGCGTTAGCTTACTCACTGGGGGCAGAACACCGAACGCGTCACAAGTCAAGAAGATGATGTTCTTGGGATGACCCGCCACACACGGAATTTTCGCGCCTTCGATGAATTCGATCGGGTAGGCAACGCGAGTGTTTTCAGTGAGCGATGCGTCGTCGTAATTCACTTCATGAGTGCTGTCATCGTAGACGACGTTCTCTAGCACAGCGCCGTAGCGAATCGCTTGGTAGATCTCCGGTTCACTTTCTTTGGACAGATGAATCACCTTCGCATAGCAGCCACCTTCGATATTGAAGATGCCGGTCGGCGTCCAGCAGTGCTCGTCATCACCGATCAATTGTCGCGCTGGATCGGTTGACAGTGTCGTCTTGCCCGTTCCCGAAAGACCGAAGAACAGCGTTACATCATCAGGATTGGCTGCGGAACTGTTTGCGCTGCAGTGCATCGAAAGAACACCTGCCTTGGGCATCAAGTAATTCATCACCGTGAAGACACCTTTCTTCATTTCGCCAGCATACTGCGTCCCAAGGATCACAAGTTCACCCGCTTCGATATTAAGATCGATGCTGGTACGGCTTGTCATTTGCGCGGTGTACGGGTTCGCCGGAAAGGTACCGGCATTGAGAATGACAAAGTCAGGCTCGCCGAAGTTTGTGAGTTGATCTTTGGTCGGCCGGATCAACATATTATGCATGAACAATGCGTGATAAGCGCTCTCCGCGATCACCCGGACTTTGATTTGATGTCCTGGATCCCATCCCGCGAATCCGTCAAACACGAAAATGCGTTTGCGAGTGTTAAGGTAGTCGATCGCGCGTTGGCGGTTGATCAAAAAGGATCGCTCGGTCAGTCGAATATTAACGTCACCCCACCAGATGTTGTCGGTACTCGCTGGATGATCGACGATCCGCTTGTCTTTGGGGCTTCGTCCGGTCTTGTCGCCACTGCTGGTCGCCAGCGCACCGCTGGCTGAGATTGCTGCATGCTTGTCGGCAATCGCATATTCATAAAGTCTCGCCGGGGTCGCATTGCGGATGATGTTGCGAACATTTAGCCCATAAACGGACAAATCAATTGGGTTGATACTCATCGGAGACTTTGGCATTATTGATGAAAAAAAGAGTTTACGATTCGACCAAACAGTGCCGATTTGCCATGCTGATGCCGCTGACAATCGCGCCAACTATCCCAACAAAACCCTGATCCGTACCACAAAGGTAAACGTTCTTCAGGTGCGTGGTTCCATCGAGTTGTTTATCAGGAGCGCCATAGACGGCACCATTGTCGTGCCATGTAAATCGACGAATGGTTTTGGGTGTAAAGACATCGGTGTCGATGATGTATCGTCGAAAATCAGGCATGAAGCGAACCGATGATTCGACCGACAGTTCGTACTGAGCGACTTTCTCGGCACGATACTTTGTTTCGTCCAGCGCCGTCCATCGATCGTAATCGGCAAGTGTTGTGATACGGATGATACCGTCGGGAAGCATGCCCTCGTCAGCGTCGTACTGATAATTATTGGGCGAACAAATCACGCCAGTTCGAGCGTCGCAAAGACCTTGTTCGGGCCGACGCCAATGAAATTGTTCACTGTCGTTGTAAAAAACGATCGTACGATTAAAACCAAAGTCCTGTGGCTGTCGATCGAGGATCGAGATCGATTCGATGAAGCTGAGTTGTCCGGCTTTTGCGACAAGTGGCGTGGTGATGTCATCGCACATCCGCATCGTTTCCACGGTTCCAGCTGACGACAGAATCCTTTTGGCTTCCAGTTCGGTGCCATCGTCCAAGACAATGCCAACGGCGCGGTCACCATCGACGTGGATTCGCGATACGCCGCTGCGAAGTTTCAACTCGCCACCGAGACCTCGAAACTTGCGAACCAAGTTTTTGAGGATCATACGCACGCCTTTGAAGGGTCTGCCAAAACCTTCCAGATAACAGGCTCGAAACATGATGCAGAATTGTCCAAAATCCATATCATTTTCGCGTGCGTTGCCATACCACATTAGCGGGCATAACAGCATTTCGCATAGGAGCGGATCCGGAATCAGTTCCTTCAAAATCTCTCGCGATGAACGATTGAAGTTCGGGTTGTTACCATCCAGATCGTCGTAATCGAGCAACGACGCAGAGAGCTTCTGAAAGCCGTCGACGCAGTGCGGAAAGTGCTCGGCGATTTCCGCTTCGAGCAACTCGATGTCATTGCCGAAATCCAGCGACACGCCTGGAAATCGGATGGAAGAGCCGATCTGCTCGGCCAGTTTAAAATCTTCCCAGCGAAACCGGAGTTGGCGGATGAGTTTGGCGAGCGGTCCTCGCTTGTCACCTTGGCGGGCGAAGTTGGTCATCGCATGGAGGCCGACGTCGTAATCACGTCCACCCATTCGATAAAAAGAATTCAAGCCACCGATGGTGTAGTGGCGTTCTAGAATGCAGACACGTTGATCAAAGTGCGCAAGACGGATTCCCGCAGCCAAGCCGCTCATCCCCGCGCCGATGATGATCGTGTCGTACATATTTCAACCAAGCACAAGCCGCATGCGGTTCGTATCAGGCAGTTTGCTCTTGCCGCTGAATTCGTGTGACATGAAGCATCTTGGATTCCTGCGATGAACTAAGCCTTCACGATCTCTCGCATCTTCGGCTCCAAGTACGTTACTGTCGTATGCATGCTGGCTAGGTTGCCATAGTCCTCTTCGGGGATCTGCACACGATGGCGTTTACGGAGTTCCATGACGATGTCAAGAAAATCCATGCTGTCGAGTTCAAGTTGCTCGCGAAAATTCTTTTCGTCGACCAAGTCATCCAAGTTTTCATCTGGCGCAATATCGCCGAGGATGTCGATGATTTCTTCGCGGATTTCGGCAGGACTCATGGCCGATGCTATGCTCCAAAAACTTTGGTTTTAGTTTTAGTGTTTTGTATCGTTCTAGTATTTATGTTGATTCGCATCTTAAACACGACGGATGATGACCACTGAATTGATGCCAAGCATTCCGAACGAGTTATTGAGAATATAGTCAACGCCGCTGGTTTCTTGCACCTCATTGGCGACCAATCCCGGAAGATCGCAACTCGGATCGAGGTTATCGACGTTGATCGTCGGATGCACAATCCCATCGCGAAAAGACGGTAGATTGCCGGCAAGCTCTAAGGCACCTGCGGCGCCCATCGCGTGGCCGATGAAGCTTTTGGTATTGTTGATCCGAACCGTCTTGCAGTTTCCGAAAACGCGCCGTAGAGCATCACACTCCTGAGTATCGCCGCTACTGGTTCCGGTCGCATGAGTGCTGACGATGTCGATCTGTTCGGCTTCCAAGCCTGCTCGCTTTAAGGCCAAATTAACGCACTGGGCCTGTCGTTCTGGGTTTGGCAAGACGAAGTCTGTCGCGTCGGTATTGATCGCGTAACCGGCGAGTTCACCGTAAATTTCTGCTCCGCGAGCCTTCGCATCGCTAAGACGCTCAAGGGTGTAAATGCAACCACCCTCGGCGACGACAATTCCATTTCGATCTCGGTCGAACGGACGACTTGCCTGCGCCGGATCTGAATGCTTGGCCAGAGCATTTTGACTGTTGAAGCTTGCGAAAATCCCGAACGTGTGAATAGATTCACTCGTTCCACCGGCAAGGGCGATATCGCATTCGTCAAGTCGCAGCATCTGCGCCCCTTGAATCAGGCCCGCATTACCCGCAGCACACGCGGCACCGATCGTGTAGTGTGGCCCTGTGACACCGAGATTCAGAGCAATTTCACCTGCCGGGTTATTGGCAACGGTTCGCGGGTTATGGTGATGTGACCAGCACGACGTGTCGTAGTCGAAGCCCTTGATCAAAAATATTTCGTTCTCGGTTTCGACGTTGCCGTGCTCCGTGACACCGATGTAAATGCCAACACGGGAGCGATCGACATTCGCCCAATCGAGGCCCGAATGCTTGATCGATTCGTTCGCCGCATAGATGCCGACGCTTCCTGCTCGTGTGCCTCTACGAAGGTCTTTCTTCGTTTGATACCGGCTCGTATCAAAATCACAAACTCCCGCGAGCGTATCGCCAAAATAGCGAATGTTGTACGGACGCACTCCGCTGCGTTTTTCCAATAATGATTGACGAAATGTGGCCCAATCGTTGCCGTTAGGGCTCGTCAATCCGATTCCGGTAATCACGATGCGCTGTGAATCGGGCAACGTATCGACGCGAGAAAGAGCGATCACGAGTGATTATGGTCCGCGGGAAGACTGAATGTTTGTTTTGGTGATGGGTGTAGGCAGTTGGAAATGCCAGCGCCTTATCCAACCCAACTGGGAATCAAACGCTAACCATTTACTCGCGAATTGACAATCCTTTGCGTCACAAACGCTCCAGAACGTCACTTTGCGAATGAACTTTTCAGCATTTCCAACCCCGCATGTGTCGAAACGGCAGGGATATAGTTTAGCAGTTTTCGTGCCGCAGAGATGTCGAAATAATGGTCGCGAGCAAGCTGTGCGGCCACAAATCGCGTCATCGGCGGCTCGGACTTGATCCGCGCAACGCGATAAACTGCCTCAAACGTTGCCCCGACCCGCCACGCGGTTGAAAAATGAACGCGACGAGTGGGCGGCCTGCAGCCAGCTATTTCAAGCAAGTTGGCAATCCATTGCCAGCAATCGACCGGATCGTCTTGGGTAATGAAAAATGCCCTTCCCCCCGCTGGAGATTTTGCCTCATTCAGTCGATCCACCGCGTTGACATGTGCCAAAGCGGCATTGGTTACGTGAACCGAGTCAATCCGGTTTTTGCCATCCCCCACGATCGTCAATCGCCCAAATCGTGATTTCGCGATTAATCGTGGCAACAAGTGTGGGTCGTCATTGCCCCAAATCAAATGCGGCCTTAATGCCGCCGTGTGCATTTTTCCTGGCAAATGTGCGCTCAAAACCGCGGCTTCGGCGAGGGCCTTGGTATGCGAATAGTGACATAGGTGCTTCACCGCGTACGGAACCGACTCGTCTATTCCGCTTTGGTGGCTACCGTCGAACGTCACACTTGGACTACTGCAATGGACGAGGATCGGAACTCCTGCAGCGCGGCATCCGTCGACGATGTTCTGCGTCCCCAAGGTGTTGATACCGAAGTAACGATCCCAAGGACCCCAGACGCCTGCGATCGCTGCGGTATGCACAATGGCGTCGACTCCTTGGCATGCGTTTACAACGGCAACTGCGTCTTGAATATCACCGCGAAAAACTTCGACGCCCCATTTGTGCAGCTTGGGATAGTCGCCCCGTGCAAACCCAACGACGTGATCGCCGCGTTCGACGAGCAGACGCACGATTTCGGTTCCCAAAAATCCGCCGGCACCGGTGACAAGAATTTTCATGAAGCGAACTGGCTTTGGTGGTACTGAATCATTTTGCCAGAACGCGAGGCAAGTCAGCGACGCGGATGAGCATCAAGACATGATCGGTGTCGCCGTCCGCCGTCATGCCGGTGAACATTTGCTCTCCTAGTCCATGAGGAGGCATCATCGCGCCCGCAACGAGTGTCGCGCCGCTAGCAGCCTCAACTTCGAAGGCGAGATCCTTCATCACCCAGCTCTCCCTTCGGCTATCGATTCGCAAGGCGGAGGCAGAGTCGTTGCTTACCCAAGTCTGTTTGGTTGCCCCGAACTGAACTTCGGGCTGCAATTTAAGAAGCACCATCGAAGGATCGCTAGGCTGAATGGTAATCGCGAACAGCGGTTGCGGCGCGTCTAGCGTCCGCCCGATCGTTTTTCCACCCAAGGATACGAGTGTCGCGACTTGTCCCACGGCGGGATTTCGAACAGGAAGTTCGTAGCGTTTTCCGACGCGACAAGTTTCCCGGCGAGACGCTTGATTTATGTCCGAACCGACAGCCGCGGAAGCCAACAATTTTCCAGCGGCGTCTTGGGGCACTCGGCGAATCAATGTCAGGGCCCGATTGAATTCGCTTTGCGTATGAACCCGTCCAACCCGCAGACCATTTCGTCGCAGTTCAGCTCGCACATTCGGTTCAACGGCCGTTTCGTCAACCCACCGCCAAACCTGTTCAATATCGGGCCGTCCATGGGTCACATTGTCCGGCGGAGTTCCATCTGGCCCTTCGATGGCTTTAGTCGTGGGAGATGGCTTGTCCACCAAAACGGAGATAAACGAGACATCCAGACCGACCGAACCTGAATCCGTTTTGGGTTCAACTAAGCTTAAAGGCTTTTTCTCGGCGGCAGTATCATCGTCCCAGTCGGACTTAAACGCCGCGCAACCGATCGCCATCGAACCAGCGATGCTGAGGAGCCCGGCGACGATGAAGCGAGAAAAATTTACCATTTGGCATGTGCATACGACGTTTGCCTAGCGAAAGTCAATTTCAAAAATTGATAGCACAATCTTTAGCGGTAGTCCGCGGGCTTCTTTCCCTTGATGAACGTTCCAAAGCCGAAGGCCGTTGGCTCGTATTCGCCCACAAGACTCACGTTCAGCTGCGGCGTAATCTTGTCTTCCATCGACAAGCACCACAGCGATGCGTTTAGAATCAAGCGGCGAAGTGGCTCATTTTCCAGGTCGGTCGCGGCCCCCATCGTCGTCGTAAAAATGCGTCCGCCTTTGTAGCTTCTTGTCCAAGCAATCGGCATCATCGGATCATTGCGTTTGCCTTCCAAGGCTGCGTCGGTGGGATTCATTCCAACCAGGATTTGGCCACGAACAATGATGTTGGCGTCAGCGGTGAGCGGCAAGCGAACTCCATAGACGTCGCTGGGACCCCAGATATCTCCGTCTTTAATGCCTGTTATGATCGGGTGCGACTTGTCCTCGATGATCCCACGTGTACTTTCAAACTTATGTTTGCCATGATGCGATATCCAAGTCTCACCAAGCACCTGGCGACCGAAGCCCTGAGTAAACTCTGGCCCTTTGTAGTTCCAACTATAATGCTTGTACTTTGAATTTGAATCGCCAGCAAAATTGAACGCGTGAGTCGCCGTTCTCAACCCGACGATCGGCTTTCCCGCTTCCACGTAGTCAACGACGTGCTTCATTTGTTCGTCCGGTAGCGATCGAAACCGGGTGGCGATGATCATCAGATCGGCGCTGTCGAGTGCTTCAATCCCGGGGATGTTCGAACTCTGCTCAGGGTCGATGACACCCGTTTCGGGATCGATGGCAAACAAAACGGTACACTTGAAACCGTGATGCTGTGATAGGATTTTGGCGAGCTGCGGCAGTGATTCTTCGCTTCGATACTCTTCATCGCCAGAAACCAATACGACATGTTTTTCTGAGCCGATACCCTTTCCGCCAGCGTACTCGATCCATCGATCGTCGGCTGTGGCTTGAAGGGTTTGAAGGGCGATGAGACACAGGATGAATTGCAGAGATCTTGACATAGCGAGATGGGATTGTCGGAGTGGCGTTAAAGGGCAGGGTGACGTACGAGTATTGTAACTACATCGAGGACAGGCATAGAGACGTTTCGCGGCCGCTAATAATCGGATTGTTTGGCCTCGCCAAAGAATACTCCGGGAATCATCAGGATTGCCGCTCCGGCACAAGCGATCGCCCAGGCAGGTGCGGGACCAAGCGATGGAACGCCGAACGAAGGACCGTAAATCGCGATAAGTGAGGCTGGAATCACGAATAAACTCATCCGCCAACCACCAAAAAAGGCGGAGCCGGCAACCAACAAACCTGCGAAGCCGACAGCCCAACCGCTGGTCCCCAACAACTTCGGCGTCAACGTATCGACCGCCGCAGATGTAATGCCCTTTTGGACCGTTTCGCGGATCGAACTGACGTCCACCGAACCACTTGTTGCGGTCTCTCGGAGGGACGCGATCGTCTCAGCGGAAACAACCTTGTTTTGATAGGCCCACATCCCGGCCATCGCCAGCAACAAACAACCCGCGAGCAGCCGGACCTTGCCGCTCAACGCAAACCGTAGTGGTGCCAGCTTGTCTCGTTTCTTCGAATACCTGCCGCTTCGAGCTTCGGCAAGCATCGCTTTCATTCGGTTGCGACGCAGATCCGCCTCAGCCTTGGGATCGGCCGCGTCGTTGCTAATCGATGGCATGGTCCTTGCGGCGTCAATCATCGCCGACGCCATCTGCCAGGCTCGTTCTTTCGCCTCGGCATCTGTCAAGCCTTCGCTCTTAAGGCCTTTTTCTTCTAGTGTTGCTAATCGCTTGTGATCTCGAGCCACACGATTGGCTTCGGTCTTCGATCTCAGGAATGAACAGACCCAGTCGCGAAATGAGTTGCGACTGACATTGGCTTTTGCAGTCGGATCGGTGCGTAAACGGGACCTTGTTTCGATCATCGCATCATAGCCAAACAATCGCTCGAACAACGGTTCCCAATGCTTGCCGGAGTAACGAGCAGCGAAGTCGCGAATCTTGTCCTCATCGACCCCCTCGATCCGCAGTCCACGAACAAATTTTTCCGCTTCTGTCACCGTCGCTTCACGAGCTTTGTGAAGCGGCTGTGTCAACCCGAAGTGATACGCTGCCGCCGCGGCCGCTCCGAGGATGACTCCGATCAATAGTCCGGGCAACAGTCCAACGAGAACGCTGACCAACAACAAGACCAATCCGACGAAGGCACCGGTGACCATGTCAAGCCACGACAATGAACCAAACCAAGTTCGCAGCCTAGTCGCTACGATGCTTTGACCGGAGGTCATTCCAAAAAACAACGACGTCAGAATTGCAGTGACCACCATCGCCGGTGACAGCAGCACATAACCAAGGCCCAATAACGGCGACAGCAGCAACAACAGAAAAGCGACCGCAAGAAAGCCAGGGATCGCAGGACGACTCAGCTTCGCCAGAGGTGTGCTCACATAAGCGGCTGACAGCTCTTCCCAGCGATCCGCTTGTTGATGCGATGGTGAGAAGCCTTGTGCAGTCTGCAGGCCCAAGCAGCCTTCCAGATCGCTAATCATCTCGACTAATGACGCGTAACGATCTTCAGGACGTTTGGCCATCGAGCGTTCGATGACGCGGGCAAGAGACTCGGGAGTTCGACGATTGACCGCCTGGACGTCCGGGATCGGTGCCTGAGCATGCTTTCGCATGACCTCGGATATCTGCGAGCCATCAAACGGGGCCTTGCCGGTAAGAAAATAAAAGAGACTGCATCCAAGCGAATAGATGTCGGCCCGATGATCGACCGTCGTAGAATCGACTCCTTGTTCGGGTGCCATGTAAGCAGGCGTTCCGACGGCCGTTCCCATCATCGTGACCTGCGTTCCGCTACCCATTCCGCTGGCCGCAGAAGCAATCGCGACGTCGGATTCGGGATCGGGCTGATCGGGCACTTTGACCAGCCCAAGGTCTGCTACTTTGACGACACCCTCATCATTCAATAGCAAGTTCGCGGGCTTCACATCGCGATGCACCATGCCATGTCGATGCGCAAACTGAAGACCCCGCGCTGCTTGCAGCGTGTAGGTCGCAGCGACTTTCGGATCGACGGGCCCGTTGTCCCGAACGATGTCGCTGAGCGGGCCACCCCGAACCCATTCCATACTGAAGTAGTGCTGGCCTGCGTCCTCACCAAAGTCATAGATCTGCACCACGTTATGGTGGACAAGCTGCGCCGCTGCGTAGGCTTCGCGGGTGAAACGGGCTAGCGCAGAAGGGTTACCTGCCAAGCGTCCGCGAATCGTCTTTAGAGCGACGCTTCGATCAAGCGAAATCTGCTTCGCCTCGTAAACCGCTCCCATCGCGCCCCGTCCCAACAAGCGAACGATTCGGTAGCCGCCAAGCTTTTCGGGGACATCGAGCGCGGGTACATCATCATTTTTCGCGGTCGATGACGCAGACTTCGAAACACCAGGTGACGTCACCGAAGCATCCATCGTCGCTTCGACGTTGCGAGTTTGACTCGCGTTGCCAGCAATGGTTGCATCGATTGCTTCGGAAACCAGCTTACGAGTTGTAGAGGACGCAGATTTCGAACTAACGAGCTTTGAAGATGTCGCTTCCGCCGGCTTTACTTTCCCAATTTTGATCGTCGGCGGATCGCCAGCTACGAGAAGGATGAACGGCTTTTCACACTTTTTGCATTTGGGTTGATACCGACCGGGCTTGATCGTCCCGATCGACATTGCATTATCGCATTCCGGGCACTTGATCTGCATCTAATAAACCACGTTGGAAGGTGCGATTCAGCGGCGAAGAGACCGTCGAAAAAAGTCTGTAAAGCGGCTTTGGATCGGAAGTGAATGATAATCATTCGACTCTCGAATATTTCCGTCGGCCAGATTAATCAAAGCATCGGCGAGTATACCGCACGCGTTGGCTTGGTCGGGTTGGTCGATCAATTTCTGGCAAAGACGATCCACTGAGTTCGCTTGCTTCCGAAATGTTGGTTCGTTCGCAAATCCGCCGCTCGTGACAACACGAACGAATGCACAAAGCGAACGAACATCGCTTGATCGACGTTGCAAACACAAATCTCTGTCGTCACCGTTGATTCGTATGCTTGAGCCGAAAACCTCTCCCGCAGCCGGCTGAACCGATACGAGCGCATCAACGATACGCACTTGTCCTTCCGCGTCGACGAGAAGGTTATTCAAGTGCAGTCCGCCATGCGCCGCGTGGCCATTGCGACCCGGTGTGTCGTGCGCGGCCTGCAACGCATAACCGATCCTGGCCAAATCTCCAAGCCGCGTTTGAGTCGTTGCGTGTCGACGGGCTTGATCCCATCGCATCCCAAAAACCCAAGGTCGAATGACGGCGAGAGACTGTTTTTCAATAGCTGCAATATCAGGCGCGATCCACGCGGGGTGACGGACTGATGACGTCGACTCAACACTATCAAGAAGCAATTGCACCTCATCTTTTGTGATCGCGTGGGTCAAACGAATGACCTTCATCGCAACTGCGCGATTTTGTCGAGAATCTCGACCTCGAACCAAGCAACTGCGTTCGCTGCTAGACTGAAGTTGCTCGCTGGTAAACCAATCCGGTGGCTGGACAACATTCGCCAAAAAATGAGACCGACCAAGCAACCGAGTTTGAACCGCATCGTCGCATCTGGGAAGGCTAAGTTCGGTCATCAATGGCGACGGCAATTTGCCCGCGGCATGATTCAGCTTCGCAAGCGCATCGATCGCATGAGCGAGTTCGGGAAACCGTCGATTGTACTCTTGGGTATCGATCGTTTCGTCGCTTTCAACTCGGACACAAATCTCGGCGTCCACTAGGTCTAATTTCGCAGTCTCGCTTTGTGCAAGCTTCGGTATCTCGCGAAGAATCTCTTCGACACATACCGGACGTCCTATTCGTCTTCGTTCAATCAAGTCGATGCACGCTAAGTCGGTGAGCCTGTCGATCGGCAGTCGAGTCAGATCGATCAATTCCGATAGCGGCGTTGTGGGTCGGTTACTACGTTGTTCTCGAAGCCATGTAATCAATCCATCGATCGAGGTCGTAGCTGGATTGAAAGATGCGGTCATTGATCACTCGTTGATACAAAGTGTTTTCGAACTCGATCGAGCGCTCGGCGTACTCGCATTCGGACTGCATCCGGCTCGGCACCCAATACAGATCCGATTTCTTTCCAATCTCGATTCTCTAACATCATGTCGACTGCTCTTGCGTCGTCTGGCCCAAGCATCGTCCTGACTCGTTCGAGCACCTCGTGCCGGATCGCAATCTGGCTTGGTGTTGGACTCTCTGTTCCCAGAGGCATTTCTTCAACGCTATTGCCATCGACTCGCCGAAAGTCTCGACACTGTCGGGCCAAGGTGCGAAAGGTATCCAACACCTGATTATCAATGGCTCGAAAAATATAACCCATCAGATCATCCACATTTCCCTTACCCTCATTCGCACGACGGACAATGTCGGCCATGACGTCATTGCAAATGTCCATTGACTCCGCTTGACCGGATAAGCCGTATTGGCGAAGGCGCGTTCGGGCTCGCCTGCGAAGTTGTTCACCGTAACGCATCCAGACTTCTTCGATCGATTGGGGCAGTGGTTCAAGGCGATCATTCTCTGAGGAAGACGGGTCTGGCGATGGAAGCATTTTGATCGTCGGTTATGATTCTTGAGGGCCATCAGCCGTCGACTGTCACCTTTGTTGGCGATAAACCAGCAAACAAACGAACAAACAATCGCCCGAACCTTGGGGGTGACCGAGTGAATTCGACGGTTCGGCATTATGGCATGACGCGAAGGCACCGCTCATCGATAACGGCTAGGATTTGACGGAAAATTCGTCAAAACCGCTCTCGTTGTCCCGTCTTTGCTCCGAAGCGTAATCGTTCTGAGCGTTAAATTTATCCGGCCAGCGTCTTGGAGGTACATTTCCGAAAAGGAAACAAATGCCATGAAACTCAATCGCCTTCGACTAAATAAATCTGTCGTCTTCGTGCTTCTGATTGCCACCAGCCTAGTGCTTTTCGGTGCCTCGACGTGTGATGCCCAGTGGGGTTTTGGCGGACGAGGCAATTCGTCATCGCGCGGCGGTTTGCGATACCGGGGCCCGATTTTTTCATTCGAAATTGCCTCACCTTATCCTGACCCATTTGTCGGGGCCGCCTTGCCAATTTCACCGTATCCTTCAGGATACCCGTCGGCTTTCGATTCGAACCGATTTGGCATTGGGATGGGTGCAACAACCTTTGATCGATACCGCGGGATGCAGCCAACTCAGGCAGAGTTGGATCGCGAACGCTTCTACTATGACCTTGATCGCACTCATCGTTACCAGACACGCGAACAACGTTATGGGGATGACTTTGCGGCTCGATACACCTCTCCATCTGCGATGGTCGATCGATACCGATATCCCTATGTCGCGGGAACGGCCGTAGTTCCAGCGGTCCCAAGGCCGGTTCCAGGCGTTGACCTGGGAAGGTATCAGTCGCGGTATCAAGGCTATGTTGCTGACGACGATGTCGCGGTTGCACTTCGCGCCGCTGCGGTCCGGCTTCAGCTTAGCTTAGCTCGTAAGGCGGATGGCCATCTTTGGATCCGACATCTCAAACCAGATCAGATCATCGACTCGATCGACCGCCTTGAATTCCCTGGGACGCTCGCCGAGCTACTAGTGAACTACGAAGGCGTTGCTGAGAATCCCAGATTGATTCTGATCGCAGCTTCCGAGGGATTCAGCGATGTTCGCCGCTTGCTTCCACAATATGTAACGCTGTCATCGCCGTACCCAAATGCAAGCCAGCCTGAGTATAACGAATGGCAGTCGTCTTCACCGACGGCGGGA
>Ga0105046_10004484_pt1 | contig 22218 bp, 13 predicted proteins | sample MAT03_FD_78385 | JGI IMG/M metagenome (GOLD analysis project Ga0105046, IMG submission 78385) | Freshwater microbial communities from Lake Fryxell liftoff mats and glacier meltwater in Antarctica - MAT-03 (megahit assembly) | ecosystem: Environmental > Aquatic > Freshwater > Ice > Liftoff...
AGCTGCACGCGCAGGACCTCGTGCGCGAGAGGCGCCATGCTACAGGTGATAAGGCCGAACGGGGGGCTTGTGAACAGAAAGTTCTAACCGCCATGAGGTGAAAGAATACTGTGTCGCTGGACAGGGGCGTGCCTAGGAGCGAGCGGGATGGTGAAACGGGGCCGCCGGGTAAGCGGAACACGGCAGATCGTCGGGAGCCATCAACTGAAAGCTGCGGCAGGGGAGCAGATAGGCAAGGAGATAGAACAGACGGAGCCAAGGGAAGCGGCAACACGTGTGATGCAGTGGGCCGATATCGGCGGACGACGCGTTCGGCGCGAGCTGGTCAAGACGCTACGCCGACAACAGGTCAGCCTGACAAGCCAGAAGCTGCAGGCCGAGAGCGCAGCAGCGAGGGCTGCACCCACCATGTACAAGCAGCCGGGCCGAACGGGCACTCGTCGCCGGAGTTGGGCAAACCGACTGGCGCGGAACACCTGTGGCACGGCTTCCTCGCGCTGGAGCGTCACCCTCCCCGGCATTCCCCCAGCCTTGGCCGCCTACCTCGGCCTGCCCTCAGCCTCAGCACCTAAACCTCGTTGCACAACTCGTGGGGGAGGGCAGCCCAAACTAGCCCTGGCACGCCTCCATAACAAAATTCTCACTACCTATTGCAAACATCCCTGCATGTGACTATACTGTGCTTCGTCAGCGCTATTTTCTCTGCCCAATAGCACGTGATCTCCTCTGCCAATGCAGTCCGATCCGCGCACTGGGGTTTCAGGCGGCCATCCGCTTTTCACACTCGTACGTCCATGATGGTAAGCTGAAGGTTTGCCCTGACGGCTTTTCCGCCCGGAAGCCGCGCTCACGCCCACTGATACATCCGCTACATCTGCGCCCCCGAAAAGGGATAAGAAGTCACTACCCCGCTCGCTGTATCAGCACGGGCTGGCCGCGTGTGTATCGCACGCCGGCAGCTAGGCTGCGCCTTCCCTGGCGCTATTGAGGAGGTCTGATCGATGGACGAGATCAAGGCGGCGTACGACCAGCTCGACAACATTTCTGGGCGCTTCACCGGCCAGGCCGAGGCGATCACCGCAATGGTGCAGCGCCTCCAAAGCTGCTTCAGCCAGCTCGAGGACGGCGGCTGGATGGGGCGCGGGGCCGAGGCCTTTTTCGACGAGATGAACAGCGAGATCTTTCCGGCCTGCCAGCGCCTGATCGCGGTGCTCGAGGACTCGGGCGCTAGCACGCGCTCGATTGCCGAGCGCATGCAGCAGGCCGAGGACGAGGCGGCGAATCTTTTTCGCAACCCATAAGCGCTTCAGGAGGCGATCATGGCCGATGAGATCAAGCTGAACTACCCGATGGCGGAGGAGATGGTCAAGGCGTTCAAGGAGAGCGTCGGCCAGATCCAGGAGACGGTCCAGGAGGTGCTGAACATCGCCGGCGCGATGGAGGAGGGCGCCCTGCGCGGACGCGCCGGCGAGATTTTCGTCGAGGCCCTCCAGCGCCAGTTTGTGCCCGCCCTCAACCGCCTGAACACCAAGTTCGATGAGCTCGCCGACGATGTCCAGAAGGCGATCAAGGCGATGCAGCAGGCTGACCAGACATCGGTCGACGTGCAGAGCAACTAGGAGGCCCCCCATGATCGCTCGTGTGTTGCTCGCTATCGCCCGCGTCGTCCTCAAGGGCGTGATCTCGATGCTTGCCAAGCAGCTGCTCCGTGTCGCCGAGGAGGCGATCCGGCCGATGCAGAGTGTCGCCGATATGCTCAGCGGCGACAACGATGTGTGGCGCGGCGCCGGCGCCCAGAAGTTTGTCGAGGTCGTCCAGTCGATGCTGATCCCCGGCGTCCAGACCAGCCACGACCAGATCCAGCGGCTCAAGAATAACCTCGACACTGCCTGCGACACCATCGACCAGGCTGACGGCGACTCGGAGCAGATCGTCCGCTCCCGCCTGTTTGATCGCATGAACTTCTACACCGGCAGCTAGGCAGCGCTGATCCCACCGATTGAAGGAGGCAATGGTGAGCAACGTCGAAGAAGTCTATATGAATGTTCCGGAGGTCCGGAACATCGCGAAGCTGTTTAACCAGATCAGCGAGGTGCTGACGAACGTGGGCAATGTGCTCGAGGCGCTCTCCGAGACGCTCAAGAACACGGCCTTTATCGGCCTCGTCGGCGGCACGGCCGCGGCCCTGGTGATCGACACCGTCCGCCCAGAGATTGAGAAGCGGGCGGAGCTGTGTGCCGAGATCTCCCGCGATGTCGACGCCTCTGCTACCGCCTACGAGGCGGGCGATCAGCAGGGCGCCACCTTGTTCTACTAGCTCCCGGCCCCGCGCCCGCATCCCGGCGGGGGAGCGACCCTCCCCCGCCCCTCCATGCTCACGGGTCACGCTGCATGAAACAGGTTTGCCTCGTCTGCGACCGCACCGCCCCACAGGCCACGCTCTTCTGCCAGGACGCCCGCTGCCCGGCCGAGCGGGCCCCGCTCCTGCTCGACCGCGGCGACCGCCTCGAGGATCTTGAGATCGTCGCCCCGGTCGCCGCGCTGCGGGCCGCCGTGCTCTACAACGCCCGCCGCGGCGACCAGCCCGTCCTGCTCAAGGTTGCCCACTCCGACCCTCGGGCCGCCGAGCGGCTCAAGCGCGAGGCCCGCCTGCTCGGCGAGCTCCTTGGCCGCGACGGCCGCCCGCCGCCTGGCCTGCCCACCTTGCTCGGCCCCTATTCCGGGACCAACCCTCGCGAGCAGCCATACGGCAGCACCATGCTCGGCGGCCAGTTGCTGTATTTCGCCCTTTTTGCCCCCTTCGATGGCCAGCCGCTGTCGGCCTTTCTCGCCCGCAACCCCCAGCCCTGGGTTAACCACGCCGGCTGGATCGCCCACAGCTTCGCCGTCACCGTCGGCCAGCTGCATAGCCGCGGCGTCTTGCACCTTGCCCTCAGCCCCGAGTCGGCCCTGGTGCGCCTTGGCCAGAACGTCCTGGCCCCCGAGCTACTGCTCTGCGACCTGGGGCTTGTTGCCAGCCCGGCCGATGTCGCCACGGGCGACCCGAAGCGCCACGTCTGGCACGCCCACTGGTATCGCGAGCTCGCCGCCCCCGGCTACACCGCCCCCGAGCTTGTCCCCTCCGGCCAGCGCGGCGATGCCGTCGGCTACCACACCGATGTGTACGGCGTCGGCCTGATCCTGTACGAGATGCTGATCGGCCGCCCGGCCTTCCCAGCCGCCCGCCTCGACGATGAGTCGGTCTATGCGCTTGTCCGCGCCAACCGGCTGCCCTCGATGACCCGCGCCCTCGACGCCCCCAGCCTGGCCGCTGTCGCCAACCGCGCCGTGAGCCGCCAGCGCTACGACGATCTCCAGGCCCTCGATCAGGCTGTTATCGCCGTCACCGGGCTGCCCCCAGTCCGGCGCCGCCGCTTCTGGCAGCAGGTCGAGCGCCCCCTCCTCGCCATCGCCGCGCTGCTGATCATCGCCTTTGTGGTCGCCTTTGCCCTCGATCTGGCCTCCATCTTCTAGTCCATCCGCCAGGGGATGCTCCTATGTCCGATGCCGATCTGCCCAAGCTTGACCGTCCGCCACGTATCCAGCCAGAGTTGCCCGCGGGGACGGTGCAGATCCCCAAGCCGCCCGACCTGCCCGACGAGGGCCGGGCCCGCCTGGTGCAGATCGGCCTGCCGCTGCTGACACTTGTCGGCTATGTCCTCGTCTCCACGGTGGGCGGCAGCTCGCGCAACCCGCTGCTGATCATCCCCATGGCCATCTCAGTCGTCGCCTCGATCGGCTTTGGCATCTACTCGTATGTGAGCGAGCGCCGCCGGCGCTTCGCCGCGGAGCGCGACTATGTCGAGCGCCTGTCGCGCCTTTCCGACGAGCTGCGCCGGGCCCACGAGCAGCAGCGCCGCTTTTATAGCTATACCTACCCCGGCCCCGAGACGGTGCTGGGGATGATTCAGCAGGCCGCCGAGCAGGCCCGCCGCCCTCGCCCCGACCAGCCCACGCCGCGGCTCTGGGAGCGGCGAGCCGAGGACGCTGACTTTGGCGTTGTCCGCCTCGGCATCGGCACGCTCCCCTCCTTCGTCGTCTACGAGCTCGGCGACATCGACCGCGCCGAACCGTCCCTCGCCCGCGCCGCCCGCAAGCTCGCCGAGGACTCGCGCTATGTCGCCGATGTGCCGGTGCTGCTGTCGCTGCGCCCCCCGCCGCCCGATAAGCAGCTCCCCGCCGACCCTGATGGCCCGCCGGCCCTGCCCATCCCGGCGACGCACACCCTGGCCATCGTCGGCTCGACCGCGGCCACCTACCCGCTGGCCCGCTCGATCTTCGCCCACTTCGTCGGTTTCCACGCCCACAGCGATGCCCGCCTGTACCTGCTCGCCGGCAGCGCCGGCGAGTGGCGCTGGGCCCGCGATCTGCCCCACTGCCAGCCCGACGAGAACGGCCCCAGCGTCCTGCTCCTCGACGACCGCAGCGACCCCGAAAACCTGCCCAACGAGGATGGCACCCCCCTTGAGCGCTTCCTCGAGCGGCTGCGCCGAGTGCTCGCCCAGCGTAAGATGCGCCTCCAGGACCGCGAGTCCCAGTCGGGCGATGGCGACCCCCGCAGCCCCCACTGCCTGGTGGTGGTGGACCTGCACCACAGCGGGTCCGGCAAGCCGCCGCTGGCCGCGATCGAGGCCGATCCGGCGATCGGCATCCTGCTCGCCGAGGGCACAGCGCTTGGCGCCACCGTGGTCTTCCTGGTGCCGGACCGCGCCGCCGCCCCCAGCGGCTGCCAGGCGGTGCTTCAGGTCGAGGAGGGCGGGCCCGGCCTGACGAATCAGAACGACCGCCGCAGCACGGTGCTCGCACGTTACGCCGAGACGGGGCTGAACAGCCATCGCTTCGTCGTTGAGGCTGACGTGGTACTCGATCACCAGCAGTTCCGCACGACGATCGCCGGCCTCGCCGGGCTCGATGTGCGGCGCCATTCTGGCTCCAGCCTCAAGCCCCTGGTCTCCTTTCTCCAGCTCCACGAGGTCGCCAGCCTGCCGGCGCTCAAGGATGTTGCCTGGCGCCAGTGGCAGGAGAGCGTTGCGGGCGGCGGCAAGGCCGGCTGGCTGCGGGCCCGGCTTGGCCTGCTGGCCGACGGCAAGCCGCGCCACGTCGCCTTCTCGGCCCGCCGCGACGGCGTCCACGCCCTGATCGCCGGCAGCACCGGCACCGGCAAGTCCGAGTTGCTGATCACCATGATCTGCGCACTCGCCGTCAGCTATGACCCGGAGATCCTGAACTTTGTGCTCGTCGACTACAAGGGCGGCGGCACCTTCGGCAAGTTCGACCGCCTGCCCCACGTCGTCGATGTAATCACCAACCTCCATGACGCCGCCGTTTCTCGAATGTTCACCGCCATTCAGGCCGAGTTGCAGCGCCGCCAGGAGCTGATAGGGCGGGCCAACGTCGCCGATATTCTCGAGTACCACCGCGCGGGGCACCATCGCAGGCCTGAGCACGGGCCGCTGCCCTTTCTCTTTGTGGTGATCGATGAGTTCGCCGAGATGGTTGGCGGGCGTGCCGAGGTGCGCGAGCAGCTCGAGAGCGTCAGCCGGCTCGGCCGCTCGCTTGGCGTGTCGCTCATCCTCGCCTCCCAGCGCCCGGCCAGCATGACCGACCAGATGCGGGCGAACCTCAAGCTGCGCGTCTGCCTGCGCGTCGAGGGCCCCGCCGAAAGCCGCGAGCTCCTGCGCCGCTCCGACGCCGCGTTTTTGCCCGCTGGGCTCCAGGGCCGCGGGTACCTCCAGGCCGGCAGCGACGAGATCGAGCTGATCCAGATCGCCTACACCGGCGGCCCCTACTACGACCCCGACGCCGCCCCCGAGGAGCCGGTGCAGTGGCCGGGGCGTCCCTCGTTTGTCTTCGACCCGCGCCAGGATCGGGAGCCGCCCCGGCTCTACGAGGCCCTGATCGACAGCCTCGGCGAGCTCGCGGCCCTCCACGGCCGCCCCCGCCAGATGGCGCCCTGGCCCGGCTTTCTGCCCGAGCAGCTAGCCCTTTCCCAGACGCTCACCTCGCGTGACCCGGCCGAGCCGGCGATCACCGCCGACCGCTACCTTGTCGGCGTTGAGGCGATCACCATGGGCCTCCCTCGCGAGGAGCAGCTCACCCTCAGCCCCGCCGTCAGCCGCTGGCTGGCCGGCGAGCCCGGCTGGGTCGAGCCCTTTCCCTGGGAGCCCCACGGGCTGTGCGCCGTTGTCGGGCTCGTCGACGACCCCCAGACCGCCCGCCAGCAGCCGCTGGTCATCGACCTGGCCCGCGGCCACGCCTGTGTCTTCGGGGCCTCCGGCTGGGGTAAGTCCACCTTGCTGCGCACCGCCCTGCTCAGCCTCGCCGCCTCCCACAGCCCCAACCAGCTCCATATCTACGCCCTCGACCTCGGCGGCCGGGCGCTCGGTGCGCTTGCTCGGCTGCCCCACGTCGGCACGGTGATCAACCCCGACGCCGAGGGCTACGAGGAGCTCGTCGAGCAGCTGATCCGCCAGATCGAGGAGCAGATCGAGGCCCGCAAGCGGCTGTTCGGCGGCGTCGCCAACGACTTCCTAGCCTACAACCGGCTCAACCCCGGCCAGCAGGTCCCGGCCATCGTGGTCGCGGTGGATAACTTTCTCGAGTTCACCGCCACCTTCGGCAAGCAGCGCGACGATGTCGAGAGCCTCTACGAGCGCCTGATCGCTGTCGCCCGCCAGTCCCGCGGCTTCGGCATCCACCTGCTGATCAGCGCCGCTCAGCCCGCTGACCTGGCGAGCCAGGCGTTTAACCTGTTCACCGAGCGGTTCGCGCTCGTTCTGAGCGACCAGGCTGACTACCGGACGATCCTTGGCGCAAGCGTCGGCGCACCGGCCGAGATCCCGGGGCGCGGCTATGTACGGGTCAGCGGCCGCCCGCTGATCTTCCAGGCCGCGCTCCCGATCCAGCCCAACCTCGACGCCGCCGGACTGCCGGTCGATGGGGTCGGCGAGCTCGTCCGCGCCATGGCCGAGCACGTCGAGCAGTCGGCCTCCCGCGGCCGATTGTACGCCCTGCCCCGCCGGATCGAGAAGATTCCGCCCACCGTCCCACTCCGCCAGATCCTCGCCGGCCAGTACGCCATCGCCGATGGCGAGCCCTTTTGGCCGACATTGTCCGAGCGGGTGCGCGACGCCTGGGAAGCCAGCATCGATAAGGATCAGGCGGCCTGGCTGCGGGTCGGGATCGGTGCCATGGCCGGCAACCAGCCCCGCGAGCTGCAACTTGAGGCCAAGGTCGACGGCGTCCACGCCCTGATCGCCGGCGGCACCGGCTCCGGTAAGTCCGAGTTGCTCATGAGCTTTATCCTCGGGCTGGCCATGCGCTACGACCCGAGCGTGCTCAACTTCGTGCTGGTTGACTACAAGGGCGGCGGCGCCTTCCAGCCCTTTAAGGGCCGGCTCCCCCACGTCGTCGATGTGATCACGAATCTGAACAAGGCCGCCGTCCGGCGCGTCTTCACCGCGATCCGCGCCGAGCTCAACCGCCGCCAGAAACTCAGCGCCGACAGCGATGGCCTGGATATCGTCGCCTACCGGCGCAAAGGGCTGCACCGCGGGCCCAACGGCAAGCCCTACCCGCATCTGGTGATCATTATCGACGAGTTCGCCGAGATGATCACCGACAACCCCGAGTTCAGCGCCGAGCTCGACAGCATCACCCGGGTTGGCCGCTCGATCGGCGTGAATCTAGTGCTGGCCTCACAGCGGCCGATCGGCGTGACCGACCAGATGCGGGCCAATATTAAGCTGCGCATCTGTCTGCGCGTCGAGGGCACCGATGTCAGCCGCGAGATGCTGCGCCGGGTCGACGCCGCCTTTCTGCCGAGCATCCCGGGCCGCGGCTACCTCCAGGTCGGCAACGAGGCGATCGAGCTGATCCAGGTCGCCTACGCCGGCGAGGAGGCCACCGACGCGCCGCCCAAGGAGTCGGGCGAGCGACAGCGCTTTTTCGAGGCCGCGATCGAGCTCGCCGCCGGCCTCGTCCCGCCCGACGAACTGCCCCAGGCCCCCTGGCCGCCCATGCTGCCCCCCGCCCTCACCTTCGACACACTTATGCTCGGCCGCTACCTGCCCGAGCCCGCCGCCGCCAGCCCGCCTCTGCTCCCGAATCCCGGCGACTGGCTGGCCGGGCGGGGCGCGTGGCAGCCGCTGCCCTGGTCGGAGGGCGCCCTGCGGGCCGCCCCTGGCCTGCTCGACGACCCGGTGAGCGCCAGGCAGCACCCGCTGACCCTCGACCTCATGCGCGGCCACGCCGCGATCTACGGCGCCCCCGGCTGGGGCAAGAGCACCGCCCTGCGCGCCCTCGCTCTCAGCCTGGCCGCCCGCTATAGCCCCGCCGAGCTTCACCTCCACGCCCTCGATCTCGGCGGGCGCGCCTTGGAGTCGCTCGGCCGCCTGCCGCACCTCGGCACCTATATCACCCCCGAGCGCGGCTATGAGGAGCGGGTGCGCGAGCTGTGGCGCCAGCTCCAGGATGCCCTCGCCACCCGCAAGTCCGCCTTCTCCGCCGCCGACGTCACCTCGCTCGCCGAGTATAACCACGGGGCGACCCGGCCGCTGCCCGCCATGGTCGTGCTGATCGACAACGTCCCCGAGTTCTTCGAGACCTTCGGCACCGCGGCCCAGGTCGACGACCCCAACGGGCCGATCGAGGTTTTCCTCGGCCTCGCCCGCCAGGGGCGCGCTTTCGGCCTGTACTTTGTGATCACCGCCAACCGTCCCGCCCAGGTTAGTGGTAAGATCGCCAGCCTGTTCACCGAGCGGTTGACTCTGCGCCTCGCCAGCTCCGACGAGTACAGCGTGGTGGTCGGCAGCGGGCTCGGCGAGATCGAGCCCATCCCCGGCCGCGGCGCCGTGCGTGGTCCACAGGGCCCACTGCTCTTCCAGGTCGCCCTTGTCCCGGGGGCCCTCGACGAGCAGGGGAGGGTCCGCGGCGAGGGCCAGGCCCTGCGCGCCATCGGTGAGCAGATGCGCGCCCGGCCCGAGGCCGGTGTCAATCCGCCATTTGCGATCGGCGCCCTGGAAAACACCTTCTCCTACCGCGACTGGCTCGCCCACGGGCTGTCGCTCAAGCACGACAGCCCCGCCTTCCTCGGCCAGCTCAAGGCGCAGATGCAGAAGCGCTGGGCCGCTAGCGTCGAGCCCTCCACCACCGACTGGCTCGCCGTCTCGCTCGGCCTGCGCTCCGGCAACCAGCCCCGCACGCTGCGCCTCAAGGCCGACGTGGACGGCGTCCACGGCCTGCTCGCTGGCGGCACCGGCTCCGGCAAGTCCGAGCTCCTGATGACCCTGATCGTCGGCCTGGCCCTTGAGCACTCGCCCGATGTGCTGAACTTTGTGCTGGTCGACTACAAGGGCGGCGGCGCCTTTGAGCCGTTCCGCGGGCTGCCCCACGTCGTCGATGTGGTGACTAACCTGAACAAGGCCGGCGTCAACCGGGTCTTCGCCGCCCTCGACGCCGAGCTGCGCCGGCGCATGGGGCTCAACACACGCACACAGACCAAGGACATCGTCGACTACCGGCGCAAGGGGCTGCACCTTGGCCCTAGTGGCGAGCCCTTCCCGCACCTGTTCGTGATCATCGACGAGTACGCCGAGATAATCGAGCAGAACCCCGAGTTTCTGCCCCAGCTCGAAAGCATTACCCGGGTTGGCCGCTCGATCGGCGTCAACCTGCTGCTCGCCTCGCAGCGGCCTCGCAAGGTGACCGACCAGATGCGGGCGAACATCAAGCTGCGCATCTGCCTACGGGTCGAGGAGCATGAGACGAGCCGCGAGCTGCTCCGCCGCCCCGACGCCGCGCTTCTTCCGAGCATCCCCGGGCGCGGCTACCTTCAGATCGGCAATAGCGAGATCGAGCTCGTCCAGGTTGGCTACACCGGCGACCAGCAGCTCGACCCCCGCGATCCCGCCGCGTTGCACTCCGGCGAGCCGCCCCGCTTCTACGACGCCGTGGTGACGCTGGCTCGCGAGCTGCGGGACGCCAGGATGGCGCCGCGCCCCTGGCCCGATGTGCTGCCGCGGCTGTTCAGCCTGGCCGCGCCTCCGCCCGGGGTGGCCCTGTCGGCGGCCATGGCCGCCTGGCTCGACCCGCTCCGCCCCGAGGGCGGCTGGTCGGCGGTGGCCTGGGGCGGCGGGCGGCCCACCGTGGCCGTGGGCCTGGTCGATGACCCCGGCAACTCGCGCCAGTTCCCGCTGGAGCTGGCGCCGGCCCGCAGCCATATCGCCCTGTTCGGCGACTCAGGCAGCGGCAAGAGCAGCCTGCTGCGCACGCTGGCCGTCGGCCTCGCCGCCGCCCACCCGCCTGACGACGTGCATATCTACGGGGTCGACCTGGGCGGCCGGGCGCTGCGCAGCCTCGAGCTGCTGCCCCAGGTCGGCAGGGTGATCTACGCCGACGACGACCGCTTTGAGGAGCAGCTCCAGCGGCTCTTCGAGATCGTCACCGACGAGGCCGACCGCCGGCAGCAGCTGATCAGCGACCGCGGCGTCAACGGCTTCGCCGAGTTCAACGCCCGCTTCCCGGCCGACGCCCTGCCGCTGATCCTGTTGCTGATCGACAATGTCGCCGACCTGCGGGCGCGCTTTGAAGCCTTTCTCGACAGTGTGCTGCTGCCGCTCGCCCGCCGCTCGTTGAGCGTCGGGATCAGCCTGGCCGTGGCGACGAACATCCCCTCGGCCATGCCCGACCGGCTGTTCAACCTGTTCGGTGAGCGGCTGACCCTGCGGCAGACCGACCGCGACCGCTACATGGAGATCGTCGGCCGGGGGGCGGTGGAGCTTGATGAGATCGGGGGGCGCGGCTATGTCCGCCACGACCGCCGCCCGCTGGAGTTCCAGGCTGCCCTGCCCGTCGGCTCCTTCGCGGATGGCCGCCCCCTGCGTGCCGAGGGCGACGACCTCGCCGAGCTCGCTACCAGGATGAAGGCTCGCCTGGTCGATCTGCGGTGGCGGCGCCCCGGGCCCGACCCAGTCGAGATTCTGGATAACACTGTGCCGCTGGCCGGCCTGCTGGAGGACACGCCGCCCGCCGACGGCGGCCCGCCGCTGACCGTCCTCGGCCAGAACGCCCGCCTCGACCGCGTGCTGATCGACCTGAGCGAGGTCGGGCCGCACATGCTGATCGTCGGCCCGCCCCAGTCCGGCAAGACCACGGCCCTGCGCACGCTGCTCCTGTCGCTCGCCGAGCGCTACGAGCCCTCGCGAGCCCGGATGGTTCTGGTCGACCTGATGCAGGGCCGGCTGTTCCGCTACGGCGAGGCGCAGGGGCTCGCCGCACTGCCCCACGTTTTGGATGTTGTCGACGACCCGGCCCAGCTGCCGGAGCTGATCGAGCGGCTGGCCCTGGCCTGCGGGCGGCTGGCCCAGGACCGCCGCCCGCTCTTTCTGCTGATCGACGGACTGGAGGAGCTTGTGGCCGAGGGCGGCAGCCAGCCGGTGAGCGCCCTGGCGGCCCTGGTGCGTAAGTATGGCGGCGACGGGTTTCACGTCGTCGCCACAAGCAACGGCGAGACCGCCAGCTCCGACCTGCGCAAGCGGATCATGGCCTCCGGGTTCGGCCTGGGGCTGCGAACCGGCCAGGCCGTCGATGCCCTGCGGGTGATGCGGCTACCGCCGGGCCTGCGCGACCGCGAGCTGCCGCGGGGGCGGGGCTACGTGGTGCGCAACGGGCAGACTGAGCTGGTTCAGGTCGCCACGCCTTACGCCGCCGAGGCCGAGCAGGGCCGACACGGCCAGGCGGCGGCGCTGGATGGCTGGGTCGAGCGGGTGCGGCGGCGGCACCTGGGGCTGCCCGAGGCCGCCTGGCCCGACTCTCCCGGCACGCTGTCGCCCGCGCCGCGCCGCGACGAGCGGCTCACCCGCCAGATGGCCGAGCTGGTCGGCGCCCTCGCCCGCCGTGAGCTGGCCCAGATGCAGGCCGGGCAGCCCGCCGACGCGGCGCTGATCGAGCTCCTGCTCGACAGCCAGGTGTGGGGGGATAGGGCGAGGCTGAGCAGCCTGCTGAGGGACGAGGTTCGCCGGTACCATCTCAAGACATTTGGTGACACCGAGCTCGCCGAGTCGATCTTGCAGAGCGATGAGCGGGTCATCAGCGATGTGTCCGGGCGGCTGCGCAAGGAGCCTCGGCCGCTTAACGGCAAGGAGCCGCGGTGAACAAGCGCATGACCGTCTTTATCGATATCTTCCAGGAGCGCCAGCAGGAGGCCCGCGTCCTGCGCGAGCTGCGCCCCGAGGCGCTGGTGAGCGCGATTGTCAAGGAGTTCCGCGGCCTGGAGCTGCTTGGCACCGACCCGGCCCGCTACCAGCTGGTCCGGCTCGACGACGGCACGCCACTCGACGAGGACCGGCCGATGGATCAGCAGTCAGGGCGGATTGATCGGCTACAGCTCGTCGACCGGCCGGCCGCGCCACCGCCGAGTGCCCTCCGTATCCTGCGGCCGGTCTACCTGCGCGAGCTGGAGCGGGGCCGCGTCTACCGTCTGGACTGGCAGCCGGCAATGATCGGCCGCCGCCAGCAGGCCCGCGACGATCAAACTCCGCTGGCCGTCAACCTGGCCGACCACCCCGCCCGCGACTTTATCTCGAAGCAACACGTCCAGCTCATCGAGCAGGGGGAGCGGCTGATGGCCGAAAGCCTGACGAGCAAGCCGACCGGCGTGACGACGGCGGGCGGCAAGTGGGTAAAGCTCGCCCAGGGCAAGCCCTACCCGATCGCCCACGGGGATGTCATCCACCTGGTCAACAGCCGGGTCGACCTGCTGGTCCTGATCGTTGACGGCACAGCTACGGAGAAGCCGCAGGGCGTCCTATGATCATGCGTCTCGCCTGCCTGCTCAGCCTGGTGCTGGCGGCCCTGGCCGCGCCCCCGGCCCGCGCCGTCCGCGCCCAGGCCCAAACCGTCGAGCCCACGGTTGTCCACGTTGCCGCCGAGCCGTTTCCCGCGGGGCGCCCGGACCGGCTGCGCCTGACGGTCTACTTTTCGCTGCGCGACGAGCAAGGCCGCCCGGTGCTCCAGGGGAGCGAGGGCGGTGTGCTCCTCGACCCCGACGGCATCGTCTCGCTGCTCCAACCCGTCGGCCCGGATGTGCCGGCCACCGTCGGAAACCCCGGCACGCCACTCAACCTGCTGCTACTCGTTGACACCAGCGGCAGCATGGCGGGGCAGGTGGACGACGGCGGCGAGCGCCGAACGGTCCTGGACGATGTGAAGGACGCCGCCGCCACCGCGCTCCAGTCCACCCCTTCTGGCGCAAAGGTGGCGGTGGCCCGCTTCGACGCGCTGGCGGCCGACCAGCCGCTGACCCTGGTGCAAGGGCTCACCGCCGACCCCTTCCAGACCACCAGCGCCATCCAGGCCATTCCCGCTCCCCGCGACCGGGCAATCACCTGCCTGTTCAACGCTGCCTACCAGGGCGTCGAGTATCTGCGCACCGCCGCCACTAGCCCCAAGGAGCGGCGGGCGATCCTGCTCTTCACTGACGGCCGCGACGACAATGGCGATGGTGGCGGCTGTAGCACCTGGATACCCGAGGCGGTGAGCAACCACGCCCGCGCCAACGGCACCACCATCTACACTATCGGCCTGTGCAGCGATGAGCGCTGCGGGAACACCGACGGGGCCGTCCTGGAACAGATCGCCCGCGAGACGTCCGGCGTGGCCGGCCAGGGTACGATCGGCGAGCTCGGCGACCTGTTCAAGCAGGTGATGGACGAGCTGAACAGCCAGTGGGCCATCCAGGCCGACGTGTATCCGCGGCAGGGTGAGAACCTCGGCCTGCTCCGGGTGCAGGCTGGCGAGCGGGCCTTTTCGCAGCAGTTCAGCTTTCAGTCCGACCGGGACTACAACGCCCCGCCGACGTTTCAGCTCATCCCGACCTACAACGACCAGGAGGACCGCTACGATGTGGCGGTCGAGGTGATAAACCCCGAGAATCTCGAGCAGGCGACCCTGGAGGTGTGGAGCCAGGAGGGCGGCACCCGGCTGCGCAGCCTGCCCATCGCTGGCCCTGGCGCCGTGCAGGTCTCGACCGAGGGGATGCAGGTTGAGCAGGAGTATATCCTTCGTGTGCTCGCGGTCGCCCGCGGGGGGGTGGCCCTCAGCGGGCCTGAGGGCAGCAGGTATGTCGCCGCGCAGACCGTGCGCTATGAGCCGCAACTGGCCTTCGGGATCAGGGGGGCTGAGGCCGACTGGGAGGACGGGCAGTTGCTGGTCAGCGTGTCGGTGCGGGGTGCGGGCGGCGCCGTACCGGTCTTCAACGGGGAGGTGACAAACGAGCAGGCCGAAATCCTCATCCCGGTCAATAAGATGAGCCCCGACGACCAGGGCCGGCTCGTCCTCGCCATGCCCGACAGCCTGCTCCGCTCTCGCGGCGAGCAGAAGCTGCGGGTGCGGCTCGCCCTCGACACCGGCGCGGCCGTGGTGGAGGGCGAGGCGCCGTTCAGCATCACGCGGCCCGCCGACCCAATCTCCTGGACGCCGATCCTCTTCGGGCTCGCGCTGCTCGCCAGCGGTGCCTACGGGGCAGTTCTGCTTTCCCGCCGTCGGCCGGGGGTGGGGGGCGGCCTGGCGCCGGCGCCGCTCAAGGTGGTGCACGGCAGCCCGTCGCGTGCGCTCGGGGCGGCCCCCGGCGCGCCACGGCTGCGGCTGCGGGTGGTAAGCTCGCCCGACCAGACCGAGGTGACGGTCGCAGTGGTCACTAGCTTCCCCTGTGTGGTTGGGGCCGGCACTAGCGCCGATTTTGTGGTGCGGGGCGACCCGACCGTTTCCCGGGCCCACCTTCAGATCACCTACAATGCCGGCGCGGGCTTCGCGCTCACCGATGTCAGCCGCCACGGCACCTTTGTGATCGAGGGGACGCGGCTGCGCCGGCTGGAGAAGGGTAGCGCCACCCCGCTGCGTAGGCCGACCCGGCTGCGGCTCGCCAAGGAGATCGAGCTTGATATCGAGCCGCTGTAGCGCGGCGGGCCGGGGAGACGCAGAAGCAGGGGATGGTCGACGACCATCCCCTGCGTGATTCAGAAGCGCTGCCTACCGCCACTCGCCGAGCATGATCGCCGAGCCCTTGGAGGGGACCCCGGCGCCGCCGCGGACCGGCTGGCCGCTGGCATTTCTGACAGTGATTGTCACCTGCTGGCCGCTGCCGAGGCCGCAGACGCGGGCGTCGCCGCCGCCGAAACTGGCCTCGAGCCGCAGCCCGTCGATGGTCAGCCGCCACCCCGTGGTGTCGATTCTGGTGATTTGGACGGAGACACAGGTGGGGGTGTCATTGTAGTTCAGCACACTCATGCGGAGGCAGCCCTGGCCACCGCAGGGGTCGGGCGGTGGAGGAGGAGGCGGGACGCGGGTAGGCGAGGTGAGCAGCACGGTAATGGCGCTGTCGGCGTCGTCGCGGCAAGCCGTGGCGTCGGCGTTCTGTAGGTCGACCTCGAGCGCCAGGGCGCAGGCGTCGCGCCGGCTGGTGGCAAAGGCGACCTGCTCTTCCCGGCTGGCGCCTCTGCTGCTGGCGTAGGTTTCGCCAACAAGCAGCAGGGCCCGCACAAAGAGCGCGTCCAGGCCGGCGAAGGCCCCATCGCGCTGGCGGAGATCGCCCGCAAGGGCCGCCACCTCGTCGGCCTCGGCCCGCAGCTCCGCGTCAACCTCCTCGGCCGCGGCCACCGCTGTGTCCAGAGCCTCGACCCGCTCCAGCAGGGCGAGAAAGCCCTCAGCCTGCTGCTGCCTGGCGGTGAGGTCGGTGAACGCCGCACCGTCAGCGGGGGCGACGGCCAGGCCGCTCACAAAATGGCCCAGCCCGGCACTCACCTGCTCGGGGCTACCGCCAGCGCCGTCGATCAGATCCGCGCCCCAGTCGCGGTAGGTCGCGGCGAGCAATTCGCGCAGCGTCGGGTCGTCGCGGAAGCGACCGTACACCCCATTAAGGATGCTGATCGCCTGGTCGAACTGTCGCTCGGCGCTCAGCTGGCGGGCCTGCTTGACCTCGGGCAGCTCGATCACGACAACCACCGTCGGCGCGGCGGTGCTTGTGGGAGGCGGCGGCGCGGGCGAGGCGACCGCGGGCAGCGGCGTGCGCGCCTCGTCGCTGACAGCGTAGGGGCTGGGGCCACACGCGCTGAGCAGGAGTGCGGCGAGGAGGCCCAGAACGAACAGGCGAAGACGTAGCAGCGGCATAGGTTTCGTTTCCTCGGTGGCTGGCCGCGCCGCGGCCCGGCTGGAGCTGCGGCCAGTCGGTCAGGGCGTTGTTGTCCCGGACGTGGCGGTTGTGAGCACTGACGTGATCTGGATGGGCGGGGGCGTCGCTGTGTCGATCAGCGTGACGGCGATGGTCGGGCTTTCAGTGGGTTCAGCGGTAGGCTGGCTTTCGGCCGGCGGCGGCTCCGGAGTGGCGCTTGCCTCCTCAGCGGGCACGACCGCCGTCGGCTCGACCACGGGCACGACCGCCGTCGGCTCTGCCACGGGCGGGTTGACCGGCGGCGGGGTCACGGAGGGGATGACCGGGGGCAGCGTGGGACTCCGGGTGGGCGTGTTGGTCGGGCTCGGGGTCAGCGTGGGGGTGGCGGTTGGCGTCACCGACGGGCCGCCGGTCGAGGTTGGCGCAGGAGGCGGCGAGGCGCTGGGAGTGACCAGCGTCGTCCCCGTGAGCGTGGGCGGCACCTCGACGGTGGCGTCGATGAGCGGCGACCTCGGGGCGTCAGGCGGGGCCGCGGCGGCCCCAAACAGGGCCGCGCCGCCGCCGGCGAGCAGGGCGACGAGCGCCAGGGCAAGCGCGAGCAAGGCGAGCCGGGAAAACCCGGCCCGCACGGGCGCGGCGGTGGGGGCGGCACAGCGGACAACCACGGCGGTCGCGTTGTCCCGCCGCTGTGCGACCTTGTCGCGAACCGCCCGGCGAACCAGCGCCTCGGCCGCGGCCTGCGCATCCTGGCCGAGCACAAGCGCGGACAGATCGGCGGCCTCCAGCACCCTGCTAATCCCGTCGGAGCAGAGCAGGAGACGGTCGTCGGGGCCGAGGCGCAAGCTACACAGGGAGCTGCGGACAACACTGCGGTCGAGATCCTGCCCGAGCACATGGGTGAGCAGTTGGCCCTGCGGGTCGCGTTCCGCCTCGGCCCGCAAGCTCCCCTGGCGGATGAGCTGCTCGCTGTAGGAGTGGTCGGTGGTGATCAGCTCGACCTGGCCGTTGGCCCTGATATGGTAGGCCCGGCTGTCACCGACGTGGGCCAGAGTCACCGCCGCGCCGGCCTCATCGGGGGTCGCCGTCGCAAGCACCATGGTCGACCCGCTGCGGCTGTAGCGGGCGTCGCTCTGGCGCATGCGGTGGAGCTCGCTGGCGGCAGCGTCGAACGCCCGCTCGACCTGGCTTTGCGCGGGCAGATCGGTGTCGGCGAGGATCGCGGCCTGAGCCCGCTCAACCGCTTTCTGGCTGAAAAGCTGGCCGTCGACGCCGCTGCCCATGCCGTCGGCGACCATCACAACAACGCCGTGGTCGGTGGCGAAGGTAAGGGCGTGATCCTCGTTCCGCGGGCGGCTGCCCTGGTCGGTACGTTGTCCGAGATCAAGGCTGAAGAGCGTGGACACGGTCGGGGCGGGGCGCTTGTCTGCCATGGGGCAGCTCCTGCTCACAGACTCCAGGGCATGGCGGAGGCGAGAATCGGCGGCCTACCTTCCGGGGGTCGAGGTAGGCACGGTGGTCGGAGTCGACGTGGGCGGGACTCGCGTCGTCGGCAGAGCGATGGTCGGCTCTACTGTGGCGGGGGTGGAGGCTGGTGCGGGCGGGGAGGAGGCTCCAAAGGCGAGCGCCGCGCCGAGCAGTAGTGCGGCGGCGCCAGCGCCAAGCGACGCCCAGATGCGCCAGGAGGGGCGGGGTGGCGCAGGCGCGGGGCGGCGCTCGGGGAGGCTGTCGAGTGCATCGCGGAAGGCCTGGATGCTGGCCGGCCACTGGCGCATATCGTGGCTCACCGTGCGGTTGACCAGCGCGGCGAGCGCGGGGGAAAGATCCTGGCGGTGCTCGGTAATCGAGGGGAGAGGCCGCATCTTGCCGGTCGCGTCGGTGCGGCGGGGTAGCTCACCGGCAAGCATCTCATACAGCACAACCCCGAGGCCGTACAGGTCGATGCGCCAGGAAAGCTCCAGGGGCGCCCGCTGGTCGAGGCGTTGGGGCGGCAGGTAGTGCTGCTTGCCGGCGGAGCGAATCGGGCGCGGGGCGCGCGGCTCGGCGGCAGCGGCAAAGTCGATCAGGACGCAGTCCGGGGTTTCGCTCGGCGTGTCCAGGGGGCGCCGAAAGACGATGTTATGGGGCGAGATATCGTGGTGGACGATGTCGTAGTTTTGTAAGAGCAGCAACGCCTCGGCCACCTGGCGGGCCACCTCGACGGCGAAGCGGGCGGGCAGGGGCCGCCGCTGCTCACGGTTGAGCAGGTGCAGCAGGGAGCCGCCGGGGTAGAAGGCCGTCAGAATATATGGCAGGGTCATCCTGGCCCCGGCGTTATCGAGCAGGTCGGCCTCGCCGTAGCTGCGGCGGCCAGAGCGCGAGGGGTCGGAGCTTGGACCAAAGCCGCCAGACAGCTCGATGAGCGGGCCGCCGCTGGTGAAGCGGAGCAGGTAGCCGTACTCGAGGCGCAAATTGTCTTCCCAGTTCGGCATGGCGAGCTTCAGCACACAGACCTGCTGCTCCTCGATAAAGCGCGGGTCGACTTGCCCCGACTTGATCGCGGCGATAACCTCGTCGCGGGGCAGCTGGCCAGAGGAGCGCCGGCGGACAAGATAGACCTGGGACTGGCCGGCATCAACCGGGCGGGAAAGCTGGTCGAGCACCTCGTAGGAGCGGATGGTGTCGCCCGGGCGACGTGGCGCGATGGTCGAGTTGCTGGTGCTCATGGCTTCTCCTGCTCGACACGCAGCTTGATCTGGTCGGCCAGGGAAAAGATCTGGCCCGGGTTCAGGTGGGTGAGGCGGCCACGATCAAGCGGGGCCTGACTGTCGCCGATAAACGTGCCGTGGCGGCTCTCGTGGTCGGTCAGGCCAATGAAGTCGGTGTTTAGAAAGAGCTCGAGGGTCACATGCCGGCGGGATACCGCCTCGTAGTGCTTGGCGACCCGCAGATGGCTTCGGTCGCTACGGCCGATATCCGTGAAGTTGTTGGTGAGCTCGACCCGCCTGGTGGCGCTGCCGTCTGGTAGGATCAAGTCGTCGCCATCGACCACGTGCAGGAACCAGCGAGTCTGCGCTCGAAAGGCGGTGGGCAGCTCGGCCGTCGGCGTATCACCGGCGTAGGCGGGCACAAGCAGCTCGGCGGTCGGCTGATCTTCGTCGCCGTTGCGGCTTTCGAGCGAACCGGTGATCCAGTCATCGCCGGCGACGGAGCTGCCGGGCTCCAGCATCGGGTCGGTCTGGCGAGCGGGTCTGGCTGGGGCAGGGGCGAGGCCGGCGCGGGAGGCCTGACGGCGCCAGAGGGCGGCTGCGCCGCCGGCAAGCGCGAGGATGGGCAGGGCGACCCACCAGTACGGCGTGAGCGGCGGGGTAACCGGCGCGGGCGCAGCAAACACTGTGACAGTAAAGATTTCCTCGCTCGGGCTCTTGTTGCCGCGGGAGTCGGTAGCGATGGCGTTGAGCTGGTACTCGCCTGGGTTGAAGCGGCTTTGGAAAACCGGGTCGTAGGCGTTCAGCTCCAGCCGGAAGTCGGGGCCGGCGGTGATCGCGGTGGTGATCAGGCGGTTGTCGAGCAGGTACTCGACGCTGATGATCTCGGTCTGGACGAACTTCGTGGCGATCAAGAGCTGGACCCGGTCCTGGAAGTTACGGGTGTCGACGACGACGTTGAAGCGGGGGGAGAGCGTGTCGAGGTCAAGGGCGAGCTCGTCGGTGGCGTCGCCGGCGCTGATGCGCAGGCTGATGGCCCCATCGGGGATGCCGTCGGCGCTGAAGCTCAGGCGGGTGTGCTCGGCGCGGCGGAGGATATCGGTGTAGGCCTGGTCGATCGCCCGGCGCTGCTCTATGGCGATAGGCTGATCTGCGATGTCGAAGAAGTCGCCGTCGAGCGCGGCGGCGAGCTGCTGGAGGCCGTCGGGGCCGGCGGGGAAGCGTTCGAAAGCGCCCTCTGCCGGGCTGCCGAAGCCGAACACGAGGACGCGCACAGGCCGCCCGCCGGCGCGGGAGGCGGCGATGGCGTCGCGCAGCTCGTCGGGGGCCGGGGGGGCGGCGGCGCCAGCGGCGAAGATTACCAGTACGAGGGGCTGGCTGGGGTCGGCCGTGGCGAGCTGGTCGAGGCCGGCGCGAACGGCATCGACGAGGGGGTAGGGATCGCCGGGGGCGGCCGCGTCCAGCGCGGCGGGCGCGAACGACGGCTTGGCGCCCACGCGGTTGATTGTGTTGCGTACCGCCCCCAGGTCCGGGGTGAGCGTGTGAGCGAGGGTTGGCGTCTGGCTGAAGGTGATCAGGCTGACCTTGTGCTGGGCGGCAGCGAGCCGGTCGACCAGCTCGCGGAGGAGTGGCAGCATCGTATCGAAGCGCGTGCTAAACGGGGCGCCGCGGTCGCTCATGCGCGGGCTGAGGTCGACCACGAAGGAGACAGCGAGCGGGAGCTGCACTGGCTCGGCGCTGACGGCGCTGACCTGTGTATTGGCGAGCTCCACCAGAAAATTCTCTGGCGGGGGGAGGGGGACGCCGTGAGCTGAGCTGTAGCTCACCGTCGCCTTCATCTCTGGGAACTGGTTCAGGTCGGCCTCGACGATGCGCAGCACCTCGTCGCTCTGCGCATAGAGGGGGTCGGCGGGGGCGAGCTTGAAGGCGAGCGCCAGGGCCAGGAGCAGTGTGTAGAGGCAGAGGCGAACGAGGCGGGGGTGGGCCCTGAGGGCGCGATGCATAGCCATGTCCAGCACCAAACGTTAGCAGAGATGGCGGCGGTAGGGCGACGAAGCCGTGGGCAACCGGCGTGGCGTTGTCCCTAGTACAGCTTCCCGAAGATCCGGGAGGAGTTACTCCCGTGATGCGCTGGCACGAGACAGGTCGCAACTCCTCGCGCACTTTCAGGAATGTTCACTAGTATACTATGCAAGTGCAACAGCGAAAATAACGATATCTTTAAATACGCGTGGCTGGGCAAATCCGGGGCTGGCAGAACGGCAACATGAGTCATCCCGAATTTAATCTGTGAGCACGGGGTGACGGGATAGCATCTTGCCAGAGGCGCGAAAGCGCCGAGCGCAAGCGGTAGAGCGGAGCTGCGACCTCGCGACTCCGCTTTCCTGTGCGATGACAACCAGCCCGTAGCACCGCCGCCCTCACCTCCTCCAGCTCTACGTCCAACAGGCTCAACAGAAAGCCATACACCAGTGTGACCATTAGTAGCAGCTTGATGCGCCGCTCCCAGCTCCACAGCCGCGGGCTCTCCATCGCCAACTCACTCTTGCTGTAGAGCCAGGTCGTTTCAATCTGCCAGCGTCGCGCGTAGGCTAACGCCACCTCCCACGCCTCGTCGGCAGTTCGAATGACATCCGAGGTCAGGAGGTACCACAGCTCGTGGCCCTTGCCTGGGCGTGCAACCACTAACCAGAGAGGCTAGGCGTGCTCGGGGTGACTAACCGCCAGCACCACAATCCCGACCTTTCGAGACGCCCCTGTGCGTGGGTCGCGCAACAGTCGGTCCCCGCAACTTCGTTTGCCCTGCGCGATTTACCAGGCCTTGCGCAGTTCGCCCCAGCCGTCGAGCAGCTTCTGGCCCTTCTTCCAGCGCAGCACAAAGCGCAGTTCACGCTCCAGCAGCGTGTGCAACCAGGAGCCGCTGGCAAAGCCACGGTCAAAGACGTGGCGCACCTCCCGTCCCCAGGCTTCGTGCGTGCGGGCGAGCAGTTCGTGGAGCACGGTTTGGTGGTTGCTGGCTCGCTCACCGCGGCTGGTCCGCCACTCTATCGCCGCGACCACAGGGGCAGTGTGGCGGCTAGTAATCACCAGGCCCAACCAGTGCAGACCGGCAACACAGATCGGCCGTCCGCCTGGCGGATTGAAATTGACCATATCCATCGCGCCATCGGCCTCACCGTATGAAGGGCCGCGTTCTGCATCAGGGTCGTTGGTCGCGCGGAGCGTGGCACGGTCCGGCGACACATTATCCTCAGCCATCGTGGCGAAGCGCTCCAGCAGCAGGAGATGGACAAAAAGGTAGCCGCCGCCGACCTTGCGCAGCAAGACGCG
>Ga0105046_10004485_pt1 | contig 22213 bp, 19 predicted proteins | sample MAT03_FD_78385 | JGI IMG/M metagenome (GOLD analysis project Ga0105046, IMG submission 78385) | Freshwater microbial communities from Lake Fryxell liftoff mats and glacier meltwater in Antarctica - MAT-03 (megahit assembly) | ecosystem: Environmental > Aquatic > Freshwater > Ice > Liftoff...
ATGCGATGCACCTGCCGGGTGTTGGCCGTCGAGCTGAAACGCCAACCTCTCTTTCCCCTGCCACACAAATTGTTGCCGAGGAAGGAACTGTCGCTCCCAAACATAAAGCAGTGAGAAATCCCATGAAAGAATGAAGATTTTTAGCGCTGGTGTTCGCTCCAGCAGCGCCGACAAGAACGGCAACAGCGGCTCTGGAAAGCCATCAGTAGGGGAATCGAGCCCGCGCAACGGCGTTCGTGAATCGATATCCCATCCCAAAATGTAGATTGCGTTCTTCGCTTGCAGGCAGACCCGGCGGAGGCACTCGTAGTAGTTGGACGCCTCCATCAAAAGCTTTATCTGCGACGCGGGCTCCATGGCCCAACAGGTCTCACCTGGCACCAATAGCTTAGTAGACATCGTGCCTTGTCCATCAAGTGCCGTGCCAAGATTCCGTTCCCGGTGGAAGAAGTTAACTATTCTGAGAGTCGCGAGGCAGGTATGCCTTGGTGCGAAGTGTACGCACAACTTCAAGAACGTCGTTGCGGCATTGATCACTCAACGTATCGAACTCTATTCCCACGCCGGCTGCGAATCCCCCAGCATCTACGGAACGCACCCAGCGAACGGTCCCAGTCCCTTCAATCAACAGCAGGTCACCTTCTTCAAATTTTATGTGAAACGACACCAGTCGGTTTAGGGTTCCTACGGTATTTTCGTCCTTGCCACGCGCCAAAAACAGACCGCCGCGGCCTAGGCCCAGCATTCCTTCTGCGGCGGCACCGGGAAGAGACTTAAATGCTCGCTCTAAGTGCCCACGTTCACAGATAGGTGCCGGTTGCGCCCAGCGAACCTGCGTTGATTGCAAAAGTCGATCGACAGCGGATTCGATCTCGTCCAATTCGAATGGCTTCGACAGGATTGCCTCTGCGCCCAAATGATAGGTCTCTTCGCGCGACATATCGGAAAACCCCGTTATGAGCATGACCACGGGAACATGGAAGTCCTTCGCTTTGATCTTTTTAAGCATTTCGATGCCGTCACCACCGGGCATGCGGATGTCGGAGATCACAAGGTCGATGTGCTGCGCTGACACGATAGCAAAGCCTTCAATCCCGTTCCTGGCTTCAAATACTTTGCAGCCTAAGCTTTCGAATTCCATCGCTAGTGGTTCACGCAGATCATCTTCGTCTTCGACGATTAGAAGCGTTTTTCCCTTCAGCTGTTGTAGATGGGTCATTTTCCGTCTGTCTTTCGAGCGCGAAAAGGAAGCCGCGCCACGAACGTGGTATTGGGAGCGTCAGTTTCGAGAGTAAGCGTGCCTCCATGGGCTTCCACAAGTCCTTTGGAAATGCTTAGGCCCAGGCCCGTTCCGTGGCCGAGGGCTTTGGTGGTAAAGAATGGCTGCATGATTTTCGGCTGAATTTCCAGGGAAATTCCCGCCCCACTGTCAACGACAGTGATATGAACCCACTCATCCTGACGCCTAACGATAAGTCTGACCCAACGTTCGACCAACGGCAACACGGCATCGTAGGCGTTCGCCAACAGATTCAATACCACCTGTGTAATTTGTACAGAACGACATTCCAGGGTCAGCCCTTCCTCGATTGCCTCGATCTCAAGCTGCACGTCGTTGCTCTTAAAACGTGTCTGACAAAGCACCAGGGCGTCTTCCACAATTTCAACAACCAACTTGGTTTCCACAGGGTCATTTGCGCCTTCGCGGGCGAACGCTCGAAGTCCTTGAATGATCGCCCCAATGCGTTTGGCGGTGGAAGCGATAAGAGCCGCCTCGCGGGCCAAAATGTCCTCGGACAGCGCTCCCCTAGCCTGCAAACGTTCAAGTTGGTTCGCGCGAATTGTAATGATTCCCAAAGGCGAGTTGATCTCGTGTGCGATACCTCCAGCCATTTCGCCTAACGCAGACATCTTGGCTGAGTGGGCCAGCAACTTTTGCTGTTCGGCCAGTGCCAAGTTCATAGAGCCAAGTTCATCTGTGCGTTGTTTAAGAACTTGGTTGGCCAGCTCTAGGGCTTCTCGCCGCTGCTCTGAGAGTTGGGAGGAAACAAAGACCTGATGGATTTGCGGCGCCAGTTTCGCGAGCCACACCGCCGTTGCCACCGAAGCTATCGCGGTAAGGGATTTTACCAAACCCGCTGTCCAGTAGTCGGCACGCCACAAATTCCACACTTCCATAAAGTGTGTTACACCGCATGCCGCGATGAACGCGCCAAACGATAGGACCATCGTCGAAAAAGGCAGCCGAATCTTCCGAATCAGCGCGTACAGCGTTATCGATATAGCCACATAGGCCAACCCTATAAGAGAGTCTGTAATTACATGTGTCCAGACCAACCCCGGCTTCCACAAGTAACAATGCCCATGGGGCATGAACGCCAGCTGGGAAAAATAGACTCTAAGGTCGTCCAAGGCGCCTCTTATGGGACAGCGAGATTACGTGAACGGATGCGAAACGCCAACTGTTCTATGAATGTCAGACGTCCAGAATCCGCTTGATTCCTCTCACCGCTTCGTGCGTTTTCTGCTGTCCCGGAAAGAGATCGCGATCGACAAGCGCACGGCTCGACAGATCAAGAGTTTTCAAGGCCTTCTGATAAAGCGCCAGCCCATGGTCTTCCCCTTCTTCCAGCGCCGCAATTGCCATCTTAGACCCTAGAACCTTTGCTCCCCCTTCTACCATTTTGGCAAACGTGCCCCACAAGCCTGAAGATTCAGAAGGTTTTCCCCCAAGGTTCACAATTGCATTCTTTAACACTCCGACTCGCGACTGGTGGTCGGCCTGACACCTGCGTACTTCCTCGCGAGCCATAAAGGGTTCTTCGATCTTCTCGAGAGCCTGCGCGTAGGTTTCGACTGCGGACATCTCGCCTCGAAGCAGTTCGTTTAAAGTAGAGATTGAATCAGCTGCGCTGTTGTTCATCGAAGTTTCCATAGGGTTCCTTTGTTACAGAGTTGAAACGGGCGAGGGGATTTGGTGACGTCGTTAAAGAACGCAAGGCGCACGTGACATTCGGCCGCTCGCGCGTGTTTCGCAACGAAGCAGATTCACGTTTCGTGCCAAGCCTCGAATTAAGCAAATCCTGCAAGGCACAAGTCTTGCGGTGGCTTCAGGCAGGAGACCAAAAAGTATCGCAAGCCGCCATTTCACGAGATACGTGAATGGGGAGGTGCGGGGAGGCCAGGGCGTGAGAAAATGAAAAACAAATTTCTGATTCTCTTGAGAGAAGCTATCTGCTCGACAACTATTGCTTTTGGTGCTGAGGCTTTTGGATAATACCAGCGCGAGGTATTTCCTCGCGCTATTCGTTACCGCAACTCAATCTTAGCTACTTGCCCGGGTCGTCTTTGCGGGATTCTTCGGTGCAATGGAGGGCACGTTCCGCTTCTTTGCGCTTAGCTGGTCCTTGCTAACGTCGTCGTCAACTTCAAGGTCATCCTCGTCGGCGTCGTCATCTTCGTCCTCGTCCTCATCAGCTGCCTCCATGCGAGATGAACCTTGCTTTCCCCCTGCCCCCTCCTTTTTCAATTCATCTGCGCGGGCCTGCAGGCTCTGTCCGAGTTCGACCAGCTCATCGGCGGATAGGGCTTCGGCCGATTGCGGGAACAGCTGTCCCTCTTCCTCTCCAACATGGTGCTCGATTTGCTCTTGTAGAACACTCATCAGAGCTTTGAGTTGCTTGTCGTCGTTCCCGCCTAGCGCTAGGATGTCCGCGATGAGTCGCTTGGCAGACGTATGTTCAACGGCCGCTTCTGCCAGGCCATCCTCAGTCTCTTCACTTTGCGCCGCGGGGTAAAAAATTTCTTCTTCGATGGTTGCATGCAAAGTGAGCTTCTCACAGACCTGGCCCGCGAGGGCGAACGCTTGTTCCGAGTCTTCTTCATTCGAAGCGCTTTCGAATTCTTCGAAAAGCACTTCAACTTCTCGGTGTTGTGATTCCAGCAGCGTTATGGCGTTTTCGGTTTTTGGTTTTTTTGTTTGGGGTTTCTTCTTCATACCTCGGCCCTGATGCAACCGGCGTTCCAGTTGACCGCCAAATCTGCTTTGACCAACTTCGGAACCTTGACCAGCCCCCTCAGTTTTGACTGCCCAGTGGTTGATCGAAGATTTCGATAGCGCTGTTCTGTTACACAGGTGAAACGGCTGAGGTGATTGCGTGACGGTGACAGCGGCGGGTCCGGCGCTTAAAAGACAACGTGTCAATGAAGACGATGATGTTCGCCATGAACGCGAACTGACGGGTCGAGTGGTGCCGTACCCCATTGGGCCACGGCTCGTGGGAGGCACAGATCTTGCGAGAAGTTGTTCACGGAGCCTTTGCAATGGATACCTCTCACAACGATCCAAAGAAAAAATACCCTGAGCCCCCGTTTCACGAAAAAGCACAGAGCGTGCCGGGAACCGAAGCGAAGATGGCTCAAAAGCCAGACCACGGCGAAGCGACCTACAAAGGCTTTGGGCGTCTTAACGGTCAGGTGGCCCTTATCACCGGCGGCGACAGCGGCATTGGGCGCGCGGTCGCGCTGGCTTTCGCGCGAGAAGGCGCTGACATCGCGATCTCATATCTGTCTGAGCACGACGACGCGAAAGAGACTCAAGCGGTGGTGGAGGAAGCCGGCCGGCGGTTTATTAGCATACCCGGTGATCTCGCATCATTGGAGCATTGCGCTTTGGTGGTACAGAAGACCGTCGCCGCATTCGGCCGGATCGACATTTTGATCAACAACGCTGCCTATCAAGACAAAGCGGTTGAATCAATCTTAGATTTAACGCCCGAACGAATTGACCGTGTTTTCCGCGTCAACATCATTGCCATGTTCCACCTGGCGATAGGCGCGATTCCTCACATGAAAGAGGGCAGCACAATCATCAACGTAGGGTCAATTCAAGCTTATCAACCTAGCCCTAGCATCTTAGATTACGCGACGACCAAGGGAGCAATCGTTACGTTCACGAAAGGCCTTGCGCAAGATGTGATCAAAAAGGGCATTCGGGTTAACTGTGTAGCCCCTGGCCCTGTGTGGACCCCGCTCATCGCACAATCCTTTCATGCAGACAAAATCAATTCGTTTGGGAAGGACACTCCCATGGGGCGGCCTGCCCAACCCGCCGAGATGGCGCCGCTGTTCGTGTTCCTGGCAAGCAGCGAATCAAGCTACGTCAATGGCGAGGTGCTGGGAGGCACGGGCGGTAAACCACTCGCGTAGTCGACAAAGTAGCAACAGAGTTGCAGATGAAAGATTCTACCTACCGGCGCATGACTTCGTTTTCTGGCCCAACAAGAATATGGATTGCCCGACACGGCGAAAGCGCGGGCAACGTAGCTCTGCAAAGTGCGGAAGCCGAGGGCAAGCACTGGATCGACGTTTCCCATCGCGACGCCGATGTGCCGCTGTCGCCACTTGGAGAACGGCAAGCGGTGGCACTCGGGAGGTGGTTTGGCAAGCAACCGTTTATGGATCGTCCTACCGTCGTGATTTCGTCGCCCTACGCGCGTGCGCTGCGAACTTCAGAGATTTTGGCAGCTGAACTTGATCCGACACTCTCCATCGTAACGGATGAACGTTTGCGCGAAAAAGAATTCGGCGTGCTTAACCGGATGACAAAAGCCGGCATCACGGCGCTGATGCCCGATCAAGCCGAGTTACGGCAGGTGATCGGAAAGTTCTACTACCGACCTCCGGGCGGCGAGAGTTGGTGCGACATCTTGCTGCGATTGCGCAGTTTGTGGTCAAGCTTGTACGAAGAATACGATTCGGAGCGTGTTTTGTTGGTTTGCCATTCAGTGGTCACCTTGTGCTACCGGTGCATCATCGAGAAGTTGTCCGAAGACAAGCTTCTCATGATCGACCGCACGAACGACGTCGCGAACTGCTCAATCACGTCTTACGTGTCTATGCCGTCTGCCGATGCACGAAGCAAGTGGCAGCTGGAGCACTTCAATTTTGTCGCGCCCATTGAAGAAGCTGGAGAGAGGATTACAAGTGCCCCCGATGCACCGCTCCCCAAGTAATGCCAGCCCTGTACTGATCAACGCCCCGCTGTTGGTGCGGTGGCCGCTGCCCACTCCGCCTGCCGATGGCGACAAGGAAGGCCGCGGCCGCGTATTGATCGTAGGCGGCGCTCGTCAGATGCCCGGAGCGGTGATTCTTGCAGCCACAGCAGCCCTGCGTGTCGGCGCGGGAAAGCTGCAGATCGCGACCGTTGCGAGCGTTGCAACCAGCGTAGGGGTCGCCATGCCCGAAGCATTCGTACACGCAGTCCCTGAGGCCCGGGACGGAGGCTTCCATGCAGCTGCGGCGCGCACTCTTCCGCAGATCTGCAAGGCGGCGGGGGCCATCGTGTTGGGGCCTGGCATGATCGAGAACCGCGCCCTAGCCCCTTTGGTTCTCGCCATTCTTCGCGGCCTGTCGGCGCAGAACGCTGTGGTGCTTGATGCAGGAGCGCTGACGGTTTTGCATAGACATCGCAAACGGTTGCCAGAATTCTCTTGCGGGTTGGTGGTCACGCCTCACGCCGGAGAGATGGCAAAATTGATGGGCGACGACAAAGACGCAGTCATAGACGCTCGGTTGCAAACGGTGCAAAACGCTGCTCGGGATTTGAATGCCGTAGCCATTTTGAAAGGTGCAGAAACATTTATATGCGATGGCAACACCACCTATCGCAACGTGGCGGGTAACGTGGGGTTGGCAACCTCAGGCTCGGGCGACACTTTGTCGGGCTTGATAGCGGGGCTAATCGCCAGGGGCGCTTCACCGTTACAGGCCGCGGTTTGGGGTGTACATCTGCACGCGTGTGCGGGAGAAGTACTGGCCCAGAAGATGGGTCCGCTTGGTTACCTCCCACGAGAACTGTTGGGAGAAATCCCGAGCTTGATGGCAGGGTTTGCGCCGCCGTGAAGCCGAAAAAAGCGCAGACGAAAGCCACGTGACGTTGGCTGGCACACCGCCGCCACAACTCTGCAGGGAAGCCGAGCGGGAAGTCCTTGCTTCGCGCTCTTCTGAACGCCACCGACGGTTAGCTAGTTGCCCGCCTAGTCTTTGCGGGCTTCTTCGGAGCAATGGTTGGCACGTCCTGCCTCTTTGCGCTTAGCTGGTCATGTGCGGCGTGTCGCCGTTCATGCGGTTGGGTGAAATATCGCGGACCGATGGTCGCTTTGCGAATCTTCTCCAACGGCAACTTTGGCCCCCGGTCAGCGAATAACAACCCATTCGCTTCCTCATAGGTGTCGGCGAATTGCGCGTAGCAGAATCCAGTGAGCATTCCTAGCTTTCGGACGACGCTGAGCAACTGTGCATACTGCCATTCCAATTCGACCGCGGTTTTGCTTTGCGAATATCCCCAAATTTTGGGATCAGGTCAAAACGCAATTCCACCGAATTCCGAAAGCACCACAGGGTGTTCAGCCCTCGCCTCCTCGCCCACCACCAACCTGCGGCCACGATTCCTCTCTTGCTTGAGAATGTGCGGCAACAATCGGTCGGCTTTATAACGGTGGGCCAGACGGTCGGGGGTGCTTTCCCCTGAATTTTGACACCCAAGTTTCTCACACCATCGGCGGATCCATTTCCCGTTCGTGATGACGATGTCGAGCCACTGCTTTGATAAACGCCGGCAACAACTTTGCCACCGTAGAATCGCGACCCATGATTAGGCCCGGATCGGGATCACCCGAAGCCAACATTGCTGGCACCGAAGCTTTGTCAATCAAGTCGCAACCTGCTCCCAACGCCAAGATCGGCTTGGCATGACGGTATTGATCTTTGATGAACTCCAAGGCGTGACCAACATTGCCCAGGAGCTTCGCCGCACCTTGCCCTTCAGGTAAAACCAACGCATCAAATAGGACGCTTGGCATCGTCTCGAACGTCACTTCCACTTGTATCGCTTTTCCGTCCTCGGTTTTTACGCTTCCCAAGCGAGCCCCCACATACCGAGGCACGGCACCTTGCTCGGCCAGCGCGGCATGTATCATCTGCACGGCTTGACCGTTGACGCCGTCCGCAACCATAATGGCTATGCGTCGGGTGGCGATGCCGCCGCGCGGGGGCTGTGCCAGAATCGACAAAGGTGGTGAAACATCCACCTCAGGCTTAGCGACTTTTTTAGAGGCTTTGGGCATCGGCGCGGGAAGATCCATGCCCAGATCGTTGGCAATGCTTTTCGCAAGGCCGCGATCCACGTTCATCAACATCGAGACGACACGTTCACGCACCGCCGGGGTTTGTACCTTGGTGAGCTCGAACCTGAAAGCCCGTATGATGTGCGCCTTTTCCACCGGCGTCTGGCTGTTGTAGAAAAGCACGGCCTGCGCATAGTGCTCAGCGAACTTTTCGCCGTTGCCCCGAACTTTGTCATCATTGATAGGCTCGCGAAAAGACGTAAAGCCCGCGCCCCCTGCCTGAAACGGGCAGCCGCCCCCCAATGAATTTGGCTCGTACGAAACACGGCCGCGGTTTATGCTTTGGCGGTGCATGCCATCGCGCTGGTTGTTGTGTACTTGGTTTACGGGCGCATTGATCGGAATCTCGTGAAAATTGGGGCCGCCCAAACGCGAAATTTGTGTGTCTTGGTACGAGTGAATTCGTCCAGCCAAGAGCGGATCGTTAGAGAAATCTAGACCGGGCACGATGTGGGCTGCGCAAAATGCAACCTGCTCGGTCTCGGCAAAGAAGTTGTCTGGGTTGCGATTCAGCACCATTTTCCCGACCGGCGTCAGCGGAACCAACTCCTCCGGTATTAGTTTTGTTGCATCCAAAACGTCGAAGCTGAACTCTTCGGCCTGCCGCTCGGTAAACATTTGGAAGCTCAGCTCCCACTCGGGGAACGCGCCGGCTTCAATGGCTTCCCATAGATCGCGCCGATGATAGTCAGCATCCGCCCCGGAGATCTTTACAGCTTCGTCCCAATCGAGTGAATGAGTTCCCGCAGTGGGCCGCCAATGAAACTTCACAAACGTCGACATCCCCTCGGCGTTGATCAGCCGGAACGTATGAACGCCGAAACCCTCCATCATCCGGTAGCTTCGAGGGATGGCTCTATCCGACATTGTCCACATCAACATGTGGGTTGATTCGGGCATCAGGGAAACGAAATCCCAAAAAGTATCATGGGCCGTTGCCGCTTGTGGCATTGCGAAGTGAGGCTCCGGCTTCGCGGCGTGAACAAGATCCGGAAACTTCATTGCGTCTTGAATGAAGAAGACGGGGATATTATTCCCCACTAAATCCCAGTTGCCCTCGTCTGTATAGAATTTGACAGCGAATCCGCGCACGTCACGAACGGTATCAGCAGAGCCTCGTTCGCCGACCACCGTCGAAAAGCGGGTGAACACTGGTGTGCGCTTGCCTGCCTCACTAAACAGTGAAGCACGCGTGACCTGTGCCATGGATTTATAGCATTCAAAGTAGCCGTGAGCGGCGGACCCGCGCGCGTGCACAATGCGCTCAGGAATGCGCTCGTGATCAAAGTGCGTGATCTTCTCACGCAGAATAAAGTCTTCCAGCAATGCCGGGCCCCGCAGCCCTGCCTTCAAGGAATGCTGATTGTCGGCGACGGGCACGCCTTGGTTGGTCGTAAGAACCTGACCGGTGGAATCCGAGCGAACGCGATCAAGCGGCTCATTGCCCGGGTTGAAACCAATGTTGATAGCACCAATTCCTGTCTTCGAGGACTTAGTGTTTTCAGTTAAGGTGCTGCCGCCGACGGTAACAGAAGGCGGCGGCGCGGTAGCGCCAGGTTGCGGCTGGAAACTCGCCTCCCCGTATTCGGAAGGCTTGTTCTGATTGAAAGGAAACGCTCTCGCCAGTTCTTCAGTGACGCGCATTTTTTCGCTGGCTGCGTCGGCGTCTGCTGCACCATTGTCAACCCCGGTTGGGCCGCTTACCGTGGAACGTGCGCTCGTCGTAGCCCCGGCATCTCGGCTCGGGACTGCAGATTTTCCCGCATTGTTCGCGCTATTACTCTTTTTGGTGACCATTGTTACTCCATGCTCCTTTTTGAAATATTGAGGTTGTCCTCGGATCGTTGCCAACAATCGGTTGGCCCGCCGATCTCCAGCAAACATCGCGCCACTGCATCTGGTTGTGGACCTCGCCGTGGTCGCGTTCGACCGCTACGTTCTTAGATACGGCAAAGTGACGCCCAGAATTAGGGACGTCACTCTGCCGTAACAGCCGTGCTTCGGTATGTTCACGCTTGCGACCGGGACGGCTTCGCTGCGGTGCGTTTGCCGCGGGAGGCAGTCGTCGGTACCGAAGCGTGATCTTCCCCCGCCCCAGCTTGAGTTTGCAACTCAGAAAGTCGTTCTTCCATTTGCTCGCCGAGCTCTTGAAGCTGCTCTTTTTCGAACAACTTCGCCACTTGCGGGAATAGGGTGTTCTCCTCTTCCTCAACGTGATGCTCAATTTGTTCCTTGAGGACAGTCATAAGGGCTTTGAGTCGATCTTCGTTCAGTCCCTCTTCTTGAATGTCAGCAATGAGCCTCTTCGCCGAAAGATGCTCTACCGCAGCTTCTCCCAGCAAGTCTTCAGTTTCTTCACTCTGGGCCGCAGGATAGAAGATTTCTTCTTCAATGGTCGCGTGAAAGGTCAGTTTCTGGCACACCAGAGCCGCAACAGAAGTCCTCGTTTCAGAATCGTCGTCTTCGAAAGCTTCCTCGAAGCGCTCAAACAAACCCTCGACTTCGCGGTGTTGTGACTTGAGCAGGGAAATCGCATTCTTCTTTGATTCGGATTTTTTCATTTGTTCCTCCACCACCGATGAATGCAACCACCGTTCCATCCAGCACAAGGGGGTGCATAAAGAGTGACTTCGGCGGCCAGTGCGCACCAAGGCGGTGAAAGCACCCCTAAACCCAAAATGAAAAGAGCCGCCCCATCGGAGCGGCTCCTTTTGTATCGTCGCTAGTTCAATCTATGGAACAATGCCAACGCACTCGGTTGGACATTTGAACGCAGCTTCAGAGCAAGATTTGTCGTCGATACACGATTCACATGCGTCCGCCTTTGCCTGGTAGCTCTTGTCAGCATCCGCCTTGTTCTTACAGCGGTTGCGGCATTCGCCGACGTCGTAAGATTTGTTAAAGCAAGTCTGGTAGCGGCTACAAACGCTTTGACAATCGAAAATCTTGTCCGCTTCGCCGCATCCGGCAAACGATAAGGACACGAGTGCACTCAAGAGCATCATCTTGATCATTATGTTTATTTTCCTTTCCACTTAGTTGCGTTGATGGGACTAGGTGCGTCTGGAAGACGTCTCATGCTCGAGCTGAGACTTGGACGAACCTTGAGCACCGGTCCGATTGGTCACAGACCGCAACTTGTTCCCAACTTCCTCACGCAGTTCGTTGCCTGTTTTGGGGGCGAACATGAGAGCGGTTACGGCTCCAACCACGAGACCAGCAGCAAACAAACCCAAGCTGGTGGTCATAGCGCCCGCCTTGGATCGTTTTGATTCCAAACCGAGAGCTCCGAAAATGTCTTCCTTGCTGAGGCTCTTCAAATCTTCAAGTTTCATGGTCTCTCCTTGCAGTGGGTTGATGAATAGAGTTTCAAATCCCATTCAATATTCATGCCGAGAAGTAAGCCGCCCCCAACCCCAAGGCCTGCCGATAGCGAGAAAAGCATCGCTCGCCAGCGCGCAAACGCATCAAGGCCCCTTCGGCAATCGGTCGTGCCAGACGCGGATCCATCGTTATCAGCGGCAGCAACACCTCGCGGTTCCAAGCCCTTGAATGCTGAACATCAAGCGTGGCATGCAAAGCGAAGTACTTTCGCGCTGCGGGTTCCACACCCAACCGCTTCAAACCAGCGTTAACAAAAACGGCACGCGTGGGCGCGGTCAATTCAATCACCCCCAACGCGCCTACGCTGTGAAAAGCGTACCGTCGATTGCTTGCCAGTCCTGCCATGAGGTTGCTCAGCGCCAATGATTCCCAAACCGTCTTGTCGATGGGAACATGCAAGTCTAATGCGGTTGCAAGTTTTTCAAGCAACGGGCCGTGCATGCCAAGCTGATTGCCTTGCCCCATCTCATCCCAGTAATTGCGTGCCATCTCGAGCTTCGCGACGGCCGGCATCTTTATTTGCGTGAGTGCCAAGAGATCCTCAAAACCAGCCTCGCCCGCCACCTCCTGGCCTAAAAACCATCGCATCTCTTCCAGTGTGCTTGTCTCGGCCAACCACGGAAACAAGCGATCATTTTGCCCTGGGCCGGTTTGTTTAAGCGTCTCGAACCAAGTCACGAAAGCAATCGGCTCTTCGGGAACATTGGCGACTTGCCATGCGACTGCAGCGCGCTCTCGCTCAACGAACGCCGCCTCCGTGAGCCGCAGCCGATTCTCCTGAAGCATATCAAGGGCCTCGACATCGTTAGCGAAAGGGAACCCTGGCCTGAAACGAAACTCATTCAACCGGACAAGGTCTCGGTGAAGCGTCTCTACCGATGCATCCGTTCGGGCACGTAAAACGTCTAGAGCGGTTTCAAACTTGTGGATATTTTTGTTAACTGGAAGATTGGGTGCAAGGCGCATCGAATGGGTACATTTCAAAGAGCGTGCCACCGAAATTTGCTCGTCCTCACAGTGCGGAACGGCAAAAGCGTTACCAAAACCACACTTTGGTTGCGAATACCACCCGGCACGGCGCATGCGTTAAGCTCTTGGGCCGTACGCGTTTTTTAGGTATCGGTGAAAGTCTTGAGTTAGCAGACCTCTACCTGCGTTTACAGACCGCCGGTCACTTCGTGCGCGGCACTTTCGTAAGGTGAGGCTTCGGTCCCATAGGGCCTCAAGTTCAACGCGCCCGATGCTTCCCGAGAGTTCGTTGAGAAGTTTAGCGGTACCCTGTGTAAAACTGTTTGGGAAAGAGGTGGTTTAGTGGCTCTCTTTGGCTAAAATTCTAGACTTTATGTAGATGAAACGCTTCGGTCACTGCTCTCTGCGAAGGGTGGCCGTTGCGCATGTGGATCCCGAAATGCTTATTCTGGCGGACGAGTTTCGGCGCAAGCAACTGCCCTCCCTCCAGGCATACGGCTTTGCCCGACGCAGTACAAGCTGGACTGATGGTCAATGGTGATAGCCAGCGCTTGGTTCAGGTCGTCACCAATGTGTTAGCCAACGCAGCAAAGTTTACCCCTGCGCGAAAATCGGTACATCTGAGCGGGCAGCGCAATGGCACGGACTGTCTCATAGTTGTTCGCGACGAAGGGCAAGGCGTTGAACCTCAACTGCTCTCTCAGATTTTTGATCTATTTGCTCAGGGTCAACAAGGGCCCGACGGCAGTCGCGGAGGCTTGGGCCTTGGCTTGGCCATCGCGCGCACTATCGTTGCCGCCCACAAGGGAACCATTGACTTGTCGAGTGCGGGTACGGGCCACGGAGCCACAGTAGCGATTCGCGCACGATGGGCACCAGGCGCTTGCGATCCTGCGCGAGGTGGTTCCCGACGCCGCCATCGTCGATATCGGACTCCCCGATCTTGACGGTTACCAATGGGCCCGCGCCATTCTCGACAGACACTTGGACGGCGCACCTAAACTTATCGCGCTTTCTGGCTACGCGCAGGACAGCGATCGAAAACGCGCACTGGCCTCAGGCTTTCTCGATCACCTGGCCAAGCCTGTCGACCTACCGAAGCTGGCATCGAGGATTAAAGATCTCTTAAGCGCTTAGGGCATGGTGGCGGTGAGCATCACGGCCGCGATGCGGTCGGCGTCGAGGTACGCACCTTTGTCTAACTCGTCACCGAAGATATCGGGATCAAGTTCTTCGTAGTGGGTGTGGACGCCCGACAACAGTGCAGTGACCTTGTGCAGGAAAGTGTCGCAACCATCTACAATGGTGGCGCCGGTATAAAGCAAAAGCCTGCCACCGCTGCGAAGCTTCGCGATCGATTCCGAAACGATTCGCAGGGCCAGCGCTTCGCCGAAAGTTCCTCCCCCATCACGGTACGTTCGGCCCGCGTCATCGCGAAGATAAGGGGGGTTGCAAACCACACAAGAAAGCGGCTGTGTTACCTGGGACAACACATCGCTGTTCACGATTTCAACGTTGCTCGCCCCCGCCAGCGCCACATTGGCGCGAGCAAATAGCAGCGCCTGTTCATTGATATCTGCCAAGATCACACGTTGCGCCTGTTGCGCCATCGTGATGCCACCCACTCCGCTCCCGCACCCCACGTCCACCAAAGTTCCCTCGGGAATGCTCGCTTGCATAAGTGCACGGCAGAAACGGTAGGTATCGGGGCCGAAGAAAACCGTGTCCGCTTGCACCGTGGGATAGCAGGAATGGGCAAACAACTGCGCGCCCAAGGATGCGTACCGAACGCAGCTGCGATAGCCGTCGTCCGTTTCTTGTACCAACTTTGCGGAAACTAGAATGTTCAGCATCTGAGCTGGCAACACGCCCCGCTCAAACACGCGGTTCCAGCCGAACACGTCTCTCAGCGTTTGCGCGGGCTTGGCGTTGCGAGCGAGCACGCGGCGATGCGTGTCTGGCGTCACCGCAATGAAGTTATAGCCGGACGCTTTCAAAAACGTGCCAACGTCAACGAGTGCCGAAACGAGATCCGGGTCCATCGCGTTCCTTAGAAGAAGAGACGGCTTAGCACCACCAGCACCGATGCTAAACCTGCCAACCAAGCGAGTGTCCGCAATCCAGTGACGCCACCTATGTAGAGCAAAGCATGAAGGGCCCGAGCCACGACGTAACCTTGGGCACCCAGGGCACTTATGTGATCGGCTTTAGCGGCCAAGTGCACCACAACCACGGCGACGATAAACAGGGGCAAGTTCTCTTTGTGATTCGCCAGCGCGCTGCTTGTTCTCTTGATCCAAGCAGGGAACTGCGGTGTGTCGTCGCGGTTGCCCTTGTTCCAAGCCACCCCAGCGATCTTGGTTTTCCCAGTGATCTCAACCGTAACCAAGCCAAGTCCCCACAGAGTGTTCACAACCAAGCACCAAAGGTCTGTCGTCATCATGAAGGCCAGCATAGCGCTTTTGGTTGGGTACACATTTCGTGGGCATCGAATGTGACGCCGGATCTGATTTGTAACCCATACGTAACTGGAAAAACTGCCAGCCCCTGCAAAAGCCCATGATTCGCGGCTGGTGGTACTTGGCACGAAGTGTGTAGAGGAATGTGAGGAGGAGGATACACATGGAAAATTCAAAATTAGATCGCGAAGACACGAAGCGTAATGTTGGCACGGGTGCAGGCGCGTTGGTCGGCGCTGCTGCAGGGGCGGCGGTTGGCACGGTGATTCCGGGCGTGGGGAATGTGGTTGGGGCACTTATAGGCGGTGCTGTGGGCTTGGCCGGTGGTGCAATGGCCGGAAGAGCGATTGCGGACAGTATAGACCCAAAAGTGGAAGGCGACTATTGGCGATCAAATCACACGACCCGCCCCTATGCTGGCGGACAGTCCTATGACGATCTTGAACCAGCGTACCGGCATGGGTGGGAATCACGGGCAAAATATCCCTTGAACAAGCGCTTCGAAGACGTTGAATCGGAGATGGGCGGCACATGGACCGAGGCCAAAGGAGGCTCGAAACTAGCTTGGGACAAGGCCAAGCACGCGAGCCGGGATGCCTGGGATAGGGTGGAACGCGCCATCCCCGGGGACTCAGACGGAGACGGCAAGTAAAGCTGATAGTCCTCGCACAATAAAGAAGTGTGCGAATCGAGTCATCCGCGCGGCTTGGAGACCAATCCCTCAATGGTCTCCAGGACCGTGTTCAAGGAGATGGGCTTTACTAGGTGCGCATCGAACCCTGCTTCAAACGCACGTGCGCGATCGCTAGCCTGCCCGTATCCCGTGATGGCGATAAGCTTGATGTGTTTCAAGTCTTCATTCTCCCGCAATCGCATAGAGACCTCGTAGCCATCCATCACGGGCAATCCGATGTCAACCAGCGCAAGGTCTGGCCGCTTCTCGAAAGCCAGCGCCAGCGCCGACGGACCGTCAGATGCCGTGAATGTTTGGTAGCCCGATTCATTGAGAGCCTCCGCAAGTAGCTCCAAAGCGTCGATATTGTCGTCGACGATCAAGACAATACCGCTTCGGGCTCCACGAAGTATGGCTCGAGGTTGTGTGATCTCTTTCGTTAATGTGGATAGCGCGCCGCTATCTACAGCTGGAAGAGTGATGCAGAATTCACTACCACAACCAACGCCTTCGCTGTTGGCGGTGGCGTTGCCCTGATGCAATTGCACCAGGCTGTTCACGATGGCCAAGCCCAATCCCAATCCACCTTGAGCGCGGTCGATCGCTTGCGCCTCTTGCGTAAAGATATCAAACACGCGCGGTAACATTTCGGGAGCGATTCCCATGCCGTTGTCGCGCACCCGCAAGGTGACCTTATTGTCGATTCGCACGGCCGTGACGGTTATGATGCCATGCGGATCGGTATACTTCGCGGCGTTTGTCAGCAAGTTCGTTACGACTTGCGCCAAGCGTTCAGCGTCACCTGCCACCACTAGACCCTCAGGTACGTCCACTGTCAGGGAGTGTTGCTTCTGTTCAACCAAAGGGCTGGCCATTTCTACAGCTTTGGCAACCACGTCAGCCATCTGTACAGGTTGCATGTTCAGCTCAACTTTGCCCCGGGTGATGCGCGACACATCCAGCAGATCATCGACCAAGCGCACCACGTGTCGCACCTGCCGATCGATAACCGTTCTTTCTCGCAAGAACGTGTCGCCTCCACGCAAACTCATCAGGTGCAGCGCGGTTAAAATGGGGGCCAAAGGGTTGCGCAACTCGTGCCCGAGCATGGCGAGGAACTCATCTTTCGAGCGACTCGCGGCTTCGGCTTCCGAGTGAGCCAATTCCGTTCGTTCGCGTGCCGTAATCTGATCGGCGTAAAGGCGTGCATTCTCGATTGCCACGGCCGCCCGGTCTGCCAGCGCTTCGGCAGTGGAAAGGTCGTCTTCGGTGTAGCGACGGCGCGATTCAGCCATGACCAAGGTGATGACGCCGATCGTGGTTCCGCGCACGCGGATCGGCACGCCAATGTAAGAACACAACTGAAGCTTCTCTATGAGCTCAAGGTGTTCGGCATCCTTCGCCGTTGCCGCCAACATTTGCGGGGGAATGTCGGAAACCATCTCTGACTTTCCAGTCCGCACAATGTTGGGCGTGCCGTGGGGGGCATTTGGATCGGGCGGATACCGCGCTTCAAGCTCCTGCACGAATGCCACTTTTGTGGGATCGATATGTGCAACGGCCAAGCGTTTAAGTCCGCTTGCCTCAACGAGATTAATAGCGCACCAATCAGCCACCACGGGCACCGCCAATTTTGCCACTGTGGCCAAAGTGTTTTCGTAGTCTAATGACGAGCCAAGTTGCATTGCGGACTTGGCTATGAACAGCCGGCGACGTTCTTTCGCACGCTGTGACGAAACGTCTCGAAACACAAGCACGGTACCGACCAACTTGCCCGTGCTATCCTTCATCTGCGCAACAGTGTGATCAATGGAGATCGCGCTTTTGCGTTTTGTGCTCAATAGAGAGGAGTTGGCCAAGCCCACCAACTGGCCGTCGTGCAAAGCGGCGTCAACCGGACTTTCAATCCTCAGTCGTGTGTCCTCGTTAACAATGTTGAACACTGCTTGGTGAGGCAGACCCAGGGCGTCATCCAGCGTCCAGCCCGTCAGTGATTCGGCAGCTGGGTTCATAAAACTGACATTGCCGTCTTCGTCGGTGGTCAAAACCGCGTCGCCAACACTCTTGAGCGCCATCGCAAACCACTCACGGCTTACCCTGATGCTTTCGTCTTGACGGCGCCGCAGGGTGACATCTTGAAACACGTTCACGACGAAGGCAGGCCGCGTTTCGTCTCCTCCCGCGGGCTTCGCGCGGATCACAGACCAACGCTCCTCTCCTGTGGCCTTGATCCGAAATCGCACCAGCTTTTCGGGCGCTTCACGACCTTCAAGAACGGCGCGCCCGGGGAGACTCGCGGGTGACACCGGTTGCCCGGATTCATGGAGCAATTCAAACTTGCAAAGCATTTCTGCTATCGGTGTGCTGAGAAAGTCTTCGGCCGTTGCAAAGCCTGAAAGGTTGGCAGCCTTTTGATTTGCATAGAGCAGACGACCTTGGCTGTCTTGCACCGTGATGCCATCGTCGGACCCTTCCAATATCGCGCGAAATTTTCCCTGTATCAAATGAGCCTTGTGCGAAAACGCAATGGCTTTTTGTCGTTCGGCCCAGGCTCGTAGAGTGAGCAGAACTAAAACGGAGGACTCCGTAGTGAAGAGCAACACAGCGACGAAGTTGTCGGCGCTTTCAGGAGGCAGAAAGAAGCGAAAGCCCAAGAATCCAGACAACACGGAAGCAACCAATCCTCCGGCCACACCAAACCACCACGCGGCCAACACGATAGGTCCGAAGAACAGCAGGAAGGGCGCGCCTTCATCAAAATATTCTCGGAAGGAGAGCTTGATCACTACAGCCGCAGTCAAGAGCACGGCCACCGCAACAAATTGCTGAACACGTGCGCAACGTCCGCCCGTTTTTGGCGGCGCTGCTACGGGGGTCCAACTGTCTGACGACTGGTCCCCGGCTTTGCCTGTCATCCAGTTCACAAAATCGACCATTCCCACATTTGTGCCACAGGGGCGGGTCATTGCCTATCCCGAAACGGCCGTTACGGTTCTGAAACGGAGCTGGGCCTTAATGAGCGCCCCCGCCCCACCAGCGCGTCTTAGCGAACTTCGCGCTGTCTTACACAGGTGGCCCAGGCGCCGCCTTCGTTGATGGTCTTTATGAAGATGTGATTGAGGCCCTTGTGGACGGGCAGCAAAAGTTCTGTTTCATCCTTGCCTATCGTGTTGCCTCCCGTATGCGTGAACAGCGGATTGGGTGCTTCATCGTTGGACCACCACCACACGCGGCCTTGATCGTTCACCCCAACCTGCAAGCGCAGCGTGCCTTCCCGGTCACTGCGGAAAGAACCGCGCAGATATGCGATGGCATCCTGTTTTGGGGCCTTGTTCAACAGGTGCATGAAATCGAAACATTCTTTGTCGGGATCGACGGTCTTCCAGGAAAGTTTCCCCGATGCGTGGCTGGACGAATTCTCCCATGCACAAGGATCACACGACGTATGCCGCCACGTGATTTCTTCGGTACCGTTGCCAGCCCACACCGTGGGCACAGCTCCGTCTAGAAGCTGCCACTTGAAGCGCCCCAATGGTTGGGCGTGCGCGCTGCTTGGGCTTTGCGTGTCGCTTTTGGGATTGCTCACCGTTGACCACTCGTTGGCGGCCTTGCTGCCAAAGGGATTGGCCACTTGATCGGGTGCAGGCGCCACGGCCCACCCGTGTTCACCGCGCGGCTCGGTCCCCAATGCCAACGTTTGGCCTGCGCGCAAGGTAACGTCGATGGTGTCGCGGTTGATCACCTTGCCCTTCGATGTAACTTTCCCTGCATTCGCAAGCGCCGCCACATTCGTTGACCTTAAGCGGATGTGACCTCCGCGCTCGCTTTTCACCGACAAATACGTTAAGGCGCCCCGTTCCCGATAGGCGGAGATCAGAAATGCACCCGGCACGCGCAGGTTGCGAAACGATACGTCTTGCCAATAGGTGGGTACCGCGGGGAAAACCAACACATCGTTCCCCCGGGTCTGCAGTAGAAGCTCATGAATCGCTTGTGCCGCCGCCAACGGTGTTTCGATCACGGGCCCTGCTTCCATGTACATTGTGTTTCGCCGAACAAAGCCGCGCAGAAGGCGCTTGAGGTGGCTGACAGCTTCGTCGGCGTTGCCAAGAAGGGCTTGCATTATAGATGCACCCACGAACGAGTAACCCTGCAATGCGCCCTCTTTGCCGATCCAATGCGCTAGCGACGTTATAATTTTCTGTCGGTCGGCCGAATCATCTGGTGATAGTAACTTCAAGGGATAGATCATCAATAGGTGGGAAAAGTGTCGGTGAGACACATCGAGCGGCACATCCTTGCCTATAAGAAAGCCCGTTTCATCCCAAGCAAAGGGAGGTAGCTTCTGTTGCATGGTTCGCCACGCGTGTTGATCGTTGCGCGTCGAAACACCAGCGTGTTCCGGTGCCAGTAAGGTTTGCAACGCCCAAGAGAGCAGCGCCACATCGTAGTTTGTATCCTCAGCCACCTGCGGGTATTCAGGGGAAATCGCCACAGGAACGTGAAAGTGGCCATCGGGCCCCTCGGTCACGATGCTGCTGTAGTAGGCGACCGCTTCGCGAAGCATGTTAAGAAGCGGTGCGCGCAGTGATCCTTTGGCGGAATGGATGTGCTGCAGCCACACGTTGTGCAACGCCCACAGCAAGTTGCCGTGCTCTCGTGCGTCCGTTTTCGCGTGTGCATTTTTCAAATCTACGATGTCTAGAGGCGATCGAAGATCTTGAGCGCTTGTGCGGCCTAGAGCCATACCCTTGTGTGGCTGCGCGTTGGATCTAAGTTGGGGTTGTGCCCGTATCAGTGCGCGCACCAAAGACTGCCCAAGCTCCAAGCGGTTTGCCGTGTAGACGGGCCAATAAGAAAGCTGCACGTTCAAATTCCACCAAACGCCCGGCCACGGGGTCCTGTGGTACCACGGCCCCAGCGTATCAATCACGGGGCCCGTCGCGCGCGTGGCGCAAGCCAGCTTGTACATTTGTATCCAATAGAAGCTTTCAAGTTCAGTGTCAGGCAACGACACGAAGCTTTCCGGATAGTAACTGTGCCAGAACGCCTGGTGGCTGCGGGTGAGCGTGGCCAGACCCGATTGCAGTGCGCGATCCAAATTCTTGTCGGCGAGCCTTACCGCCTGCGCGGCGTTCTTCCCCGCCACGATGGTTACAAAGGCCACGCCTTGCTGCTCGTGCACAGCCGTGACGTGGGCACCACCCCGCGTAAGTCGCTGCACTGTATACGTGCGTGCGCCTTTTGTGATCAGTTCTGGTGGTGGGTTTGCGACCGGCTGTCCTGCACCTCGCTGGGCGCGTTCACTGACCGCTGCAGCGGCTTCGAACACAAGGCTTCCTAAACACCCTTCCCGTTGGATCACGATCAGATCTTGGGTGGCGTGGGTAAAAGTCCTTAAACGTGCCGGGCCGTTGATAGTGTTCACCGTGCCGCCAACCTCGGCGTTCCACAGGTTCAGCCGTAGATCCCCCGAGCTGGGTTCACAGCCACGCCAGCGCAAGAGCCCAAGTGGCAGGCGAGGCGCGGCTGTCATCGCGTTTGGGGACGGCTGATTGTCAACCACATCTGCGCGCCCCAGCTCCCACGCCAGTGCTCCTTGGTCCGTGTAAAGCATGAAGCCCAGCGTGCCGTTGCCCGCAAAGGCTCCACGCTCCCAGCGATCTGGCAACCTATCCCACACCAGATCAGCGCGTGCCAAGAACGTGGGCCAGTCAATGTCTGGCGTGCTTTCCGCGGTGGCCAAGTGAGGCACGCAGAGGCATGCCGCAATTCCAAATAGGGCTGGTTTGAGATTCGTTCTCATCAAAGGCATACCATACGCCGCGGATTGCGGACGTGTAGAAATACGATGCGGTGAATGCTCTGTTCGAGAGCTCCAACGGCGCGAACTTTGACGGAGGTACATGGGCCACCACCTCAGCGTCCGGCGGCGTTCGGGGGCCGCCGTTTTGTTGCTGGCCGCCTGTGGCGCCGATGCCAATCAATCCAACAACGCTTATGATGAGCGCTGCTGTGGCGAGCTTTTGCCTTCCGTTTCCCCTTCCCATACCGTCACAATACGTTGGGCAAAGTAGATCGGATCTCTGCTTTCCACAACTCGATCGTCTTTAGAGATCCTCAAGTCACAGCCAAACTTAGACAGCTGTAAGCGGCTGTGAATCTGCGGAGTTACCTGTGAGGGTCATTGAGGTCGTTGACATTACGAGTTTCCCTCGTTTCACAGCTGATTCTTCCCGCAAACGCTTACCGCGTTGGACGCGGTTCTGCCTTCTCTACAATGCTAGTGAAGTGGTACTTGCCAGACCCCACCTCAAACACCGCGGCATCCCCCTGCCTCCCCAGTGACGTAACGTTCTGCGCCTGTGCTGCAGCAACCAAATGTTCTTTCACGCTGTCCACCGCCACCGCGGGCACAAATACCTTGGCGGTGGCGTGCGCAGGAATCTCGACGTCTAAGGTGAAAGTACGGCCGGTGAGCTTCCACGCCGATACGAATCGTCCGCGTATTGATTGATACTCGGCGCGCGCGGATGTTAGCC
>Ga0105046_10004488_pt1 | contig 22209 bp, 17 predicted proteins | sample MAT03_FD_78385 | JGI IMG/M metagenome (GOLD analysis project Ga0105046, IMG submission 78385) | Freshwater microbial communities from Lake Fryxell liftoff mats and glacier meltwater in Antarctica - MAT-03 (megahit assembly) | ecosystem: Environmental > Aquatic > Freshwater > Ice > Liftoff...
CTTTTTTAAATAATCAGAAACTCAGAAGAAAATTGAATTAAGATGATGGAATTGGCAAATGAAATAAAATTAAGCAAAAAAACAATGCAAGCCATGGCGCATGACATGGCAAAGAGTGCGAAGGTAGCAGACCTTGTTTATACCAATGACAATAATCCGGGATATTCAAGAAAAGCGAGCGGTAAAGATTTTTTTTACTTTTTAGGAAATGATAAACTTAAAGAGACTGAAACAATAGAAAGAATAGAAAAATTGAGAATTCCACCCGCGTGGCAGAAGGTTTGGATATGCAAAATAGCCAGTGGGCATTTACAAGCGACCGGCTTTGACATTCTTGAGAGAAAACAATACCGATACCATAGTTCATGGAATGCGATAAGAAAGCAAACTAAATTTTATCGCCTGAAGGAATTTGGATTATTGATTCCAACTATCAGAAAACAAATAGAGAAAGATTTAGATACGAAAGGTTTTCCGCAACAAAAGATATTGGCAGCCGTGGTAAGCTTATTGGAAAAAACAAACATCAGGATAGGCAACAATTGTTATGAAAAATTATATGGTTCTTTTGGGCTTACCACATTAAAAAACTGGCATTTATCTGTAACAGGAATACAACTTAAATTTTCATTTACAGGAAAAAAAGGTGTTAAACATGAGATAACATTAAAGAGTAAAACGCTTTCCCGCATTGTAAAAGGATGTAAAGATATTCCAGGAAAAGAACTTTTTGAATTTTATGATGAAGAAGGAAACATCCATTGCATTGATTCAGGTATGGTAAACAGCTACATCAGCACTATTACTTGTGGGGAATTTACCGCCAAAGATTTTAGAACCTGGGCAGGAACAGTTAATGCCCTGGCGGCATTTAATGAACTTGGTGGTTTTACAACACCAATAGAAATGAATCAAAAAATTCATGCAGCTCTTCAAATGGCGGCAAAACAGCTTGGTAATACACCCACTGTTTGCAAAAACTATTATGTACACCCACTTATAGTTGAACTGTACAAAGAGAAAAAACTAGAAAAATACCTGTCTGAACTTGAAGTTACCGATATAAGTGAACACATAAAAGAACTGATGCCAATAGAAAAGGTATTATTAAAGATTTTAAATCACGGCTAAAAAATGTAGTTCGGGAGTTTTGAATTTTTGGCCAATATTTCTTTGACATGAATCATAATACTTCCAGACCATTTTTAGAAATCAATATGTGTTTAGTAAAACACTTATATGAAAATGCATAATATCCTCTCCTCAACAGATATCGAACTTTGCTTCTTAATAAAGACATAACAGGGGCAGAAAAAAAAGCGCATTCCCTCTTCTTTTTGCAACTCTTTTCATTCAACAAAATCTCACAAACTCCCGCACCCCAATTCCCAAACCTTTGTAGATATATAAAAGAAACAAGGCCCTGGCCTATTTCTAAAATGCTTTAATTTTCTAAACAAAGAACTTCAAAACCTTTGCATTTAAAAAAGCGGGAGGGATGCTTTTCCAACGGGGCTGGGCAGGAAGTGGGTGAGAGCTTTGGAAAAGCTGGAGTTTTTTGCATACTTTTTGGTGCAATGCCAAAAAGTATCAATCTCATATACAGGAGCTTAGGTTAAACAAAAATGGCCTGGCAAAGATTAATAACGAAGAATTCTGCTAAAGTTTACTATTGCGGCAGATTCCAAAAAAATACAATAAATTTATGTTTAAAAGACTCAAATCGCATTCTCTTTTGCGATTTAAAGTTTCGTTTTACAACTTGCAGCTTTATTTTCAGCCTGTTGGCTTACCTAATTTTCTACAACATGAATCGAAAATCCCGGATTTTACTTTTAGCCTTTGCTTTGCTTGCATGCCTGCAATTGGCCAATGCACAATATCAGGACGCCATTTACTTTAAAAACGAAACCAAAAAAGTTGGTCTCATAAGCGAAGTCAGTAGCGAGAAAATTGCGTTCCAGGAAACACCGGAAGGCAAAACGATCAAGATCTCCAAATCTGAATTGGTCTTAGTTTTGTTTGAAAACGGCTCTTTCCTAACCTTTCCGTCAGACTATAAAGGCATAGAAGGACCAATTGAAAGCAGACATGCCGAAGACTGGTTAGTTACCAAAGACAAGAAAATAGTGCCCTGTACAATTCAGAATTCTGATGGTTCACCCGTTTTGGTTTCGGCCATGGTGGACACGTCCAAAAAAGATTTTAATGTTCCTTTGGATCAACTGCTCGCCATTTTGTATGCGAATGGAAAGAGGCAACTCTTAGGCACCAAGCCTTTGGTGATTGCCGAAGTGCTCAAAATGAAAGAGATCATTCCAGCTACTATCTTTTTAAATGCTTTTGAAATTAAGCCAGTTGTTGACACTTCGAAGAAGAAAAAATTTGGGCCAGAGTTGGATTTAGACCAGGCCAGTTTTGAACAATTCAGACAAAGATCACTTCAAAAAACAGATGATCTTGGAAAGTATCTAAACCTGATTGCCAATAAATCTACAGAATCGGCAGTAGCAAATAAGGCCGTAGATCAGGCTGTTATGCTTTTTGTAAATGAAGAATCTACAGTAGAAACTAACAAGCCCAACGGTGAAAAAGATCAACAACCGATACGGAACTACCTCAACAAGCTCAAACTATTGAAGTATTCTAAAATATTGATAGAATGGTCTAACATTAGTTATGTTTCAAACCTGAGAAAAGGCCCTGACGGTTTTTATTATGGGGTGATTTCGCTTCAACAAAAGTTTTCTGGCTTTATAGACAATAAGCTCGTTTATAGCGATGTAACTAAAAAGAATATTGAGGTTCAGCTTCGAACCTATAAAAAGGAGGTAGAAGGTGAGTCGCTAGAGCTTTGGGATGTTTTCCTCAATAATGTTGGCATTTCAGCAACACGAAATTGAAAGGAAGCACAATGAAAATTATCTATATTCTCATTCTGGTGCTTGGCATTCAGGGCGTTCTGTGTGCCCAGGTCATTCAGCCATCCATTTCTGGAAAACAAGAATCTGATTTTGCATTTGAGGTCAAAACGATTGATGAGTTCATTGAACGATTCAACAATGATCAATATACTCTGATCCGTCAACATCTTGAAACCAAGTTTCCAGGTAAAAAATTCACCAGAAAAGATCTGGTAAAGACACTTTTCAACTACGAAGAACCGCTTTGGAATGCGCAACAGGCAGCCGCTTTTACAGACATGGTTTGCGATACGAATAAGGAAAAGTTTCTCGATTTTTATGCAGACAATTGGTTCGCTGAGGCAGAATGTTTGGTGAAATATAAGGGCGTGCCTAAAAAGGTTAAAGTAACGCTTCAAGTCGTTGTTTCCGATCGGACAGGTGCTGCCAAATGGGTTATTTGTGGGGCTAGGGCTCCTTTTTTGGATTTTTCAAAACGGCTGGATCCTAAAAAGTTTTTAAATCCCATTAGCCATGCCACAGATTTTATAGGTTTGAAAAAGGCGATGGAAGACAAAATGTTTATGCGGAACTACCTCACTGAGAAATTTCAGGAAAGTCATCTAAACAAATATTTGGCTGCTTTGGCTACCGGAGATATTATTTTTCAACAACTTAATAGTGTCACCTATCATTTCTTATCTCTTGAAAACTGGCTATTTACAGTGAAGGAATACATCAGACCAGGTCGAAATTCAGGCTGGCTCATTCAAAGCCTTTCCACCCGATCTGCAAAAGAGAAAGAAGACTATAAAAAGAACGTATTGTTCTGTGATTAATAAACTTAGCATATTTTTTATTCTGGTTCTCATCGGCTTCGGCCTCAGGAATCAAGTTTTTGCTCAGGAACTGAGTCCAAAAGACAGGGATGAAATCAAAAGCAAAGCCATCGGATTGGTTAAAGACCTGGAGCTTTTGCTTAATGTTTTGGGTACAAAGGGTACAACTTCATCTGATGTTCAGGATATTGTAAGCCAGGCCACCGTAGAAGAAGGTCGGATTTTCTATGACGAGAACGTGATTTTGGAAGATGACATTTCATCATTGGATCCAGATTCTGGCACCCCGAAAGACGTTACAATTAAAAAATATCTCAATGACTGGGATCTCTTCTACAGCAAAAGCTATGATGAGTCCGTAAGCTTTTCCGATCTGCGTTTAAGCGAAATTCTGACTACAAAATATCAGTTTATCAAGGTTTATTATTTGTCTCAGTTTAAAAATAAGAACAAAGACTTTGACCGCAACTATAAGATTCAGAGAAGAATAGCTCAAATTAGAGTTGAAAAGAAAAATGACCAATGGATTGCCTGGGTAAATGGAATTAGTTTCTACACAGGAAAGCGAGCAGATGGCACAATCCTAACAAATGAAAACTTTGAAGAAGCGTACAAGCCATTTGTAAAAGAGAAAAAGGCCAGGTTAATCACCTCTGCAACAATAGATTCTACTTTGACAGAATCTCAAATCAATCTTCAAAAGCAGAATGATTCCTTGTATGCTGAAGCTGTTAAAGCAAAGGTTCAAAAATCTCAGGAGCAGCTAAAGAAGGATACTTTGTATGCAAAAGCGATTTCGAAAGGTGATTCTTTGTTGGCCTCCAAAATGTTTCCCGCTGCACTCGAATCGTTTACAGAAGCCAGAAGTTTTAAGCCATTCGAAATATATCCACGAGCCAAAGTCAACGAACTTACTCAGCTACTTGCAGGTGGAAGTTCAGACCCTCAGGTACTATTTAAAAAGCAAATGGAAGAGGGCGATAAACTGCTCAGATCCAGAAACTTTGAAGGTGCGAGGCAAGCGTTTCAATTGGCACTCAACATTATTCCAGACAATATTGAAGTAAAGGAAAAGATTACCCAATCCGACAAGGTGATTCGGAACAAGGCAGAAATCCGATCAAAATATACGGCTGGAAATTTCAAGCTGGCTTTAAAGGACTATGGACGGGTTATTTCTGAAGACAAGACCAATCCGGTTTACTATCTGGAAAGAGCAAGATGCTATCAATCTATGGGAGACCATAAAAAGGCACTTCCAGACTTGAATAAGGCTTTGGAAATAGATAGAAATTATATTGACGCTTTGACTGCCAGGGCCTTTACATTTCAAAAATTGAATGATGTGCCGAAAGCCATTTCTGATTTCGCAACGCTAATTTCTATAAATCCGGAAAACGACGATTTCCATCTCAGACGCGGTTTACTTTTGGCGCAAATGAATGATCTGGATGCCGCCATTGTCGATTTTGACAAGGTTTCTCAGATCAATCCGAAAGATGTTCTTGCGATGGTAGCTAAGGCAGATGCGTTGAGAAGACAAGAAAAATTCGATGCAGCGATTGAAACATCAGAAAAGGCCATTCAGCTAAATTCAAATATTTCTGGAGGTCAATTTCAGAAGGGACTTGCTTTTCTATTTAAAGGACAAGATGACAACGCAGCTGCAGCGCTGACCAAAGCTTACAAAATAGGCTTAAATAAGGATCAGGAAGTGGAATTGGATAAAATCAGCGCCGATTTTTTATCCAAAGCAAAAGAGGCTGGTTCGAAAAATGAAACAGAAACTGCTATTGGTTTGGCAAAAAGAGCATTGACTGTAAAATCAAAATCTCCGGAGAGTTATTATTTTCTTGCATCGCAACTAGAGAAATCGGGAAAGTTTAATGAAGTTCTGGCTGCATTGGATCAGGCCATTTTTATCAGGGATGATTTTGGGCCAGCATATTTAAAAAAGGGCCAGATATTAATCCAACTTAAGGACTATGCAAATGCACTTGAGCCGCTTTACAAATCAAGAAAGCTAGATAAGAAAAACATTGACGTTTGCCTTAGTCTTGGCGATGCTTTTATAGAAATGCAAAAATATGATTCTGCAATGGTCTGGTATGGTGCTGCATTGGAGTTAAAATCAAACCATATTCAAGCATTGATAAAACGGGGGAAATGCCACTTCAAAATGGAAAACAACCGCCGTGCGCTCATGGACTTTGAAGATGCGATCAAAGAAGACAAGAAAAGTGCTGAGGCTTACTTCTACAAGGGCAAAATAAACAAAGCACTCAAGCAAACCGACAAGGCCATAAACGATTTCAATGAGGCGCTAGATCTCGGCTTTAGCAAGTACGAATGTGCCATCCAAATTGGCGCTTCATATGCCGACATCGGCAATACGAGCAAGTCAATTCGGTTTTTTACAGATGCCATAAAAGCCGATCCAAACAAAGGAGAAGGCTATGCTTTGAGAGGAATTAGCTATATTCAGGATGAGGATTACAAAAATGCAATGGCCGACCTGGACGAAGCACTCAAAATAGACACCAGTTTGGCAAAAGCCAGAAACCGCATTGAACTTGGATTCCTGAAATTGCGTTTTAATGATTTAGAGGCCGCAGAAAAGCAATTCAACAAGGCACTTGACTTTGATTATCTGGATCCCCGAGCAAATTATGGTTTGGGTGCGAGTCAATTTTTAATGGGAAAGTCAGAATTGGCCATGCGAAGTTTTGAACAGGCATTCATTCCACGAAAATTGGAGTACGACAAGATAAAGAAAGATCCATGGATGAAAACAATCATAAAAGACAAGGGATTTAAAAGAATTGTCAAAATCTACTTCAAGTAGTCTCTAGGTATGGTATTTCAAATCCTTCTTCAGGACCAACAACAGTAATCGATGCAGATCAACGAGAACTATAGAGCGAATCATCCTCTTCAATTTAGATCTCATCAACAACTGAAAATCAGAAATTTACCAAGTTTGCAGGAAGAAAGAATATAGCAACTAGCTTGTATGGTCAGCCACAATGACCCATTTGTTTTTGAGTTTTCTAAAAAGAAGGGTAAAGTATCCACCTTTAAATTTCTTCTGAATTTTAAGCAGCCATTTGCCAGTCACGAGGGCATCATTGTCTCCTATAAGTTCTACATGGATTACATCGAAATTCAATTTACCCATCAACGCAGTGTCAGGATATGTTTTTTTGTAATTGCCCATTATCTTATTCCAACCATAAGTAACGCCCCTATTGGACACAAACCTCAAGGTATCTGAGTTCCAATATCCAGCCATAAAGCCATCTAAACTACCGAGGTTCCAATCTTCTTGCTGTTTGTGCAATACAGCCAATATCAATTTCTTTTTTTCATGGGCTGGATTGGGCACTGCCTTTGCAATTTCCTTTGGTTTTGAAGGTAGTGGAGTAACAACATTTCCACTTTGGGCCAAAGCGGAAACAGAGCAGAAAAAGAGAAGTAGGTTAAGGCTTTTGCGCAACCACAACATCATAAGGAAACAGCGAAATAAGATCAGAAGTGATTTTTTGACCGTTAATCAAGTTTACCCCATTTGAAATTCCGGGTATTGTAATTTTTCGAATTTCGTTGCTCAGGTTGACTACAATAAATCCTTTATCTCCCCTTGGTGAGACAATTACATTGTCATCGCCACTTGCCTCAGGCAAAATATCCAAATCTTTGGCTGCATTTTTATACAAAAACTGCATCACTTCCACACCTGGATCTGTGCCCAAAACAATCACCTTTCCTTTGCCTACTTTGGTTTCGGCGATGGCAGTTTTGTTATTCATCAGTCCATTTTTATAGGTGGCTAACACCTTTCCATTTGGCGACGAAAGTGATTCCGTCCACAAACCACATACTGGCTTTTTTTCGGAAGAAAACCCTGTTACAGAAAGATCAATTGGAATTAATGGATCAACAGGAATCGAACTGATTGGATTTCTTTCCAAAATTTCTGTGCCAGTCCAGTCTTCCAGATCACCCGTAGCATGGTTGGTAAAGGCGGCCCATTCTTTGTCTCTGTAACCTGTCATTGGCCCAATCATTGCTGTTCCGCCGTTTTCAACCCAAATTTTTAACCTTTTTCTAAAATCCTCACTGGCATAAGGCAACATTGGAACGATAAGAAACTTATATGGGCTCAAATCTTGAGAAGGATAAATAACATCCCGATGTAAATAGCTGGCTGCCAGTGGCACATAGAACCTCTTTGACCAATCGCCATAATATTTTAAGTCTCCTACATAGGGCTCAGACTCCAATCCATACTGAGCTTGATGACTATAAAGAATGGCTATTTTGGCTTGTTTTACAGGATTGTTTACCTGAAAATCAGAGGTCTTTTTAAGTTCTTCACCAATTTGTTTTAAAGTTTGGTAGTTGGCAAATGGCTTGCCCCAAACAGAAAGAACCGCTCCATGTACCATTTCCTGACCAGCCCTGTGCTGCTGCCAAAGCCAATACATACCGCCTTGACCTCCAAGCGCATAATTGAGCCACATAAAAGCCCTTTCACTGCCAAGAGGTTCGTGGTTGTACCAAGTCCGATCGCCACCACTATAGCCTGGCGTAGTTTCGAAAAGCCAATGATATCCCTTTTTCCGGCCTCGCATTCTATCGTAGTTAGAAGGAACCATGTCATATCCTCTGTAGCCGTGGTAGCAATTCACCGCCATAAAATCGCAGGTACTCATCATTTTTTCGTAGTCAACTGGCTGCCCGGGCATAGAATCATGAGTGACTGGTTGCTTGGTATGTTTGTGAATCGCAGCTTCCTGCAATTTTTGAAACTCTTCTATTTGAAGATTTGAGAACTTTTTCCAGGCAAAGTATAAGGAAGGATGGTGCCAGATTGAAGCTTCTCCCCCATCCTTTTTGGTGTATCTCGGCATTGGAATCTGGCCAAAATTGGAGTATGTCTGACTCCAAAGAATGGTGTTCCAAAGTGTATTGAGATTTTCTACACTTCCATACTCCTTTTGCAACCATTGATGCCAAAGCAATTCAGTTTCAGCACTGTAGTCAAAAGAAAGTGAAAACTCATTGTCTGTTTGCCATCCTATCACACCTGCTTTGGCACCAAATTCTTTTGCCATTCGCTCACAGATTTCCACAGATTTCTGTCGATATATCTTAGATGCATAGTTGCAATCCCTTCTTGCTCCATGCTTTTTGATTTCGCCAGATGAAGTGGTGAGCAACATGGAAGGATATTTCTCTAACATCCAGGCTGGCGGTGTAGCGGTTGGGGTACATAAAATAACATCAATCCCATTAGTCTTTAGTTTTTCTATCACTCTGTGCAGCCATTTCCAGTTGTATTCCCCCTCTTTTGGCTCCATAGTGCTCCAGGCAAACTCTCCGATCCGCATCACATTCATGTTGAGGTCTTTCATGTAGCGGATATCGCGGTCTATCTGGCTGCTATCCCATGCTTCAGGATAATAGGCTGCGCCATAATAAATCTTTTTTGAGCCAATTAACTGTGCTTCAACAGTTCCTAAAAAAGCAAGAATTGCAAGAATGGTTAATTTGATTTTCATTGTTTTGGTTTAAATAAATATGTTCCAACTGAGGAATTTGATGGATGAATTATTTCTTCCCGATCAGCAATGGAAACTCCTTGCGATCGGCTTCTTCCTGAATGACATCAGTAAAATATTTCGTGTTCGCAAACTTGGTTTCGGACTTTTCCCAACAAGCAAAAAATTGATATTCAACAGGTTGCCCACTTCTTATTTTCAGCTTTGCATACCATGTGTGTGTTACTGTATCCTTTTTAGGAAAAGGCATAATGCGGGGTGCTTCTCCATATCCTGCAAAATATTTAGAAGAAAAAAGCAATCCCATCCCGAGTATATCCTCATTTTCACTCTGCTTTCCATGCGAAGCCAGAGAGGTATAAGCCAGGTTGTTGTTGGCATATATAGGCTGACCAGGATTTTTAAGATTCACAATGCCAACAGCGATCTCTTTATCACCAGTAAAACCAGCAACAGTAACTTCGTTTTTATACCAATATTTACCCGCCCAAATCGAAACGCGTTGTTTGACGTTGTACAAATTGCCACCAACATTCCAACCTTCATAAGTCAATTCAATCATTGAACGGATTGGCCCATTTGCCAATTGCCTAAATGATGAAACATTGGTCTGTTGCATCGGGAACGGCGCTCCTTTCTCAATAATGGCAAATGCCCCGGCACCCAAGGATGATCCTACTTTCAAAATATCCATGCCCCAGGAACACATTTTGTGGTAATCCTGATAAGAACCATCCACGGAATCCATTGCCATTTTTGATGTTACTTTTCCAAAAATATCCATTGCATTTCTTGCATCGAAATAGTTCCGAAATCCAACTTTATCGTTCTCCCATCCTGGACCTTCCATCTGATAGCGAGGCGGATTTTGTTGAGGTGTCCACCAATCCGGTCTGTTTTCTGTGGTAACTGGCTTGAACTTTCCATCTCTATTTTCAGAAACTCCAAACCAAGATTGTGTTCTTTTGGTAAACGCAGGTGCCTTTTCTGCATCAACCCATTTCAACTTTACATCAAGCTTGCTGTTCCGCTCAATATCAACTTCAAATACAAGTTCATCCCAAGCGCCATCGCCATTGAGATCGTCCAATTGAGACGCAATTTCCTTACCGGCAATGCTTAAAACCAATGCCTTATTTGAAGTTGGAATTTCAATGTACCCACTTAAATCTTGTCTTGAAATCACAATTGGATCTTCTTTCGGGCTTACACCTGAAGAATTTGTGATTGTAAATTTTCCCGATTGGGCAAAAACTGAAAGGCTAGGAATAAGAAGAATTGCGGCTAAATAATTGTTTTTCATTGACTAATAAATAAAACTTGCAGACTCTATGGTCAGGCCCGGGCCAATTCCCAAAAGAATTCCTGTTTCCTGATTTGGTTTTGGATTTTGATTCAAATATTGATCGAGTGCAAATAAAACAGAAGCTGACGAAACATTCCCTGCCGTCTCTAATGCTTTGCGAGAAAATTGCGTTTGGGATGGAATTAAATTCAAAACCTCTTGCACTTTATCCAAAATTCTTTTCCCACCTGGATGTACAATCCAATTTTGAACTTGCTCGATTTCAAGATTTGCAACTTTAAATAAGCCATCTAATGCGTGCTGAATAGAACTTTCCACACTTTGAGGGAGTTCCTGGGTCAATTTCATTTCAAAGCCAGTTTCTCCTATGCGCCAAGCCATATCGTCTGCGGCAAAATGAAAATAGGCCTGACTTTGGTGTTTTATTTCAACAGATTTTTTTTCGAGTTTTTCGCTGGAAACAACTGCGGCTGCTGCTCCATCGCCAAAAATGGCATTGGCTAAAATATGATCAATATCCCATTTTGGTTGGAAATGAAGTGTACAAAGCTCCAGGCATACAATCAAAACTTTCGCTTTGGAATCTGATTCTACAATTGCTTTTGCGTAGCGCAAGGCATGGAAAAAGCCATGACATCCCAAAAAATTAAACGCAGTTGCCTGAATTTTCTCCGAAAACTTGAATTGATGGACCAATTTAACCTCCATACCGGGAGCGGCTTGCCCTGTGCATGAAACCCAAACCAAATGGGTAATTTCATGCAGTGAATCACCATTGGTTTCTAGCTTTTGCTTAAGGTCTTCGATAAGAGAAAATGCAAGCTTCTCAGCCTCAGAGGCATATTTTTTCATTCTGTCAGAAGTACTAAGCAGTTGATTCTTGTTGAAAAAATCTTTCTCGCCCTCTTTAAAATCGGCCAAAACTGAAAATCGCCTTTCTATGCCAGAATGCTGGTAAACCGATGCCAATGAACGCCTTACCCATGTATCTTCAGGTGCATTTGCAGACATGAAAGCACAAATTTCATTTTGCAGATAGGCATATTGTGGTGTTTTTGTGCTTACAAACGATAAAAAAGCTGACATATGGGTGAGTAAAAGATTCAGGTCAAACCCGACCTCAAATCTAAAACAATAAAGATGGGTGGGGATTTAATTGTTTACAGGAAAACAAATTAAAATGGCTTTACAGTTGCTTTTTCGAAGGCTGTTCTACCCCAGTTTTCAATTTCATTGTCATTCCAAACATCTGGAAAGAATATGGTTTTCTGAAACTTTGGAGGCAGATGTCGCTGCCAATTGGTTCCCCCTGTTGCATTCACAGGCGCAGTTTGAGTGTTCAAATACCGCATCGCAGAATAGAAATGCGCCAAAGGCCACTCAATATTTGCTTTCTCATCCAGACGGCGAAGGGTAAGTTTAAGTGCCTGGTTTTCTTCAAGTTTCCAATCCAAATCGCCAATTTTCTTCAAGAGATTTTTGTTTTCAAATTCAAGGGCAAAATCGAGAAGTAGTTTGTCATATTTTTCTTCGAAGCGCACTAAGGTTAAGGTCTTTTTTCCAGTGGCAAGTTCTGTTGATCCTTTTCTCCAATATAGTTTTTCTACCTTTTCAGTTAAGCTAAAACGACTCGCAAAAGACTTTGAATCAGCATCTAAGAGCTGATCGGTTTTGGTAGATGCCAACTCTATTAAACGATATTGCACAGATTGAAAGCCAGAAGCAGGCAAAAGTGCCAACCGAAATTTCATAAATTGTTGTGGCTCCATTCCATCCATCATCACATTGAAAGATTGAATCAAAATCTCAAAATATCGGGTAATCCTTCCAATTCTGGCTTCAAAAAACGCAAGATCCAAACCATCTGAATTGGCCATCTGTTTCAATTCCAAAAGGATAAGTTTGAAATACAACTCGGTGATTTGATGATACATAATAAAAATCTCCTCGTCGGGCAGCGTGGTTCGCTTGATTTGAATATTCAACAAAGTATCCAACTGAATATAATCCCAATAATTGAGATAGTCAGTTTCATAAAGTCCTGATAAATACGAGCCAAGGTCTTGACCAGTAGCCTCATACTTGGATTCTAGCAGCCTCAATTTTTCAAGAAGTTCTTTGTCGTTTAACATGTATCGCACTATTTATTGGGGTAAAAAAACATTAATTTATTGGGTATTTTTAATTCTTTACGCCTTGACAACGGTTTAGAATTGGGTTGAATTAGATTTTGGGAAAAACTTAAAAACGAAAAAGCAGTTTTATAATTAAAACGGCAATGTCTTAACTTGCCCCAAATTATTTGATTTTATGCGCCAAATGGAAGGAGAAATTATAAAGCGAACCTCTGTTGATGCCTTTGAAGGCACTGATTTTTACGACCTTAACGATCTACTCACAGATGAACAAAGAATGATACGGGATGCGGTTCGTGAATTTGTGAAACGTGAAATCAGCCCAATCATAGAAGATTGTTGCCAGAAAAATTATTTCCCATCTGAGCTCCTCACCAAGTTTGGCGACCTCGGGGCTTTTGGCCCAACCATTCCTACCGAATATGGAGGTGGTGGAATGGACTACATTTCTTATGGCTTGATTATGCAGGAAATTGAACGAGGCGATAGCGGAATGCGCTCCACAGTTTCGGTTCAAAGTTCATTGGTGATGTACCCGATTTATGCTTTTGGAAATGAGGCACAACGGCAAAAATATTTACCCGGCCTGGCCTCCGGCAAATTGCTTGGATGTTTTGGTTTGACCGAGCCAGATTTTGGTTCCAATCCTTCGGGAATGGTTACCAATTTTAAAGACATGGGCGACCACTATCTCTTAAACGGAGCCAAAATGTGGATTTCAAACGCACCAGAAGCCGATTTGGCTGTCGTCTGGGCAAAAAATGAAGCAAGTAGAATTCATGGTTTGGTTGTAGAAAGAGGCATGGAAGGATTTACAACTCCAGAAACCCACAACAAATGGTCATTGAGAGCGAGTTGCACTGGCGAGCTTGTTTTTGATAATGTAAAAGTCCCTAAAGAAAATTTACTCACCGGCAAAACAGGTCTTGGAGCACCCATGATGTGCTTGGATTCAGCCAGATACGGAATTGCCTGGGGCGCCATCGGTGCTGCTATGGATTGCTACGATTCGGCCAGAAGATATGCATTGGAACGCATCCAATTTGACAAGCCGATCGCTTCCTTTCAATTGGTGCAAAAAAAATTGGCTGAAATGCTAACGGAAATCACTAAGGCTCAATTCCTTACTTTCCGGTTGGGCCAATTAAAAAACCAAGGAAGGGCATCTGTTGCTCAGATTTCACTTGCCAAAAGAAACAATGTAGATATGGCACTGCAGATTGCAAGAGAGGCAAGGCAAATTCATGGCGCAATGGGCATTACAGGCGAATATTCGATTATGCGGCACATGATGAATCTGGAATCGGTCATTACTTATGAAGGCACGCATGACATTCATTTGCTCATTTTAGGGAATGAGATCACCGGCATTCCTGCTTTCAAATAAAATATCAACCTTTTAACCAGTTATTTTCAGCGTGGCCAAGTCAAGTTCAAAACTTTATGTTGTATTAAAAGGCAGAATACCAGGTATTTATTCCAAATGGGTGGCAGCAAAAGAACAGATTTTCGAATTTCCAGGCGCTGTCTATAAAGGTTTTGAAGACGAAAAAGTAGCAAAGGAAGCTTGGTTGAAGAAGCAATTTCCCAGCGAATTCAAACAGGCATCAAATCCAAATTCGAACAATAAACCAAAACCGCCACAAGGCCATTTTTTAGTTGTAGATGCTTCTTCTCTTGGTGTTCCTGGTCCAACAGAATACCAAGGGTTTTTGATGCCGGAAAAAACCAAACTTTTTGGCATTCATATAGGTCTGGCTACTAATAATTTAGGTGAATTTTTAGGAATTGTTCATGCACTTGCATTTTTGTACAAACAAGACTCAAATCTGCCCATTTACTCCGATTCTGTGACGGCGTTGAGTTGGGTAAGAAAGAAAAAAGTAAAGTCAGAATTGGAAAGAAACAGCAAAACAGAGCAAGCCTGGGAATTGGTAGATCGGGCCTTGATTTGGCTTAACAGCCATAATGTTACGAATAGAATCTTCAAATGGGAAACTGAATTTTGGGGCGAAAATCCAGCTGATTATGGTAGAAAGTAAAATGGATCAATATCCAATTTGTGTTAAAAATCTGGGCTAATTGGGCAATCCATATTTCAACTTCAAAAAGTTTGGCATTTGGCAGGAAAAATCTGCCATGAAGGTATGTACAGACAGCTGCATCTTCGGTGCTTTTGTGTCGCAAGCCATACATGCTCAGCATAAAAACCATGAAAATCTACAAGTTCTAGATGTGGGAACCGGTACTGGTTTGCTTTCGCTGATGCTGAGTCAAAAGAATGACAATCTGAATATTACAGCCATAGAGCCAGATTTAGATTCGTTTCTGGAATGTAAATTGAATTTTGAAAAGTCAAATTGGGCAGATCGACTAATTCCAATCCAACAAAATCTGGAAACATTTGCGCCATTAAAAAGCAATGCATTCGATATAATCATCTGCAACCCGCCGTTTTTTATCAATCATTTGCCAAGTCCTTCAGAATCAAGAAACAAGGCATTGCATACTTCTAAACATGAATGGGAAAACTGGCTTGTCCAATTGACACAGCTTGTAAGCGAAAATGGAAAGCTTTGGATCCTTATTTCTGGTGAAAGTCTTGAATTTTCTCTTTCCATAACTGAAAAGCTAGGGTTTTGCTCAGAAACACAAATAGATTTACACCAGAAAAACAAGCAAAACTGGCGACACATTTTATGTTTTTCGAAAAACAAAACCAAAATACCGACCAGGTTTGAGGCCAACATTTATGAGCAAAATGGGGAACTTTCAGGCATCTTAAAACTTTGGCTTTCTGCATTTTACCTGAAACTTTAAGCGGACTTTGAATTTGATTCTAGCCTTGAAATTTAGCCAGGTTGGAATTGTCTATCGCCATTCGGCACCCATGTATCTTTTTGGAGTATTCCTGAATATTTTTGGAGATCTCAACATATACCTTCGCCAAAGGTTTAAAACTACAAAGATCAAAACCTCATTTTAATTATGTTTCCATTACTAAAATCAACTGCATTGGCTGCCCTATTGGCCATTACAGTGGGTGCCAAAGCCCAAGTTTCTGAGACTTTACATCGTGCAGAAAAATTATTTGAACAAGAGGACTATTACAACTCGCTTCCCTTGTTTGAAGAATTGATCTTTAAAGGAGAAGATCTCACCAATTCAAATCTCAAAGCAGGAATGTGTTTACTTTTCCTTTCCAAACCAGAAAAAGGATTGGCTTATATTAAAAAATCGAACAATCCACAAAACGAAGTCAATCCAAATTATCAGTTTTGGCTTGGTCGTGCATATCATCTCAACATGAAAATCGATTCTGCCTTGAGATGTTATAGAAAGTACCTCGTTGTATCGGCGACAAATGACGAATTTCGAAAAGGAGTAGAAGATCTTATTGGTCAAATACATAGAACAGAAATTCATTTTCTTTCTAACGACAAATCGCCGTATGACATTACCAATCTTGGCGTCCATATCAACAGTCCATACACCGAACATTCACCCATTATATCGAGCGATGGCCAGATTCTTGTATTTACGTCGAGAAGACCGCTTTTTGCAAATGAGGTACCTGAAGCTGATGGCCAATACGCATCTAAGTTATATTATAGCATAAAAGAGTTAGACGGAAAATGGGCTAAATCAATTCCACTTCATCCAAGATCAAACAATAAAATACAGTTTACTTCAGTTCAATGGATTGCGGATAAGTTAATATTGGTAAGTCCGGAACATGGAGGTTCATTATGGGAAGTAGAAAGAGATGGCAACGAGTTTAAAGATCCAATTCGAATGAAAACAGAGATTCCAGCCAAATACTTTAGACCAGACGGAAATTTCAACCCAAGCCTGGATAGAGTCTTGTTTGCAAACAACTCTTTGTTTGACGGCACCTACGATTTGTTTTTGGTAGAAAGAAGAACGGAAGCCAAATGGGGCAAACCTTGGAAGATAACAAAAAGCATAAATTCAAGCGATGATGAAATTGCTCCTATTTGGTTAGAAGACGGCAAAACAATCGTTTTCTCTTCAAAAGGACTAAAAGGCCTTGGCGGATATGATTTATACAAAACAGTCTATGATGCTGAAACAAAAACATTTACAGAACCAGAAAATTTGGGCTATCCAATAAATTCACCTGGGAATGATACCCACTACAACGAAATGAACAAGGGAAGAACCATTTTCATTTCATCCGCAAGAGCAAATGGCATAGGTGGTACAGATATTTATCTTCTAAAGCCATCGTCCGAAGCATTTTCGAAAAAAGAAACCGATCAACACGATCACTGGTAGATATTTTAATCCCTAAATTACAGAATCTCAATCGCTTAAAAAGCCAGATGCAAGTCTGGCTTTTTTCATTTTGATGGATTTCTAAAAGATAGAATTAATAATAAACCGATATCTCAGCTTTCAACTCAGACATTGCTTTCTGAATAGAATCCCCTTCCCTACTCATTTGAAGTTCGAATATCTTCCTGGCAAGCTCAATTGAAGGTAGTTGACTTTCAGTTTGTTGTGCACAAGTATTGATTGTTGAGATCACTTCTTCAAAAGCATTTCGAATCAAAGTCCAGACTACTTCTGAAAGATAAATTTGCTGACTCAAATTGTGGTTGTACTCTTCCCTAATTTCGTGTAGCATAACAGCTTGTAATTCCCCAGCCGACATATTGGGCTGATTGATTCTTAAAATAAGTGTATGCGGAGAAATTCGTTCCAGAAAAAGCGCCATCCTTTCATAGGCCTGCATACGAACCGGCAAAATTATTTCCGTGTTTTTTGACCTGATTTCTACTACAGTTTTTTCAAATTGCTTTTTAAGCAGCGCCTCTATTGTGAGGTACATGCCAAGCAAAACAAGGCCTGCCGGCAATATTATTTTGATAAGATCACTAAAAACTTCAACCATGATGGATAACTTTGAAGCCACGAAAGTAGTTTTGAATCTTTAAAGTCAACCCACTATTTGGGATTTAAAATAATATAGTATGCATTTAAGACGTTTACCTGTTCTGCTCACCGACCGTGCAAGGGAAGAAGTTTATGACATCTTCATCCACAAAAAAATCCCAATTGGATATGGCCTGCGCATTGGGGTTAAAGGTGGAGGTTGTGCTGGTGTTACATATGTCATTGGATTTGACCAGCCCAAAAAAAATGATGACGTTTTTGTAACTGAAAATTTCACCATTCTGATTGAGAAAAAGCATCTTATGCACCTTCTTGGTTTAAAAGTTGATTTTATAGATACCGATAAGGAACGTGGATTTTTATTCATGAATCCAGAAGATTAAATTTTCTATAGTTGTCCAACCAGATATCGACACAATCTAAACAATTGAAATTCTGACAGTTATTAAGATTTTAAAAAAAACAATTTGTGTCAGGCGATGAATCTCACTTTCTTTGTATCTAATAATTAACCAGAAATAAAAAATGAAAAAGTTTTACAACCTAATATGGTTGGCCGTATTTACATACTCCTCTTCAACAAAAGCCCAAACGAATCGTTTGTTCCTTGCAGGTGGTAGTGGCAATGAGAAGTTTAATTCAGTCTTTCAACTTTCAGATTCTACCGTTCTCATTGCGGGTGAATCCGAAAATTTAAACTGGCTTCCAGCAGGCACACCAATTATAACTTTAGATATTGTTGCTGGTGAGGAACCTGCATCAACCTCTCCAAACACAATGGGCTTTATTTTGCATGCCACAAAAGACCTAAGCCAGATTGTAAGAGCAATAAGGCTGCCTGCAAATACGCTGGAGAGCATCAATAAAATTAAAACTACCTCTAAACCTGGCGATCCGACCGGAGAAATATACATTTCTGGAAGAAGAAATTCAGGTTACTATGTGGCCCGCCTGGACAAAAATTTCATAAATGGAATTCCTTCTAAAATTGAAATGGGAATCAACATCAGCTCTAATGTTGTATCTACAGGAGGGAAACACGAATATGACGGCTCTTCCTACCACCGACTTTTTCAACCATGGGATGTAGATACAGATGGCCATGTTTTGGCAGCAAGCGGAGATGAATTCGCATTTGATTGGGCTTCACTCGACAAGTTTAGAAGAAATGGAACACCCGATTCTGTTGAGTTCTTTCCCAGGCAATTGGCCGTTTTGGATGGAGGAACTCAATATCCAAATGTTACAGGAAGGCTTATTGAGAAAAATTTTATTAACGCTTCGCAGATGGCTGGCATACTTCCTGATTCAGTTTGGACTAGGGTTTCAACAAATCCTGATCTATTTGATAGCGTTAAAGTTGCAGGTTATAGCGGTGCCAATATTGCTTTAAAATCATACAGAGCTGGTGGGATGCGTTCTCAAACACAGCAGGAATTTAATCTGGTCCAGAATGATGAAAACGGAAATCCCGGAAGGAAACATTTTAGAACTGACGATTTTTTATATACAACCCTTTGTACATCAGGCGACTGCCAGTCAAATGGTCTGGGATATCTAGGTTATGGCCCTACCAATATTTGGACCGCCAGAGTGGGTGATGTAGCCATAGACAGGAGAAATGGAGATATGTATTTTACCTATACAATTCCTACATCAGGTCCAACTCAGCAAACCAGTCCACAAGGCAAGGCAAAAAGTTATGACATGCAACCTGTGTTGGTGGCGATGGAAAAAAATGGCAAAATCAAATGGTGGGCCAGACTTATGCAGGAAACTTTAGAAGGAAATTCCGCCGATCAGATAACAGATGGTTTGGCAATAGACTATGCATTCAATTCTGTGGTTGTACTTGGTCGTGTGTATGATACTTGCCGCTACAACTACTGGAAAGGCAATGAATTAACAATAAATGCAAATGGAAATGGATTTCAAAATTCCTGGACAGGTCTTGAACCTAAAATTGAATATTCCTGGCTAGGAAAATATGAATTAAATACTGGAAAGATAAAATACGCCACCTACGTTGGTGAAAATTCAAGTAAAACTTCTGATTTAGGTTCCAGTCTTTCCAACCCATTGTATGATGGATGGAAAGACCCAAATTCTGGAAACCCAACATTGGCAGAAACAGTAAGCCCGATAGGAGGTCGTACTTTAGATGTAGATGCACAAGGAAATGTCTATTTACTCTCTAACACAAGAGGAAGGGCAATTACCACCAGCAATGCGTATCAAAAAATGTTAAAGCCAGATGTCGATGCAAACACTTCTCAAGACAGCTTGCCTCCTAGTGAATATTCATTTGTGAGGATTTATAATCCGAGCTTGTCTGGCTTGATTTACAGTTCTGCCGTAGCATCTGTTTGGAATCCACAGGATGATCTTACAAAAAGCCCTATCACACTTTCAGGGGTTGTACCAACAGGAAATGGCTTTTATTTGGTAGGAAGCCACCAAGGCAAGAACTTTGCAAATGAAAATTCAGTACCACCAGGTTATATAAATCCATCGGCATGGGGCAACGATTCACTCTCAAAACTTTCAGGATTGATTGGTTTGCATAAATATGGACCAAACCCTTTCATTGCAAAACCTTCTCTTATTTCAGGTCCAGCTTCTCATTACACAGGAGAAACCAAAACATATTCAGTAACGGCAGATGCAAGCGCTGAACTTGGATATCAATGGATTACACCTGGCCCAAACTGGACAATAGTTGGTGTTGCAAATGGCAATTCTGTTCAAATTAAATTTTCCGGAAATAGGGGTGGTCAACTCAGAGTCGTTTCCAAAAATAAAAATGGAATAAGTGAGCCATCATTCCTTAACATTGGAGATGCTGCAAATCCACCAACAGTTACCACAACTGGGTTTGTTTGTTCAACAGGTGGCACAGCTATTCTAACCGGACTCGGAAGTACGGCTGGAAATTTTAGATGGTATAACGATTCATTATCCAATTTTCCGATTGCGAATGAATTTAATGGCCCTTTGTCTGTTAGTAATATTACAAGTACGAAACGATATTTTGTTTCCATTATAGGAGGAAATGGCTGTGAAACAGAAAGAAAAGGCGTGAATGCCAGATATGGCAAAAGCCAGCCTGTTATAAGAACGCTTCCGGTAAACGCAACACCAAATGCACTACAATCAATTCCAATCACAGTTCCTGCAGGGGTAACAAGGGCTTGGACCAAAGACGACGTTTCGATTGGAAGCACCTCAGTTGTTCCCCTAAGTGGAAATGGAGTTTATAAACTTTGCTATACCAATTCTTGTGGCGATTCTTGTGTTACCTATCTCAATGTCTCAGTTTTAGCTCAATTAAATGGATTGGAATTCAATTTGTCGCCAAATCCAACATCTGGGATTTTGAACCTAACTATAAGCGGTTCAAATCGTGAAAACCTGCTTGTAGAAGTGAAGGATTTACTTGGAAAAGGCATATTTTCAAAGTCGATTCAAAGACAATCAGAAAAAGATCAGATCAATCTGGAAACAGCAAACCTCAAATCTGGAATTTATTTTCTGAACATAAGAATGAAATCTGGTCAGAAAACGATCCGATTTGTAAAACAATAGTCTCTGAATTAAGAATTAAAAAGGCCATTGCTTCAAGTTGTGGCCTTTTTTTTATTCAATTTTATACCTGCAAATAGATATTCAAAAATTTTAAAACCAATATTTGACTTTTAGTTTAAATCACAATTTTGATTTAACAATGCGTATAAAAATGAAGTGGCTTTACATTGTTTTAATTCTGATTTTCAGTATTTATAAAACAAGTCAGGCTCAAAATGAAAGAGGAAACCTGGGCGGAGTCTCCGTTTCATTGGATGCTGGCCTAAGTGTTTTTAGTCTAAACAAATATCAAACCACTGGAGACGAAACGCCTCGGTTTTTAGCGAACAGCTTTCGCCTGGGCATAGACTATTCTACAAATTCTACCTGGGCCTCAGGCATTTGTTTATTTTGGAATGGATTTCAGGTGGGAGAAGAAAAGCAATATCGGGGCGAAAATGGTGGAATTGGTGCTTATGGTACTTTAGAATTTTTCAAGCAAGCATTTACCGCCGTCTATGCGACAGGTGGCGCAGGATATACGGGCCTTGTTTTTGAAAATTACAGAGAAAAAGGAAAAGCTTCAACCAACGGCTACTACCTCACAGCGGGTCTTGGCCGTAAAGTGTATCTTGGCAACAGGCTCGTCTTTTTCTATCAACTCTCCTACAGCTTTTATCATCATTTCAAATTGGACTACAAATCGAACGTAGAACCTGACTTTATATACAGCAATTGGTCGATGAAGATGCAAGGCATAGAAATGAAAGCAGGAATTGCCTTTTCATTTCGGAATGAAGCCCATTGAGTTTTAAACCAAGCTAAGAGTCAAAAGCATTGCCATAGTTGAGTTTTTTGGACCAATAACCCAAATAGTAGTATCCCTTACTTTTAAAAGATACGAAATTTACAAACAACACTTGATTTGATAGAACTAAAGTCTACTGAAAAAGTAAGACTCTTCTCCTATCAAAGTTA
>Ga0105046_10004491_pt1 | contig 22191 bp, 28 predicted proteins | sample MAT03_FD_78385 | JGI IMG/M metagenome (GOLD analysis project Ga0105046, IMG submission 78385) | Freshwater microbial communities from Lake Fryxell liftoff mats and glacier meltwater in Antarctica - MAT-03 (megahit assembly) | ecosystem: Environmental > Aquatic > Freshwater > Ice > Liftoff...
CGCTTTTTGGCGGGTACCGAGACGGTCTTTTTGGCGGACGCTTTCTTCAGCGCCGGCTTTTTGGCGAGCGCCTTCTTTACCGCCTTCTTTACCGCCGGCTTCTTCGCGGCGGCCTTTTTTGCCAAGCCTGTTTTCGCGGCAACCTTGGTCGCGGACTGCGCTTTGGCCACGGCCTTTTTCGCGACCGCAGTCTTGACAGACGTTTTTTTCGCAGACGTTTTCTTCGCAGGCGCTTTTTTCACGGGCGCTTTTTTCACAGGCGCCGTTCTCACAGACGCCGTTCTCGCAGACGTTTTTTTAGCCGGCACCGTTTTCGCAGCGGGCTTTTTCGCAGCGGGCTTTTTCGCAGCGGGCTTTTTCGCAGCGGGCTTTTTGGCAACGGCCTTGGGCACTGGCTTGCCGGACGCCGCTTTTCCGGCAAACGCCTTGGCTTTCGACTTCGCCGCTACAGACGCGACCGCCGCCTTGGCCGCTGACGCCGCCTTGGCAGCCAACGTCTTGACGGCCGCCTTCTTCACCGCCGGCACGGCTTTCGGCTTGGCCGCAGCTGCGCCCTTTGCACTGGCTCTGACAGCTTTGGCGGCGACTGCTTTGGCGGCAATTGCCTTGGCCGCAACTGCGGCACGCACCTTCTTGACCAGGGCTGCGGCTTCGAGGGCCGCCTTCCTTGCCGCCGCCACCGCGGCGACCCTGGCTTTCTCCGCCGCGGTCCGTACCATCACCCGCTTCTGCCCCCACAACTCCTCGAGGTTGTAATACTGGCGCGCCACCGGCTGCATGATGTGCACGATCGCATCGACGCAATCGACCAGCACCCATTCACCGCTGCCGCCGCCCTCGATGCTGACAATCCGGCCACCAGCCTCCTTGACCTGATCGACCACATGCATGGCCATCGCCTTGGTCTGGCGCGCCACGTCGGCGGTGGCGATGATCACGCGGTCGAATTCCTGCGAGCCCCCGGTGGTATCGAACACCATGATGTCGCGCGCCTTGATGTCGTCCAGCGCTTCGACAATGATCGACTGCAGCTTGCGGATTTCCAAGTTCACCTCTACTGGTATAGGCCGTGCTTGAGAATGTACTCATAGACTGTCGCCGGCAACAAGTAGCGCGCCGACACCCGCGTACGCACCAGTGTGCGGATTTGCGAGGACGATATCTTGAGCGGTGTCATCTCGATCGAAAACACGCGTCCGGCCGGTTCGGCAAGCGCGCTGATGTCGTTGGTCAGGCGTTGCGTGACCATGGCGGCCAGCGCCGCCGGCAGTTGCCCCAGATCGAAAGATTCGTTGGCGCGGCGGGCCACGGCCACATGCGCGAATTCGAACAGCTTTTGCCAGCGGCTCCAGGTCGGCAGGTTCAGGAACTGGTCGGAACCCACGATCATCACCAGCGGCCGCGACTCGCCGAATTCGCGGCGCATGCTGGCCAGCGTATCGACGGTGTAGGTGGGCCCGGAGCTCTCGGATTCGCGCGCATCCACCTGGAAACGCGGGTTGGATTCAACCCCCAGGCGCACCATCTCGATGCGATGCTCGATCGGCGCGATCAGCCCGGAACGTTGCCAGGGCTTGCCGGCCGGTACCAGCCGCACTTCGGCCAGCTTGAGCGAATCGGCGCATTCCTCGGCCAGCCGCAGGTGACCGAAATGAATCGGGTCGAAGGTGCCGCCGAGAATGCCTAGCGCTTCGTTGTTGGCAGCCAATATGCCGGTTCGGTTGGACGCATTGCAGTCGATTCTATCCGAGAACCCGCGGGCCACCGCGCGCGCGCGCGCCGGTTCAGGTCACAAGCAGGTGCGCAGCGTGGCGCCGTTCACAGGCGACGCTGCACAGGTCGAGCGCGCCGTCGGCGCTGCCGGCGCGCAGCAGGTCGCGCTCCAAACCCGCGCGCAGCACGCCATAGGCATCGAATCTCTCCAGCATGGCGCAAAAGGGATCCCAGAAACCATCCACATCGACCAGGCACACCGGCTTTTGCGTGAGGCCGATGTCGTCCTGCGTGAGGATATCAGTCAACTCGTCGAGTGTGCCGATGCCGCCGGGCAGCGCCACCACCGCGTCGCATTCGAGGGCGATGCGGCGCTTGCGCTCGGCCAGCGTGGCTACCACATGAAATTCGCCGACGGCGACATTCGCTCCCTCACGCTCGATCAGCGCCTGCAGCATGAAGCCCAGCACGCTGCCGCCGGCCGCATGCGCGGCGCGCGCGGCGATGCCCGTCAGGCCGCGGGCGCCACCACCGTAGACCAGGCCAATGCCACGTTCGCCACAGCGGCGCCCGAAATCGGCCGCCAATTGCAGGGTGGCCGGCGGCAGCATGGCGGACGACGAGCAATAAAGGCCGACCGCGCGCAGCGCGCGAGGCGCGCTCAAAGCGTGATGATTTCGTCGAGACCGATATCGACTGCCGGCGCGGATTGGGTGATGCGCCCGACCGAGATGTAGTCGACCCCGGTCTCGGCGATGCCGCGAATGGTCTCGAGATTGACACCGCCCGAGGCTTCGAGCGGCACCCGCCCGGCGCTCATCCTGACGGCCTCGCGCAGCATCTCAAGGCTCATGTTGTCCAGCAGGATCATGTCGGCGCCGGCGGCCAGCGCCTCGGCCACCTGGTCCAGGCGGTCGGCTTCGACCTCGATCTTGGTCAGCACCGGGATGCCCTTTTGCGCACGCTTGACCGCGGCGGCGATCGACCCGCACACCGCGATATGGTTGTCCTTGATCATCACGCCGTCGGCCAGGCCGAGGCGATGATTCTTGGCCCCGCCAACATGGGCGGCATGCTTTTCCAGGATGCGCAAACCCGGCGTGGTCTTGCGCGTGTCAAGCAGCACCGCGCGCGTGCCGCCGATGGCCTCGACATACTGTGCGGTCAGGGTGGCAATGCCCGACAGATGCTGCAGGATGTTGAGCGCGGTGCGCTCGGCGCTCAACAGGCCGCGCGCCGGGCCCGACACCCGCGCCAGTATCTGTCCTTTGGTCGCGCGCGCGCCGTCCTCGACCTCGAGCTTGATCACCGACTCCGGCACATAGCGGCGGAACACCGCAGCGGCGATGTCGATGCCGGCGATCACCATTGCATGACGTGCGTTGATGGCGAATTGGGCGCTGGCATGGGCCGGAACCACCAGTTCACTGGTGAGATCGCAAAAGCCGATGTCTTCCATCAGCGCACGTTCGACAAAGGACTGGATTTGCAGGCGATCTATCATTTCTGGCGTTTCCCTTTCGGCATTGTGTGCAGCGAACTCAATCGCCCTTGATGTTGGCGAACTTGACCACGCGGGCGAATTTTTCGATATCGCTCTTGAGCAGGAGCATGAGCTCCTCGGCGCCGGTGAGATAAGGATCGATGCCGATCGCGGCCATGCGGCTCTTCGAGTCCGGAGAATCGACAATGCGCCGCACCTCGGCTTCGACTTTGGCCAGCACCTCGCGCGGCGTGCCGGCCGGTGCCATCAGGCCGTACCAGTTGTCGACCTCGTAATCCTTGAGCAAGGCGCCACCGGCTTCGCGAAAAGTCGGAATCTCGGGTGCGGCCGGAGTGCGCTTCGCGGTGGTCACGCCGAGCGCGCGCAACTTGCCCGCGCGTACATGCGGCAACACCGTGGCAGTGGTGGCGAATACCGCTTCGAGTTGCCCGCCAATGGTATCCAGGGTCGCCGGCGCGCAGCCGCGATACGGCACGTGCACCACGAAACCCTTGATCAGGAACTTGTGCAGTTCGCCCGCCAGGTGCATCGGCGTGCCGACGCCGCAGGAACCGTAGGAAAGGCGGCCGGGCTGCGCCTTCACCAGCGCATTGAATTCCCCCAGGGTGCCGGCGGGCACCTTGGGATGTACCGCCAGCACCATCGGTGCGGAGGAGACCAGCATGAGCGGCGCGAAATCACGGGTCAGGTTGAACGGCAGTCTGGTGTACAGGCTCTCGTTGATGGCCTGGCTGTTGTTGATCATCACCAGGGTGTAGCCGTCGGGCGCCGATTTCTGCGCCGCTTCCATGCCGAGGTTACCGCCGGCACCGCCGCGGTTTTCAACCAGCACCTGCTCTTTCCACACTTCGGTCAGGCGTTGCGCGATCAGGCGCGCAGTGAAATCGGCGGCGCCACCGGCGGTGTACGGAACGATGATGCGCACCGGCTTGGTCGGATAGGGCGTTTGCGCAAGGCCCGGCGGCATGGCCGTCAGCGCCAGAGCACCAAGGTAGAGCAGATGGAATCGACTGAGTTTCATTGTGCACTTTCAAGACTAGAGAAATGTAATGCAGGGGTGTATCAACGCGCACCGCATGCGCCTTATCCGCACCATTCGCGCGGCGCATGCGGCGGCACAGCGCGGGCCTGCTGCAAGCCTGATGCAAAGGATCAGACCCAATCGCGGGCAATCAGGTAATCGGTCAGGAGCCGGGCCTCGGCCGAGCCGGTCTCGGGCTGCCAGTTGTAGCGCCACTTGACCACCGGCGGCAGGCTCATCAGGATCGATTCGGTGCGCCCGCCCGACTGCAGGCCGAAGTGCGTGCCGCGATCGAACACCAGATTGAATTCCACATAGCGCCCGCGCCGATAACACTGCCAGTCGCGCTCGCGTTCGCCGAATTCGATGGCCTTGCGGCGCGCGATGATTTCTGCATAGGCCGGCAGGAAAGCATTGCCGACCGCGCGCGTCAGGGCGAAGCTGTCGGCAAAGCCCGGCGCATTGAAATCGTCGAAGAACACGCCACCGATGCCGCGCGGCTCGTTGCGATGCTTGAGAAAAAAGTACTCGTCGCAGGCCTGCTTGAAGCGCGGGTAATAGTCGGCGCCGAAGGGTTCGAGCGCCTCCTTGCATGCACCGTGAAAGCGCGCCGCGTCCTTCTCGAAGCCGTAGTAGGGCGTCAAGTCCATGCCGCCGCCAAACCACCAGGCATCGGCCGCGCCGGCCGCACGCGCGATCAGGAAGCGCACATTCATGTGAACGGTAGGACAAAACGGGTTGTGTGGATGCAGCACCAGCGATACACCCATCGCCTCGAAGTCGCGCCCGGCCAGTTCCGGCCGTGCCGCAGTGGCCGAGGGCGGCAGCCGGTTGCCGCTCACATGCGAAAAATTCACGCCGCCACGCTCGAACACGCGCCCGCTCTCGATCACCCGGCCGATGCCGCCGCCGCCCAGGCCGAAGCCGTCGCCTGCCGGACGTGACCAGCGGTCGACATCGAAAGGCATGCCATCGACGGCCTCAAGGCCGGCAACGATGCTCTCCTGCAATCCCAGGAGATAGGTCTTGACCGCGTCACTGTCGATATTCATGGGGGCGGGCACAGCGTGGAGCTCATCGGAAAGCGCATTTTTGCACGATCGCGCCTGGTTATTGGAGCGCCGTCGGGCCGCGATCGCCGCCGGCCTAAAGTTTTGGCGCGGACCGCCGTTAGCCAGCTTGTCCGGGGACACCCGGCAGCGACCCGCAGGAAAATGCGGGCCAACCGCAAACCCGCGGCAACGCGGCGGCGCAAAGCTATAGGGCCTCACGCCTGGTGCGTGATGGCAGCCAGTTGCCGGAGCCCGGGGTCCGAAACATCCCGGGCAGGTGCTTCTTCAAACCTGAAAGGATCGTCCCGTGAAAAAATCCCTCCTGGCCGCCGTCATTGCCTGCGTCGCGCTCAACCTCATGCCTGCCACCGCCAGCGCCCAGCCCGCCTTGGGCAAGGTCGATGCCGTCTATGTGGCGATGTCGCAATTCATCCTGGTCGAATACACCCCCGGCATGCGCACCCATGACCGGCCGCTGGTGGCTGATGTGCGCCTGCGTGATGCCAATGGCCAGCCGGCACGGCGCGTGATGTTGCGCCTGGACCGCGAAACCGTGGACGCCGGCGACATCGTCGCGGTCGATGAAGGCGAATCTGGCAACGGCCTGCGCACCGCTCCCCTGCGCAGCCGCGACCGGCTGGCGCATGTAGAGGCGAAACACGACTCGCTCCTGGCGCGCAATTTCTTCAACACCACGCCGAAATTCCTGGCCTTGAGGAAAGACGACTGAAGGCGCGTCGGCCGGCTCATTTGGGCGATGCATGGCGCGCGCGGGCGCGCGCCGGCATCAGGCTTCAAGTGCGGCCGCCGACGTAGGGATTGTTGCGCCGTTCCTGCCCGAAGGTGGACATGGGGCCGTGACCGGGCACGAAGCGGACATCGTCACCCAGCGGCCACAGGCGATCGCGGATCGAGGCCAGCAACTGCGCATGGTTGCCGCGCGAAAAATCGGTGCGGCCGATCGAGCCGGCGAACAGCACATCGCCTTCCAGCGCCAGACGGTCGGCGGCGGAAAAGAAAATCACGTGGCCCGAAGTGTGGCCCGGAGTGTGGCCCGGAGTGTGGCCCGGAGTGTGGCCCGGGCAATGACGCCCTTCAAGCGTGGTATCGCCGACGGCCACGGTATCGCCATCGACCAGCCAGCGAGTTCGAATTTCTCGACCGCGCCAAAGCCGAACATGCGCGCCCGCCCCGCCAACTGGTCGATCCAGAAGCGCTCGTCCTCATGCGGGCCTTCGATGGGCACGCCATGGCGGCGCGCCAGTTCGGCCGTACCGGCGCAGTGATCCAGATGGCCATGAGTCAGCAGTACTTTCGCCAGCCGGGCGCCGGACTTGGCCAATGCCGCCTCCATCTTCTCCAGGTCGCCGCCCGGGTCAACCACCGCCGCCTGCGCCGAATGCTCGCATACCAGCAGGGAACAATTCTGCTCGAACGGGGTGACCGGAATGATCGCGAGCTTCATCGGCGCTTGGTAGCGATCGCCCGAAAGCCAATGTCGTGACGGCATTGCATGCCGTCAAAGTGAATCGATTCGAGCACCTCGTAGGCACGCTTCTGCGCCGCCTTGACCGAATCGCCCAGGGCGGTGACGCACAGTACGCGCCCGCCGGCGGTACGCATCGAATCGCCCTCCTTGACCGTGCCGGCGTGAAACACCACCGCATCGGCAAACGCGCCGGGCTTGGGCAAGCCGCTGATGAGGTCGCCCTTCCGCGGCGTATCGGGATAGTTGGCGGCGGCCAGAACCACACCGAGCGCGGCGCGGCGGTCCCATTCGGCCTCGATGGTATCCAGAGTCCCGGCCACCGCGTGCTCGAATATTTCCAGCAACTCGCTCTTCAAGCGCAGCATGATCGGCTGGGTCTCGGGGTCGCCCATGCGGCAGTTGAATTCCAGGGTTCGGGCCTGCCCGTGGGCATCGATCATCAGCCCGGCATACAGGAAGCCGGTAAACGGAATGCCATCGCGTGCCATGCCGGCCACCGTTGGCAGGATGATCTCGCGCATTACCCGCGCATGCACCTCGGGCGTCACCACCGGTGCCGGCGAGTAGGCGCCCATGCCGCCGGTATTGGGGCCGCTATCGGCGTCGCCCAGGCGCTTGTGATCCTGCGAGGTGGCCAGAGGCAATACATGCTGGCCATCGACCATCACGATGAAGCTCGCCTCTTCACCGACCAAGAACTCCTCGATGACCACCCGCGCGCCGGCCGCACCCATGCCGTTTTCCAGCAGCATCATGTCGATCGCCGCATGCGCCAGGGGCTCGGCCATCGCCACCACCACGCCTTTGCCGGCAGCCAGGCCGTCGGCCTTGATCACGATCGGTGCGCCTTGCGCGCTCACATAGGCATGCGCCGCCGCCGCGTCGCTGAAGGTGGCATGGCGCGCGGTTGGAATGGCGTGGCGTCGCATGAAACTCTTGGCAAAATCCTTGGAGCTTTCCAGTTGCGCCGCCGCCTGCGTCGGCCCGAAAATCTTCAGGCCGCGGGCCCGGAACAGATCGACGATGCCGGCCGCCAGCGGTGTCTCGGGGCCGACCACGGTCAGGTAAATGGGTTCGGTTTGCGCGAAATCGGCCAGCGCCGCGACGTCGGTGATATCCAGATTGACCAGGTTGGCCTCGAGCGCGGTGCCGCCGTTGCCCGGCGCCACATAGACCATCTGCACACGTTCGGACTGCGCCAGCTTCCAGGCCAGCGCATGCTCGCGCCCACCGCCGCCGACCACCAATAGTTTCACGCTTCAGGATGCGAGAACGGCGGAGGTATAGACCTCCTGCACGTCATCGCAGTCTTCGATGGCGTCGAGCAGCTTCTGCATTTTCAGCGAATCTTCAAGCCCCAGTTCGATCGGGTTCAGGGGTTTCATCACCACCTCGGCTAGCGCCGCCTTGAAGCCGGCCTTCTCCAGTGCCGCCTTGACCATGGCGAAATCGTTGGCCCCGCACAGCACCTCGATCGAACCGTCGGCATCGGTCAGCACGTCTTCGGCGCCCGCTTCCAGCGCCGCTTCCATGATCGCCTCCTCGCTGGCCCCGGGAGCGAAAATGAACTGGCCGCAATGCTTGAACATGAACGCCACCGATCCTTCGGTGCCCATGTTGCCGCCGTACTTGGAAAACGCGTGACGCACCTCGGCTACGGTACGGGTGCGGTTGTCGGTCATGGTGTCGACGATCACCGCCGCGCCGCCATGGCCATAGCCCTCGTAGCGGATCTCGTCATAGTTGGCGCCATCGAGCTGGCCGGCGCCACGCTTGATGGCGTTCTCGATGGTGTCCTTGGAAATGTTGTTGTCGCGCGCCTTTTCCACTCCCAGGCGCAGGCGCGGGTTGCTGCCGGGATCAGCACCGCCCATGCGGGCCGCGACCGTGATCTCCTTGATCAGGCGGGTCGAGACCTTGCCTTTCTTGGCGTCCTGGCGCCCCTTGCGATGCTGGATGTTTGCCCATTTGGAATGACCGGCCATGGCGCTCTCGGTGTGACTGCGTTGACGCGCGGAATTTTATCATCCGGCCCGCCGACGCCCGGCGCCGTCGCGCCGGCTGCGCAACCGCAGACGCGCGGCGCTACTCTTGGCCCACACGGTCATCGGCACTGCCAGGAACGCCGACGCGCATGGCGTTTTGACCTGGCCGCAAGGCAATGGCTGGCTGGTGGCGCAAATGCTCGCCTGGCAACAGGCACGCGGCGTAGCGCCGGTACACACCAGCGCGCTTTGCAGCCGCGTCGAAACCATGCGCGGCCACGCGCTGATCGACATCTATCACGCCGCCGAGAGGCGCAGCGTGCGCTATCGCGCCGAGCGCGTGATCTGGGCCGCGCCAGCCTTCACCCTGGCGCGCGCCTGGGCCAACCCGCCGCCCGGCTTTACCGCGGCAGCAAGCGCCATTCAGACCAGCCCGTGGCTGGTTGCCAACCTGACGCTCGATGCCATGCCTGAAGACGCCGGTCCGGCCGCGCTGGCCTGGGACAATGTGCTCTACGACAGCCCGTCTCTCGGCTACGTGGTCGCCACGCACCAGAAAATCCAGGTGCGACCGGGGCCCACGGTGCTCACCTACTACCTGCCGCTGGCGCACATGGCGCCCATGCAGGCGCGCGCGCGCCTGGCCGGCGCACCCTGGCACGAATGGGTCATGCCGATCCTTGACGAACTGTCGAAGCCGCACCCGGACTTGCGTGCACGCTTGAAGCGCCTCGACCTGTGGCGCTGGCCGCATGCCATGCCCAGGCCCGCGCCCGGCTTTCGCAGCCTGCCGATCCGCCGCATGCTGGCGCACAGCGACGGGCCGCTCTTGTTCGCCCACTCCGACCTCTCCGGACTGCCGCTCTTCGAGGAGGCGCATTTCGCCGGCGTGCGTGCGGCCGCGTTCGCCCTGGGTCGTGCTCAGTTGCTGTGAGGCGCGCTGGCTGCGGCCGGCAAAATGCATCGTACTGAAGCATCTCGTAGACGTTGACTACGCCCTGGCGATGAAAATCGCCAGCGATCTCGCAGGCCGTTTCAAGAATTCAGCTCTTGGGTTCGCCTTTATTCGTCATGGCAGATCACCCGCAATGCACCATCGATTGCCGCGGTATCCAATGACTGGCCGATTCTGGCCAGCTGGTATTCAGCGAGGGTTTGCAAGGCACCGAGTTCGTCGTCTGAAATAGTGGTCTTTACTTTCTTTTCGAATCGCAAGGCAGGCAACCAATTGCCGCCCGGTCAGTTGGTTGAAACCATTTAATATATACTTTTGTAAAACTTTTTGGAGGGCAGCATGACCAACACGGTGGCAAAGCTTTTCATCAACGGTGGCAGCCAGGCGGTACGCTTGCCCAAGGCATTTCGCTTCGAGGGCGCTTCCGAAGTTCTGCTTCAGAGAGACGGCGAGCGCGTCATCATGACGCCGCGCAAGCGCGCGCCGATTGAGCGCATGCTTAACGTCATCGGGAAGTTCGAGGACTTTCCGGCACGCGAGCAACCGCCTGTGCCAGACAAGCGTGGCAGCTTTTGATCATGCGCTACATGCTTGATACCAACATTTGCATCCAGATCATGAACCACGCCAGCAACAAGATGATGGCCAACCTGATCGAGCATGAGGGGCAGTTGTACATTTCCACCATTGCCGCCGCCGAGCTGCGCTTCGGGGCCGCCAAGTCCGCCGCGCAGAAAAAAAACCGACAACTGCTAGCCGAGTTTCTTGCGCCGCTACAGGTGATGCCCTTTGACGAGGATGCCGCAGCGAGCTATGGCGACGTGCGCGCTACTCTAGAGAAGGCCGGGCGACCGATAGGCCCGCTCGACACCCTGATTGCCGGGCACGCACTGTCGCTCAGTGCGACTCTGGTGACCAACAATACGCGCGAGTTTGTGCGGGTGAAAGGACTGCGCGTTATAGATTGGACCTGACTCGATGATCTGCGGCATCGGCCGCGCCGCCGAACCGATCATCGTCGCCGGCGGCTACGATGTCTTCGCCGAGTTCGCCGCCCGCGAAAGTGCCAGGCAACGCATGATTGAAGGGTGATCGCAAAGGCCAGTGGAGCATCCGCATCGACGACCAATGGAGAGTCTGCTACAAGTTTGACGGTGGCGTGCCGCCCAACGTCAAAGTTGTCGATTACCAACGAGTCGGGGTGCGACGGCGATCAATGTGCGATCCGCCTTTCCACCAGCTCCACCAACTCCACAACCCCCGCGCCGGTCCGGGCAGCGAGCCGCGATTGCGCAGCGCCTGCAGCCGGCGGCGCTGGTTCCAGAAGTTCCGTTCGCCAGGGTCCGCTACAGGCTTGTCGGCAATGCCTCGGCGCACCGTTAATTCCTGCAATTTGAAGAACATTTCTTCAAATTGCAGGACTTTTTTTTACCATCGCATCATGATCGAACGCGACATCGCACCGCTGCTGCAACAACTGGCCGGAAAATATCCAGTGATCACCCTCACCGGGCCTCGCCAAAGCGGCAAGACCACGTTGGCCAAGAGTCTGTTTTCCGAAAAGCCCTACGTGACGCTGGAAGATCCCGACACGCGGCGCTTCGCGGCAGACGACCCGCGTAGCTTTTTGGCGCAATACATGCAAGGTGCGATCCTGGACGAAATCCAGCGCGCGCCCGAGCTGGCATCGTATTTGCATGGCATGGTCGATGCCGCGCCACAGCCTGGGCGGTTCATCCTGACGCGCAGCCACCAGTTTGAACTGATGAGCCAGGTTTCGCAGTCTCTGGCCGGGCGAACTGCGGTGCTGCGCTTGTTGCCGTTTACGCTAGCCGAGGTGCGGCGCCTGCGCGGCGGCGTGGCTGACCCCGACCTGCCTCAAATCCTGTTGACGGGGTTCTATCCGCGCATCCATGATCAGGACCTCAACCCCTCGCAGGCCCTGGCCGACTACTTTGCCACCTACGTGCAACGTGATTTGCGTCAGCTCGCCGCGGTCCAGGACCTGCATCGCTTCGAGCGTTTTGTACGCCTGTGTGCCGGGCGCACCGGGCGCACCGGGCAATTGCTCAACCTGAGCAACCTGGGCTACGACGCGGGTGTCTCGCATGCCACAGCCCGCGCCTGGATCGACCTGCTGCAAACCAGCTACATCGTGCACTTGCTTCCGCCATGGTTTACCAACACCGGCAAGCGGCTGGTCAAGGCACCCAAGCTATATTTCTACGATGTCGGCCTGGCCTGTTGGCTGTTGGGGCTGCGTACAGCGGAGCAGCTTGATCGTGACCCGCTGTGGGGCAACTTGTTCGAGAACTTCGTCATCATGGAGGCCATGAAAGACCGGCTCAACGACGGCGCAACAGCCGAGATGTACTTCTACCGGGACTCTGAAGCCAACGAGGTCGACCTGCTGCTGCCAACCGGTAGAAGGATGCACGCCATCGAAATCAAGGCCGGAGCCACCGTCAACCCGGACTACTTCAAGGGCCTCAAGACTTTTGCCGCCCATCACCCAGCGGCGTTCGCCAGTGGTTGCGTGGTGTTTGGTGGTGCGGAAGGTCAAAGCCGCAGCGACTGGCCGGTGCACTCCTGGCGCCAATTGCAGGTCAAGACTGTCGGCTGACGCAGTGGTGGGGGCCGGGCGCCGGGGTTGCTGCGGCCGCGTTCGCCCTGGGTCGCCTTTAGTTGCCCTGCGGCGCGCTGGCCGAAGCCGGCAATCCGAACACGCGATCAAAGCCCCAGGTGAAGGCAAAGGTGTAGACAAAAAAGAAGATGTTCATGCCCAGATTGACCATGAACGAGCGCACATAGCTGATATCGAGCCACCACGCCGCCACCGGCAGCAGCACCAGCAGAAAGCCGATCTCGAATCCCACCGCATGCAGCACGCGACGGCCCAAGCCTCGACCGCGCGTCAGGCGCCCCGCCTCCCAGCGCTCGAACAATGCGTTGTAGCCGAAATTCCAGCTCACCGCGAAGATCGAGGCAAAGATCGCCAGCGCACCGGCACGTTCGATGCCGCTGTCGCTGACGCTGAAAAAACCCAGCGTGCCGCAGGCGAATGCGATGGCCTCGTAGATGCCGACGTAGACGATTTTGCGCTTGACGCCTTGCAGGGCCATGCCGGAATCCGCGGGAGGTTTGCGCTTGGGGCGCGCGGCCGAGCGGCCGCAGCGCGGATTGTCGCCGCTTATCGGCCGCATGGCACAAGCCGAAACAGGCAGGGGCGTCAAGACGGCAAGCGCTTCCTGTGCGGCACTCGACGCTGCCCTGGCAGCCCCGCCACGGCGACCTGGCAGCTCAGAGAGTCCTGGGCTTCAACAAATAGTTCATCACCACCTCGGTGGCGTGCTTCAGGTGGTTTTCCCTGGCAATCGGGCTCATCAGGTCGCGCGCCAGCACCGTCGACAGGGTGAAGCGGTTCGACAGGTAGTAGTAGTTGAGCGCCACCAGGGTGATGTAGACCTCGGCGGGGTCGATGCCGCCGCGAAACACCCCGGATTCCTGGCCGCGCTGCACGATCTGGCGGATGTTGTTCTGCACCGGTGAAACCAGGAGCGCCAGCTTGCGCGATTTCTTCAGGTACTTCGCTTCGTGCAAGTTCTCGGTATTGATCAGGCTGATAAATTCGGGATGCTCGACGTAATAGTTCCAGATGAATTCAACCAGGCGGATCACCGCCTCGACCGGCTCAAGATGGTCGAGCTCGAGCGCTTTTTCGGCTTCGGCCAGGCGGATGTAGACGGTTTCGAGCACCGTCAGGAACAGTGCATCCTTGGAGACAAAGTAGTAGTACAACATGCGCTCGTTGGTGCCGGCGCGCTTGGCGATGCGGTCCACCCGCGCCCCACCGAGACCGTGCTTGGTGAACTCGTCGGTCGCCGCTGCGAGAATCCTGGCGCGGGTGCGCTCGGGGTCGCGCTTGATCTTGGTCGCAACGCGTGGTTTCGCACGCTTGGGCAATTCTGCGGCTCTTTCCATCGGTGGATCGCCCCTGGCTTGCGCTTGCGGCGCCGGATGCGGCGTCTGGATCAAGCGTTTTTGGTTTATTGCACTGCACAAGTGGGATAATTCTAGCCTGAATCGAAAGCACTGCCTGGCATCGCGCAGCACCGCTTCCTGCCGCACTCGCACACCCCGCCCCATGTCAAGCCTGGCCGACCGCATCGACGCACTGTTGCCGCAAACGCAATGCACGCGCTGCGGCTATCAGGGATGTCGCCCTTATGCCGAGGCCATCGCCGCCGGCATGGCCGATATCAACCAATGCCCGCCGGGCGGTGCCGCCGGCATTGTCAAGCTGGCGGATCTGCTCAAAACCCTGCCCAAGACGCTCAACCCGGCAAACGGGGACGAGAAACCGCTGGAAATGGCGCTCATCGATGAAGACCTGTGCATCGGCTGCACCCTGTGCATTCAGGCCTGCCCGGTCGACGCCATCGTCGGCGCGGCCAAGCTGATGCACACCATTCTGTCTGGCTTATGCACCGGTTGCGAACTGTGCATCGCGCCCTGTCCGGTGGATTGCATTGCGATGGTCAAGGTGGAACCGCAGCGCGCGTGGACCGATGCCGACGCCGCGCTGGCGCGCGCACGCTACTACGCGCGCAACGAGCGTCTGGCCTGCGAGGAGCGCGAGCGTGAGAAAAAACTGGCGGCAAAATCCACCAGCAGCACGCCGCCCACCGATCCGGCCAATGCCGCCGCCGACGCCCGCAAGAAAGCTGTGATCGCCGCGGCCATCGAGCGCGCCCGTGTGCAACGCGAACAAGCCCAGCCGCGCAACACCGAACCGGCCTCCGAGGAAGTGCGGCGCCAGATCGCCGCGGCCGAGGCGCGGCGCGCCCGGCGCGGCGAGGATGTCACCTGAAGGCCGGATCACATGAACAACACCCGCAGAACGGAAATCTTCAGTCGCTGGCGCGCGGCCAACCCGCATCCCAAGAGCGATCTCGAATACAACTCGACCTTCGAACTGTTGGTGGCGGTGATCCTCTCGGCGCAGGCAACAGACAAGGGCGTCAACGCCGCCACCCGCAAGCTTTACCCGGTGGCCAACACGCCGCAGGCGATTGCCGCTCTTGGGGAAGATGGTCTCGGGCCGTATATCCAGACCATTGGCCTGTGGAAAGCCAAGGCCAGGAACGTGATCGCCACCTGCCGGCAATTGCTGGAGCAGCACGCCGGCCAGGTGCCGGGCGAGCGCGCAGCACTCGAAGCCCTGCCCGGCGTGGGCCGCAAGACCGCCAACGTGGTGCTCAACATCGCATTCGGCCAGCCAACCATCGCCGTCGACACCCACAACTTCCGTGTCGCCAACCGCAGCGGCATCGCGCCGGGCAAGACTGTCGAGGCGGTGGAACAAAAACTCAACAGATTCGTGCCGGAAGAGTTTCGCCAGCATGCGCACCACTGGCTGATCCTGCACGGGCGCTATACCTGCAAGGCGCAGAAACCGGACTGCCCGAATTGCGGCATCAGCGATCTGTGCGAATTCAAGGAGAAAACGCCCGACCCGCTGGCCGAGCCGGCCCAGGCAAGAAAGATTCCGGCAAGAAGCGCGACTACGACGACCAAGGCCTCGAAGCCATCGAAGCCCGCGCAAGTCGCGGCGCCGAGATCAGCCCGCACGAGCCGAAAGAGCGGTAGCTGAGCATGTTCAACCCCAGTCGCGATGAAGTCCGTCGCTTTTTCTTCGATCTGTGGCGCAAGCATCGCGCCAACGCGGTGATGACGCCACTCGAACTGCAGGCGCTTGACTGGGTGCTTGAACATCCCGAGTATCACGCGCTGCTGGCCGATCCGGAAAAGAATCTCGCGCGCGACTATCTGCCGGAGTTTGGCGACATCAATCCCTTCCTGCACCTGTCCTTGCACCTGACCGTCACCGAACAGGTATCGATTGATCAGCCGCCCGGCATTCGCACCGAATTCGAACGGCTTGCGCACCAACACGGCTCCCTGCATGAAGCCGCGCACGAAGTGCTGGAGTGCCTGGGTGAAATGGTGTGGCAAGCGCAGCGCGAAGGCGGCGCGCCCGATGGCGCCGCTTATCTTGAATGCGTGAAACGAAAATGACCCCCGAGCACGCGAAACCGCTTGCCCCGGCACTGGAAAACCAATGAACGTCGATCCGCTCGAACTGGAAAAATTCTCCGCATTGGCCGCCAAATGGTGGGATCCGAGCGCGGAGTTCAAACCCCTGCACCAGATCAACCCGCTGCGCCTGGAATGGATCAACCGCATCGCGCCACTGGCCGGCCAACGCGTGCTCGACGTCGGCTGCGGTGGCGGCATCCTCAGCGAATCGATGGCCGTAAAGGGCGCCGCGGTGAAAGGCATCGACCTGGCGGAAAAGCCTCTCAAGGTGGCCTCCCTGCACAAGCTTGAGTCGGGTGTGGCGGTGAATTACGAATGCGTAAGCGCCGAGGATCTCGCCCTGCGCGAACCCGGCTCCTTCGATGTGGTCACCTGCATGGAGATGCTGGAGCATGTGCCCGACCCGGCCGCCACCGTGCGCGCCTGCGCGGCCCTGGTCAGGCCCGGCGGCAAGCTTTTTTTCTCCACCATCAACCGCAACCCGAAGTCCTACCTGTTCGCGGTGATCGGCGCCGAATATGTGCTGCGCCTGCTGCCGCGCGGCACCCACGATTACGCCAGGTTCGTGAGACCCTCCGAACTGGAGCGCTTCTGCCGCGACGCCAGGCTTCTATCCGGTGAACTGATCGGCATGAGCTACAACCCGCTGACGGGTCGCTATTGGCTCGATGGCGATACCTCGGTCAATTACCTGATGCAGGCCGCACGGCCGGCATGACTTTCCTGCGGGCACACAATCCGATGATCGACTGCGTACTGTTTGACTTGGACGGCACTCTTGCCGACACCGCGCCGGACCTGGCGGCCGCGCTCAACAAAATGCGCACTGATCGCGGCATGCATGGCCTGCCGCTCGATCCACTGCGCCGCATGGCGTCTTCGGGCGCGCGTGGCTTGGTCGGTGTCGGCTTCGGCCTGAAGCCCGGCGACTCCGACTACGAAGCGCATCGCCTGGAGTTCCTCGACAACTACGAGCGCGCCTTGAACGTGCACACGCGCCTGTTCGACGGTGTGCCCGAATTGCTTGAAAGCCTTGAGGCGATGCCGCGCAAATGGGGCGTCGTCACCAACAAGGCGAAGCGCTTCACCGACCCGCTGGCGCAATTGATCGGCTTCACCGCACGCGCGGCATGCGTGGTCTCCGGCGACACCACGCCGCACGCCAAGCCGCATCCGGCGCCGCTGCTGCACGCGGCGCATTTGAGCGGGGTCGACCCGCTGCGCTGTATCTACATTGGCGACGACCTGCGCGACATCCAGGCCGGCCGTGCCGCCGGCATGCGCACCCTGGCGGTGACCTGGGGCTACCTGGGAGAAGGCGAACCGCCCGCAAGCTGGGGCGCCGACGCGGTCATCGATACGCCCGCCGCGGTGCTCGACTTTCTCGACTGAATGGACCGCACTGCCGCCTTCGCGGCCCTGATCGAAGCCGATCCGGCCGCCAAGGTGCGGCTGACGCGCGCGGCCGTAGCCGCGCTCGATGTGACCGGCTGCGACCGGGTGCTGGCTGCCAGCGCGCCCGGGCGCCCGCAGCGGCCTGAACTGGTGCACCCGGCGCGGGTGCCGCAACGCGGCCTGGGCAGCGCCTCCGGCCGCGCCGCGCTGATCCACGCCATCACCCATATCGAATTCAACGCCATCAACATCGCGCTCGATGCGGTGTGCCGCTTCGGCGGCATGCCCGCCACCTACTACACCGACTGGATGCAGGTCGCCGCCGAGGAAGCCCTGCATTTTTCGCTGCTGGCCGCGCACCTGCAAACCCTGGGTCATGCCTACGGCGACTTCACCGCGCACAACGGCCTGTGGGAAATGGCCGACCTCACCTGCGACGATGTGCTCTCGCGCATGGCGCTGGTGCCGCGCATTCTCGAGGCGCGCGGGCTGGATGTGACGCCCGCGATCCGCGCCAGGCTGGCCCGGCAGGGCGACCTGGCGGCTGCGGCAATCCTTGACATCATCCTGGCCGACGAAGTCGGCCATGTGGCCATCGGCAATCAGTGGTATCGCTGGCTGTGCGGGCAGCGCGGCCTCGACCCGATGGAGATTTTCGGGCAGTTGATGACCAGGCATCGTGCGCCTGCGATCAGGCCGCCCTTGAATCGCGCCGCGCGCCTGGCCGGAGGTTTTACGCTTGCCGAACTGGACGCCTGGGAGCGCGGTACCTGAAGCGGCGGCCCCGACCCGGCCTGTGCTGCCGGCATGAACATTCCCTGCGTCATGGGCCGGGGCCTGCCTAGAACTTCTCCACCCACGGCCGCACCTCGATCTCCCATGTCCACGCGTTGCGCGGCTGCCTGATCAGGTGCAAGTACGAATCCGCAATCGTATCCGGCGAGAGCATGCTGTCGGGGCTGTCGGCAGATTCCGGCGGACAGGCCGCTGCCGGCGCCCACGATCAGGGCAGTGCTGCTCGTCATGCTTTTCTCCAGTTGGATCCCGGTTCAGTCTGTTTGCGCGGATTTCAGGTGCCGCCACGGACATTGAGTATCGCCTGCACCGCGCGCGGCACCAGGCTCAGGCTGCCCAAGCCATGCAGGCTCGGATCACCGCTCTGCGCGGCCTTGTCGCGTAGCGCCAGAAACAATTCGCCGGCGGCGGTTTCCAGCCAGAACCAATTCAGCAGTTCGGTGGGGGAGTGGCGGCCCGGCTGTGCCGCCTTCGCTTCGTAGTAATAGGCTTTCAGCTCGTCGCTGGCCTGCTTCAAGGCAGCGGCCGATCCAAGCCCTTCACGGAAAGTGGCGCGCGGCGCCGCGCCAACCCAGGCGCTCAAGAACTCGCCGATCTCGGCCGGCGCCAACCCGGTCAGCCCCAAGCTGGTGCCGCCGCGCTGCCGGCTCGCCACTTCATGCCAGGCGCGCAACTGCGATATCTCGTCGTCCAGCCGCTCGGCAAGCGTGCCCGCCGAACCCATGCGCGGAAAACTGACCGGGCAATTCAGTGCTGCGGGCAGGTCACCCAGATCTTCATAGGGGGCTTCTTCAGCGAAATCCTCAAGCAGCGGGCCGGCCGGCCGCTCCAGCAGACGCAGCGCCGCCAGCAGCACGCGGGTCTGGAACGGCGCGTCGTTGGGCACGCCCAGCGGGCGCCCGAGCATGAAGGGCACCCACAGCGCACGCGGTGGCGCAAGGGCTGCGCTGTGCTCGCGTATCAGGCTGATCGACACCGTTGCGATGCCCTCTTCTTCGAGGATGTGACCGAGTGCGCTCACGGCGCACGTGCACAGCGGTCACACCGGTGTGAGCAGCACCGCATCGACCCGATCCTTCTTGAGGAGGCCGGCCAAGGCGCGCGCGCTGGCCTCGTACAAGGCGAGCCTGGCGATCGCGCCCATGAAGGAATAGTGGAACGCGGCCACGCTGCCGACGATCTTGTCGCGCACGAGTTCCTGCAAGCGATCGAGCGGAAACACCACATTGCGATCCGCCTGGAATCCGCTGCGATCGAAATTGACCGACAAATGACTCATCAGCAGATCCGCCGGCGACACATCCCCCGGGATCACGCGATAGTCGTAGCCGGCGCCAGCGGAATCGAACGGCAGATCGCCGCGCATATGCAGGCCTGCGGTGGTCACGATAGCCACCCGGCGCCGGGCCAACGGCGGGCCTGCCACCCAGGGACGGGTGGGGAATTGCGGCAGGCTGGCCACGCGTTTGAGATGGCCTTCACGTTCGATTTCAGTCAGGTCTGCCAGTCGCACCATGATTCACACTCCAATGATCAAAAACACTTTTCGCGTAACACCGACACCCATGCGCTGCACGCAGGTTGGCCAAGGAAAGCGCTTGAACCCACCCTTGCGCACCTGGCCGGCACGGTTTCAGGCGCCCAGTCGCGTGGCCAATTCATCGAAGCCGTCGACCACCAGGTCATGCGCCGGATTGGGCGCCGGGTCCGGCGGGCCACCCGGCCCCCATTCGTCGGGCCGCCGCACAAACGCGCTGTGGTAGCCGGACTCGCGCGCGGCGTTCAAGTCGAAGTTGTGGCAGGCGACCATCATGATTTCAGAGGGGTCCAGCTGCAGCCACCTGGCGGCCGTCAGGTAGGACTCGGGGCGTGTCTTGTAGACGCCGATCATTTCGCAGGAAATGATGGCATCCCAGACAAAGCCGTTGCGCCGCGATACATCGATCACAAGCGAGGTGGTGAGCAGGGTGAAGGAGGCCACCACATATTTCTTGCGCAGGCGCTCAAGCGCGGGCGCGAAGCCCGGCCAGGCATCGAGCCTGTGCCAGGTGCGCCAGATGTCGTCGCGCGCGGCCGCGCTCAACGCGTCGAGGCCGAAATGCGCGATCACCTCGTCCAGAATGCGCCTGTGCACATCGTCGAAATTGAAGGTCGGTTGCACCTGCCCGACGATCGCCTTGAGCGAGCGGCGGCGATACTCGTTGGTGACCTCATGCCAGTCGGCGGCAAGCCCGTGGGCTGCGCCGGCGCGCGCGAAAGCCGCGCTGATGCCGCCGTGCCAGTCGAGAATGGTGCCGCCGGTGTCGAAGGTGAGTGCCTTGATGTTCATGGTTTGCCTTGGTTAAGAAACGCCCGCTTCAAGCGCGCGGCGTTTGCATGGTTGGAGCCGGTGAGAGACGGCTGCGTGCCGCGCTTTCACGCATCGTAGCCCGGCGCCTTGCGACCCAGGCCGTCAAATGCATCAAGCAGCCGTCCGCGCCATTGCGCTATCGGATCGTCGGCCGCCAGCAACTGCAAGGGGCTGATTGTGCGCGCCCACTGGAACGCGCCAAACAGCGCGTAGTCCGCATACAGCGGCGTAGCGCCACCGAAGAATGGCTGGTTCCCGAGAGTCACGCGCATGGCAATCAGGCTGTCGCGAAACGCCGGCAGGCGCGCCTCGCGGCCGGCAGCTACTTCCTCGAGCGACTTGCCGAAGCGCTTCTCGCGAGTCGCGCGGAAGTAGGCTTGGTCTACCGGGTCGATATGCCCGAACACGTCATGCACGACAAACGGCGCGACGCTGCCGATCAGCACATCGCCAAGCGAGCAATAGTGGCGGGTCATCGCCTGCCCCGCGGGCCCGCCGAACAAGGACGGACGATCCGTGAAAGTGTCTTCGAGATAATTGGCGATGACCCAGGAGTCCGCCACCCACTGATCGTCATGCACCAGCACCGGCACCTTGCCCGAGTCGAGCGGCTGGCCGCCTGGAACCAGCGCTGCCTTTTCGGTGAAACGCCAGGGAATGGTTTCGACTTCCAGGCCCTTGTGTGCCAGTGCCAGGCGAATACGCCAGCAGTAGGGGCTGAAACGCCGCGTGCTGTCGGCGCCGGCCAAGTCAAACATCTTGAGCATGCTGCCTCCGTGTGGTCATCTGGCGCGCATTATGCGCTTGCCCGGGATCGCGGAGCGACCGCTTGTTTGCCAGGTTACCGGCAGCGGGGCCATGGGATGGAGCGGGCAAGATTTTGAGATCGAAATGCGCGGTTGAAACATACCGGCGATGAGTGGTTCGGTACGGGTTGAGACTTGGGTCGATCGCTCAGCTTCCGCCGAACCAGTTGTAGCCCTGGTCTTCCCAGTAGCCGCCGGGGTTGGTGTTGGTGACGAAGATGGCGGTGATGTGCTTGGGGTTCTTGTAGCCCAGCTTGGTAGGCATGCGCAGCTTCATCGGATAGCCGTACTTGGCAGGCAACACCTGGCCGTCGAAGCTGAGCGTCATCCGGGTCTGGGCGTGTAACGCGGTCGGCATGTCGATCGAGGTGTAGTAGTCATCGGCGCACTTGAAGCCGATGTACCTGGCGGTGGTGTCGGCGCCGACGCGTTTGAGAAATTCGGCGAACGGCACACCGCCCCACTTGCCGATCGCGCTCCAGCCTTCGACGCAGATGTGGCGCGTGGTCTGGCTTGCCTGCGGCAACTGGGCCAGCCGCTCCAGGGTCCATGGCGTCTTGTCGGCCACCATGCCGCCGACTTCGAGCTTGTAGCCGGCGCCATCGACTTGCTTGACTTCGCTCTCGCCATAAAACGCGTTGAACGGAAACGGCTTGGTGATCATCGAATCCGGATAAGCAGGCGCCATATTGGCGGGATCAAAAATCGCCGCCTGCACGCGGTCGTTGAAGCGCGACACGGTAGTGAGCACCTTTTGCACCGAATCATCATCGGTGATCGCGCAACCGCTCAACATGGCCAGGCCACCGAGCGTGAGGCCGCGCTGCATGAAGAGCCGCCGCGCCGGCGCCGGCATTTCCTTCAGGGCATCCCTGACGATGGCTTCAGAGCGCGGATCGGGGCCGCGGCGAATCGAGAAAAGCTTTTGCATGTTCATTCTCCTTAAACGCTTTAGCGGCCGCGAATCATTGCCAGGAAGGTGCGCGGCACCAGGGCCACCATCGCCAGGTGCACCATCGCCAGGTGC
>Ga0105046_10004496_pt1 | contig 22185 bp, 11 predicted proteins | sample MAT03_FD_78385 | JGI IMG/M metagenome (GOLD analysis project Ga0105046, IMG submission 78385) | Freshwater microbial communities from Lake Fryxell liftoff mats and glacier meltwater in Antarctica - MAT-03 (megahit assembly) | ecosystem: Environmental > Aquatic > Freshwater > Ice > Liftoff...
ATGTTGCAAATGAACAGCGGCAAAATTACCAGCGGCAGCCCCTGTCTGGGCAGTTGGCTGAATTACGGCCTGGGCACATTGAATGACAACCTTCCCGGATTTGTCGTGATGCTGGATCCTCGCGGAGGTCCCATCAGCGGTGCGAAGAATTGGAGTTCGGGGTTCATGCCCGCGCACTACCAGGCCACGGTGATGAAGTCGCAAGGCAATGCGATTTTGAATCTCAAGCGTCCTGAAGGGATGTCCGATGAGGTTCAGCGTACGATGCTTGACACGCTTCGTGGCTACAACGACGAGCATCTGTTGTCGCGCACGGGCAATTCGTCGCTCGATGCTCGAATCGCAAGTTATGAGCTCGCTTATCAGATGCAATCCGCCGCACCGGAAGCGGTCGACTTAGGTTCCGAAGATGCGGATACCCTTGCGCTTTACGGAATGGACAAACCGGTCTCGTCGATATTTGGACGACAGTGCTTGATGGCGCGGCGATTGGTCGAGCGTGGCGTGCGTTTTGTACAGATTTATTCCGGAGGCAATCACAACGACGCGAACTGGGACGCGCACACCGACATCGAAGTCAATCATAACTTGCACGCTGCCGAAACGGACGTTCCGATCGCGGGCCTATTGACCGATCTCAAGCGGCGTGGACTGCTAGACGAAACGTTAATCGTTTGGGGTGGCGAGTTCGGACGTCAACCAACGGCAGAATATGAGAAGGGGACAGGCCGTGATCACAACGCTTACGGCTTTACGATGTGGATGGCGGGCGGTGGCGTCAAAGGTGGTTTCAGCATCGGTAAGACGGACGAGCTGGGCAACAATGCCATCGAAGACCGTTTCCATGTTCGCCATTTACATGCCACGATCTTGCATCAAATGGGACTCGATCCGAACGCGTTTTCGTACTTCTACGGCGGACTCGACCAGAAATTGGTCGGTGTAGAAGGTGCCGAACCGATCATGGAATTGTTCGCGTAGACGGTAGACTCGCCAGCGATTCGTAAAGGCCTAGCTGCCCCTAGCTGCCCCTAACTGCCCGATGGGTCTTTGCCGTCGACCCATGGGCCAGCGTACTTCATATAGTCAGGATCATCCTGCGTGCTACCGAAATCACCTGCCGTCCACCCAGGAATATGTCGCGGTTGAGATCGTGATGCCGAGAGAGTTTCCCACTGCTTTGCCCAGCCCGGGTCCTTCGTTGAAATTTCGCGAGTCTTCGGATCGATAAAGTAGACTTCTCCATTGCGATAACTTTGTGCGCCAAGGATGACAACTGCGATGGCTGCGGCACCAAGATCGGGTGGATTGTTGCACTTCATTGGTTCGCCCGCTTCGATCGCGTCGAGCCAGTTGATGAAGTGTGCCTTGGTCGTATCTGGGACAGACGCCGTCGCGATCCGTTCGTCCTTGTAATCGCGTTGGTGAGTGACTTGCGGGCGTTCGGCGATGAAATCGAAGCCGTCGAATTGCTCACCGTTGCCAAACTGAAACGATCCATAGTGACCGCGAATCAGTTGATTGACGCGTGACGCTTCGTTGCACATCGTGGCTGTAACCAAGCCTTGAACGCCTTCGTTAAAGTCAGCAACAACGGTCGCCACATCGGGGACGTCGCGTCCGTCGTACTCCATGAAAATACCGCCGGCTCCGACGACGCGACCAGGAATGCGAAGCCCTGTTGCTTTCAACATCGCGGTGGTTCGGTGAACAAACAGGTCGGTAAACATTCCGCTGCCATAGGGCCAGAAACGTCGCCACTGCGCATAGACCTCTCGATCAAAAGGCATTTCTGGTGAAAGGTTTTCTGCTTTACCTTGCCAACGCGCCCAATCGATCGACTTCGGGGTCATCTTGGGATCAAGCTTGTAATAACGCCACTGGCCAACGTCGCTGTTGCGGAAATATTCCGTCTGGAAGCCAAGCACTTTGCCAAGCTTACCAGCCTGCAACAACCCGCGAACTTCATCCCAAACCGGGAGGCTTGTCGATTGAACACCGACCTGCATTACCTTTCCGGTTTCCTTCCAGACCTTTTCAACGTTGAACGCTTCTTCAACGGTCTTCGTCATCGGCTTTTCACAGTAAACGTTCAGACCGGCGCGAAGCGAGTCGATCGTTTGTTTATGGTGCCAATGGTCTGGCGTTCCGATGCAGACGGCATCGAGATTTTCCTTCTCGATCATTTCGTTGTAGTCGATATAACGTCCGGGATCGGTGCCGGTGTTTTTCTTGATATGGTCAGCGACCTTATTGCGTTGTTCTTCGTAAACCTCGGCAACACCTACAAGGTCAATCTTGCGGCCTTCGCGATGCAGTTCGCAAAGCGATTTAACGTGCGCCCCAAATCCACGACCGCCTGGGCCGATGAAACCGATGCGAAGTCTTTCGTTTGAGCCAGCCGCCGCTTGGCTGCTTTTTGCGCTGAGTCCGACGATCGACGCGGCAGCAGCGGCCGTCGCGGAAGTCTTCAAAAATTGGCGTCGAGAATCATGGGCAGGATCGGGATTCATAATCGAGTTCCAGAAAAGAGGCGGGGGTAAAGCGGGGTACCGAGCGCGGCTTGCTTTAAATCTCGCTTAGCGGGCTCTGCGGAAACCAGTGCTGAAGATACTCTGCGGCGAGCGAGCGAGCAACAATTTGGTCATCGAATTGGCTATCGCGCTGGGTTGGATCCCGTAACCGGACTTGGACTGATCCGAATATCGCCTCTATCCCTTTCCGGCTTCGGTAACGGTAAAGTAAGAGCGGTCAAAGAGTTCTTTTCAACTAACTATGTGTAAGGACGGCGATGATTTCTCTCAGCCAAACTCAATTGTCACAGTTCGAGCGAGACGGGTTTATCCTTTGTAAAGCTTTGTTCGACGCTGAAGAAATCGGCTTGCTTCGTCGTTCCGCGAAGGAGGATAAAGCGTTGGATGATCATTCGTTCGGAAGGGCGGATGGAGAAGGCGGAACCGTTCGTCTCTCGCTTTGGAATCAGCCCGGCGACGGCATCTATGGCGCGTTCGCGCGGAGCGTACGGTTAGTTGGAATCGCCGAGCAACTCTTGGGCGATGAACCGTATCATTACCATTCCAAGATGATCATGAAGGACGCGCGAGTCGGCGGCGCTTGGGCGTGGCATCAAGATTACGGTTACTGGTACAGCAACGGAGTGTTGACGCCAAACTTGGTCAGCGCATTCATTTCTGTGGACCCTGCGAACAAAGAAAATGGATGCTTGCAGGTCATTCGAGGCTCGCACCTTTGTGGACGAGTTCACCATCAACTCACCGGCGAGCAAGCTGGTGCTGATCCCGAGCGAGTAGCTGAGATTCTAAAACGGTTCGAGCTTGTTTACGTGGAGATGCAACCTGGCGATGTCCTTTACTTTCACGCGAACCTGCTCCACCGCAGCGACCAAAATCGTTCGGAACATCCGCGATGGTCGATGATCTGTTGCTATAACGCTCGTTCGAACGATCCGTACAAAGATTCGCACCACCCGCGATATACACCGTTGGATCGACTGCCGGATCATGCGATCAAGGAAATCGGTGTTACGCGTTTTGCAGATGATGCGACGGACGTTGCTTGGCTGAACGCGAAACACGACGCGAGTGCTCGATCCCTACAGGACTGACACACGCACTCTAATTCTTTGGCTTGACGCATCACTATATTGAGCAAAACATGACCGACCAAAGCTTTCCGAAGTCGATTCGCGTGACTCGCGGCGACGACTTTTCGGACATCCTGCGGCGCGGCCCGTATGCGGCGGACGACTTCATTGTGGTCAATGTGCGCTGGAACGTTGCGGCAAGTGCCCCCGCGAAACTGGGGATCACGATCCCAAAGAAAACGGGAAATGCAGTGGTTCGAAACTGTTGGAAACGCTGGATCCGCGAGTCTTTTCGAACGCAGCGAGATAAATTGCCGGCCGGGATCGAGATTATCGTTAAGCCGAAACGGAACGCAGTCGGTTCTTTTGACGCTATCCGCAGGGGGTTGCCAAGCACGATTTCCCGCGCGGTAAGTAAGTTGCCACTGAGAAGTTTAACGTGAAGCGAGTCGCGATTTTTTTTGTGCGTTGCTATCAATACGGGATCAGCCCGTTGCTGGGAAGTTCATGTCGTTTTACGCCCACCTGCAGCCAATACGCGGTCGAGGCGATGGAAAATTACGGCTTTTTGCGAGGTTCTTGGAGAGCGGTAAAGCGGATTTTTCGTTGCCATCCTTTTAATCGGGGTGGCCATGATCCTCCTTAAGCTGATTTTGTCGTCGGCGATTTTCTAGGCGTCTGCCGGAAAGGTTCAGAAATTATGATAGCGATCGCAATTTAGGTGAGGAACCGAAGGACGATTTGTCGCGTCTTATTATATTGGCCTGTGACGCTTTCGATCAACTTTATCCGTTTGGCAAACCGTAGGGGTTGTGACGAATTTTTTCGTTTTGCCGAATGATCGGGGACGAAACAGTAGATGACAGATACCGTTCCGTAGGCGTATAGCCTGATCGCTTCGGCGATGACGACGGCACGTTCCGAATGAACCCGACTTCAATAGCGTTTTGACAACGCAGGTGAATGGCGTGAAAGTTTTCGAAAAAGCAAACTCTTCTGAAACATCTAGCTTCGTTTATCAGGCGCAGCGAGCGCTTGCTTCGCTGCTTTGGAGCCATGAGGAAAAGTCACCTCGACGAGGCCGATTGCTGCTTGAGCAGTTGGAAGGTCGCCAGATGATGGCGGCCGACACCGACATGTTGTTCACCGACGGCGTTTCGATCGCGCCAAGTTCGACTGGCTCGGTTCTGACCAGCAGTACTTCTGCTGAAGGGGAACCTGCACAAGATTTGGTCGCCTTTGCCAGAGCGCTAGCCGATGCGGGGGTTCAGTTTTATTCAGCGGCTTGGTGTCAGTTCTGCACCGACCAAAAGCAGTTGTTCGAAGACGGCGGAAAGTTCTTGCCGAATATTGAGGTCACGAGGGCAGACCGCACGTTGAACGCGGTGGGAATCCAGAACCAGATTACAACCTTCCCGACATGGGAATTTCCTGACGGATCTCGGGCGACCGGAGTACTGTCTCTGGCAACGATTTCCCAGCGGAGCGGCGTTGCGATTCCGACTTCGGATCGGCCTAGCTTCGCTGCGATCGGTAACCAGACGGTTGCGATCGGATCACCGTTTCATGTTCCTGTTGACGCTTACGATCCTGGTGGGGGCCCGGTGACGATTACTGTATCTGTCGCCGACCCCACGCTGTTGCAGGCGACCGTATTACAAAACAACCGTAGCATCCGTGTTGACTTGGATGGCTATGGCGACATGGTGTTTGAGCTGTTTGAGGACAGGTCACCACGAGCCACGTCGCGAGTCACCCAGCTTGCCAGCAACAACTTTTACGATGGCATCATTTTTCACCGAGTGATTGATAACTTCGTCATCCAAGGTGGCGATCCGCTGGGAACAGGGACGGGCGGATCGACCCTTGGAACCTTCGACGACCAGTTCAATGTTGACTTACAGCACAATCGGACAGGGATTCTGTCGTATGCGAAAAGCAACGATGACACCAACGACTCGCAGTTCTTTATCACGGAAGGTCCAACTCGAACCCTCGACTTCAATCACACGATCTTTGGACAATTGATAGAAGGCGATGACGTTCGCGAAGCAATCAGCGAGCTCGGAGATTCTACGGACAGGGGCACCAACGGCAGCGATAGGCCGTTGATCGATGTTCGGATTACTTCGATCGACACTTTTACCGACAATGAAAATTCCGTTGTGATGCTCAGAGCCGTTGGCAATCGCACAGGGACCACCAACGTCACTTTCACGGCAACCGATGCAAATGGGAACACGTTCACCGAAGTCGTCGCGGTGACCGTCGTTGCTGACTCTGGTACGGGCAGCAATTCGCAACCATTTCTAAACGACATCCCCACACCCACAGCGATTCCCGCAGGCTCACCCGCGACATTGCAATTATCGGGCGTCGATGTTGAAGGTGACGCGGTCACCTACACAGCATCGTCCGCGACAACCGGCGTCACCGCGACTGTCAATGCCTCGACGGGCTTAGTTACGGTTACACCTATATCAACATTCAGCGGAACGGCCGTGATCAACGTCGGTGTTCAGCCTGCCGCCGGTGTAGTAGGGGCACTAAGCGGACAAAGCGATACGCAGCGAGTTACCTATACGGTCACCGCCGCCAGCACATTGACGGCCCCAACAAGCGTCGACTTATTGGTGACCAACGACAGCGGATCAAGCAATACCGACAACCGGACCAACGCAGGCTCCTTGTCATTCGCCGTTGCCGGTGTAACGGCTGGGAATCAAGTGCGTTTGTTCAACGGCGCGATCGAGATCGGAAGTGGCACGGCGACAGGCACCACGATCAACATCACGACCAACAATATCGCGGCGCTGGGAGATGGTACGTATACGATCACAGCGAGGCAGTTCAACGGATCGAGTTCAAGCAGTGCATCTCCGTCGCTGACTGTCATCTATGACGCGACGCAGCCAGTCGCACTGACGGGTTTTCCGACTGCGGCAAACGTGAATACCGCGGTTAACGTGAACCTATCGCATCCTGAAGAAGGAAGCGGCTTGACGTATGCCTTTACGGTGGCACCTCAAGGGGCGACGATCAATGCCACCACAGGCGTCGTTTCTTGGACACCGACAACAACGCAGATAGGAACGCAGACTTTCACCACCACGCTGACTGACGTCGCGGGCAACGTTCGTACTCAGAACCTCTCCGTCACCGTTGCTGGCGTCCCACTTGCAGGCACACGACTAGAAATTGCAAATCTTGCCGGCACTGTGGTGACCAGTGTTGCGGCAGGCGAAGAGTTCTTGTTGCGATTGTACGCTCAGGACTTGCGAGGCCCCTTTGATCGTGATGGTGTGTTCAGCGCCTACGCAGACGTCTTATTCGACAGCACTCGAGTCACCCCCGTTACCACAACCCCGATCCAGTACGGGAGCGCATTCTCGACCAATCCAGATGGTACGTTTACAACGGGATTGATCGATGAGCTTGGTGCTCTTTCGAACAATCTCTCGTCGACCAATCTCGCCGAAGTGCTGGTTGCAACGGTGAGAATGCGTGCAACAAGTGCCGGTTCGGTTACGTTCACATCCGAAGCTGCTGACGCATCGGGCAACGAGTTCCTTCTCTACGAGACAGACGATCCGGTTGCGAACAGTCTCATTCAGTTCGGGCGTGTCGATTTAACGATCGGTGGCAGGTTCACCGCCGCCAATGATTCGCTTACCGTTGCCCAAGGCGCATCGGCATCAACCATTAATGTGCTGCAGAACGACACTTTTACCAACGGAAGTACAGGAACTTTGACGATTGCGTCCGTCGGAACACCGTCCAATGGTGGTACCGTCACCATCGTCAACAACACGTTGCGCTATACGCCGCTTGCAAGTTTCGCGGGAACCGAAACCTTCACCTACGTTGCGCGAGATAACACGGGCGTGACGCAAACGGCAACGGTGACGGCACCCATAACGGGGACCAATAACCCACCGCCAACCGCGGTTGCAGACGTTTTTACCGTCACCGAAGATGCGGCAGAAGCGACGTTCAATGTTCGTAACAACGACTCAACGGCTGACGCTGGCGAAACCATTTCGGTATCAGCAGTAGCGACACCGTCACGTGGTGGTACCGTTCGTCTAGGGACCGACGGGGCATCGATTTTCTATCGTCCAGCAGCGAACTTCAATGGCACCGAAACCGTCACCTATACGCTTCTGGATAGCCGCGGTGCGACGGCGACCGGTACCGTTACATTCACCGTCACGGCGGTCAACGATGCACCGCCTGCGACCGCAATCACACGTGAGGTGTTCCGGTCCACATCAGTCATTGAAGTAGGCAACTTGGCAAGTTATGGTACCAACGTCGATGGGACCACTGAAGTCTTGACCGTTGCACTTGTTGGTTCTGCATCGGGCGGTGGTACGTTCACCGTTTCCGGTACTTCGATCAACTACACTCCCCCATCGGCGACGTTCACGGGGACCGACATTATCTCGTACCGCACGACGGACGCGGGTGGATTGACTTCAACCGGAACGATTACGTTGAACGTGATCGCTGCGGTGCCAACAACCTTCTCAATAAGGCTGAACAACACCACCAACGCAACGAGCCTTGGTGCGGCGCTGACGGCAAACTTGACCGGCACGTCTTCAACCGGCCAGGCTGTCAACCGGACGGTGTCGCTGGGAACCTCTTCAACCGCAATCGATTTTGCGAACCTTGGTCCGGGCACTTACCAAGTCGAAGTCCCTGCGATTCCATTCTTGGTCGGCATGGAACAGCCACAAATGCTCTCGTTCACCGCTTCTGCGACCGGAGGAGCACAGGCTGGGAACGTCAATATCGGGTCGCTTAACCCATCGTTCATAAGTATTCGTGATTTCTTCAATAACGCGCCTCGTCAAAGACTGTTCGCTGTCGTTGCTCCGGGCCAAGATTCAGTTGCCGTTATCGGAACTCAAACCACAAGTATCGTTGCTCCGATTGTCACCTTGAACGCAGCCGCAAATTCGCTTGTCCTTCGTGGCAACACGTCCGCGGGGGCAGCCACTCAGGCGACGATCCCGATCGGGACCGACGCGAGAGTCGAGACCCGAGGAAACGCCGGTGGCTTGCGATTGCTGCGTGTTAGCCTGGACGGGGTTACATTCTCGGCTCCGCCAAACACCTCATCGACAACGACTCCGGTAGCGGCATCAACTTTGTTGACACCGTCTAGTGTTGCTGCTGAAGGCGAATTCAGTGCTGACGAGGCTCCCGTCGTGATGTCGACCGCGCGAATCGCAAATGGATTACTCAGCGATCCTGAACTAGCTGAAGGCGAGGATGACAGTTCGGTCGAATCGTCCGTTGGGGACGAGCTGCGTTCAATGAGCTTTGCCGATGACGACGCGATGGTAAACGCCGTCGATCAAGCGTTCGCCGACGTTGCAGAATCGCTGACGATGATTTCGCAATCCGGCGACGCGATTGCCGAAGACAGCTCGAGTGCTCCCTCCGGCGACGCAGTCGACGCTTTACTGTCGTCCAACGAGTTGTAAATCGCTGCGGGAGCAGTTAGCGTTAGTCGAGACACAAGAGATGAACGGCAGTGCCTTTCCGGTCAGCTCTTGGTGTCTTTCGATTAAATGATCTCACACTCTTCTTGCGATTCCCGACTATGCGTAGCCCTCTCTGGCCAATTTTTTTTCTTGGCCTGCTTTCGGCGTCCGTTTTCTTTCGCTCTGCCGAAGCCGCAGAACGACCGAATGTTCTCTTTGTGCTTTGCGATGACTTGAGGCACGATGCACTGGGCATCGCTGGTCATTCGCATCTAAAGACGCCAAACATTGACAAACTCGCGATTGAAGGCAGTTGGTACAAGAACGCGTTTTGCACCACATCACTTTGCTCACCAAGTCGCGCATCGATTCTCAGCGGGCTCTACGCTCACGCTCACGGAGTCGTCGATAATTTCACTGAGTATCCGTCCGACCTGCTTAGCTTTCCGTTGCATTTGCAGAAACATGGATATGACACTGCATATATCGGGAAATGGCACATGGGTGAGGCGAACGACAATCCGCGGCCCGGCTTTGACTGGTTCAGTACTCATAAGGGGCAAGGCAGCTACTTCGACACCGCGTTCAATACGAACGGCGAAGGTTCAAAGATAATTCCAGGCTATTACACGCATGTCGTGACCGAGATGGCGATCAACTGGATCAATCGCGATCACGGCAACAAGCCTTGGATGATGATGATCGGCCAGAAGGCGCCGCACAGCTTTTACTTTCCTGAGCCGAAGTACGAACATGCGTTTGATAACATGCATGTGCAGTATCCTGAGACAGCGTTCATGTTGAAAGACAAGCCGACTTGGATCCATGATCGATTGACAACTTGGCATGGGATTTACGGACCGTTGTTCGAATGGAGAAAGAAGTTTCCGGATTCGTCACCTGAAGCGGTGAAGGATTTTGAAGCCATGACAAGAGCGTATTCAGGTACGATCCTTTCTGTCGACGACAGTATGGGGCGTATGGTAGACGAGTTGAAACGTCGCGGTGAAGTGGATAATACGATCATCATTTTCATGGGTGACAATGGCTTGCTGAACGGTGAACATGGAATGGTCGACAAGCGCACGGCTCACGAGGCGAGCGTTCGTGTGCCGCTGATCGTCCGTTACCCGGAACTTGCATCGACGCAGAAGACAATGCCCAACATCGTCGACAAACAGGTGCTGACCGTCGATATCGCGCCCTCGTTAGTCGAGCTTTGTGGAGCACCGCCAATGGCAAATCTTCATGGCCGGTCGTTTGTAAAACTTACCAAGGGGGACGATAAAGCCTGGCGCAACGCTTGGTTTTATTACTACAATTATGAGAAGCAGTTTCCCTACACGCCGAATGTCCGCGCCGTTCGAACCGAGTCATGGAAATACATGCACTATCCCCATGGCGATGGGTCGGCGGATCGTCACAAAGCGGAGCTTTACAACGTGGAGTTTGATCGCGATGAGCGATATAACCTGATTGACGACCCGAAATACGCGGGCGTTGTGGGCGAATTGAAGAGCACGCTGGAGACGGTGATGCGAGAGGCAGGCTTAGATGCGAAGAATGATTCGATGCCGATCGACGAAGGAATCATGAGCGCTCTGCCGGATCAAAAAATTCGTTGACACGCTGATTCGTTGCTTATCTTGCAAATGATTTCCAAACCGCGGCGACCGCCGCTAGATCTATCGAACCGACCTTGTCGTCACCGTACACGATCCGGTTATACGCGTCGGTAAGCTTCACCATCGCGTCGTGATCGTCCTTGCTAGACGCTTTGAGTCGACGGATGAACTCCGAAGGTGTCTCGTCAGGCTTTCGAGCTTGGCCGCGTTCACGCCACCAGGCTTCTGCGGCTTGGTAGGTCACGATCACCGCTTCTCGGGGTTCAACGCGTCGACTCAAGGGATTGCGGAAAGCGGAAAACGGCATCGTCGGCTTCAGCGTCGCAGCCTTGGTGAACTCTTCCGATTGCTCGGCCTCAGGCATCGATTCACCGCGTAGCCATGCCAGGAACGCAGCCCACGCCTTCGCGATTTCGTTCCGTTGAAGCCATGCGAATGCGACCAAGATGCCGATCAAGACAAGGTAGACGATCGCTTTGAGAAACCCACTGATCGATGGCAGGTTATCGGCAAACGATGACGTCGGTTCAGGCGGAGTCGGTGGAGGAGTTTGCGACTCAGTTTTCGGTTCGGATGCGTTCTTTTCAGCGGATGGCTTTTCATTAGCGGGTTTTTCGTCAGGTCTCTCTTCAGCGGCTGATTTTTCGCCTGGCTCCTGTCCATCGCTTTGTTGCTGTTGATTTTGGGCCTCATTTTGCTTTGCGGCTTCACTTTGCTTATCTTCGCCGCTGCCCTTATCATCACCTTTCTCTTTGGACTCCGATGACGATTTGTTTTCGCTTTTCTTTTCCTCGCCATCGGCTTTCTTTTGGCCGCCGCTTTTTTCGCCGCCCTCGCCCTTGTCACCTCGTTTCTGCCCACCGGCTTCGCCTGAGGAGTTTTCGGACTTCGATTGCGAACCGCTGGCGTCGCTGGGCTTTTGATCAGGTGTCTGCGGTGGAGCGGAATTAGGGCTTTGGCTGCCTTCCTTCGGAGGCGCGGATTCTTTTCCCCAACCATAGCTGCTTGGCTTCAGCCAATCCGACGATTCGAGTGTCTTGGGCAGTTCGGCGTTGGCAAGCATCTGGCCTGGCTGGGGCAGCAGGAAGCACACGATCAAAATGAGCGCCGTCATCGCGATACCGCCCGCTAGCCAGGCGGTCGATACGTTCGTAGGCATGTCAACACCGCGTTGGCGGAGGTAACGTCGGACGCCGAGGAAACTGGTCGCGACCAATAGGGATAAGGCAGCGAACAGGTAGATCGCGAGCGCGAAAATCGCAGAGCGTTGCCACTGCTCGTCTGGGGGTAGAAAAATTTGACCGATGCCAAAGATGGGCAGCGCCGCTGCGGTCAGCCAAAGCACGGTTCGTCCGGGTTGTCGACCTCGTTTACGAGTGGCGTGCTGGGCTTCGTCGTGTCCCGATGCTTTATCGTCGGTCAAGCCATCCAGCAGTCCCTGGCCGCTGGCATCTTCGTCCTCGTCGATCACGGTGCAGTCGAAAGTGATTCGATCGGCGAGGAACCAAACCAGTGCGATCGTCGCGCCGTTAATGATCGGTGATAGGGCGGCAAATGGACCTTGAACCGTGACGAAACTGGAAACGACAAAGAACGTCGCGAGTCCCAAAACAGCCGCGTACCCGAGCGCGTATTTGCGACTTTCTTGGATCGAAAGTCGAGCGATGCCCACGGCACCGACAATAAACATGAAAAAGATGTAGCCGATCCGGCCCGAAAAGCCGCCGCGATAGAGGCAAATCACAAGGAAATAGACCAAGCTGGCGATTAACAGCACGATGAGGGATGGGCAAATCGCGATGGCCGCGAAATCTGCGATCGTTTGATGCCGCCGTTTTTCCACAAGCAATCATTTCAGCAAAAAGTTGGTCTTCTTCAGTCCCAGACCACCATCTTATCCGGTAAAGAAGGGAAAGTTTTTCTGAAAACTGAAAACAGGCCACCAAAAACTCCTTCAAGGGCGGCGATTTGACGCACTTTTCTGGGCGTGTGTTAACTTGCAAATTCGCTATAACTTTGGGATCGACTGAAAGTTGATGCGTCGACATCGTTTCCACACCCGCGGAGGGCGAGTCTTTCGTCCTCCGCACGAGCAAATTCAACGCAATGGCCACTACCGAAGCCGCACTTCCGCACGCGTCCGACGACCATGATCACGGACACGATCACGACCACCCGTCATTCCTCGCCCACCACTTTGATACTCCTGAGCAGCAATTTGACTCGGGCAAGTTAGGGATGTGGTTGTTTTTGGCGACTGAAATTTTATTTTTCAGCGGCCTGTTCTGTGCCTATGCGATTTTTCGCAGCCAGCGACCGGACGTTTTCGAGGGTGCGAGCGAATTTTTGAACACGAAGCTTGGTGCCATCAATACCGGCGTGCTTTTGTTTAGCTCGTTGACGATGGCCTGGGCCGTTCGCGCGGCTCAAACCGAACAGCACAAGCTTTGCACAGGAATGATCGCCGCAACGTTGTCCTGTGCGATGATTTTCTTGGGAGTGAAATCGATCGAGTACTCGCACAAGTGGGAACTGGGACTCTTGCCTCCGCTGTGGTACAGCTACAACCCTTCCGCGCCGCATCATGAGGGGGTTTCCATGTACCTCATCTACATGTGTGTGCCTTTCGCGCTTGGGCTGGCAGGTTTGATCATTTGGTTTTTAATTTCGAAGGCTTCAGGTAAACAGTTTCAAGCCGAAGTCGCCAAACCGATGATCGTTGTCTTTGCAATGTTCTTCGCCGGTGTTGGCCTGGGAACGATACTGGAGTCCGGTGAGACGCCACACTCGTCAGATGCAACTCACGCGTCCGCAGATCACGCCGCAGATAGTCACGCCGCAGTTGCGGTTGCGACACCTGTTTCAGCAGCCTCGGCCGATCTGCCGGTGCTGCAGAAGTTGGCCTTGGACGAAGGCAACACGGGCATCCGGGACGACTTGGCAGCACGCAAGAGCCAAGCAAACGCCGCAGGCGTATCGGTCGTTGGTCCCGGCGGCGAGACTTCGCCACCGATTGCTTCTGTCAAGACATCGACCAACACAAAGAGTCAAGCCGGTGTGTTCTTTGCAATTTACTACTGCATGACCGGCATTCACGCGATTCACATTTTGGCAGGCATCGGCGTGTTGACATGGTTGCTCGTTCGCAGCACTCGCAATGACTTTAGCCGCCAGTATTTTGGTCCTGTTGATTATGTCGGTCTTTACTGGCACATCGTCGACTTGATTTGGATTTATCTGTTCCCGTTGCTTTACTTAATTCGCTAGATACTCAAAAAATCCGTTCTGTCCATTCACTGAAACCTGTCAACAAAACCTGCATCGCCCATGTCTACGCCTCAACCCCATGCCGTCGCGGATCACGCTTCCGATCACCATGGTCACGCTCCGGGAGATTTTGCGCATCCATTGCCAGTGTGGGTACTGCTCACCGTGTTTGCGGCATTGACCTTCTTGACGGTCGTCACAGTGGCTCAGGCGAGTTTTGATCTTGGTGGTGCGGACGTGATCGTGACGATGGTGATCGCGACCATCAAAGCAAGTTTGGTCATGCTGTTCTTCATGCACTTGGCGTTTGATAAGCCGTTCAATTTTATCATTTTCATGTCGTCGTTCGTCTTTGTCGCGCTGTTTATCATGTTCACGCTCAGCGACGCGTATATGAATTCATATTCTTTTGAACCGGTTGTTGATGAACCGATGACCGTCGTTGCTGCGCCGTAATCCAGCGCTATCCATGTTCGTGATTCAGCGGGCGGCATGCGGCGTTTATTCGCCATAACCGCTTGCTAAGAATGGAGAAGGAGCTTCTCTTTCTAGTGCCCAGTCTGGCGCATTTTGTACCCCAAAGGTCAATGAAAACGTGGCTAAACGTCCCACTTCAAACGGCAGTTCGCCCAAATCCCGCAACCGTAACGGATCGCCGGAACCTCAGACCGAGGAGATTTTACTTACCGCGCCGTTGCGACTCGAGGCCCAAAGCCGGTACCTGAACTATTCGCTTTCGGTCATCACGAGCCGTGCGTTACCGGACGTTCGTGATGGACTTAAGCCCGTGCAGCGACGAATCCTTTACACGATGAGTCAGCAGAGCTTGACCGCAACGGCCAAGCATCGCAAATGTGCGAAGGTGGTCGGCGACGTGATGGGTAACTTCCACCCTCACGGCGATAACTCGATCTACGATGCTTTAGTTCGCATGGCGCAGCCGTTTTCCCTGCGAATGCCGCTTGTCGATGGTAGCGGAAACTTCGGCAGTGTCGACGGCGACAATGCGGCAGCCATGCGTTACACCGAATGTCGCATGACCGTGATCGCGGGCGAGGTGCTGCGCGATATCTCTTCGGATACGGTCGACTTCAAGCCCAACTATGACGGCAGTCAACAAGAGCCGGTTGTGCTTCCCAGTCGTGTGCCGAATCTTTTGGTCAACGGCGCGACTGGCATCGCGGTCGGAATGGCAACCAATATCCCGCCGCACAACTTGAAGGAAGTTTGCAACGCGTTGCTTAAGTTAATCCGCGATCCCGAGATCAAGGAGTATCAGCTTGTTGCTGGTGATGCCGTTCAAGGTCCTGATTTTCCGACCGGCGGGCAGATCATCAATACGAAGGATGAGCTTCGTGAAATTTATGCGACCGGCCAAGGCACGATCAAACTGCGAGGCACCAGCAAGTTAGTTTCCGCCGCCGAAGCCGAAGGCAAACGAGGCGACTCATCGTCGTCGGGCGAAGTATTGCAAATCACCTCGATCCCGTTCGGAGTCAACAAAGCGGTGATGGTTGAGCGAATATCGGAACTCGTTTACAGCGGCAAGCTTCCGCTTGTTGAAGAGGTACGAGATTTATCGACCGGTGAGATTCGGGTCGACTTAGTGCTGAAGAAAGGTGCTGACTCGGGCAAGGTACTCGCTTACCTGTTCAAGCACACGCCATTGCAAACGAACTTCAACGTCAACTTGACTTGTCTGGTTCCAACAGAGCGCCCTGAAGTCGGCAGCCCGGAACGTCTCGGCCTGAAGGAAATACTTTGGTACTTCTTACAGTTCCGACTCAGTGTCGTCACTCGCCGACTTGCCAATGAACTCGCGGCCCTGGAGCGCCGAATCCATATTCTCAATGGCTTCGCGATCATCTTCGATGCGCTCGACGAGATCATCCGCATCATTCGTCAGAGCGACGGCAAGGCGGATGCCGCAGCCAAGATCATGAAGCGTTTTGCGCCTGTGAAGAACGGTTCCGGCGGGCTGGATGAAGAACAGACAGACGCGATTCTCGAGTTAAAGCTCTATCGACTCGCGAGATTAGAAATCAACTTGATTCGCGAAGAGTTGAAGGACAAAAACAAACGTGCGAACCAGATTCGAAAACTGCTTGCAGAAGACACCAGCGATACAAGCGCCTCGGGCCGATGGCAGATCGTTCGCGAAGAGATCGAATCGCTGATCGCGGATACATCCAAGGACCCTGCGTCGCGCCGTCGTTCGGCGATCGAGACCGTTGGCGAAGAGACGGAGTACACTGAAGAGGACTTCATCGTCGCCGAAGATTGTCATGTGATGGTGACCACCGATGGCTGGGTAAAGCGGCAAAAACAGATTACGGATCCGAGCAAGAGCCGATTGCGTCAAGGCGATTCTGTGCTTGACTGCCTGGCCGGTTCAACTCGCTCAACGATCGCGTTCTTCTCGTCACTTGGCATTTGCTACACGATTCGCATGATCGATATCCCGGCTTCGTCAGGCTTTGGCGAACCGATTCAAAAGCTTTTCAAGCTGAAGGATGGCGAACGAATCGTGACGGCAATCGCCTGCGATCAGCGCGTGTTGACCGATATCGCCGAGAACCCGAAGAAGCCAGACCTATGTCCTCCGACCCACGCGTTAGCGGTCACGGCTGATGGCTTCGCGCTTCGATTTGGACTCAGTCCGTTTGTCGAACCGTCAACTCGAAGCGGTCGACGTTACGCGCGACCTTCGGCCAGTTCATCGGTTTTGGGGGTTTCCGTCATTCACGGTGATGAGACCATTTTGGCGGTGACGGAAGCGTGTCGCGCGATGGTCTGCGCTGCCCAAGAAGTGAATTATCTATCCGGTGCCGGAAAAGGTGTTACGCTCATCCGCATGTCGCCGGGGGACCGCGTTCTTGGCTTCAAAGCATCGACGGGAGATCGTGATTTGATGGTCGTACAAACCAACCGTGGTGCGAAAAAGACGATCTCGACAGCGAAATACAAGGTCGTCGGACGCGGTGGTCGTGGTATTGAACTCCAGAAAAACGGAAAGATTGCGGAGATTGTCGCACTTCCGCCCGGCGCCCCGCCGCCACTAGATAGTGATGAGTAGTAGTCTTTAGTTTGCCTTAGTCTTTAGTTTGATTGACAACCCATGAGTACTGCGACCAACGATTACAGCGCGAAAGATATTGTTGCGCTTGAAGGGTTAGAGCCCGTTCGCAAACGCCCTGGAATGTACATCGGCGGCGTTGGGGCGTCGGGTCTCCATCACCTGGTGTGGGAAATTGTTGACAACAGCGTCGACGAAGCGATGAATGGTCACGCGACCGAAATCAAGGTGACGCTGCACAAAGATGGTCGCACGGTCACCGTCAGCGACAACGGACGTGGCATCCCGGTCGACAAACATCCCAAAACGAAGAAGTCAGCGCTCGAGATGGTGCTCACGATTCTTCATGCCGGCGGAAAGTTTGACGGCAACAGTTATAAGACCGCCGGTGGTTTGCACGGTGTTGGTGCTTCGGTCGTCAATGCGTTGTCGAAAGAGTTGATCGCGGTCGTGCGGCGCGATGGCGTGCAGTACCAAATGTGCTTTGCAAAAGGTGCCGTCACACAACCGCTCAAGAAGCTTCCCGGTGCCATTCGCGGAACGGGGACTTCGATTACGTTCACGCCGGACCCAACCATTTTCCCCAAGACGGACTTCGATGCCGAAACGATTCGACTTCGGCTAGAAACGGCAAGCTTCTTGCATCGCGGTTTGAAGGTTTCGTTCAACGACGAGGCGAAGGGAACATCGGAAACCTATCTTCACGAACAAGGGATCGTCGATTATCTGGCGAAGGTCATGGTCGCGCGTCAAGCACGTCCGATTCACGAGCCACCGTTCTCGCTTCGCAAAGAGAACGGCGAACGGGTCGAAGTTGCCTTGCAGTGGTCCGAATCGACCGATGAACACGTGAAGAGTTACGTCAACGGAATACCCACTGGCGACGGTGGCACGCACGAGACTGGCTTTCGCGCTGGCTTAAGCAAGGCAGTGCGAGACTACATCGACACGCACGAGCTGACCCCGCGCGGCGTGAAGATCGCAAACGAAGATATTCGCGAAGGACTCGTCGCGATCCTTTCGATCTTCATTGCCGAGCCACAGTTTCAAGGTCAAACCAAAGATCGGCTCAATAATCCTGAAGCCGCTTCGTCCGTCGAATCGGCGCTTCGTCCGATCCTTGAACAGTGGATGAACAACAATCGAACCGTTGCGGATTCGATCGTGGCGAGAATCATCGCAGCGGCAAGAGCTCGCGCGGCATCGCGAGCTGCCTCCGAAGCGATCTCGCGGAAAGGCGGAGCCAAACGAACCGCGCTTCCCGGCAAGCTAGCGGATTGTTTGGCGAGCGGACGCGGGAGCAGCGAGTTGTTCATCGTCGAAGGTGACTCGGCCGGTGGCAGCGCAAAACAAGGTCGTGATCGAAACTTCCAAGCGATCCTTCCCTTACGCGGAAAAGTGCTCAACACCGAAAGCGTGCCGCTGAAAAAGATCATGGAGAACAAGGAAATCGAAGACTTGCTGACCGCGCTGGGATGCGGCATTGGTCCTGGTTTCAATCTCGCCAACCTACGATACGATCGAGTGATTTTACTTGCTGATGCCGATTCCGATGGGCATCACATCACAACCCTGTTGCTGACGTTCTTTTACCGGCACCTGCAACCGATCATCACGTCGGGACATCTTTATATCGCGATGCCGCCACTGTTCCGAATCGACATCGGAAAAGAAACGCATTGGGCCGCCGACGAAGACGATCGAGTCCGTATTTTGGCGGAACACGAGGGACGTTCAAAGCCGGAGATCACGCGATTCAAAGGGCTTGGAGAGATGATGCCTCAGGTGCTTTGGGAAACAACATTGAATCCGAAGACGCGCCGGATGATGAAGGTTGAAATCGATGATCACCTTGAGACCGATCGAATCATCAGCGACTTGATGGGCAAAGATGCCTCGGCACGATTCCGCTTCATCATGGAACGCGCCGAAGATGCCGAGGTCGTCGACGCGTAAGGATCGAGCCTAACCACAATTCGCGGACTTCTAGTTACTCTGAAAGTTCGCTGGCCGGTGGTTGTTGCATTCGCTTCTGTCGGCAACTAATATCGCTTGGCACATACACCCCCCGTTCAAAGGTGGGCCAACCTGCAATCGGCACAACCCTCTCCACGCCCAAAGGCACCTGAAGCCATGCGTCCTGCGCCCTGTCTACCGAATCGGTCTGAACGAACATCAGCGGCCAACGCAATCGGAGGTCGACGGCGAAAGCGTTTCCTATCATTTGAACCTTTGGAAGCACGTCGTCAACTTGCCGCCTACATCGTCGACACTTTCACCGACGCCGCCGATGGGTTCTGCGGCATTGATGGCGTAGGAAACGATCGTTGTACTCTTCGCAGTGCGATCATCGCAGCCAACAACAATCCAGGTAGTGACTCCATTTCGTTGTTAGCTGGTACTTACGATCTCAGTATCCCGCCCTCAGGCCTGCCAACGGCTTCGGACGGCGATCTTAATATCACGGACGATTTGGTCATAACGGGAACGCCTTCGGACCCAAGCCAAACCGTGATCGATGCGAATCAGATCGATCGAGTGCTTTCGATTGGTAACGTGGCACAATCAGCCATCACCGTCGTGCTTAGCGGACTTTCCTTGCAACGTGGATTGTCTGCAGAAGGCATCGGTGCGGGTGGCATTGATGTTTCCACTGGAGCCAGTGTCGAGCTTCGTAGCGTGTTCGTTCGAAACAATCGCGCTGACCAGTCGCTGCAAAACGGAGGTGATGCCGATGGCGGTGGGATTTCAGTTTTTGGTGCCACGCTAACCATTGATGACAGTACGATCAGCGGTAACTTTGCCGACGGCTTCGGCGGTGGCATTGCCGTGTTCGAGGGCAGCATATTGAATGTGACCAATTCATCGATCTTAGGCAATTCGTCCACCAACGATGGCGGTGGGATCTGGGCAGGCAATAGGGATGTCGTTGAAATCAACATCGATCAAACCTCGATCCAAGAGAATCAAACGCTGTCTGGCGAAGGTGGCGGACTTTTTGTCGACGCTGGGACAAGCACTGCCAATATCACTCTCACGGACACCCTGTTCCGGAGCAACATCGCAGCCGCGGGCGGCGGTGGGGCTTCGATCATCGCCGCCACAAGCATCACTCAAACCGGCGGCACTTACGACCTGAATGAAACGACCGACGGAGCCGGTGGAGGACTGAAAATCGTTTCAGCCTCCACCGTCATAATCGAGGGTACGTCCTTCACGAGAAACAAGTCCGACGATGGCGGTGGCGGAGCGGTGCTCTACACCAGTGCAACATTTAATAACGTGCTGATTGAAGAGAACGAAGTCACCGGTTCACCTCTTCCCGGACAGCTACGGTTTGACCTCGGCGGCGGTGGGATCGCAATTGCCCAACTGTCATCCGTTCGTCCCACGGTTCGGATCTCCGATTCCTCCATTTTGAACAATATCGCAGCCCTCGCAGCCGGGATCGGTTCAGTCAATTCATTCGTCGAAGTGATCAATTCTACGATTGACGGAAACCAAGGGACAGGAAACGTCGGAGGCGGTGGTGGGATCGGTTTTGCACAAGACGATGTATCGGGGAACGTCGATGCCCGCGTCCGGTTGACGGTTTCGAACTCCCAAATTTCGAATAATACAAGTGCGACCGAAGCCGGTGGCATCGGCATTGCCGACGCGGATGCGACGTTCACCGATACCGCCGTTTTCAATAACACGGCTTCCGGTGGTCGTGGCGGCGGGATCGGCATGATTGGATTCAATAACTCACCGATCTTGCGACTCAACCGAGTGACATTGGACAACAACAACGCGACGAGCGATGGCGGTGGCGTCGCTTTAGCCGACGCCGGTTTCTTCTTCAGCAATACGACGATCAGCGACAACTCAGCCGGGGGCAACGGCGGCGGCATCGCCTACGCCAATACAGATACCTCTGTTTCAGGCGGCATTGAGTTTTCAACCATTGCATCCAATACGGGCCAATTTGGAAGTAATGTTGCAGTGAACGGATCGGTGACTCGCTTCCTTTCGTCGATTGTTGTTAACCCCTTGGGGACGGCTCCGATCATCAACATGGTGTCGGGTGGACCGGGTCAATTATCATCGCAAGGTTTTAACATCTTCTCGAACACGAATTTCAGCAATCCAGCTTCAAACGATTTGCTGGGTGTCGATCCGCTGCTTGCACCGCTTATCAACAACGGTGGCGGTATCAAAACACGTGCCATTCTGTCCGGAAGTCCTGCGATCGACGCGGGCGCAAACGCGCCACTGGCCGTTGATGCTCGCGGATTCACACGCCCCGTCGACGGAGATGGAAACGGAGCCGCTCGTAACGATATCGGCGCGTTCGAGGCTGGGGCCGTAACGTCGAGCACGTTTACGATCTCTGGTGTCGTCTTCGTGGATGCTAACGCAAACGGCTTCGATAGTAACGACCAGCGATTAAGCGGTATCCAAATTCGCTTATTCCGTGATGGAGGCGACGGCGTATTCGGAGGCGACGATACGCTGGTTGGCTCCACGAATTCGACTTTCAGTCCCGTATCGGGTGGATACACCTTCCTTAACATTGCACCGGGTTTGTACTTCGTGGAACAGGAACCTGCTACGGACCCTCCTAACCTCGTTCGTCCCGTTCCTGCCCGCATCAATTTGACAGCGAACTCGACAGTTGACTTTGCGAATTTGATATCGAGCGTGGTCGCGCTGCCCGACACTGTCACGGTGAGTGAAGACACACCGGCCAATATCGCAGTCCTAACAAATGATAGCGCCGGAGTAGGAACGCTTCGCATCCTCAGCACGACAACGCCGACGAATGGTGCCGTTACGATTGTAGGCGACCAAATTCGCTATGTTCCTTCCGCAAACTACTTCGGCCCCGACTCATTCACCTACACGATTACCAATGCACCGGTCGGGTCCAGCGGTGCTACCTCGTTTGCAACCGTGTCGATCACGGTGTCATCTATCAACGATGACCCTAATGCGGCGGACGACATTCTTTCCGCAACCAGTCAAACGCCACTGATCGTTCCCTTTGCGACGTTGTTCGCCAACGACAACGCAGGGCCTGCAAACGAACCGCAGTCGCTAAGCATTACCGCAGTGTCGCAGCCAGCGAATGGAACC
>Ga0105046_10004497_pt1 | contig 22184 bp, 12 predicted proteins | sample MAT03_FD_78385 | JGI IMG/M metagenome (GOLD analysis project Ga0105046, IMG submission 78385) | Freshwater microbial communities from Lake Fryxell liftoff mats and glacier meltwater in Antarctica - MAT-03 (megahit assembly) | ecosystem: Environmental > Aquatic > Freshwater > Ice > Liftoff...
ACCACAGAAGGCGCGAATAAGGCATTTCTTGGTATCCGCATGGAGATTGATGAAAATGGCGTCAGGATTGAACGTGTATTGCCCGGTGGCGCAGCAGAACGCAATGGCATGAAACAAGGCGACGTGATCATGTCGCTGAATGGCAAAGCTGTCGATCATCCGACGACACTGTCGGCTGCCATTGCAGCCTTCAAGCCCGGTGACAAGATCTCCGTTCGCTCCATGCGAGACGACAAGATTCGCACAATCGACATTATTCTGACGTCCAAGTTTGTAAATGAAGATGCAATGCTTCCGTTGTACAAGGATGAACAGTTTCAGGGACAATTCGCCAGCACTCACGCCGGCGGGTTTCCCAAGGTGATTCAGATTGATGCAGACGTTTATCCCCGCCAGGTGGGAGGTCCGCTCTTGGGAATCAATGGCAAGGCATTGGGAATTGTGATTGCTCGAGCCGACCGTTTTCCGGCGTTCGCTATCCCGTCAGATGCCGTGGCGACTGTGTTCCAACAGCTGAAAATCGAAGCGAAGAACAACCCAAATCCGTAAGGTCTGCTGCCGGGAAATTTGTAGGACGGGACTCCAGTCCCGTCCTGACAGGAATAATTCGAATCAGGACGGCTCTGGAGACCCGTCCTGCATAAAGCTTCTCCACGCTCGCGTTACAAAATCGCCAGCGGATTTCTTCTCGACTCCAGCGTGCCGCGCGTCACACCGACGCGGTTCATAGCGTTCAGATTCCGCCAGACATGTTCTCCCGTGACAGATCCGGACAGCAACTGTTTGTACAGGGAATACAGGCGGCCGATGTGATCCGCATCGTCGCGTAAAAGTTCGATGCGGAAACGCCGCACGCCCGATTTCAGCAGTTCGGCAACGACTTCGGCAGAACTTTGAGCGACGGCGTTGAACAGTGTATTCCGGCAACCGACATCTGCCACCAACGGATGATCAACACCCGTGCGATCCCGCAGTTCGACCTGATGCACATCGCAGGGGCGACCACAATTTGTCTTGTTCGTGCCCGGTGACAGCATCGCGCAGAAGACACAGTGCTCCATATGAAACATCGGCATGTGCTGATGCACGACGACTTCCAGCCATTGCGGCGGCACGGCTGTGACGAGATCCATCAATTGATCGCGATTCAGATCGTACGATGGTGTCAGCCATTGCAGCTTTTGGTCCATCAGAAACGACGCTGTCAATTCGTTGGTTACGTTTAGAGAGTAATCGCCCACAACCGCAACGCCGTTGTCTCGGAAGAATGCGAGTCCGCTGAGATTGCGAATCAGCACGCCATCTGGCTGGTGTTTGAGCATCGCTCGAAACAGCCCCATTTCGTCCGGCTTCTGAATACGAGGTGTCGCAATCAGCAGCGTGCTCGCTGATGATCGAGCAATCTGGACGGCTTCACGGTATTCGCGAATATCCTGAAAATCGGCGATCAGTCGATCCACTTTCAGATCGACGCAGGCTCGCACCTGATCCAGCGTGCGACAAAGTACAGTCAGTAATGGCGCGACGGTTTGGGATTCACGGCCAGGCAAATTGTGTCGCAATCGTTCCAGAGAGTTGTCTCGGGAAAGCACAACTTCCGGCATCGGCAACGAACGATCAAGCTGCTCAATCATTTGTTTTCGCAGCTTCCCGAGTACACTCAACGGCACCATGGGCGTCCCGACAATCGTAGCATTCAGATCGAGCAGTTCGAATGTTGAACTGCCGAGTCGCGACAATTGCTCACGCAAGACATCAGCCGTGATCGGATGTTTTTGTGCGACTTCAAGAGGCTGCTCTGATTCAATTCGGCATGAGCAGCCGTTCTTCGCCATGCCTTCGATCACCAGCGGGCGACCTGGTTCCGCATGTACAGTCAGCATCAAAGGCACTCGACGCTGGGGATCGGCTGTTTCATATGTGCGACGCAGTTGCTGAGTCAGTCGCGGGTCATCAGTTTTCCAGACCTGTTGACCAACGTACAAGCGACTGAGTTCAACGTTGCTGCGATCAAATGTCAGATCGACAATGCCGCAATCAATGGCTTCACTGACAGCCATACGATTTTGAAAAACCTGGAACACCCGACCGCCCTGTTCGTCGTTGTTCGCTCGATCACCATCAAACACCACACCGTCGCCAGCCTGTACGGTGTAAACAAGCTCCACCGTTACGCGATCAAAATGTACGGTAACGATGCGTCCCAGCAGCACCCCGCGTTTTGCAGAACTCGTTGCCGGAACAAGCATCTTATGGTCGCAACCGTTCAGCCATCCCGGTGAAAATCCCCGTGAGAACGATTGCTCCATCTGTTGTATCTGTCGCTGAGAAAACTCCACCGGCTCCCCCGCCATCGCGCTGTCGATGGCTTCGCGGTAATGACGCGTGATGTTCGCGACATATTCGGGTGTCTTTAGTCGGCCTTCGATTTTGAAGCAACGTATGCCGGCCTCAATGAGTTGTTCCGTCAGTGCGAATGCCGCCAGATCCTGTGGACTCAGCAGGTATTTTTGATCGCCGTAGTCTTGTAACTCGCCATCGCACAGCAGTTCGTAAGGCAAGCGGCACGCTTGAGCACACTGGCCACGGTTTGCGCTGCGGCCGCCGAGCGATTCGCTTGTCAGACACTGGCCGGAATACGCCACGCACAGCGCGCCATGGACGAAGGCTTCCAGTTCGACACTGGTCTTTCCGTGAATCTGGCGAATCTCATCGATCGAAAGTTCGCGCGGCAGAACAACTCGCTGGATGCCTAGTTGTTCCGCGACCGCGATACATTCGGCACTTGTCAGAGTCATCTGTGTTGAAGCATGAATGGCCAGATCATGGGTGATCTCGCGAATCATCCGCGCCACGCCAAGATCCTGAATGAGTACAGCATCGACAGGTGCTAAGGCCAGTTTGCGAATGATGGTCTGCAACTTCGGCAGTTCATTCGAGAATGCCAGTGTGTTCAGCGTGATGTAGCCTTTGACACCACGTCGATGCAGAAACAGCATGATCTCGGCGATATTATTCAGATCAAAATTCGTCGCCCGAGCCCGCGCGTTGAAGCCATCTTCAAGGCCGAAATAGACGGCATCGGCCCCGTTCTCCACTGCCGCACGAATGCAGTCCCAGTCTCCGGCGGGAGCGAGTAGTTCTGGTGTTGGTCTATCGGAGATCATAAGGGTCACAGGTTGATTCGAGAGGCAATTTGCTGATTCCTGCCAGTCGATGGCAGTTACGTAGGCGGATTGTAACAAGTTTATTCGCTGGGGGATTTGGGGGTGGCCAGATTTCGGGAATGGACAGTTTGCCGGTACACAACTACTTCGCTATCGCGCAGGTAAATTCCGAGATGTTACCGACGGCCTTTCGAACACAATTGCTGTGGCCGAGCGAGGTGGGAAACCCATTGACCTTTTACGAGGCAAACCGCACGTCACTCCTGACAATCCAAACGCAGATTATCCCGGTCAAACTGGTTGGTCGGCCAGCAATGCGTTTGCGTGGGCGATAAACGATCATCAAGTAGGCATCAATCAGTCGAACTCGGAGGGAATCTACTCTCTGCACTCGGGTGGCGCCTTTGTTGCGATGGCTGATGGCTCGGTGCGATTTCTCTCGGAATCCACAGGCTATGACGAACTGGTCCGGCTATTTAGCCGTTCTGGCGGTCCTGATGAATAGCTGCAGAGGTTGGCATAACAAAGATCGGAATAGTGCGCCGACGGTATTTCCAGCAGTGGCAGGACCATGAGGGGCAGGACTATTTTGAAACACAAATTGCATTTTCAACACGAGGACGCCGAGGTAGCCGAGGAGGCAAACAGCAACATTGCGATTCTCTGCTCCCTCTGCGTCCTTCTGTTTGATACTGCGATTCATAATTCTGCCCGCATAGCCTACTGAAACTGCCATGAATGAAGCACGATTGGCTCTTCAGACGCCTTTGAATATACTTCTCGCAACCAAAGGAGAGGAATCGTATGATCTGTTCATGCCCGCAAATCAACGTGTCCATCTGGACCATTCAACGAAACATGCTGCTACGATGAGTACCGCACGCCAACTCCAGCCGATCTCTGTTGCCGATTATCTCAGCGGCGAGCAAAACGCCGTCCATAAGCATGAGTACGTCGAGGGTGTCATTTATGCGATGGTCGGTGCTACGAATACTCATAATCGCATTGCGACCAATGGGACAGGTTCACTGCATGCTCAACTTCGCGGAAAATCGTGTCAGGTTTTTAATTCGGACACAAAGATTCGCGTGCGACAAACTCGGGGAACTCGGTTCTATTACCCAGATCTGTCCGTTGTTTGTCGTGTGAATCCGGCGGGTGACACGTTTCAGGATGAACCGGTCGTGATTGTCGAGGTCATGTCCGAATCGACTCGACGAACTGACGAATACGAAAAACGCGAATCGTATCTGTCAATCAATTCGGTGCGTGTGTATATCCGAGTTGAACAGTCTTCGGCGGCCGCAGTTGTTGACCGTCGAGTCGATAGCGGATTCGAACGCGAAGTGTACATTGGTCAGGATGCCGTGATTCCATTGCCGGAAATTCAGTGCGATTTAGCGTTGACTGATCTTTATGAAAACGTCGAATTCCTGCCTTTGGAGGCGGATGACGAATCTGAACAGAGCGATCATTGAATACTGCCAAATTACAGGATTGCGGAAATGGGTTCGCCGTCGCAGATTTTGAATGGGCGGCCTGCAAGGTCGTGCATTTCTCGGGCGGGATCGAGGCCACAGGCCTGACAGATTGTGGCGAGGTAATCGCCGGGCGTTACCGGATTCTCTTTGACATAAGCAGCCTGCTTGTCGCTGGATCCGTAGATGGATCCGCCCTGAACGCCGCCACCGGCCAAAACTGCGGAGTAGCAGAAAGGCCAATGGTCGCGACCATTGTTGGCATTGATCTTCGGTGTGCGGCCGAACTCGCCCGCGCAAGCGACAAGTGTCTCATCCAGAAGTCCGCGCTGGCTGAGGTCTTCCAATAGCGCGGAGAATGCCTGATCGAAGGCGGGCAGGCAATAGTTGGCCTGCAACATTCCATAACCTGTCTGCCCATGTTCCAGGTCCGTCAGTCCGCCATGAGCATCCCAGACGTTATAAACTTTTGCGGCCGGTGTGATGAACATCCAATTCACAGTCACCATCCGAATATCTGCCTCCACCAGCCGTCGCGCGGTGAGGAAGCTGTCACCGTATTCGTTGCGACCATAACGATCTCGCGTCGCAGGTAATTCCAGTTCCAGATTCAGCGCATCGCTGACACCGGAAGAATGAAGCAGCTGATAAGCCGATTCGTAGGCCGTGTCGAATGTCGTCGTTCCCGCCAACTGCTGCATCGTACGGTCTTCGGCATTCAGCAGATCGCGCAAACCACGGCGTGCCTGAAGTCGAGCTACCGATACATCGTCTGGCAGGATGAGCGGAAGCGGTGGCGGCTCGGATCTTGGACCGGTCTCGACATGATTAAATACTTTGCCAAGTTCGACCGGATCATGTTGTGAACCGAGCATCCCGGCATGGGTCCCCGCGTAAAAAACTCCGTCATGCGCGACGGGGCGAGGGATCGAAAAGCTTGTCGGCAGCAGCGATTTTTCACCGAGGTACGAGAACATCGAACCGAGCGACGGGAAATCTGTTCGTTGCCGGAAGTTCCCTGGAAAGATCCGCGGCGGTGTCATCACTCGGCCGGTCAGGGCATGATAGACGGCGGTTTGATGGTCAGTCGTGCCGTGAACCAGCGAACGAATGATCGAGAGTTTGTCGGCGTGTTGAGCAACCTGCGGCAAACGATCGCCAAGCTGCATGCCAGGGACATTGGTTTGAATCGACTGGTACGGACTGCGAATGCCAACGGGAGCATCCGGCTTCATATCCCACATGTCCTGTTGCGGCTGACCACCCCACATGAACAGAAAAATGCAGGACTTGGCTGATCTTTTGATCGGCGCGGCGGCGGACTGCTCCATGGCCAGCAATTGCGGAAGCGAAATCGCCCCGCAACTGAGCTGTCCCAATCGGAGCATAGCATCACGACGATGAAGCATCTGGTTCGCCTCGAAAAACACAGTGGATCACGCTGTACAGCCAGCATCGCGAAGAACTATAGCATATCCTCGAAGCCAATTGAATTGAGCCTGAGGCGCTAGCCGATTTCATGCTGTGGAATCAGCTAGCGCCTCAGGCTCAAAGGGTAATTTTTATTCTGCCGCTCGCATTAAACGCTCAGAATCTCGGCGATGGACGAGAACTTAACGAAGTTGGCATCTGCGAAATTGTCCGTCCTGGCGGTCTGATTTGTCAAGGTCGTGGCTGGTGTCAAAGGCGTTGTCGGTGCGACGGCACCAGTCTGGACAAACGTGTCGAGCGTCAAGCTGGCGTTGCTTTCGACAGACAGAACGCGGAATGTATTTCCGCCGATTTGAATCCGAGAGCCGGTGCCTGGACCATTGCCCGTGACGACTCCATGGAGTTCCGTGAGAAACCTGGTTCCCTGCCCAGTGACCGTCGTGCTGCCTGCGGTTGTGGAGACCATTCCCGTGAGTGTTGTAGAGAATTCAGCGAAAGTTGTAGTTGTCAGCGGAACTGTATTGAATGGGCCGTTTGATACTGGTGGTGTTGCGGTCTGACCACTGGCAATAGATCCGAATCCCGTGATGACATTGAGATCGGATGTCGTCAATGCCGCGATCCGATCGACGACCGTCATGCCGTTGCCGATAACGCGACCAAAGACCGTGTGGCCACGGCTGTCCAGACTGTTGGTTCCGGTATTATTGTTAGCCGTATTGATAAACCACTGGCTTGTTCCACTGTTCGTGTTCGTTGTTCCATCCGGATTGCTGCCCAGGGCCATCGATATTGTGCCTCGTACATTCGAACCACCATTCAGCGGTTCACCTGGAGTAAGTGGCGCGTCAGTTGTGATTGTTGAGAGCTGATTATTCGCCAAAGTAAACTGACCAGCCTGGATCACAAAGTTGCTGACGGAACGCTGCACGATTGCGTTTGTGTAGCGATCGCTGTAGTTGAGGAAATTCGTTACTGTTCCAGGTGCAATTCCATTGAATAATTCAACTTCGTATGTGCCCTGGCTGGTTACGAACTGAACAATCTTTTCCGTTGATGGAACGTAGTCCACATTGACTTCACTGTCCGTCGTTCCAAGAATAGTGTCGGTCGCACGGACTTTGATTTTGTTCAATCCGTTTAACGCATCGTTGGCTGCGGAGCCTGTTGCTGTATTGAGATCTGTTCTTTGCAAGGTCACGGTCGTCGTGAAATTACCGGCATTGTCTGCTGTCAGGGTGCCGTTGTCGAACACTCCGTCGTCATCGGTATCCAGCGTAACGGTGGCCCCCGGTAGTGTTGTTCCTGCAACTGTGAAACTCTGATTTCGAGTGATAAGCGCGCCGCCCACGGAATCCGTCGTTGTGTTGGCGGAATTGTCCAGCGTTATATCGATGCCACCGAGTGATCTGGCGGCTGTATCCGCTGCTGTTGCTCGAGCTTTCAGACCTGTAGTAGCAGTATCGATACGACCGGACAGTGCTGTTTCGACTGTCGATGTGTCGGCTCGGCGAACGCGGGAACCCTTATTGAATACGGTCGTTGTGCCTAAGTCCACCTGGTCTCCTGTGCTGGCACCAAATCCGCTGGTTGGCCGACCGTCTCCTGCCTGGACGTGGAAGACTCCGTTGAATGTATTTGTATTCACCAGTTTTACCGCATCATTGTCGCGGCCCGTGTTGATCGCAACATTTCCGTTCACTGTGTTCGCATCCATTTGAACCACATCCGCACCCTGACGCGTTTTGATTCGCAGGAATCCGTTGATGTTGGAATTCACGATTGAAATGTCGTCGTCGCCAACACCTGTCGAGATTTTTGTCCAGGCATTGGCAGTGACGTTGTTGAACGACACTCCATCTGCTCCTGCACCTCCGACAATATTGGTTCCGCCGTTTGTCGTCGTGTTTGTGACACTGATCAGGTCATTTCCGGAGTTGCCTTTAAGTCGCAATACACCGTCCACTGTTGCGTTCTGGACGCTGATCGTATCGTTCCCGACTCGACCGTACATGCTGATAGACTGCTGAAATGTCGCTCCCGTGACGCTGAACGAATCGTTTCCGGCACCACCATCGACGAACGCATTTCCTGCAACCTTCACATTGCGGCTGAAAACCACCGTGTCATTTCCAGCACCCGTCAGAATCGTGATTTTGCCTGGTGCTGTGTCAGTGTTTGCCGCGATCACAAACAAGGCCGTCGAACCATTGATGCTCGTATTTGTCAAACCACGCAGCACCACCTGATTGTTGACGACTGTCACTTCCAGTTGATTGTCGGCCGCATCGCCGGTCACAAACAGATTTGATCCGCTGAGGCTGGCGACCACGTTTCCAGTCAGGAGCGTACGATCTTCCAGCAACTGGATGGATTCAGAAGCCGGTTGAATTTGTGTTCGCTTGTTCGACCGTCGGTCCCGCCAATTCCACATTTTCCTGACCTTTCATCTGTTTGCTCAGGTCCGCACGAAGCCAAGGCGCATAATGCCACTGTTTCGCCGGAGCCCTGTCGTCAATATCGGTAGAATTCACCTAATCGGTAAAGTCAATTCTCTGTTATCTTCAAAAGACGAGCAAATCTGTTCAGGCCCACTGGCCAAAATTTGAGCATCGAGTCCCCGATTTTTCCGTGTTTTGTCGCTGAGTGCGTCTCGAATTGCATTCCTGCTCGCGTCGGGGTAGCCTGCGTTCGTTATTCCCGCCCGGCGGCACATTTCTGCAGGGGGGACGAATCCGACTTTGAAAGATGGATGAAATGACTGGTCCGGGTGAAGATTCGCAGAAACAAAATCCTGAAGACGCTGCCAAGTATCTGGCAGAATCATTCTTTGGTCTCAATCTGAGCCCCGCTGATGTCGGTGGCGAAGTCTTGTTTGATGACTACGACGACAATCAGTCACCGACTGCTGCGCACAGTAATCAGCCACAGGCTTCCGCTGGTCGCATGGAAGAGATTCAGGCATTCGCTTCCGTAGATTCCGGAAGTTCCAGTGCCTTGTCTGTTCCGAATCGCTTCGAGGAAAACCTCGACGACCTCATCGTGTTTGGAGACGATGACGACGACGATGACAACGTGCCTGTTCGAGACGACGAAGACGAAGAGGACGATGATGAGAACTTCGACTTCGGCGACGGCGACGAGGATGAAGACGAAGAAGAAGAGGATGAAGACGACGACGAATTCGACGATGATGAAGAAGACGATGAAGAAGAGGAAGACGAGCTTGACGATGAAGAGCTGGATTTCGGTGCGGACGTAATCGATCCTGCACCAAAGAAGGGCATGCCCATCGCGCGGGATTCGAGATCAGGTCGTGATGACCGAGGTGCAGACTCGCGTCCTGCGCCGTCGCGTCCGGAACCGTCGCGTTCCAATGCTCCGCGCCCTGCTCGTCCGGTTGCCGAATCTCGTGACGAACAGCGTTCTGCGTCCGGTGCTCGCGATGCTGGCCGACGTGACGAGCGTCCTGCGGCTCGCAGTGATCGCCCATCGTCTCGCGACGAACGCCCTGCACCGGCTCGCGGTGAGCGTCCCGCAGCGGCTCGCGGTGATCGGCGTGATGAACGTCCTGCTGCTCGAATTGATGAACGCCCCGCAGCTCGTCGTGATGAACGTCCGGCGCAACGCGGTGGCCGTCCGCAGGAAAGCAGTGTGGCTCGCGCCGACAGCCGGGGTTCAGAACGAGCCCCCGCGACGCCTGTTGACGCAGGGCGTAAGTCTCCGCCGGGCGATGATGATTACTGGAAGGAGCTTGATGGTTGGGTTTGGGAAGATGATGCTCCGAAAAAGCCAGCGGCGTCCCGTCCTGTTGCGGCCGTCGAAGATATTGATGACGAAGACATTGATGATGACGATGATGACGTTGTGACTGCATCACCAGCAGCGGAATCTGATGAAGATGGCGAGTCACCACCACGTCGTCGTGGTCGCCGACGTGGTGGACGCGGTCGTGGTCGTGGTCGTCGTGATCGTCCTGAAACTTCTGCGCCGGCAGCTGATGAAACTAATTCTGCTTCTGACGCGGCAGATTTCGATGATTTCAGCGAAATCCTGTTTGAAGAAGATCAGGAAGATTTTGTCAGTGTTTCAGCAGGCAGCGTGAAAGCGCAACGCCGAATCCAGGACGAACCTCCTTCTCCGGCAGCACGCAAGCCTGAGCCTGTGGAGATTGATGACGAAGACGAAACCGATGACGTTGAAAGCTCCGAGGCCGGTGGAGAAGATCGGCCAGCTCGTTCGCGTCGAGGTCGTCGTGGCCGTCGCGGTCGCGGGAAAGGACGAGAAGAAACTCGCGAGCCTGTGCGTGCTGAAGAACGTCCTGCTGCAAGCTCTCTTCGTCCGGTGCGAGACGAAGATGATATGGAAGATGACGATATCGAAGATGATGATCTCGAACTGTCAGACTTCGGTGATGACGTAGAAGAAGAAGAAGTGCCACGCCGTCGTGACAGATCTCGTGCAGAGCCAGCTCGCAGCGAATCGCCGCGTGTCGAATCGCCACGCGGGGAGCGGGCACCACGAGGCGAGCGTCCGCAGTCTGGAACTTCGGGGCGTGGTCGTGATCGGGCAGAACCAGAACCACGGGTTACTGAATCAGCAGATCGACCTCGCCGACAGCCGCCTCGCGAACCGCGTCCAGCGGTTGCAGCCGGAGAAGGCGAAGGCGAAGGCGATGGCCGTCGAGGACCGCGACCTCCGCGCGTTGCTGCGGAGTTTCAGGATATCCCGACATGGGAAGAAGCAATTGGCAGCCTTGCGATTCGCACGCCAACTGAAGAACACGCCCGACGCACTGAAAATCGTGGTCGACGTGACGGTGGCGGACGACCTCCGCGTCGCCGTAACTAATTGGACAACGCCATTGGACGTAAAGTCGGTGGAGGTGGGCCTCTGTGGTTTTCTATTTTGTTTCCTCGACCAATTCTTTGACCGACTTCACGATATCCTCTTCCACGGCGGCCGACCATTTTGTTGGCAGGCCGTAATAGATCATTGCTGTTTCACCTTCGTATCCGCCCTCTTGCAGGACTCGAACGGACGGGATATATGCCATTACGTCGTTGCAGTAGCCACCGATCCAGATCGTTGAGCCGGGAAGTTCGTTCTTTAGACGCAGTGCATAGTCAACAACAACTTCGCCGCCGAGTGTGACGATTTGCAAATCACCCAGACGCAACAATTGCACAGGATACGGATACGTTGAGGAAAGCTGTCCATCACGAGAAATGGCATCCAGTAAATGAACTGCACGACGAGCGATGTAAACATTTTCAGATTTCAGATCTGCTTCAATTTGTTCTTTCGAAGGAAGCTGATCGAATGCCAGATCAATTTCGCGATAAGACGTTTTCAGGGTTCCCTTTACTGGCTGCATGAGCCCGGCAAGTGCCCGATCAATACCGTCGGCCATCTGGTTCCCGTAGTCAGCCGCCAGTTCCACTGTCTTTCGAGGCAGCGGATTCTGATCGGCACCACATCCCGCGATAAACATTGCAGTCGCTTCCGGATGACGCCGTTCAATTTCCAACTGTGCGAATCCCGGCCAGTCGCCGCACCAATCCATGCCGCCTAGTACTGTGGCATGGCAGGCGTATCCGAACAATACAGTCCGCAGCGAACCGTCCGGAGCGCGGACCACCAACAGTGGGACGTCATGATCGACCGGGCCAACCAGTTGTCCGGCTGCGCGAAGTGCGGGGACATCCGGTTCGCGATTCGTGCGGCGATTGACTGCAAAGGTTGCCTGACTGGAACCAAACTGCAGAGTTGCCGGCCCCAGGTTCGCGAGTGCTTCGGCTGAGATCTTCAAAATGCTGTCGCTAAGGAATTTTGTGTATTCGGCGACCAACCGTTTGTTTTCGTCGTCAAGCGAGTACATCGACATCAAATTACGTCCGACAATAGGTCCGGAGTGTGTGTGCGATGTTGAAATAGTGATCCCTGATCTCTGCAAACCATGTTTGTCCACCAGTTGTTCGCAGATGGTCTTCGACGTTGTTCTGTCGATTCCAACGAGGTCCAGCGTTACTATGAGAATTTTGTGCCCTGCCGGATCGCTGATGGCAAGAGCTTTGGCATACAAGTCATGAATGGTGCCTTCTGCTGGCTTGGTCCTTGAAGCGTAGCCGGACATCCACATTGCGGTCGGCGGAGTAATGACCATTTTGGCGACTCCAGCCTGCCAGACTTCGTCAGCGAACGTGACGTTCAGCTGGAGGTGCAAAGGGATCAGACTCAGAAGCAGGACGACCAGTCTTCGCATGTGAAATCTCCGTCGATTCAAATTTTAAATGGACCCGGTTGGAACTTAAGTATCGTTTCGGCGGGCGAGAGATATCAATCCCGTGATCGACCGCATTACGACCGCAGAGATCAGGGGGACTCACTGCCCCCGTTCGCTTAATTTACTTGAACAAGAATTCTACCATTGCCAGAATTCCGGCCCCCGCCAGCATCCAGATCAACGACGCGACGCTGAATACTTTTCTGTCGCGCCATTTCAGTAGCGCGGCCAGCGTAGGTTCTTTGTACACAGACACTGGATTGCCGAGCAGTGCAGCTCGCAGATCCTCAACGAACATTGTCATTTTCTGGTAGCGGTCAACGGGCTGTCTCTGCAAAGCCTTCACGCAAATCGCATTCAGCTCTGCGGAAATTTTCTTTTTCGGGGCCACTCGAATCGGCTCCAGGACCGGTCCCTCCAGCAATTTACGTTTAATCTCTTTGAAGTTTTTGCCTGACATGTAGCTTTCACCTGTCAGAACCTCAAACAGAATGATGCCCATGCTGTAGACGTCGGAGCGTTCGTCTACGTCGCCTGTTTCCACTGCCTGTTCAGGCGACATATAGAAAGGCGTACCCTGCACGTCACCACGGCCGGTAAGCCTTCCGGACATGACCTGCTTACCACTGCGAATCAGCTGGTCACCGTCGTCGTTGTCGTCCATGTCCCAGACTTTTGCCAGTCCCCAGTCGAGAACCATGACCTCGCCGTAATCGCCGATCATGATATTGGCGGGCTTCATGTCACGATGTACAACGCCTTGATCGTGCGCGAATGAGAGACACTGGGCAGCATGAATGAGCACATTCACCAGAGATACCAGTGGAAACTGTTCAATCGTCGGTTGATGGTTGGCCGCAATCTGGTCCAGGATGTCACTGAGATCCCGACCACCAAGTTTCTTCATTGTGAAATAAGCGTTGCCCTCAGAATCGCGGCTGAGTTCATAAACGGGGATTGTTGCAGGATGCGGTATCTGAGCCGTGACACGCGCTTCGCGGAGGAATCGTTTTTGGTAGGTTTCGAGGTTCTGATATTGCGGCTGCAGGGTCTTCATCACGACGAGGCGTCCCAGATTTTCATCGACGCAGGTACGCAGGATCGCTTCTCCACCCTGAGTCAGGGGCTGGAAATCACGATAACGCATGAAGCCGTTTTTGACGTGCTTGGGCAAATCCCGGTCTGTTTCAGACAGTGCGATATTCTTGTTCACAAAAGTATCCTCATGTTTTAATGCGGTTTTTCAACAAGTCTCGCAGTTTGCTTAAGTCACTGGCGAAGCCGCGAATCCCTTCTGACAGCTTGTCAGTCGCCATCGCGTCTTCATTCAGCATCCAGCGGAATAGCGATTCGTTGATGTCGATGCGATCAAGCGGCAGGTCAGCGGCCGCAGATGCGTTCAGCGTCTGTGGGACAGAAGTTGAAGTCTGACTAAGTTCTGCCAGCAGGTTGGGTGCGATGGTCAGGAGGTCGCAGCCACAGAGTGCCATGACCTGTTCTTTCGTCCGGAAACTCGCTCCCATAATTTCGGTTTTATAACCAAACTTTTTGAAGTAGTTATAGATCTGGGTTACCGATTGAACGCCGGGATCGTCTTCCACTGGAATCTGATCCACCTTTCGAGCCGCTTTGTACCAGTCGTAAATGCGACCGACGAATGGGCTGATTAAAGTCACGCCCGCTTCAGCACATGCTATCGCCTGACCAAAGCCAAACAGCAGCGTAAGATTGCAATGGATATTGTTGCGTTCCAGATGTTCCGCCGCACGGATGCCTTCCCATGTACTTGCGATTTTGATGAGTACACGATCCGATGGAATTCCTGCTTCCTTGTACAACTCAATCAGCTGATAGGCTTTATCAACCGTCGCTGTCATGTCAAAACTCAGTCTCGCATCGACTTCGGTCGATACGCGGCCAGGAACGATCTCCAGAATCTTTCGCCCAAAGTTGACGGACAGGCGATCGATCACAGCATCAACGAGCTTGCCTGGTTTGACTTCACGAGAAGTCGCTGTTGAGATTGCTTCGTCAATCAGTCCTGCATATTGCGGCATCTTAGCAGCCTTATACAGCAGCGATGGATTGGTCGTCGCGTCCTGTGGCTTATGCTGCGCGATGGAATCGATGTCGCCCGTATCGGCGACGACGACTGTATGCTGCTTCAATTGATCAAGGCTGTTCATGAGATAGTATCCGTGGCGGAGATGTTCATAGGCACGATCCTCTCAAAGATCGCTTCATGCTGAAAGCTTAACGGATCATTTGTCCAGATCCCACTGTTCGTCGAAATTGATGTCTTTAATTGAATTGCTGTGTGAGATTCTTTTGGTTCGCTTGTCCTTCTCATCGTCTTTCGGGTCGTCCTTCAGATTCGCGTTTTTGAAGACTTCATTGGTCGTTGAACTGAAATACTTTTTCGCTTTTTCAGGAGGCGTCTCTGCACATCGTTTTAAGTCTGCTTCGACCCAATCACGCAAACCGGCCTCCCAGACGAAAGGAACAAGCGAAGTCAGTACGTCTTCCACCGGTTTTTCGCGTTGGCTTCGGATGAGAACCAAGAGTGGTCGAATATTGACTGGCTGGGCGTTTTTATCTGTCACATGATCGGCGACGAGTGTGGCAAGTTTTTCGGCATCCTCGTCGGTTGTGTGCTGCAGCCAGGCAAGCAATCCGCAGATCACTTCGTGCGCCGCTCCAGGCTGATTGACGAACGGTGCGACGTCTCGCTGGAATTCCTCCGTGGAGAGTCTTTCAAGTCCAGCTTTCGCAAAGGCAACCCCGACCTGCGACTTAGGGTAAAGATGGGTCATGAGTTCGCAGCAGACTGCACCATCGTCGTTCTTTTGAAGGGACTCCAGCAAGACCGACTGAAACAGTTCGCTGTTCCCGGTGTTTGCGGCTTCGTGCCACGTAAGTCCCACTCGATGCAGAAATGAGCCGGCCGGAATACATTCTGAAACAAACGGCAGCCAGCTGAGCAAACCAGTAACGTGGCCTTTGACAGATATATTTTCCTGAGGAATATGGAATGCGCGACGTTGTTCAAACTCGGCAATAGCCTGGCCAAAATGTTTGATGGCTGCTTCGTCACTAAGTAGATCCAGTAGTAGCAGACAGGTGTCGGAGTTCTCCGGATCTGCTGCTCTAACATCTTCCAAAAGCATGGTTGCCAGAGCTGTCCATTCACGACCAGGCTGACACTGGTTTGTCCAGTCTTTCGTTTCTTCGCCCAGTCGTGCCAGTTCCGTTTCCACCAGGCCGACGCCCGTTGTGACTTCGATGCTTGCGTTATCTTTCGTGACAGACACGTTTCGGATGGCACCATTGTTGCGGTCCAATTCGCACTTTCCGTTTGGCCACGTCAGCCTGCAGAGATCTCCTTCCGTGAGAGTTTCCGGTGGTCCGTAATTGACGATGTGAAGGACAGCGGCAGCGGTTGTCTCGAAGTCCGATCTGACGCCCTTTGATGGCTTTGAATTGATGCCATAGCCAAACATTAATCGCGCCCGTTGCGCGTCCTTACCACCCCATTGGCCAGCAATGTCGAAATTGCAGACGACGGAAACGTCATTTGCATGCAGCCATTTCTTTTTGTTTTGCCAGGCCAGGAGTCCCTGCATAGAATTCGTCAACAGAATGGTTCTGCGCATGGAGGCTGTGCCCTGAGCATCAATAACTTGAAACGTAAGGACACTGCCGACGTTTGGCGACGTCATCAAATCCACGCACAACGTTCCCGGTATTCCGGTCCCCAGTGCCGGATCACAGAATGAGTGATATTCCTGCGGAACAAAAGCTTTGACGACTTCATTTGCCTGTTCGTTTGGACCAATGCATTTTAAATGCAGGTCTTCGCCTCCGTTACCCCATTTTGAGAGCCATTCGCTTGTCTTCAGCAGTGTTTGCTGGACCTCTGTCAGCTCTTCACCAATCGGCGCGACGAGATCGTATTCCCGGACACGAATGTTCAGATTCAATGGTTCGGCCGGATCGAAGAGGAACAGATCGTTCGTGACTTCAGCCATCAGAAATCTGCCGGATTTCAGCAGCTTGCTGACGATTTCTTCACGCAGCATCAGAGTCAGTGGCATGCCTGATTTAAGGCCCAGATATTCAAGCATTGGTTCCGGTGTGTGTTTCTCCAGCCCTGTAAACGTGATCGCGCCAACGTTCAGTGCAGGCCCCGTGTCGGTGACAGTGACTTGCAGATCAATCGTATACTTGTCGCCTTCCGAAGTTGCAGGAAACGTAAGGGTAAATTCAGCCAGTGGAAACCCGATTTCCGTCAATGCCTCCGTCACAGTTTTCTTCCATGAAGACTCCAATGCTTCAGCGAACGACGTAGCGGCCCCATTGTTCCAGTATTGCAGCCTGGGTTGTACTTTTTGAAGTGCATTTGAATTACCTTGCTTCAGAAGTGAAGCAACATATTCACATTCTCGTTCTGAAAGACCTGTGACAATTACGTTACGTTTCTTCCAGGACTGTCCTTCTGTGATAGTCGCGGTAATCGTATGCGTGACTGGATCTGCGACAGCTGAGACTTGAACATCACGAAATCCGTTGTTCAGATAGCCTCGCGTGATTCTTTTGCAAATGAGTTCCGCGTACCGTTCGGATGACAACTGGTCCGCTTTCGACAGTTGAACCGCGCGATCCAGCCTGAGCCCGGTCCTGAGACTATTCGCGCTGTAATACGAATTGCCGGAAAACTGAATGTTCCCTGTGTCACGTGGATTTGATGTTTCAACGTCCGGTGTCTGAGCCAGTGCAAGATTGTTGAATAGCAGGATGAGAATAATGTTGCGAATTGCGATCATGAAACAACCTCCATGTTGCTTTCGGTGTTCTTACATATCCCGAAAAGAATGGGAGCAGCTTAATGCATCGATAAAATTTCCGGCCATAGCAAAACGATTCGGACGCAGCGGCCGGGATACCGGCGGCCAGAGATTTGTGCTGTGCCTGAAATCAGCTGCTGTTTCGGCGTCAAATCGCTATTTCGCTGCCTTTTTCTTGTTGCGATTCTTAACCTTCTGCGCTTTCGCGGAGTTTACCGGGGCAGGATTTCCCGGTTTCACGGCGTCCTGCAGGAAAACATTCAGTCTCGCCCGAAGCTCACGGACTTTTTCCGGCTCTGTTTCGGCGAGGTTTTTTGCTTCGCCGATGTCGTTGGCAAGGTTGTAGAGTTCAACTTTTTCAGCCGTGCGAGTTGCTTCTGCAGCTGCTTCTTCCGCATTCTGCTGACTGGCGTTCAGCAGCAGTTTCCAGTCGCCCATTCGAATCGCCGCTTTGCCGGTCTGAGTGCCCATCAAAAGAATGGCATCGTGCGGCGACTTGGCTTCTTCGGTCAGCACGGGGAATATGTCCAGGCCATCCGGCGCAAAAGGTTGTTCGACGGAGGCTCCTGCCAGCTTCAACAACGTGGGGTACCAATCAACACCATGTAACGGTTCGTCGATCGTCGCGCCGGCCGGAATCTGACCGGGCCACGTCGCAAACGCGCAGACTCGGACGCCGCCTTCGTAGATGGTGCCTTTGCCAGCTCGCAATGGCGCGTTAATTGTGGCCCTGCCTGGATTTGGCCCGCCGTTGTCGCTTGAGAAAATGATCAGAGTATTATCGGTCAGACCTTTGGCGTTCAATGCATCTTTGATTTCTCCGATTGCTTCATCAACAGCAGCCAGCATTCCAGCGATGGATCGGCGTGGTTCCAGAAGTTCACTGTAGTTTTTTTTGTATTCGTCAGGTACCTGCAACGGTGCATGTATGCCATTGAACGGCACATACAGGAACAATGGTTTGTCATCCGGCTTGCTGGCAATGACACGGCAGGCCTCTTTGGCTATCAGATGAGTTGAGTAGCCTTCTTCTTGCACAGGTTGATCGTTGCGATACCAGTCGTGCTTACCGTCGCGGATATGCGTGAAATAATCGATCGCTCCAAACATGTGCCCGTATTGCTGATCGAAACCGCGATGAGTTGGCGTGTATTCCGGCTGGTATTCTCCAAGATGCCACTTGCCACAGATCGCAGTCGCATAACCGGCTTCGTGCAGAGCTTGCGGCAGAGTTCGCTCGTTCAGCGGCAATCCCCACGGCGCGCCGGGACGGACGACGGTGTAGACGCCGGTATGAGTCGCGTAACGACCTGTCATCAGACAGGCTCGCGTGGGCGAACAGACTGGCTGGACATAGAATGATTTCAGAATCGCTCCCTGACTTGCGAGCGAATCGATCTGAGGTGTCTGGATGTCCTTGCAGCCCATGAACCCACAATCTGACCAGCCAAGATCATCCACCAGCAGATAGACAATGTTTGGCTTGTGCGTGTCATTCGCTGTAGCAGCGCTGGCAAGGAACAAAAGCGATAAGAGGAAGGTAATATGCTTCATTGGTGATTCCGTCGGCAGGGAATTGAGGACACAATTTCGGGATCATAGCCAAGCGGGTATAGAAATGTCAGCGGTTTAGGGATCGCTGCTCGCTGACTTACAAGTCACAATAGAGGCAGAAAAAGGTTCTGCGCAAAATTGGAGTGCGCGTTGAAACTTGTGTGGAAAGTGAGTTGCATCTGATCGGTGACAATGTTGCGATTGAGCCTGACAGGCTCATGCAAATCAGCCTTTTGCAAGAGAATCCACGAATGTGGATGAACGCCGCCCCAGGTTTGCTTTGTTCAGCCGAAGAGGAATGCGCCACTGCCGTTATCACCGTCTCAGTTGATACATCTGAAACCGGGACAAGGAGGCAGGACGTTGCATTTGTGGATTTCAGGCAACATTTCGACGTAATCCTTCCGACACAGCCGCGATCTGTGACCTATTTTCCATACAGGACTTAAACCGGAGATCCTCTCTGTCACCCCGAATCCGGAAGAGTGCCACTCAGTAACGTCTGAAAAGACTCGGAGAAGCAGTCAATGATCGCCCCTATGAAATCTCGACAAAACACAAACGACTTTGAAGCACTCAAATCACACATCCACAACAAGCTTGTGGAGAAACTGGATCTGACTCGAATGAACGAGTTGGAAGGCGATTCACTACGGCGAGAAATTCGCGTCGTCGTCGAGCATCTTTGCGATACTGAAAATCCGCTGCTGAACCGTTCAGAGCGTGAACGTCTGGTTGAAGAAGTTCTTGATGAAGCCTTTGGTTTCGGTCCGCTGGAATTGCTGCTCAAGGAAGAGGGCGTTGCGGATATCATGATCAACGGGCCCAAAAACGTCTTTCTCGAAAAGAACGGGCGTATCATCAAGTCGGACGTGACATTCCGAGACAACGATCATCTGTTGCAGATTCTGGACAGAATTGTGTCACGTGTCGGTCGTCGTGTTGATGAAACATCGCCGATGGTGGACGCTCGCCTGCCGGACGGTTCACGTCTTAACGCGATCATTCCGCCGCTGGCTCTTGACGGGCCATCACTCACGATTCGTCGATTCGGTTCGAACCCACTGACCCTTGAAGATCTCCTGAAGTTTGGCGCGTTTACGCCGGAGATGGTGATGTTTCTGGAAGGAGCCATGAAGGCTCGCCTGAATATCATCATCAGCGGAGGTACTGGTTCTGGTAAGACGACGCTGTTGAATACGCTGTCCAGCTTCATTTCAAACGAAAACCGAATCATTACGATCGAAGACGCTGCGGAAATTCAGTTGCAGCAGGAACACGTACTGCGTCTGGAAACACGCCCGCCGAATATCGAAGGCAAAGGCAAAGTCTCTACTACAGACCTTGTGAGAAATGCTCTTCGTATGCGTCCCGACCGAATCATCATCGGTGAATGCCGCGGCGGCGAAGCTTTAGACATGTTGCAGGCCATGAATACAGGCCACGATGGTTCCATGACGACAGTCCACGCCAACAATCCACGCGATGCGATTTCACGTATTGAAACTCTCGTGAACATGTCAGGTTGCGACTTGCCGCTGTCTTCTGTTCGAAAGCAAATTGCGTCAGCTGTCCATCTAATCATTCAGGCGAGCCGTTTGCAAGGCGGGCCTCGTAAAGTGACCTACATTACAGAAATTGTCGGTATGGAAGGCGAGACAATCGTAATGCAGGACATCTTTAAGTTTGTTCAGGATGGCATTGGCGAAAATGGAAAAGCGCACGGTCACTTTGAATCGACAGGCGTTCGTCCGAAGTGCATCGAGCATCTGGAAGCAGGTGGCGTGCGTTTGCCGAACGGACTGTTCGCTCAACGCACAATGCGATCACCGTGATTGTTGTCAGTTACCAGTCGTCAGTTGGCTTTGATTATTTCCTGAAGTGAGTTCGAACATGGAACCAAATCTCATCATCATGATCGCAGCGTTCATCGGCGTTCTGACGCTGGTGTTCGGATTGTATTCTGCATTCAAAGGAAACACGGATTCCACGCTGGAAGCTCGACTCGCTGCCTTCACCGGGGCTGCGCAGCCTTCAAAGAAGGATATTACGAATCAATTGATGCGAGACGGCATGAATTCCGCGCAGGGATTTGTGGGTGGACTTATTGCTCGATTCGCCCAATTGCCGATCTTTTTTCGTCAGGCTGATTCGCCGCTGAAGATAGAACATTTTCTGGCTGTGTGTGCTGCTGCCGCAGGTGTAGGTGGTATGCTGGCCGTAATTGTTCGAGCTCCTGGAGCGCTGATTCCAGTGGGGGCTGTTGTGGGCTTTATGTTGCCATGGGGTTGGATGTGGTGGCGACGACGAGGTCGTTTCAACAAATTCGAAAAGCAGTTGCCTGATGCTCTGGATTTGATGTCACGTGCTCTGCGTTCCGGCCACAGTTTGTCTTCCGGTCTGAACGTTGTATCAACAGAAATGCCGGCTCCAATCTCCGTAGAATTCCGCAACGTTTATGATGAACAGAACCTTGGAATTTCAATGGAACAGGCATTGCGAAACATGCTGATTCGTATGCCAAATATGGACCTGAAATTCTTTGTCACGGCTGTCGCCATTCAACGACAGGCCGGGGGAGACCTCGCAGAAATTCTGAACAAGATCAGTTACATCGTGCGTGAACGATTCAAGATTCTAGGTCAGGTGAAAGCTCTGACCGGCGAAGGTCGTATCAGCGGTGTCGTTCTGATGGGACTTCCTGTTGTTCTGTTCTTTACAGTTTACTACCTGAATCCCGAATACGTCATGCTGTTGTTCAATCGTGAGCTTGGCCGCCAAATGGTGACCGTCGCGGTGATCATGCAGATCATTGGTGCCGTCGTCATTAAGAAGATTGTGGATATCAAGGTCTGACTCGTTCTGTGATATCTCTGGTCGAGGCCAGTAAATGGCTTCGCGATTTTGTCAATTCTTGTGTTCTGTTTTTCCGGATCACTGCCATGGATATTGAAACACTGCTTCCAATTGTTGCTTTTGTTGGCATCACCACTGGCATGTGGGGCTTGTGGTCGATCTTCAATAAGAAGTCTTCACGTGCCGCAGAGCGACTGGAAGAATGGCGTGACCCTTTTGCGCGACAGAAGCGAGAATCCAACGCCAATGGCGGCGACAATTCTGTTGGAGCAATGTTTAACAAAGCCGCGCCAGCATTGTCAAAGGCGTTTGAATCCAAGAGCGAACTTGAACAGAGTAATCTGAAGACTCGACTTGCCAACGCCGGATATTCTCGGCCGAATGCGTCTCGAAATTTCCTGGCGATCAAAGCTGTCGGCCTGGGAATTGGTTTGTTTTTGGGTGGCGGTTATGGAGTTCTGTCATCAGGTATCACCAAGGACTCCTTGATGTCGCTGGTGATTGGTGGCGGCATGGGCTACTACCTGCCAGAACTGGTTTTGACAATTCAAAGGATGTCTCGCAAACA